>Ga0335083_10006353_pt1 | contig 14778 bp, 11 predicted proteins | sample Lox_Sample_42_FD_206716 | JGI IMG/M metagenome (GOLD analysis project Ga0335083, IMG submission 206716) | Soil microbial communities from Loxahatchee National Wildlife Refuge, Florida, United States - Lox_Sample_4.2 | ecosystem: Environmental > Terrestrial > Soil > Wetlands | place: USA... | reverse complement strand
GCCTTGCGCAGCGCGGTGACCTGCTCGGCCACCTCTTCCGGGTGCATGGCCCGGCAGCAGGTCATCCAGCCGTCGCCGTACCTGATGACACGCTCGCAGGCGTCGCGCATGCGCTTGTTGGCGACCTCGGGAGCCAGCTCGCCGGTCAGCCTGATGTTGGAGATCACCCAGGTCGGGGGCGGCTGCTGGACCGGCATGAGCGGTCCCATCTCGGTGCCGGAGTAGAACGAGACGTCGTCGAAGTCGTAGAACTCGCCGTGGTGGGTGATCTTCCCGGTGGTCCACAGCGATCGCAGCACGGCCAGGCCCTCCTCGAAGACCGCGGCGCGCCGGCCGAACGGCAGCCCGAGCGCCTCGAACTCCCGCCGCACGCCGTGCTCGGGGTTGCCCATGCAGGCGCCGAGCACGGTCCGGCCGCCGCTGAGCTGGTCCAGGGTGGCCCACTCGAGGGCCAGGTAGAGCGGGTTGCGGGTCGAGGTGACCAGGCACGCGGTGCCGAGCTTGGCCCGCTCGGTGCGCTGCGAGATCGCCGACAGCAGGCTGATCGGCTCGAACCGGGGTTTGGAGAACAGGCTGTCGCCGACCCAGACGGAGCCGAATCCGCGGTTCTCCGCGAACTCCGCCAGATCGAGCAGGTCGGCCAGGGTGTAGTCGGAGGTGATCAGCGGTTCGCGATTGTTGAGGTTCACACCAAATTCCATTGGCCCCTCCAGGTCGGTCGAACCCGCGTTCCACGTAAGCACCGGAGCTGCTAACTGTCAACAGATAACTAAGAGTAACTGCTGGCCACTGGCTGCGAGAAGTGCCGCGGGGGACGGATGATCAACCAGGTAAGAGAAAATCGCGGCACTGACCTGGTTAAGCCACGTCGTTCGGTAAAAATCCTTTGATCTTCTTGTTGACAGTTTGCAGAATCCGCAGTTTCAATGTGGCGACTCGGCGGGTCTGGCTGGGGTTACGGTGCGTGCTGGGCGCGGCGGGCTGGCAGACGGGGCTCACCCTACGAAAGGCAGGAGCCATGAGTGCTGGGGAGCAGCTAGGCGCGGGACGCGTCATCGAGGACGAGGCCATCAGGGGAGGACTGGTCGAGCAGCACCACGTGGCGGTCATTCCCGAGTCCGAGCGGCACGGCCGGCCCCGGGATCAGTTCACCCTCTGGTTCGCCGCTAACGCCAACGTGGTCAACTTCACCCTGGGCGTGCTGGCCATCGAGTTCGGCCTGAACCTGTTCTGGGCCCTGGTCGGCATCGTGGTCGGCAACGTGCTCGGCATGCTGCTGACCGCGCTGCACGCCTGGCAGGGGCCGCGACTTGGCGTGCCGCAGATGATCCAGAGCCGCGGGCAGTTCGGTTTCTACGGGGCGAGCTTCATCCTGATCGTGTCGATCGTGCTGGACATCGGCTACCTGGCCGCCTCCCAGGTGCTCCAGGGCAGCTCGCTGCACCTGCTGGCGTCCGGCCTCAGCGTGCAGGTCTGGATCATCATCGTGACCATCCCGTCGCTGGCCCTGGCCATCTTCGGCTACAAGTGGATCCACCAGGCGCAGAAGGTGATGACGGCGATCTTCGGCGTGGTCATCGTGATAGCGCTGATCCAGGCCGCGGTGTACAGCCACGGGGTGCTGAAGGCCGACCGGGGCTTCCACCTGTCCAGCGGCCCGGTCCTGATCGCGGTCATCGGCCTGTTCTTCATGAACATGCTGAGCTGGGCGATCTACGTATCCGACTACTCCCGCTACCTGCCTCGGGACGTCAGCTTCGGCAAGACCTTCTGGGCCATCTTCGGTGGCAACGTCGCGTCCACCACGCTGTTCGCCGGGCTCGGCGCGTGGATCGCCTCCCTGGTGCCGAACGGCACGTCGAACCCGCTGGGCGCGCTGGCCACGGTGTCCGGCCTGTGGATCATGTTCTTCATGGGGATCAGCCAGATTCCCGGCGACACGCTCAACGCCTACACCGGCATGCTGGCCTTCGCCAGCCTGGGCACCAACAACTCCAAGCTCATGGCCGCCCAGAACCGGCAGGCGGTGCGGCTCACCGGCATCGTCGCCATCTTCGTCATCGGCACGATCCTGGCCTGCCTGAGCAGCAATCACTTCTACAGCTCATTCGAGAACTTCATCGGCGTGCTGCTGTTCTTCTTCGTGCCGTGGAGTGCGATCAACCTCGTCGACTACTACCTGGTCAGGCGCGGCCGCTATGATGTGGCCTCGTTCTTCACCCCCGATGGCATCTACGGCGGGTTCCAGTGGTGGGCGTGCCTGTGCTACGTGATCACGCTCGCGGTGCAGGTACCGTTCCTTGATCAGCTGTTCTTCGTCGGGTCGCTGGTCAAGCCGCTGGGCGGCGCGGACATCTCCTGGATCGTCGGCTTCGCCGTGGCATCGCTGCTATACCTGGCGGGGGCGAAGCGTTTCGTAGGAGTTGGTTCGGGCCTGCCGGCAGCCGATCCGGTGGCTTCGTAAGGTATATGTGGCATAGAGGTGAGTGAGTGGCGGTAGCGTTCGACAACCTGACGCTGTCGCAGCGGGTGTACGAGCACCTGCGCGACGAGATCCTGTCTGACCGCCTCCTGCCCGGTACCGAGCTGTCCGAGGTCGCGCTGTCCAAGGAGCTGGCGATAAGCCGCGGCCCCATCAGGGAAGCCATGGGCCGCCTGGCGGCCGAGGGGCTGATCACGATGCGGCCGCGGCGCCGGGCCGAGGTCAGGTCGCTGACCCCGCAGGAGCTCATCGACGCGTACCAGGTCCGCGAGGCGCTCGAGGTGATGGCCGTCCGGCTGGCCATCCCCCGGGTGACCGAAGCGGACCTGTCGCGGCTCGAAGGGCTCATCGACCAGATGGAGACGCACTGCGCTTCCGGTGCGGTGCGCGAGTTCTTCGCGGCCAACGTGGCGTTCCACGAGCTGGTGGTCGAGCTTTCCGGCAACCCCAAGCTGCAGGAGGTCCACCACCGGCTTGAGGGGGAGATCGGGCGGTTCCAGAACCGGACGCTGGCGCTGCGCGGCTCGATGGATGACTCGCTGACCGAGCACCGCGCCATCCTGGCGGCGATCAGGCTGCGGGACGCCGAGCGGGCGGCGCAGCTTACCGCGGATCACATCCGAGTGCCGGCGCAGCGGCTGCAGGCGGCGCTGAAGGACGAAGGTGCCGCGGAATCTTCCGGCTCGCCGGAGTCTTCTGGCTCGTCGGAATCTTCCGGCTCGCCAGAGTCTTCTGGCTCGCCAGAGTCTTCCGGCTCGTCGGAATCGGAGCTGGCGAGTGCCTGACGTTCCCGGCTTTGCGGTCGCGCGGGCCGGGGCGATCCTGGCCGTGTCCGATTTCGCCGCCTCGCTGCGGTTCTACCGGGACCAGCTCGGGCTGACCGAGGTGGCGCTGTACGACGACCCGCCTTACGTGACGCTTTCTGTGGCCGGGGCGCGGATCTCGCTGGCCGAGCAGGGGCATCCCGCTCCGGACCGGCCAGGGGTGGCGATGGCGGCGCCTGCCGATCCTTCGCGGGCGAACGTGGTGCTGGTGCTGGAGGTGCCGGACGCGGACCTGGCGCGCAAAGTACTGGAGTCGCGAGGTGTTTCGTTCCTGGCCGAGACGTACCGCCCGCCGTGGGGCGGGTCTCGTTTCTTCTGCGTGGACCCGGATGGCTACCTCGTGGAGATCGAGCAGCCCGCCTAGGTTAGACGCGCTGCCGCCGGCGTCCTGCTGCGCGGGTGCGGCGCGGCGCAGCCGCTAGGGCTTTAGAGGGCATTTCGGGCGATGCTTTCCATGATCACGAAGGATTTTCAGTCCAGGCAGACTATGAACCTTTCGTGATCACGAAAGACCTGCTCCTGGTACCGCAACCGAAATCACGCCCGTCTCCACAGGCTCATTCTCACCGGATTTCGGGCGGCATGTGGTGGCGTGAATCATCGTGTGGACTTACCCCCCCGAAAACGGGGGGTAAGTCCACACGATCTCGCTGACTGGTGCGGCTGGTGCGCATGTGCACGGCCAGCCGATCGGGGCTAGGTGTCAGGTGAAGCGACTGGGGGTGTAGGGGGCTAGTGGGGCGGGTGGGGTGCCGGTGGTGAGGTCTTCGGTGATGAGGCGGGAGAGGTGGGCGGCCAGGGTGACGCCGCTGTGGGTGACGGCGACGTAGACGCCGGGGGTGCCGGGGAGGCGGCCGACGATGGACTGGCCGTCGGTGGGCATCGGGCGGGGGCAGACCTTGCGGTCCACGACGCGAGCGCGGTCAAGGCCGTGGACCGTGCGCTGGGCCCGGCGGAGGAGTTCTCCGGCCCAGCGGTCCAGCTCGGGCTCCGGGGTGTGCAGGTCGACGGCGGCGTCCGGGGCCTCCAGGTGGAGCAGGCCGCCGGGGTGCGGGCGCAGGGCGAGCTCGGGTGTGTGTACCAGCCGGACCGGGCCTGGCGGGGTGACCGGGCCGATCCTGGCCACGAAGCCGGGTGCGGTCGAGCCGGGAATCCGCCAGGGGACGAGCGGGATCGGGGCCAGTTCCGGCGTCCACCGGCCGGAGCAGCAGACCACCTCGTCCGCCTCGAGCACGACGCCGGTCGCGGTGCGGACCCGGGGCACGGCGCCTGGTTCCAGGCCGGTGACCCGGCCGGGCTCGCCGGTACGTATCTCGGCGCCGTGGCGGCGGGCCTGGGCGACCAGGCACGCGATCAGGGGTTCGGTCAGCAGGTAGCCCTCTTTGAGGAAGAACGCCCCAGGCGCCGGGACCCGCAGCGACGGTTCCAGCCGGGCGGCTTCAGCCGGGTCGACGAGGCGAGCGGGATAGCCCCATTCGGTCAGGCGGCCCACCCGGGCGGTGAGCTCGGGCGTGCCTTCGGCCGACGCCAGCTCGACGTGGCCGGCCGGGCGGTACCAGGCGTCGCCGCCGAGACCGGGCGCGAGCTCGGCCCAGGCGCGGATCCCGGCGTGGTTGAGGTCGTGGTAGTGCCGGGGCGCCTTGTCGTTGGAGTTCAGCCAGGCGAAGCTCCACCGGCTGGTGGCGCGGCCCGGCTGGTCCCGGTCCAGCAGCGTCACCTGCATACCGGCCGAGGCCAGCCGGGCCGCTACGGACGCGCCCAGGATTCCGGCACCGATCACCACGCAGCGGCGAGACGACATACCTGCATTATGGGCCCGCTGTCCCTCTTAAGGGTGGCGGCCTAGCCAGGCGGCTAGCTGGGTGTAGGGGGTGGCGTCCGGGGGGACCTCGACGACTTGGCCGAACGGGATGTCGTCGGCGCCGCGGATGTCCGCGGGGAGGATGCGCTTGGCTCCGGCCAGGGCGAACAGGGCCAGTTCGGGGTCGCCTTCGGTGGGCTGGCCGGTGGCCTGGGCCAGGTCCCAGCCGTGGGCGAGGACCTCCTGCACGTAGCCGGACAGGGCGATGCGGCCGGGGACCTTGCCCCAGGGGACCTCGAACAGGGTGTCCAGCTTGGCGTCGTCGGACCAGGCGGCGGCGGCGCGGGCGGCGGCGGCGCGGTAGGCGGCGGGCCAGCCGTCGTCAGGGGGGCGTAGGCCGCAGGGGGGCTCCGGGGGGGTCGTCTCCCCCGGAGGCAGCAGAGCCATGGAGGGGCGGGCCAGTGCCTCGGGATCGCCCTCGCCGACCAGGGCGGTCCTGGTCAGGCCGCCGGTGATGTGGGCGATCAGGGTGCGGACGTCGTACTCGGTGCACGGGGTGGGCAGCCCGAGCTGGTCCTGGGTGACGGCGTTGACGACGGTCTCGGTCTGCGCAACGGCCCGGCGGTAGAGCGGGCGGGGATCGATGTTCTCTGTCATGCGGCTAGCTTCGGGCTTAAACTTGACAACTAACGTCATATTTTCCAGGGAGACTTAGCGCCATGAGATCCGGGCGGCTGCTGGAGATGCTGCTGCTCTTGCAGGCGCGCGGGCAGGTGACGGCGGCCGCGCTGGCGGAGCGGCTCGAGGTCTCGACGCGCACCGTGTACCGGGACGCGGAGGCGCTGTCGGCGGCCGGGGTGCCGATCTACGCCGAGCGCGGCCGGGCCGGCGGGATCCGGCTGCTGCCGGGATACCGCACCGACGTGACGGGATTGACCGAGGACGAGGCGCGCGCCCTGTTCGTGCTCTCCACCGGAGGAGCGCAGGAGGATCTGGGATTGGGGAACGCCGCCCGTTCGGCCGTATTGAAGGTGATGAGGGCGGTACCGGCCCCTTTCCGGCCGGCGGCTACGGCGACCAGCCAGCGGATCCTGGTCGATCCTGAGCGGTGGATGCGGGGACTTGAACCCAGGGGGCCGGCCGGGCACCTCGGGGTGCTGCAGGCGGCGGTGTTCAGCGGGCGGCGGCTGCGGATGCGGTACCGCAGCGGCGGCGGCCGCGGGTCCGGCGAGCCGGTCGAGCGGGTGGTCGACCCGTACGGGCTGGTGTGCAAGTCCGGGATCTGGTACCTGGTAGCGGACGCCGACGGCGAGCCGCGGCTGTTCCGGGTGTCGCGGGTGGTCTCGGCGGAGGCGGACGAGGCACCGGCGCGGCGGCGGGACGGGGTGGAGCTGGCGGAGCTGTGGCAGGCGCTGCGGCGGCAGGTCGAGGGGCGGCCGGCCACGCTGGCCGTGCTAGCCCGGGTGCGGCGCGACTGGCTCGGCCTGTTCCGCCGGATCTGCGCCGCCCACCTGGTGGACGGCGAGGACGACGACGGCGGGGACGACCCGGAGTGGGCCGTGGTGCGGCTGCGGTTCGGCGGGGTGGCCGCGGCCCGGATCATGCTCAGCTTCGGCGGGGATGTCGAGGTGGTGTCGCCGCCCGAGGTGCGGGACGACCTGGCCGCGGTGGCCGCGGCGACGGTCAGCCGGTACGACCGGACATCGCATGATCGAACACGCGTTTGATAGACTGACCGTTATGAGCGTCACAGTCCAGGAATCGCTGCTCGACGGGTTTGACGAGCCCGCGCTCGGGCCGCTGGACGACGGCTCGGTGCGGCGGACGCGGCTGACCCGAGGCGCCTGGGTGGACCTGCGGCGCGGCTGGCTGGCGGGTTCGGGCGCGGTGTTCGCCCGGCTGGCCGCCCAGCCTGGACCAGTGCCGTGGCGGGCGGAGAAGCGGCAGATGTACGACCGGGTGGTGGCGGTCCCCCGGCTGCTGTGCTTCTACGGCGAGGACTCGGCGCTGCCCGACCAGGCGCTGACCGCCGCGCGGGCCGCGCTGAACGCGCACTACGGCCCCGAGCTGGGCGAGCCGTTCCGGACCGCGGGCCTGTGCCTGTACCGGGACGGGCGGGACAGCGTGGCCTGGCACGGGGACACGATCGGGCGCGGCGCCCGCGAGGACACCATGGTGGCCATCCTGTCGCTGGGCACGCCGCGGGCGCTGCTGCTGCGGCCGCGCGAGGGAGGGCAGCGGCCGCTGCGGTTCGAGGTCGGGCACGGCGACCTGCTGGTCATGGGCGGCAGCTGCCAGCGGACCTGGGAGCACGCCGTGCCGAAGACCGCCCAGCCGGTCGGGGCGCGGATCAGCGTTCAGTTCCGTCCCCGCGGAGTGCGCTGAGCGGGATCCTGCGCAGGCGCTTCATCAGCTGAGGCGCGACTGGGCCGTGGGATGCAACCATTAGGTGTCCGCCGGTGGTCTGCATGGCTGGAGAGGTGAGCCATGAGCGCGCAGCTGGACGCGGAGTTCCGTGAGTTCATGCACGGCCGCTGGCCGGCCATGGTCCGGCTGGCGTACGCCCTGACCGGTGACCAGGGGCATGCCGAGGATGTGGCTCAGGCCGCGTTCGCGCGGGCCTACGCGTCCTGGCCGAAGGTCAGGCGGACCGGGAACCCCGAGGCGTACGTCCGGCGGATCGTGGTCAACGAGAACCGCAACCGGTTCCGCAAGCAGCGGGTGGCCGAACGGCTCACCGACGTGCCGCCAGAACCCGGTCCCGGCACTGGTGCCGCCGACGCGACCAGCCAGTACGACGAACGTTCGGCGCTGATGGCGGCGCTGCGGCGGCTCGGCCCCCGGCAGCGCGCGGTGGTCGTGCTCCGGTACTGGCTGGGCCTGACCGAGGCCGAGGCGGCGGCCGAGCTGAACTGCTCGGTGGGGACGGTCAAGAGCCAGGCCTCACGGGCCCTGGCCACCTTGCGGCAGAGCGCAGAACTGGTGGACGGAGGGTCCCAATGAGCATCGACGACGAGCGCGACTTGCACGAGCGGCTCGACGGCGCCGTCGAGGCGATCACCCCCCGGCCAGCTCCCGTGGACGGCGTCATGCGGCACGGCCGGGTGATCAGGTGGCGGCGCCGGGCCGTCGCGGTGGCGGCCGTGGCGGTGGTGGCGGCCGGCGCCGTCGCGGTGCCGTCGCTGCGACACGCCGCCACCCAGCAGCAGCCGGCAACGACCCGCTACACCGTGACCGTGCGGCCCCCCGGCCCGCACTCCCCGCCCGGCCTGGTCGCGGCGGGCACCATCAACGGGCAGCGCTGGCAGGTGACCCTGGGCCGGCCCGGGGGCGGCGGGGCCGGCCCCGGGCAGCAGTTCTCCGTGGTCTCGGGCCCGGCGTTCGGATCGGAATCGCTGATCGATTCGGGTACCGTCCTCGCCTCGGACGGAACGGAGCCGGTCGCCTTCACCGCGACGTCGAGCGGGTCCAACCAGGCGCAGTTCGGGGCGGTCCGGGCCGACGTCTCCTACGTCACGGTCCGGCTGGGCAACGGCACCTTGCTCACCTTGCACCCGGCGACAGTCTGGGGTGTCCGCGTGGTGGCGTTCGCCGCCCCGATGGGCGCGGAGATCACCGATGCGACCGCGTACTCGCGGCACGGCGTGATCGCCACCGCGATCCCGTTCGACCGTCCGGGCGAGCTGGCCACCTTCAGCGCCTGGCTAAGGCCGGGCCAGCACGGGCTGAGCCGCGCCTCGGGCCGGATCGCGTCGGGTGTCGTCTCCGGCCACGCCTGGTCGGTGACGGCGTACCTGGGCCCCTGGGGCATCTGCCTGGACAGCAGCACGGGCGGGGGAGACTGCCTGCCGACCGCAGCCGGGCTGGGCACGAGCCTGCTGTTCCGCGAGGCCGGGACCCCGGGGGTAGCCGGCGGGATGGCGTCGGCGGCGGTGACCCGGGTGGTGGCCTACCCGTCCGGCGGTGCCGCCGTCCAGACGCGGCCAGTGACGGTCGGCGGGCAGAAGTTCTTCGCGTTCCCGCTGGCCCACGCGGATAAGGCGGTGCGCTGGAAGGCGTACGACAGGGCCGGGAACGTGGTCGCGTCCGGGACGACCTGATAGCGGCGAGAAAAGCCGCGTGTGTTCGGATGGTGACTCTACATGACCGTCTGTAGTCGGTGAGTAATCTTTATATGACTCGTCGTAGTTATTTCCTCGTGATCCTGGCGGTCAGCGAAAGTCCCTGCTCGCGGCGGCGCCGGTGCGGGACGCCGCCACCCGGAGCGGCCGCAGGACGGCGGCGAGCAGGTTGGCGGCCCCGTCGGTGCCGCCGGCCCGGCCGGCCCCGTCGGCCCGGCCAGCAGCGCCGGCCCGGCCAGCAGCGCCGGTCCGCTCGATCCGTCCCCGGACGACCAGGGCGGGCGCCGCCACCGCCACGTGCCGGTGGCGCTCCCACACGTGGGGCGGGCAGATGACGTTCACCATGCCGGTCTCGTCCTCCAGACTGAGGAACACCACGCCCCGCGCGGTGGGCGGCCGCTGCCGGTGGGTGACCAGGCCCGCCACCGCCACCTCGGCGCCGTCGGCCGCGGCCCTGGCCTCCGCCGCGGTCAGGACCTGCCGGGCCCGCAGCGCGGGACGCACGTGCGCCACCGGGTGGGTGCCGTACGTGCTGGTGGCCCACAGGTCGGCCAGGGTCTCCTCGGCCGGCGTCATGGCCGGGAGCGGCGGCGCGTCCATCCCCGGAGCGGTGCCGGGCAGCTGCCCCTCGCGCAGCGAGGCGGCGGCCCCCGCCGCCCACAGCGCGGCCCGCCTGCTGAGCCCGAAGCAGCCGAACGCGCCCGCGGTGGCCAGCGCCTCGAGCGCCGCGGCGGGCAGGCGCGCCCGGACGGCGAAGTCCTCCAGGTCCCGGTAGGGCCGGCCGGCCGCGACCCGCTCGGCCGCCGCGCGGCCCAGGTGACGCACGGCGGCCAGGCCGAGCCTGATAGCGGGCCCGGTCTGGTCAGCCGGGCCGAAGCCCTCCAGGGTGGCCAGCGCGTCGCTGGCGTTCACGTCCACGCCGTGCACCGTGACCCCGTGCCGCCGGGCGTCGTTGATCAGGCTGTGCGGGGCGTAGAACCCCATCGGCTGGTTGCGCAGCAGCGCGGTGGTGAACGCGGCCGGGTAGCGGAGCTTCAGCCACGCGCTGGCGTAGACCAGGTAGGCGAAGCTGATCGCGTGCGACTCGGGGAAGCCGTAGCTGGAGAAGGCCAGGATCTTGGCGTAGATGTCCTGCGCCATCGCGGCGCCGATGCCCCGCGCCGCCATTCCGTCGAGCAGCCGCTGCCTCAGCTCCTCGATGCGCTCGGGCGCCCGCTTGGCGCTCATCGCCTGGCGCAGCCGGTCGGCCTCGGTCGGCGTGAACCCGGCGCAGTCGACGGCCAGCTGCATCATCTGCTCCTGGAACAGCGGCACCCCCAGCGTCTTGCCCAGTGCCGGGCGCATCGACTCGTGCGGCATCGCCGCCTCCTCGAGCCCGTCGTGGCGGCGCAGGTACGGATGGACCGAACCACCCTGGATCGGGCCCGGCCTGATCAGCGCGACCTCGATGACCAGGTCGTAGAACTGCTGCGGCCGCAGCCGCGGCAGGGTGGCCATCTGGGCCCTGGACTCCACCTGGAACACGCCCACCGTGTCCGCCTCGGCCAGCATCTGGTAGACGGACGGGTCCTCCTGCGGGATGCTCGCCATCGTCCAGTGCTCACCGTGATGCTTGGTCACCAGGTCGAAGCAGTCGTGCAGGGCGGCCAGCATGCCCAGGCCGAGCAGGTCGAACTTGACCAGGCCCGCGTAGGCGCAGTCGTCCTTGTCCCACTGGAGCACGGTGCGGCCCGGCATCCGGGCCCACTCCACCGGGCACACCTCCCCCACCGGGCGGTCGCAGATCACCATGCCGCCCGAGTGGATGCCGAGGTGGCGGGGCAGCCGCTGCATCCGGGCCGCCAGCTCCGTCACGGCGGCGGGCACCTCGCCCGGCAGCGCCTCGCCGTCCGCGGGCGGCCCCGGGCCGATCTCCCGGACCCACCCGTCCGCGTCGGCGGGGGTGAACCCGAGCGCGCGCCCGGCGTCCCGCAGCGCCAGCCGCGGCCGGTAGGAGATCACGTTGGCCACCTGGGCGGCCCGGTCCCGGCCGTAGGTCCGGTAGACGTACTGGATCACCTCCTCCCGCCGCCGGTGCTCGATATCGAGGTCGATGTCCGGGGGGCCATCCCGGCCGGCCGACAGGAACCGCTCGAACAGGAGGTGGTGCGAGACCGGGTCGACGTTCGTTATGCCGATCGCGTAGCAGACGGCGGAGTTCGCGGCTGACCCGCGGCCCTGGCACAGGATGTCGTTCTCCTCGCAGAACCGCACGATGTTGTGCACGATCAGGAAGTAGCCGCCGAACTCGAGGCGCTCGATCACGTCAAGCTCGCGGGCGATCTGGGCGTACGCGCCGGGCACCCGTTCGGCGGGGGCCGGGCCGTAGCGGTCCGGGGCCTTGCGCGCGACCAGCTCGCGCAGCCAGGAGGCCTCGGTGTGCCCGGCCGGGACCGGGAAGGCCGGCAGCTTGGGCGCGATCACCCGGAAGTCGAACGCGCACGCCCGGCCCAGTTCGGCGGTGCGCTCGAGCACCCCCGGGTAGGCGCGCAGCAGGGTCGCCATCTCCGCGCCCGAGCGCAGGTAGGCGGTGCCCGCCGCGGGCAGCCAGCCGTCCATCTCGGCCAGGCTGCGCCGGGCCCTGATCGCGGCCAGCGCCTGGCCGAGGCGGGCTTGCGCGGGCACCGCGAAGTGGACGTTGCCGGTGGCCACCACGCCGAGGTCGGCCAGCGCGGACAGCCGGACCAGGGTGTCGTTGCGTTCGTCGTCGCCGGGGTCGTGCTGGCAGGTCAGCTCCACCATCACGTTCTCGTGCCCGAACATCTCCGTCAGCGTGGCCAGCTCCCGCCAGGCTGCCTCCGGGCCGCCTTCCGCGAGCGCGGCCGGTACTGTCCCCTTGCGGCATCCGGTCAGCACGACCCAGTGGCCTTGGTGCGCGTCGGCCAGTGTTTCCGTGCTGTAGACGGGGCGGCCCTTCTGGCCGCCTGCCAGGTGCGCGGCGCTGATCACGGCGCACAGCCGCCGGTAGCCTTCGGCATCCCTGGCCAGCACCAGCAGGTGGTTTCCCGGGGGGTCGGGGTCCTGGTTCCCGGTTGCCCCGAGGCTCAGCTCCGCGCCGAACACCGTGTTCAGCCTGGTGCCGGAGTCGCGGAGCCGCGCCACGGCCTGCGCGAACTGCGGCACCCCGTACATGCCGTCGTGGTCGGTGAGGGCGAGGGTCTCGAGCCCGAGCCTGGCCGCCTCGGCGACCAGCTCGCCGGGGGTGGCCGCCCCGTCGAGGAAGCTGAACGAGGAATGGCAGTGCAGCTCGGCCCACGGCGGTCCCTGCGCCCGGGACAGGGAAGCACCGGCGGAACGGGAAATGCGCACCTCGTTCGGTGCCTGGATTTTTGTGTTTTCTGGCGTTCCCCAGGTCAGCCGGCGCTGCAGCTCCCGCCAGGGGATCGGCGGATTCTCCCAGCCCATAACCAGTACCCGGCCTCGACCAGCCAGCGGCCGCCCTCCACCACCGCCAGCCAGGCCCGCCCGTCGTCGGTGGCCAGCTGGAACCGGGCGCGCCGGCGCGCGGCGGCCGGGTCCCACCAGCGCTCGGACAGCGGCCAGGGACCGGCCCAGCCGGTGACGCGGCGCGGCGGCTCGTTGTGTATTGCCAGCCGGGCGGGCGCGCCGGAGAGCTCGCAGCGCCCGCTGACCGTGACCGGGTTCCCTTTATCGTCGGTCACGGCCGCCTCCCGGGCGGCGGGGAAGACCAGGCCGGGCGCCGGACCCATGACCCGTCCGGGCCAGGGCCGGCCACCGGGCAGGTGAGGCTCTGCTTTCTCACCGAACGGGGTCGCTGTCACCTGGTCGTCCACGTTCCTGCCGCCGCCGGTGACCGGGCGCAGCACAGCCTCGTGTCCGAGCAGCGCCTGGATCCGCAGCGCGGCCCTGGCCACCCGGTCGCTGACGGTTGTCTCGCCCCACAGCGCGAGCTGCTGCCCGGTGGCGCGGACGACCTGGTCGGGGATTAGCTGGAGCGTGGCGATGCCGCCCTCGGGATAGTGCTCGTGGTTGTGCCCGGCCGCGGGCTGCTGGTTATGCTCGCCCGCGGGCTGCCAGCCGTCGAGTTGCCAGCGCACCCGTTCGGCGACCGCGGCCGCGGACAGCAGTCCGTCGTGCCGCCACCGCCTGCTGCTTTCCTGCCCGTCCGCCCAGGTGGCCGTGACCTGCACGCGGACACAGGTCAGCCCGCGGGCGGCCAGGCCGTCGTGCAGCTTTTCCGCGAGCGCCTTGGCCGCGAAGACTACTGGCTCCGCCCGCGGCTCGGGCGGGTCGAACTTTTGTGTCACGGAGAGGTCCGCGGGCGGCGGCTTGGTCGCCAGCGGCCGGGAGTCCAGGCCGCGGGCCAGCCGGTGCGCGCGCTCCCCCGGGTCGCCGAACCGGCTGGCCACGTCGCGGGCGGGCAGCGCGGCGAAATCCCCGAGCGTGCCCAGGCCCAGCCGGGCCAGCAGGCTGGCCAGATCCTGGCGGGCTTGGTCCTGGCGGGCTTGGTCCTGGCGGGTCCGGTCCTTGTGGGCTTGGTCCTGGCGGCTCTGGTCCTGGCGGCTCTGGTCCTGGCGGCTCTGGTCCTGGCCGGCCAGGCCGGCCGGGTTCTGGCTGGCCAGGACGCTCACCGGCTGGGCGGCCAGGAACCCCGGCGTCCCGCCCGGCGGCACCACCGTGACCGGATGGTCCGGTTCCTTGATTCCGTGCTCATGGCCGCGGGCGGCTAGGAGGGCGGCGAACAGCCCGTCGGCGACGCCTACCCGGACCTGGGAGCCACCTTCACCGACCTGGCCGGGGGCGCTGGGGTCGGCCAGCGCGGCGATGATCCGGGTGGCCAGCGCCGTCTCGCCGCGGAAGTAGCGAGCCGGCCCGCGGGCACCGAACGCGCACACCCCCGGCTCCACCACCTCCACGTCCGGGCAGAACGCGGTCACGACCGTGACCATCCGCTCGTGCTGCCGCGCTCTTTCCTTCTCCTTCCCCTTCTCCTTCCCCTTTCCCGGCTCCGGTTCTGGCCCGGGGATGGAACCATGCAGGTCCGGGCAGCTCACGACCATGATCCGCCGCGGCGACTGGCCCCCAGCGGCACCCCGGCCGCTCACCCGCCGACCGCCCGCAGCGCGGGCGCGGCGGCGGCATTCCCGGCGCTAACCCGCAACGCTGGCGTGGCCTCGTCCGGGGACGCTGACCCGCCGTACGGGAGCCCAGCTCTGGCGGCCGGCGGCATGCCTGACGGGAACCCGGCTCTGGCGGCTGGCGGCATGCCTGACGGGAACCCGGCTCTGGCGGCTGGCGGCATGCCTGACGGGAACCCGGCCTGCGCAGCCGACGGCAAGCCTGATGGAAGCCCGGCCTGCGCAGCTGACGGCGAGGCTGGCGGGAAACCGGGCGGCAGGTCCGACGGGAGGTCCCGCGGATCGGCCAGGGCGACGCCGCCATCCTCACCTGGCAGCCAGAGCCAGCGTGTCCGCGTCATGGCCGCCTCCCCGCGGCCGTCCGCCGTGATCTCCGCGCAGCACGCCCGCAGCCGCCCGCGCCCGTCACCGA
>Ga0335083_10006352_pt1 | contig 14780 bp, 9 predicted proteins | sample Lox_Sample_42_FD_206716 | JGI IMG/M metagenome (GOLD analysis project Ga0335083, IMG submission 206716) | Soil microbial communities from Loxahatchee National Wildlife Refuge, Florida, United States - Lox_Sample_4.2 | ecosystem: Environmental > Terrestrial > Soil > Wetlands | place: USA: Florida... | reverse complement strand
CAGTCGTCGCTCGAGCTGGCCAAACGCAACGCCGATCGCTCGGCGGCGCTGGCCAACGCGGGAGCGATCGCGGATCGCGACCTCGAGTCCTCCCGTCTGGCAGTCGAGAATGCGCAGGCGGTGGTGGCGGAGGCCCAGTCGAGGGTGGCGGCGGCGGAGAAGCAATTGGCCAAGACCGAAGTGCGGGCGCCGTTCACCGGGATCCTGAGCGAGACGATGGCGAAGGAGGGAGACGTGGTGCTCCCCGGCAACCCGCTCTTCACGCTGATCGATCCGGCCAGCATGCAGCTCGAGGCCTCGGTCCCGGTCTCCGCGCTGACCAAACTCAGAGTGGGAATGCCGGTCGAGTTCGGGGTCAGCGGATACGACGGCCGCAACTTCAAGGGGCGGATCGATCGCATCAATCCCACGGCTGATCCCGCCACTCGGCAGGTCCGGATCTATGTCACGATTCCCAATCTGGGCGGAATGCTGGTGGCGGGCCTCTACGCCGACGGACGGGTCGCGATCGAGACCAAGGATGCGCTGGCCGCGCCGTTCACGGCGATCGACACCCGCGGCACCGGTCCGGCGGTGATGCGGCTCCGGGGATCCAAGGTGGAGCGGGTCCCGGTCGAGCCCGGGCTCAGGGACGAGGCCGCCGAATGGGTGGAGATCCAGGGCAACGTCGCGGCGGGGGATACGTTGTTGCTGGGAACGGCGCAGGGGCTGACCGAGGGGACGATAGCGAGAGTGGTGGGAGAGTAGGTCGGGACTGAGGACTGAGGACTGAGGACTGAGGACTGAGGACTGAGGACTGAGGACTGAGGACTGAGGACTGAGGACTGAGGACTGAGGACTGAGGACTGAGGACTGAGCGAAAGTAGCAATCAACGACGACGGGCCCCATGCTCATTTCTGACTTCGCCATCAAACGCCCGATCATCACCGTCACCACCATGGTGGCGCTGGTGACGTTCGGCATCTTCGCGCTGATCAATCTCCAGACCGACGAGTTCCCCGACATCCAGCAACCGGTGATCGCGGTGACGATCGTCTATCCGGGCGCCTCGCCCGATGTGGTCGAGCGGGAGATCGTGGAGCCGGTCGAAGAGGCGATCTTCTCGATCAGCGGCGTGGACCGGGAGAAGACCCAATCCACCGCTGCCGATGGGTTGGCCCAGTTTACGGTCTTCTTCGATTTCGAGAAGCCGATTCAGCAGGCCTCGCAGGACATCCGCGACGCCATTTCCACCAAGCGGTCCGACCTGCCGCAGGAAATGGAAGAGCCGGTCCTGACCCGGTTCGACCCGGGCGACGAGCCGGTGGTCTCGCTCTCGCTTACCTCCGACAGCGTCCCGGCCACGATCCTGAGCCGCCTGGCCGATCCGGGGATCGTGCGCGAGCTCCGCTCGATTCCGGGGGTGGCCCAGGTCTCGGTGGTAGGTGGGATCGAGCGGGAGATGACCGTGGAGCTGCGACCGGTACTCCTGGCCGCGGCGCGGGTGAGCGTGGCCCAAGTGGTCCAGGCGCTGGACGCGCAGAGCCTGGCGGCGCCGGTCGGCCGGCTCAACGGCCCGTTGGACGAGCGGACCATCCGGCTCAAGGGACGGGCGGAGACGCCCGACGAATTCGCCAACCTGGTGGTAGCGCAGCGGGGCGGGCGGCTGATCCGGCTGGGGCAGCTGGGCCGAGTGTATGACGGGACCGAGGAGCCGCGCTCGATGGCGGTGTTCAACGGCAAGGAGGCGGTGGGCATCGAGATCATCAAGTCCAAGGGCTACAGCACCACCACCGTCAGCGACCGGCTTCGGGAGCAGGTGGACACCATCCAGAAGACGCTACCCCACGGCGTGAAGCTGGCCATCGTGCGCGACGCCGGTAGCCGGGTACGACGGGCGGTGGCCAACGTCCAGGAGGCGCTGGTCGAGGGGGCGTTGCTCACCATCCTGGTGGTGTTCCTGTTCCTCAACTCCTGGCGTTCGACGGTGATCACCGGCCTGGCGCTGCCGGTGAGCGTGCTGGCGGCGTTCATCGCGGTCTGGGCCTTCGGATTCACGCTCAATACGATGTCCCTGCTGGGACTCTCGCTGGCGATCGGCATATTGATCGACGACGCCATCGTGGTACGCGAGAACATCGTGCGCCACGTCGAGATGGGGAAAGACCACTACCTCGCCGCCCGCGAAGGGACCGACGAGATCGGGCTGGCCGTGGCGGCGACCACGTTTTCGATCGTCGCGGTGTTCGTGCCGGTGGCGTTCATGTATGGCGTCGCAGGGCAGTGGTTCAAACCGTTTGCGCTGACCATCGCCTGCGCGGTGCTGGTGTCCCTGTTCGTCAGTTTTTCGCTCGACCCGATGCTTTCAGCCTACTGGTCGGATCCCCACAAGGCCGAGCATGAAAAGGCGTGGATCACCAGGGTGCTGGATCGATTCAATTACTGGTTCGGCCGCATGGCCAATGGCTACAAGGGCCTGATCGGCTGGGCGCTCGACCACCGCTGGACCATGCTCGCGATCGGGGCCGGGGCCTTCGTCGGCGCCATCGTTCTTCAGGCCACGGTTGGCGGAGCCGGGTTCATTCCGATCAGCGATCGGAGCGAGATCAGCTTTATCGTCGAGGCCCCGCCCGGCTCCAACCTCGAGTACACCCGGATCAAGTGCGAGGAGGCGGCCCGCATCGCGCGGGCCCGCCCCGAGGTGGCCTACACCTACACCACCATCGGCACCGCCCTTCCCTTCCGGACGCCGAGCGTGGACCAGGGGCTGATCTACGTCCGCCTGGTTCCCAAGAAGGACCGGCAGTTCTCGCAGGACGAGATGGGACGGATCCTCCGGGAGGAGGTGGCCAAGGTCGGCGGGGCCAGCGTCTCGGTGTTCAGCGGCGGATTCGGCGGTGCGATCAAACAGATCCAGATCCAGCTCCGGGGGTTGGACGCCATCACCCTGACCCAGCTGGCCGAGCGGGTGCAGCATGAGGTGCAGCAGGTCCCGGGAGCGGTAGACGTAGGGCTTTCCACCCGGGGGCAGAAGCCGGAGCTGGAAGTACAGCTGAATCGCGGGTTGGCTGGCTCGCTGGGGATCACGGTGGGTCAGGTGGCGCTGTCGCTCCGCCCCGCCTTTGCCGGAATCCACGTGGGAGACTGGGTGGACCCCACCGGCCAGACGCGGGATGTGCGGGTCCGGTTCGAGCCCGAGGCGCGACGCCGCCCGGCCGACCTGGCGCAGCTCCCGCTGGTGCTGCCGGGCGGCGGCGGAGAAACGCCCAGCACCATTCCACTGGGCCAGATCGTGACCGTGAAGCAAGGGCTGGGTCCGGCCCAGATCGACCACCTCGATCGGACCAAGGTGATCAGCATCCAGGCCAATGTATCGGGCGCCTCGTTGAACGCGGTGACCAACGGGATCAATCAGCGACTGTCCAAGATGCAGTTCCCCCCGGGCTACGAGTTGAGCCAGGGGGGAGAGGCGCGAGATCAGAAGGAGGTCTTCACCCGGATCTTCACCGCCCTGGGGACCGCGGTCCTGCTCATGTACCTGATTCTGGTGATGCAGTTCGGCTCGTTTCTGACCCCGCTGGCCATCATGATCTCACTGCCGCTCTCGCTGATTGGCGTGGTGCTGGCCCTGATCGTCACCCACGATACCCTCAACATCATGAGTCTGATCGGGGTCATCCTGCTCATGGGGATCGTGGCCAAGAACGCCATTCTGTTGATCGACTTCGCCCAGTGGGCGGTGGAGCGGGGGATGGACCGACGAGAAGCGCTGATTCAGGCGGGCGCGATCCGGCTCCGGCCGATTCTCATGACCACGGTGGCCCTGATCGCGGGCATGATTCCCGTGGCGCTGGGCCGAGGAGAGGGCGCCGATTTCAGAGCCCCGCTGGGCCGGGCCGTGATCGGAGGGACGATCACCTCCACTTTGCTGACGCTCCTGGTGATTCCCACGATCTACGAGGTCCTGGACGACGGGCGACAGTGGGTGATGCGGCAGCTGTCGCGGTGGTTCAATATCAAGATGGGGCCCGAGTCGGCCGTCGCGGCCACCGACGAGCACCGGATAGGTCCGTAAGGGAGTTCGGGGTTCGGGGTTCGGGGTTCGGGGTACTGGGTACTGGGTTCTGAGTTCTGAGTTCTGGGTTCTGAGTAACCAACCGCGAGGATTGAGATATGACGACCAGTACAGCATCCGCCGTGTGGGAAGGCGGACTCAAAGGCGGCAAGGGAAGCTTCAAGGCCGGCTCGGGCGCCTTCCAGGGCCCTTACACCTTCGCCACTCGATTCGAAGGAGCCAAGGGGACCAATCCCGAAGAGCTGATCGCTGCGGCGCACGCTGCCTGCCTCAGCATGGCGCTCTCCGCCGGTCTCGAGAAGGCCGGCAAGCCCGCCACTTCGATTTCCACCAGGGCCTCCTGCACCATCGACATGGTGGGCGGGGCGCCCAAGATCACCACCATGAAACTCGAAGTCCGCGGCAAGGTGCCGGGCATCGATCAGGCGGGCTTCGCCAAGGCCGCCGAGGAAGCGAAGAACGGGTGCCCGGTGTCGGGAGCGCTCAAGGGCAACGTCGCATTTCAAATGGACGCCAAGTTGGAGTAGTGCATGGTCGGCAGATGGCGTCGGGGACTCGTCGTGCTGGCAATGACCGCGGGACCACTCACCGGTTCCGCGGCACCCCTCCGCGCGCAGGCCGCGCTGGAGGTGTGGTTCGGCACCTCGTACAGCATCCCTACGCCGCTTGCCATTTATCAGCAGGGTTACCCCGAGCTGGAGCAGACCGCGCATTACGACACGCGGCCGTTCATCGACACCTGGTACTACGCGGGACGCCTGGCCTTCTGGGGAAAACACGACAACGCCTGGGTAGTGGACTTCACCCACCAGAAAATCTACCTGGCCAATCCGGTGCCCGAGATCCAGGACTTCAAGGTCACCTTCGGCTACAATCAGCTCGGCTTCGGAAGGGCCTGGCACCGGCACGGATTCAACTTCAGCGCTACCGGCGGAGTCGTGATCGCCAATCCCTACTCCATCATCCGGGGCCTGGAGCAACCCCGGGGCGGCGGCATGTTCGACACCGGCTACCGGTTCGCCGGCGTCACGGCGCAAGGGGGCATCAACAGACAGTTCCGCCTGGTCGAGCGTCTCTTCCTTAGCCTCGACACTCGGATGTCCGCTTCCTGGGCCCGGGTGCCGGTTCAGGGAGGCCATGCCAACGCGCCCAACATTGCGTGGCACCTCCACGTCGGCATGGGCTATGGGGGACCGAAGCACTGGGGCGTGAACTAAGACCAACCCTGGCTGGCTACGGCCCCTGCTGGCTCAGCGCCCTGGCCGCGCGCAGGTAGCCCTCCATCATCTTCTGCAGCCGCTCCGTGACCAGGGGATCCTTGAGCGATCCATCTTCGGCGAACGCGGCCCCCGCTTCCGAGAGCGCGAACATGTCGGGATAGACCAAGATCCCGATTCCCTCCAACGGAATCCGGAGCTGCCAGAGTCCACGGATCCCCCCATACCGTCCGTTCGACGCCGCCATCAGAAACGCGCTCTTCCCACGCGTGGGCATCGGACGCGATCGGGAGACCCAGTCAATCGCGTTCTTCAGGGTGCCGGGGAGGGAGTAATTGTATTCGGGCGAGGCGATCAGGAGCCCATCCACCGCTTCGGTCCGCCGGATCAGCTCCAGCGCTCCCTTGGGGAGTCCCGAGCTGGCCTGGAGATCGGCGTCGTAGAGCGGCATCTCGAACTCGCGGAAGTCGGCGTGATCCACCTCGGCGCCGGCCGCACGTGCCATCCCCACCGCCACCGTCAGGAGCTTCTTGTTGAACGAAGCCAGTCTAAAAGAAGCCGCCATGGCGAAGAGCTTGAGGGTCATGGTCTCAGTCGTCGATCGAAAAGGCTGTCCCAGGAGGCCAGAGACGGCTTGGGGATGAGCGCGGTATCCACCAGGCCCAGCGTGGCGAAGAGTGGGAGGATGGATCCTGGTGGTGGAGGTGACGCGACCAGATCGATATCGGTGAAGGTCAGCTGGAAGAAACCGATCGCGGCGGCGCGATCCAGGAGCTGGCCCTGCCGGTGAAGGTACTGCGCCTGCTTGCTGGGCGAAGTCACGAACGTACCCGCGGACATCGAAGGCCACCCACCCTCCACCACCATGACCGCGAGCTGTGGCGGCTCGACCAGCCGGCTGTAGTAGTCATCGGGGAGATCGGCTGGATCTGCAAAGCCAGCCAGGTAGGGATACGACGAGAGGCCGACCGCGTCGATGAAGGGAAAGTCGGCCCGATCCTGCGCGATCCCCACGTAAGGTCCCGCTCCCGCCAGTCGCCCCCAGGCCACTTCCACCTGCACGCTTACGTAGAGGCGCGATGTCGTTCCCAGGCCACGCTGTTCGGCCGCCGCGTCGTTGGTCATGGTGACCACCGCCGCATAGACCGCGTCTGGGGCCGCGGCCCGGATCAGGTTGGTCTCCGCGGCCAGGCCGAGATAGTCGGGATGGAGGATGGTGTCGATGGCGGTCACGTAGGTGCGATAGAGCCGCTGGATCGCGGTATCGGCGATGCTCCGCCCCGCGGCGTTCAGGGCCGGGTCCTCCTGCGCGCGGTTCAACCCGTCGGTCGGGTCGAGGGTCACCATCAAGGCAAAGCCGTGGCCGCGATAGAACTGGGCCAGCGGCAGCTGGACGGTTCGGACCTCGGTCTCCGCGGCGGTGCCTCCCAGCAGCACCGTCCACGGGATCGAGAGGTGCATGATCCCGGCATCGGCGCGGGTGGCCCAGAGGTTCAACGAAGCAAGGGCTACCGTGAGGTCGTTGCGGGGCGGGATGGCCGAGAACCCCATACGATAGGTGCGGGTCGGCGGGGCTCCATCCGTGTCACTGCACCCGACGACCAGACAGGCGCCGAGGAAGCACCACAGCCGTCGATTCACGGTGTCCTGGTCACGAGCAGCGGCTTCAGGACCTTCCAGACGTTCTCGGCGACAATCTCGTGCCCGCGCGGGGTCGGATGGATCCCGTCCGCCTGATTCAGCGAGTCCACGCCGCCGACCCCTGCCAGCAGAAACGGAATCAGGGTGAGGTGATTGCGCCGAGCCAGCTCGGGGTAGATGGCTCGGAACCGCTGCGTGTAGTCGCGACCCAGGTTGGGCAGCGCCTCCATGCCGACCAGCACGATCCGGGTGTGGGGCGCCAACGCCCGGGTCCGATCGATCATCGCCTGGATGTTGGCCCGGATCGAATCCACGTCCTGCCCGCGCAGCCCATCGTTGGCCCCCGTCTCCAGCACCAGGATGGCCGGCGGAGCGGAGAGCAGCCACTCGAGGCGCCGGAGCGCACCGGCGGAGCTCTCTCCGCTCACCCCCGCGTTCACCACGCGATAGGCCAGGCCAGCCGAATCGACCTTCCGCTGGATCAACGCGGGATACGCCTCCTCGGGATCGACACCGAGGCCGGCAGTAAGACTGGTACCCAGGAAGACGATGGTGGAATGATCGGGAGAAGGTGCGGGCCGCGCCTGGGTCTGGGCCGCTTGGCGCGGGGGCGACGGCCGCTCCGTTCGGCACGCCGTAAGGCCAACGAGGAGCAACAGGGCGGAGCGGAATACGGGCATGGCCCAGATAACTAACCGGTCCGGGTTCCACCGTAAACCGACGCCATGGTTGCTGGCAGACCCCGACTATCATTCATCCCGTCTCTTCGTCCTCTACGAGGCTCATGATCTCCTGCCGTTCGCTGACCAAGACCTATCTTAGTGCCGGCCGTCCGTTGACGGTCCTGAAGAATATTTCTCTCACCATCGAAAGCGGTGACTTTACCGCGATCGTGGGCCCCTCGGGCAGCGGCAAGACCACGCTGCTCGGCCTCCTGGCCGGACTGGACCGTCCGACCGAAGGTGAGGTGTCCATCGACGGCCTCGATCTCGGCAAGCTCACCGAGGACGAGCGGGCCCGTCTCCGCGGAGAGCGGATCGGGTTCGTGTTTCAATCCTTCCACCTGATCCCTACCCTCACGGCTCGTGAAAATGTGCAGGTCCCGCTCGAGCTGCGCGGTGTGTCGGATCCAGCGCAGGCCGACGAGCTGCTGACGCGAGTCGGCCTCGGCGACCGCTCCCATCACTATCCGGCTCAGCTGTCCGGCGGCGAGCAGCAGCGGGTGGCGATCGCGCGGGCCTTCAGCAACCGCCCCAAGATCGTCTTCGCCGACGAGCCCACCGGCAACCTCGACGCCAGCACCGGGGCCACCGTGATCGACCTCCTGAGCAGCTTCAACCGGGAGATGGGAACCACACTGGTCCTGGTGACCCACGATACTGACCTGGCCAGTCGCGCCCATCGAGTGATTCGCCTCGCCGACGGAGCCGTGGTGGGGGACAGCGTGGCGTGAGCGGCTCCCGTTTCATCTTCGCCATGGCCCGGCGCGAGACCCGCGCCGCGCTCCGCCGCGTGGGCCTGTTGACCGCTTCGGCCTCGATCGGGGTCGGCGCCCTGGTGGCCATCAATTCGTTCACCGAAAACCTCAAGCACGCAGTCGAGCAGCAGTCCCGCGTGTTGATGGGGGCCGACCTTTCGGTCTCCGCGAGGCAGGCCTTCACCCCGCGGGCGGACTCGTTGCTGGACAGCCTTGCCTGCGCAACCAAACCCTGCGCCGCGCTGAGCCGGGTCACCAGTTTCGCGGCGATGGGATACGTGCGTCGGACCAGTGGGACTCGGCTAGTCCGGGTCGCGGCGATCGAAGGCGGCTACCCGTTTTACGGTGAGATCAAGACCGACCCCTCGGGTGAGTGGGCCCGCCTCCAGGATGGACAGCAGGCGCTGGTCGACCCGTCCTTCCTGACGGCGCTGTCCGCCCACATCGGCGACACGCTCTCCCTGGGAGAGAGCCGGTTCTTGATCGCCGGAACCGTCCTCAACTTCCCGGGAGACATCGGCGTTCGCGCGGCCTTGGGGCCCCGGGTCTATATCCCCGCCCGCTACCTGACGGCCACCGGTCTCCTCGGCTTCGGCTCGCGGGCCCAGTACGAGGCCTTTCTTCGAACCCCGGACGGCACCGACCTCGCCGGCGTGGCGGGAAAGTATCGTCGGTCGCTGACGGCGGAGCGCGCCGAATTGCGCACCGTGGACGAGGACGAGCGGGATCTCAAGTCCTCCTACGACAAACTGGGGCGCTACCTCGGACTGGTGGCGCTGATCGCCGTGCTGCTGGGCGGGATCGGAGTGGGCAGCGCCGTCCAGGTCTTCATCCGGCAGAAGCGGGAGTCGATCGCGGTACTCCGTTGCATGGGCGCCAGCACGAAGCAGATCTTCGGACTCTACCTGCTGCAAGCGCTCCTGTTGGGCCTCACCGGCACCGCTCTGGGATTGCTGCTGGGTGTCGGATTGCAGCTGGCCCTCCCGTCGCTGGTCGGCCGCCTGCTCCCGGTGGATGTGACCGTGGCTCCGTCGGGAAAGGGGATCGGGCTGGGCATCGCGGTGGGCGTCTGGGTCGCACTTGCCTTTGCGCTGCTGCCCTTGCTCGGGGTCCGCCGGATCGCCCCGCTCGAGGTCCTGCGGCGGCCCTATGAGGCCGCCACTCGTCAGGGCCGTGACCCCTGGGTGTGGCTGGCCTCGCTGGCGTTGGCCGCGAGCGTCGTGGGCCTGGCGTTGCTCCAGGCGGGGAATCTCCGCACCGGACTGTGGTTCGCCGCCGGGATCGGATCGGCCCTCCTGGTGCTCTGGCTCGCGGCCCTGGGCCTGATCCGCCTCTTGCGCCGGAACTTCCCTACTCGCCTGCGCTACGTCTGGCGCCAGGGACTGGCCAATCTCTACCGCCCGGGGAACCAGACGGTGGCGGTGGTGCTCGCGCTCGGTTTCGGGGGATTCCTCCTCTGTACCATCGCCCTGGTTCAGACCAACCTGCTCCGGGACCTCAAGCTCGATGCCGACACCAGCCGGCCCAACCTGGTCCTGTTCGACATTCAGCCCGATCAGTGGTCGGGAGTCGAGAGTATCATCAAGCGCGCAGGGCATACGGTGAGTCCGGCGGTGCCGATCGTGCCGATGCGGATTCTCTCGGTGAAAGGCACCCCGGTCGCCGAGATTCTGGAGGACACCCTGCGGCGCGGGCCCAAGGGTGAGCCGCTGGGGCGCTGGGCATTTCGTCGGGAGTATCGCTCGACCTATCGCGACTCCACGGTGGCCTCGGAAAAGGTGATCGCGGGCAAGTGGTGGAACGCGGACGGCCGCCTGCCGGGGAGCCCGAACGACAGCCTGGTGCCGATCTCGGTCGAGGTCTCCCTCGCGGCCGAGCTGAACATCACCATCGGCGATCAGATGGTGTGGGACATCCAGGGGGTGCCGCTGGCCACCCGGGTGGCCAATCTGCGAGACGTGAGCTGGGCCCGGTTCGAGCCCAACTTCTACATCGTCTTCCCCACCGGCGCCCTGGCTCGCGCGCCGCAGACCCTGGTCACCCTGACCCGGGTGGACGCGCCGGAGGATCTGGGCCGGCTCCAGCGCGACGTGGTCGAACGCTATCCCAATGTGACCTCGATCGACGTGTCGCTGGTGCAACGAACCATCGAACGGATCATCGGGACGGTCACCCTCGCGATCCGCTTCATGGCCCTGCTGAGCCTGGGCACCGGGCTGGTCGTGCTGATCGGCGCCCTGGCGATCAGCCGGTTCCAGCGCCTGCGCGAGGCGGTGCTGCTCAAGACCCTGGGCGCCAGCCGGGCCCAGGTACTCCGGGTCGCCTTTGCCGAGTATCTATTCCTGGGCCTGCTGGCGACGGTGGTCGGGACGGTGCTCTCGATCGCGGCCGGCTGGGGCCTCATGAAACACGTCTTCGACGGCAAGTTCAGGCCGGAGCTGCCGCAGCTGCTGGCGCTAGGGCTGGGGCTCACTGCGTTGACGGTGCTGGTCGGACTCTGGAACAGCCGGGAGGTTCTCCGGAAGACGCCACTCGAGGTATTGCGCGCCGAAGAGTAGTTCCCAACGCGATCGGAGGACGAGGTGATCCTGGTACTGTGCATCGCATTCGTCCTCTCGGGGGCCGCCGGCCTCATCTACGAGAGCATCTGGACCCGGTATCTCGGCCTCTTCATGGGCCACGATGCCTACGCCCAGATCCTGGTACTGGCCATTTTCCTGGGCGGGATGTCGGCCGGCGCGATGCTGACGGCCAGCCGATCCCGTCGCCTCCAGGATCCGCTCAAAGGGTACGCTCTGGTGGAAGTCATGGCCGGCCTGATCGGCTTCGTCTTCCATGATCTCTTTCTGCTGGTCACCAACTGGGCCTATGATCACGCCTTCCCCGCGTTGGGCGGGGGTACCAGCGTGTTGGGCCTCAAGTGGACGCTGGCCGCACTCCTGATTCTCCCGCAGTCGGTGCTTCTCGGCGCGACCTTCCCGCTCATGACCGCCGGCGTACTGCGGCGGGTTGCGCAGCAGCCGGGAAGAATCCTGGCCCTGCTCTACTTCGCCAACAGTCTGGGCGCGGCGGTCGGCGTGCTGGTGGCCGGCTTCTACCTGATCGGCGCCGGCGGCCTCCCGGGAACGGTCAACACCGCCGCCGGGCTCAACGTCCTGGTCGCCGTCATTGCGTTTGTGGTAGCGCGGCGAATTCCGGCCTCGCTCCCCGCGGCAGAACCGGAGGCGCCGGCCACTTCCGAAGGGCAGCGGCGTCCGATTCACCAACTCCTGCTGGGCGTCGCCTTCGGGACTGCGATCGCCTCGTTCGTTTACGAGATCGGGTGGATCCGGATGCTCTCGCTGGTCCTGGGCAGCGCCACCCATTCCTTCGAGCTGATGCTCTCCGCCTTCATCCTCGGCCTGGCGCTCGGCTCGTTCTGGATTCGCCAGCGGGCCGATCGATGGGAGGATGCCCGTCACGCCCTGGGAATCACCCAGTGCGTCATGGGATGCCTGGCGCTGGCCACGGTCCCGATCTATCTCGCCTCCTTCCAGTGGACCGCCACGTTGTTGCACACCTTCGCGCGGACCCCGGCGGGTTACGTCGGGTTCACGATGGCCCGCTACGCGATCTGCCTGGCAGTGATGCTCCCGGCCACCTTCTGCGCCGGCATCACGCTCCCGCTCATCACCCGCGCGATGCTGGTCACCGGCGCCGGCGAGCGCGCGATCGGCCAGGTCTACGGCGCCAATACGCTGGGCTCGATCATCGGCGCCATGGTGGCCGGCCTGATCCTGCTTCCCCTGACAGGCCTCAAGGCGATGCTGATCCTGGGCGCCGCACTCGACATGGCCCTCGGGGTGGTGCTGCTGCTCCGCCCCGCCACGCCGACCCGGATCCGCTGGGCGCCGGTGGCGGTCGCGGTCAGTCTCGTGGTCATTGCCGCAGTCGCAGGGACCCAGCGATTCGACCACGACCTCATGACCAGTGGGGTCTATCGATTCGGCTCAGTGCCCACGCCGGGCAGTCGGCAGATCCGGTTCTACCACGACGGCCGCACCGCGACGGTGGCGGCGGGCCAGGTCGGCAACAAGGGCGAAGTGACCTTCATCTCCAGCAACGGGAAGCCCGATGCCTCCCTGCCAGTCGGATGGGCCACCGGATGCGATGGAACTCAGGCGCGGATTCCGTTGATCCGGGACTATTCCACGCAGATCCTGCTGCCGTTGATCGCCCTCGCCTTTGCTCCCAATGCCAAAAATGCCGCGGTGATCGGACAGGGGTCGGGGATGACCTCGCAGTTTCTGCTGGCCAGTCCCAAGCTGGAGCAGCTGGTCACCATCGAGATCGAGCCGGAGATGATCCGGGGCTCGCGAATCTTCTATCCCGCCAACCGCCTGGTCTTCGAGGATCCGCGTTCCCGCCTGGTGATCGACGACGCCAAGAGCTACTTCGCCTCGGCCCGCCAGCGGTTCGATCTGATCGTCTCGGAGCCGTCCAACCCGTGGGTCAGCGGCGTTTCCGGTCTGTTTACGGTCGAGTTCTATCAGCGGGTGCGCGGTTATCTCGGGGACCGTGGCGTGTTCGGCCAGTGGCTGCACCTCTATGAGATCAACGACGAGCTGGTCTTGAGCGTCCTCGCGGCGCTGCATCGGACCTTTCCGTGGTACCAGGTCTTTCTCGTCTCGGGAGCGGACATGCTGATCGTCGCCAGCATGGATCCGCTTCCCGCTCCCGATTGGTCCATCTTCCGGCTGCCTCGGGTGGAGGAGGGACTCTGCACCAGCGTACCGTTCACGCCCCGGATGCTGGAAGCGACCCGCCTGGCCAACCAGCAGGCGCTGGGTCCCCTGCTCGACCGCTGGGGGACGATCAATTCCGACTTCTACCCGGCGCTGGACCTGGGCGCCGAGCAGACGAGGTACCTGGGCCTGACCGCGAATGGATTCAATCGGCTCTCGAGTGACCGACTCGATCTGGCCGGGCTGATCGAGGATCGGCGGAGCCTCCCCACCGAGGAGACGGTGAGCCCGGTGCCCGCCATTCCGCGGACTGAGGCCCTGGCGACGGCCGCCCTGCTCCGGGACCCGCGCCGCTTCACCGCGATGGACACGGTGGTGACGGACGAGGCGCTTGCCGGTGCCATCGATCTGGTCAGCCAATGGCGGGGAACCCTTGCCTCTGGGCAGCCCCCGACCAACTGGCGGATCTGGCTCGAGGCGATGGGGGATGTAGAGGCCAGAGTGGCCGGCGGAACTTCGGGCGTGGCGGACCAGGCGTTCTACGCTGACGCGAGGCGCTACCTCGATCGGTTCAAGGCGCCGGCCGGAGTACGGGATGCGGTGGAGTTCAGGCGCGCGCTCGCGGCCTGGGACTTCTCCGCTGCGGCAGAGGCGGGCGAGCGACTCAGCCAGGCGGCGCTCCAGAAGACCTCCTGGATCCCACCCGACGAAGTGATGGATGGCCTGGTGATGGCGCGGATCAAGTCGGGCGACCCGGCCGGGGCCGATCGTGCTCTCCGTGCGCTGGCGCCGCTCAGCCGCCAAGCGCCGGAGTCTCTCCGATTATTGCTGCTCACCTCCTACGTGCTCCAGGCGACCAGCCATCCGTAGGCACCGCCTCAAGTAGCGCGGCCCAGCGGCGAGGCCTAAGTTACGCGGCCCGGCCTGCGGGACCGCCGGTGGAATCGCCCTCTCCAACCTGACTCGCTCGACGGAGTAATGTGAATGCTGGCTATCGACTTGAAGGGCAAGCGCGCCTTCGTGGCCGGAGTGGCGGACGACGGCGGCTTCGGCTTCGCCATCTGCAAGGCGCTGGCGGAAGCCGGAGCCACTATCTGCGTCGGGAGCTGGCCGCCGGCCCTGGGGATTTTCCAGAAGCTGCTCGAGCGCGGCAAGATGGAGGAATCGATGCGGCTCTCCGACGGTCGGAAAATGGAGTTCGAGCGGATCTATCCCTTGGACGCCGCGTTCGACACCCTGGCCGACACGCCGGCCGAGATTCGCGAAAACAAGCGCTACACGGAAGTAGGCGACTTCAGCATCGAAGGCGTCACCCAGCGTCTCATCCAGGATTTCGGCACCCCCTGCCTCGACGTGGTGGTGCACAGCCTGGCCAACGCCCCGGAGGTGAAGAAGCCGCTGATCGACACCAGCCGGTCGGGGTACCTCGCCGCCTTGAGCGTCAGCGCCTATAGCATGGTCTCCATGGTCCGGTCGCTGGGCCCGCTCACCCGGCCGGGCGGGAGCTATCTCTCGCTCACCTACATGGCGGGCGAACGAGTGATTCCCGGCTACGGCGGCGGGATGTCTACGGCCAAGGCGGCACTCGAGGCCGATACCCGCACGCTGGCCTACGAAGCGGGACGCCGCCATGGGGTCCGGGTCAATACGATCTCCGCCGGCCCCT
>Ga0335083_10006351_pt1 | contig 14781 bp, 11 predicted proteins | sample Lox_Sample_42_FD_206716 | JGI IMG/M metagenome (GOLD analysis project Ga0335083, IMG submission 206716) | Soil microbial communities from Loxahatchee National Wildlife Refuge, Florida, United States - Lox_Sample_4.2 | ecosystem: Environmental > Terrestrial > Soil > Wetlands | place: USA... | reverse complement strand
TGCTTCAAGAACGGGATTCTGCCCGCGATTCTGACGGAAGCGGAAGTGGACGAACTGTTCCAGCGCACCGAAAAGGAAGAAGGTTATTCCCTTTCCATCGACCTGCCGAACCAGACGATCAGCGACAAACACGGGTTCGTTTACAGATTCGAAATCGCGCCAGCACGCAAGGAAGTGTTGTTGAAAGGGCTCGACGACATCGGGCAGACGATGCAGCACCAGGAAAAAATCGCGGCACACGAAAAGCACCGGCCGGTGACCGCAAAGATGCACAAGCCGGTGGATGTGAAATACTACAACCACCACAACTAACTTTCACTGCTCAGCCAGGGCTAGAGTTTGCGCCACCACGGCTTGAAGTAGATTCGTCCCTCGAAAATGGGTTCCGGGGCTTCCGGGGCCGCGGGTTCCGCGAGTAATTCGGCGAGCAGGATGCCCCCGACCACGAGGGCGGCGCCTTTCCAGGCGCGCGCAGAGAGCCGCTCGTGCAAAAACAGATACGAGACAATCACGGCGAAGACCGGCTCCAGGGCAAAAAGAATCGCGGCATGGCCCGGTGACGTGTATTGCTGCGCCCATAATTGAAGCGTGAAGGCGACGGCGGTGGCAAACACGGCGCAAATGACGATCGCGCTCAAGAGCGGCCAGCCCCAATCGAAGCGAGCCGGTTGCCAGTGGATCGCCGAGGAGAAGCCCGTGAGCGGCCAGGCCATCAGAGCACAACCAGCCACTTGGATCAGACTCAAGGCGGAAATCGAGTGACCCTGCGAATATTCACCCACCAGAATGATGTGAATCGCATAGAATCCCGCGGCAACGAAGGTGAGCACGTCGCCGCGATTCAGGTAGCGCATGCCTTCGGGAGGCACGGTTAGAAAATAGAGCCCCACGAGGGCGGCAAACGCGCCGCCATAAATCCATGTGGTCAGGCGGCGGCCCCAGAAGAGCCCAAGGAGCAGCGGGACCAGAACAACGCTGGAGCCCGTGACGAACCCGGAATTGGTGGCGGTAGTGTACTGCAACCCGGCCGTCTGAAAGCAGTAGCCGGCGAACATAAAGAAGGCGAGCCGCAATCCGGCGAAGACTTCTTCCCTTTCCACATGGCGAACCACCTGCGGGCGGAGCAGAGCCATCAGGACTGCGGCGATGGAAAAACGGACCGCCAGAAACAAAAACGGCGAGGAATGGTCAAGGCCGGTCTTGACCACAACGAAGGTGGCGCCCCAGATGAGCGAACAGAACATGAGGGCGAGGTCGGCTTTGAGTTTACGGTCCAAGAACAGGCGCCCCGGAGAGTCTTCGACAGTTTATCCGTAATTTCGGGGCGCGCGCAGCTACTCTTGACACTGCACCAACGTCGGGTGAATTCTCGATTTGTGAGAGTGACACGTCGCGCAATTCGGACTTTCCTGCAGCTCTACGCCGCACTCTGCGTCTTCGGCGCCGTTCCGTTCCCTTCCATTGCCAAAGACTCCTGGGTGGAAGTCCGTTCGCCGCATTTCACAGTGATCAGCAACGCCGGAGAAAAAGAAGCGCGGCGAACCGCGGACCAGTTCGAACAGTTTCGAGAGGTGTTCCATACCGCGTTTCCCACCCTGCGAATCGACACGGGGAGACCCTTGATTATTTTCGCGGTGAAGAACGAGGACTCGCTCAAGGCACTCTTGCCGGCGTACTGGGAAACCAAAGGGCACGCGCATCCCTCTGGAATTTACGCTTCGGGCGAGGAGCGGGACTTCGTGGCGGTGCGCACCAATATCGAGGGCGAAAATCCGTACGAAGTGGTGTACCACGAATACGCGCACGCTATCTTGAACCTGAATTTCCGCGAACTGCCAGTCTGGCTCAGCGAGGGACTGGCCGAGTATTTCGGCAACTCGCGGATTCGCGACAACGAGGTCGACATCGGCATTCCTTCGCGCCATCTTGTAGTAACGCTGCAGCAGAGCAAACTGATTCCCATCGAAGAACTGCTGCTGGCCGACCAGCACTCTCCCTATTACAACGAAGAGAATCGTGTTTCGGTTTTCTATGCCGAGTCGTGGGCTATCGTGCATTACCTTCTCATCGATCCCAACGCCCAGCAGCAACAATTACTGATGAAGTTCCTCAAGGCTTGGGAAGCGAGCGGGAATCAGGTGGAGGCGGCGCAGAAGGCGTTCGGTGACCTCAAGAAGTTTTCGCAAACGATGGAGGCGTATGCGCGGAACCAGAATTTCATGATGGGGACGGTAAAAACATCCGTTCGCGGCGATCCCAAGAGCTTCGCGAGCCGGGAGATGCCGGGAGCGGAGTTAAGCGCCAATCGCGCGTTGTTTTATGTGCACACGCGGCGGCCGGCGGAAGCGGAGACGGCGGCGAGAGAGGCCCTGGCGCAAGACGCGGAGCTTTCGCTGGCCTATGAGGCGCAGGGGTTGAACGCGTACGTGCAAGAGCAATTCGCGGCGGCTTGTCCCGCGTTTTTGCGAGCGGCGGAGTTGCCGGGGGCGATGTTCTCCGCCTACTACTTCGCCGGGACCTGCCGGCTACGGGAAGGAATCACTTCGGAAGCGGAGAATGCGCAGGTGATCGCGAACCTGGAGAAAGCGATTTCACTGAATCCACTGTTCGCTCCCGGATTTGCGAATCTGGCCTCTATCGATTCGTTGCAACCGCGCACGATGGACAGGGCGCTGCAACTGGGCCGCAAGGCTCTTGAGCTCGATCCCGGCAATCTTCAGTATGCGGTGTCGTTCGCACACGTCCTGCTGAACGCTGGAAGAATCGCCGACGCAAAGGCGCTGGCTGCTCGCATCCAGCAGGCGGCATGGACGCCCAGGGACAAGGAAGCCGCGGGCCAATTGCAAGGAAGCATCGCGGACTACGATGAGCAGTCGCGACAAGCCGCGGAACGAGCGAGGTATTTCGAGGCGCGGCGTGCCGCGGCCTCCGCCGGTCCTCCCGCACCTTTGGTGCCGGCTGCACCAACGGTTGAGGCTCCAGGGGGCGGGGCAACAAGCGTCAAGGACGGGCGCGCCTTATATATGGCAGAGGGCGTGATTGCGGATGCGGAATGCAATGCTACAGCGGCGGGACGTCTGACGTTGACGATCGACCATTCCTCGATGCGATTTCTCTATACCAGCCTGTCGAAATTGGAAGTTATCGAAGGGTTGACGGAGGATTCCGGTAACGCGCCGTCATGCGCCGCGTGGAAAGGCCGGCGCGCCAGGCTTTTTTTCTACAAAACGAAGGACAAGCCCTACGCAGGCGAGCTCAAAACGATTCAGTTCTTCTGATAGACGGTTCTACCGCCCACAACGGTGCGCAGGATCTCGGCGGTGAGAATCTCGGCGGGCGACGCTTTCGTGAGGTCGCGGGAGAGAACGACGAAATCGGCGAATTGCCCGACCTTCAGTTCCCCCTTCTTGCCTTCCATAAATTCCGCATACGCGGAACCGGTGGTGTAGGCGCGAATGCAGTCGCCGAGGGGCAATTTTTCGTTGGGGATCCAGCCGCCGGGTGGAGCGCCGTCCAATCCCGCTCGCGTGACGCAAGCATACAAACCGCGGCGCGGGTCGATGGGCTCGACATCGTAATCGGTGCCGAAGGCAAGCCGGGCGCCGGCTTTCTGCAACGAATTCCAGGCATAGGCGCCTTTCGAACGCTCCGGGCCCAGGCGCTGCTCCGCCCAACGCATGTCGTTGGTCTCGTGAGATGGCTGCATGGAGGCGATGACTTTGAGCGCGCCGAAGCGCGGAATATCCTCCGGCGCGACGACTTGGGCGTGTTCGATACGATCGCGGCGGTCTCGCGGGGGATTGACCCGGAGAAGCGATTCGAAGGTGTCGAGAGCGATGCGATTGGCTTTGTCGCCGATGGCGTGAAAAGCGAGTTGAAAGCCGAGCCGATCGCGCTCGATGGCCATGGCTTTCAGTTTTTCCGGATCGATGGTGAGGATTCCGCTGGTCGAAGGATCGTCGGAATACGGCGCCAGCAGCGCTGCGGTGCGAGTGCCGAGCGCGCCATCGAGAAAACCTTTCAGAGCGCCGGTGCGCAGCCACGGATCGGTGGTGCCGCCTTCGGCGCGTTTATTCTGCAGATCGTCGGTCGAAGCGGTAAAGGGCAGCCATTCGGTGATGCGTACGGTGAGCTTCTTCTCCTGCTTGAGATCGATGTACGCGCGAAAGTCTTCCCAAGCGGAGAAATCCTGGATGGAGGTGACGCCGTTGCGGGCCAGTTCAGCGAAGACCAGCTCGATTCCCTTTTTACGTTCAGCGTCGGGCGGATCGGGAATGCGTTGCTCCACCATCTCCTTGGCGTTCTCTTTGAGAATGCCTGTCGCTTCGCCATCCGCGAATCGGTCGATTTCGCCCCCAGGCGGGTTCGGGGTCTCGACGGTAATTTCCGCGTGTTTCAGTGCCAACGAGTTTACGGCGGCGATGTGGCCGGAAATGTGATCAAGATAAACGGGATTGTTGGGCGCCGCCTGGTCCAGATCGATGCGCGATGGGAGTTTCGCGTCGGCCCAACGCGTCTGATCCCAGCCGCTGCCGAGAATCCATTCGCCGGGCTGATGGTGATCAACTGCTTCCTTCACGAGCTTCTGAATATCGGCGATGGAGGTGGCGGTATTCAGCTGTACGTTCAATTTGTCGCGAGCGGCGCCGCCGAGGTGCGCGTGAGCGTCGTTGAAGCCAGGCATGACGAACAGGCCCTTGAGCTGAATCACATCGTGAGACTGCGCGCCGCCGCAATCCAGCAAGATCTGCGAGATCGTGCCGATGCAGAAGACCTTCTCGTCGCGGATGGCCATCGCTTCCGCCCAGGGGTGCTTGGGGTCGTTCGTGTAAATCCGGCCATGCAGGTAATACGTCGTGGGGTGAAGAACAGGCGGGGGAGCCTGCGCGCGAGTGCCGGCGGCAGGCCACAGTGCGCAGGCCAGCAGCAGGGAGCCGAGCCCGGCGCAACGAACCCAGCACGTCATTTACTTTTTCTCCGGCGCTACGCCCGCAACGGTCAGCAGGGTGAGAAGGATGCGCTTGAGGCCTATATCGCGGCCCTGTGGTTCGTACCATTCCTGCAGCGAGTGCGCACCACCGCCGTTGCCTCCGGCGCCGATTGCAATGGCCTCGATGCCCATGGAAAGAGGAATATTGGCATCGGTGGAAGAGCGTTCGATGCGCGACTTGTTGCCGACGGCATCGTCTGCCGCGAGCAACGCAGCAAGGAGCGCCGCATCTTTGGGCAATTCTCCGCCGGGGCGGCTCCCGATCAGATTCATTTTCCAGTCGAGATTACCGCGGCTGCGATCCCGCGAGCTTTCCATTTCGTCGCGCACGCCAGCCGCCATGGACTCACGTAAAGCACTTTCCATGCGCACGATTTCGTCTTCACTCTCGGACCGCAAATCGACTTTGAGGCGGGCTTCAAAGGGGATCGAATTGACGGATGTGCCGCCCTCCACCTGGCCCAGATTGAATGTGGTGCGGGGCGCGGTAGGCACCTTGGTATTGATGAAGCGAACGGAGCCGCGCACCAGCGCGTTAATCGGGTTGGGTAGGCCGAAGTCCGACCAACTGTGCCCGCCCGGGCCGGTGATGACCACCTCGATGCGGCGGGAGGCGAGGGCACGCGTGGTCACGTGATCGATGCCGGAGCCATCGAGAACGATGACAGCCTTCAATCGGGAGTGATACGCGTCCACCAGCGCGCGCATGCCGCGCAAATTGCCTTCGCCTTCTTCGCCCACATTGGCGGCGAACAGAATCGTATCCTGGGGCTTGATGTGCGCCACGTTCATCGCTTTGGCGATGGCCACGAGCGCGGCCAAGCCGGTTCCGTTGTCGGAGATGCCCGGTGCGACGATGCGGTCACCCTGGCGCCTGGCATGGACGTCGGTGTTCGGGGGAAACACGGTGTCGAGATGCGCGGTCAGAAGGACAATCTGATCCGACCTGCCGCGCAGTTCGCCAAGGACATTGCCGAGCTTATCCTGTTGTACGGCGAGACCCTGCTCCGCCAATAATTTCGCCACAGCTTGCGCGCGCTTCTCTTCCTGGAAGGAAGGCGCGGGAATTTCGGTCAAGCGAATTTGAAGATCGGTGACCCAATCGACATTCTGCTGGAGCCACGCGAGCGCCGAACGCACTTGCGCCTGGTCGCTGAGGGACAAGGAGCGCGACGCTTTCGGCGCAGAAGGTGTGGCCGTCGAGCGAAGAGGCATAGCGGAGAGAATAACGCAAACGGCTATGCGTTTCACTGTACCAATTGACAGTCGCGGCGCAAAAACAGCAAATCTGTGCGAAAGATTGACGGGCATTTGCGGAGACGCCCGCCATTTTACATCAGGAAGCGCTGGGCAGAGCGCAAAGTGCGCGAATTTCATCGTCCGTCAATACACGCGGAGACTGTTTCGCCGCCTCAAAGATACGGTTGACCAGTCCATCGTTTTCCGGAATGCCGTGGCGGGCCAGCCAGTAAACCACGTTGGATTTGCCACTCATGGGACCGATTTCCACGACCTGCTCGAGACCAAAGAGATGCGCCGGAACGCCACTGTAAACCTCGTCGGCAAGTCTGCGATCGTGCTTACGCAGGGCTTTAATGATCGCGGCCGCGTGAACGCCCGTCGCGGTGCGAAACGCGTCGCGGCCGAAGACCGGGTAATTCGGCGGAATTGTGGTGTGGGTGGCTTTGGCGACCTTTTCGCAATAGGCGCGGAGATAGGTCAGGTCATTATCGCGGAGTCCCATCAGGCGCAGGTTCACCAGCAGCAGTTCCATCGGCGTATTGCCGACACGCTCGCCGAGGGAAAGTGCGACGCCGTGAACCTGCTGCGCGCCCGCCGCAATCGCGGCGAGCGAATTGGCGATCGACAATCCGCGATCGCGGTGGCCGTGCCAGTCCACCCGAATGTTTTCGCCGGACGGCCTGACGATCTTTTCCATGGCAAATTTCACCAGGTCGTAAGCGCCTTCCGGCGTGGCGTGACCGACGGTGTCGCACAAAACGATGGCGCGAGCGCCACTGCGAATGGCGGTCTTGTACAGACGCTCCACGGTTTCCGGGTCGGTGCGAACTGTGTCTTCCGTGACGTACATCGACGGCAAGCCGTGGTCGACGGCAAACTTCACGGCGTGTTCCGTAGTGCGTTCCAGGTAATCGACGGTCCAATCCTCGACGAACCGCCGGATCGGGCTGGAGCCGAGAAACGTAGCGGCTTCGATGGCGATCCCAACGCGCTGCGAAATGTCGACAATCGGGCGGATATCCGCTTCGACGGTGCGCGCGGCGCAATTGGGCCGAATGCGCATGTGGCACTTCACGATTTCACGGGCCAAGGCTTCCACATGCTCGGCGGCGCGAGGTCCCGCACCCGGCAAACCGATGTTCACCGAGTCGACGCCCAGCGCTTCCATGAAATGCAGAATCTCGATCTTTTCTTCGATCGAGGGATCGTGGATCGAAGGATTCTGCAATCCATCGCGAAGAGTTTCGTCGTTAACAAGGACGCGTGTGCCGGGCGGGATCGGCGGCGGGCTGGCGAGATTCCAGTCGTAGATCAAATCGTTTTCGGACACGGCGGAGCGACCTCCCTGCCCTGCGCGGACTCAGTAGCGAACCGTGTAGCTATTCGGCTGCTGCCTGGGATCGGGCCGGTACAGCACTTTACAGAATTCGCAACGATAGATTTCCGCGCCTTTGCCGACAATGGCCTCGATTTCGGCCGGATATTCGAACCAACGCTTGAGATGGCCGGCGCAAAGCTTGCCTTTGGCGTCCTTCTCGTCGCAGGAGCGCTGCTTCGGCTTGCGCGTTTTCACTTTGGGAGCGGCGGGCTTGGCTTCTTCCACGGGAGCGGCGGAAGCGCCGGCCGGTGTTGCGGTGTTTTCCTCGGACACTGGGATTCTCCTTCCCAATAAAATCTATAGGCCATGATCGCGGAACAAGGTCTTTATTGCCCCGCGGGCATGGCGAATTTTCGCGGAGATGCCACCGCTAAATTCGAATTTCATAAAGGCATCGGCGGCCCGCTCGAGTTCGGCTCCATAGCGATACCACCAGGGTTTCTCCATCGCGGGCAAGCGGTCCACGTCGATGTACTTGAGGTTCACCATCTCCAGCAAACCCGGTTTTCCGTGCGTGCGGCCCCAGCCACTCAGCCCTGTGCCGCCGTGCGGCGCCTCACTGATAGCGAAACCGCTGATCAAGTCGTTCACCATCACCGTGCCCGCCCGCATCCGCCGAGCGATCGATTGCCCGCGCCCGATGTCCGCTGTCCAGACACTGGCCGCCAAGGCGAATTCCGTTTCGTTCGCCAGCCGGACGGCTTCTTCAGCATCACGCACAACCTGAATGGCCAGGACTGGGCCGAAGGTTTCGTCGCGGAAAAGCTGCATGGACGAATCGACACCGGTGAGAACGGTCGGTTCAAAAAAGCTCGGGCCGAGGTCAGGCCGTGGGCGGCCGCCACACAAGATTTTGGCTCCACGCTGAACGGCGTCCGCAATCAAATCACTCATCCGCTGCACGTGCTGTGGACGAATCAAGGGGCCAATCTCCGAGGTGGGATCGCCGCCGGGACCGAGTTTGAGTTTCTGGGTTTTCTCGACGCAAGCGCGCGTGAATTGTTCGGCAACACGCTCTTCGACGAACAGCCGCTCCACGGAGAGGCAGACCTGGCCGCAGTTGGTGAAGCTTCCCCAGACGGCCGCGCTGGACGCCACAGCAAGATTCGCGTCGGCGAGAACGACCATGGCGTCTTTGCCACCCAGTTCCAGCACGCTGGGTATCAACTGGCGCGCACACGCTTCGGCTACATGGCGGCCGGTAAAGACGCTGCCTGTGAAAAACAGCTTGTTGGGCTGAGCGTCAATCAACGCCTGACCGACATCGCCGCCGCCCTGCAGCACGGTCACCAAGCCCTCAGGAAAGCCGGCCTCGCGAAACAACTTTTCGATCAGCGCGCCACATTCGGGCGTGAAGTCACTGGTCTTGCAGAGCACCGCGTTGCCCGCCGCAATCGCCGGGATGATCTGGCTCATGGGAATGGCCAGGGGATAGTTCCAGGAACTGATAATGCCCAGCACGCCGAGTGGCTCGTAATGCAGCGAACCGGATTTCAACTTCGCCGCTGTACTGTGATGCGGAATTTTTTCCGGACGCAGCAGGGCGGCTCCGTTTTTTGCAAAATAGTCGGCGGTATCGAGCGACACGAAGACGTCGGCAAACTTGGCCTCGACGCGAGGCTTTCCGGATTCGGCAACGACGGCGTCGGTGAAGGCGTCGCGGGCCTCGAGGAGTTTGTCCTTCAGGACGCCGATTCGCGCGCAGCGCTGCTTCAGCGGAATTTTGGCCCATTCGGTCTGCGCCTTGCGCGCCTTCAGCATCAGTTGAGGCACCTGCAAGGCTGGAGTGCGGTCGAAACTGGCGCGCACTTGTCCGGTTGCGGGATCGATTGACGGGAGGGTCTCAAGTGTCAGAGCTGTCGCCACCATGATTCTGATTCTAGCTGAACAACAGTCAGAGTTCACCTGAGGGACCAAGGGCCGTCGTGGAGAATTGCGGGGAACGAAACTCGTAGTACTTCCCTCTTGGGCGTCAACTTTCTTTGCAACTTTCCCCGGCACCGGGGGTTTGTGTGGGCATCCGGGCAGGGGCCAGTCCTCCCCGCCCAGTTTGAAAAACGTTAAGTCTCGCTGAAGACCCCCAAATTTACGGGAGGCCTCGCCCCTCCTAAGGAGAATGCAATGAGGTGTGATTCATCGAAGAAATTCCTGGGCGCGATGGCGCTCGTCCTGGCGCTGTTTTCCTACGGTTGTTCCTCGGGCAGTTCCTCGCCCACAACACCGACGCCGCAGCAACAGACAGCCAGTTTGAGCGTGCTCGTGAGCGACGCGCCCACGGAAGATTGGGCGACCATCGGCGTGAAGGTGCTTTCGATCTCATTGACGCCGCAAGGTGGCGGCAGCGATGTAACGGTATTCACCGCGCCATCGCCGGCGCCGTTCGTGAATCTATTGCAGTTGGACCAACTCTCGGAGATTCTGGGCAATGTAACGGTTCCCGTGGGGACCTACACGGCCGCTACGGTGACCGTCAGCGCCAATTCTAATGACATCATCCTGACCGCTTCCGCCGATCCTGAGACCGGATTCGCCGCGGCTCCGGGCAGCACCATTCCTACGAGTCAGATTCAGGTTGTGGGAGCCAAGGGCGGCTCGAGCATACCGGTGAAGGTCACGCTCGATACGCCGCTCGTTGTTGCCTCCGGGCAGAACAACGCCCTCGATCTGGAATTCGACCTTTCGCATCCGGCGTTTGTCGTGGCGCACGTGCCTCCAGCGAATAGCGGGACGACGATGTGGGCCGTGAACTTCGCGCCCCTCTGCCGCCAGCGGCATATTCACGACATTGCGCGGCTGCTGCTTCGTCATCACTACGGCACCGTGACGCAAGTCTCCTCGGACAACTCCGCACTGACGATCGACAAGGACTACGCGGTTTACCCGCCGACCAATCCCGAGACGGCGATTACTTCCACGCAAACGCTGAACATTCTGGCGGACTCCGCGAATGGCACCCTCTTCTACGACCTCGATGGCAAGACTCGTTCGACGTTGAAGGACTTCGGGTCGATTGCCTCGACAATCGTCGGCAAGTACATTCGCGTTGCCGCGCGTTACCAGGTGGACGGTTCGCTGGTGGCGGTGCGGATCTGGGCGAGCAGTTCGTTTAACAGCGTGTGGATCAGCCCCGAAGGCCACGTGTTACACGTCAACACGAATACCAGCACGCTGGTGGTGTAGAATGAACTGGGTATTGGCGTTCCTCTGACGATCGATGCCAACACGCTGTTCTACTTCCGCACTCCTTCCAGCGCGCAGAGCGATTCGACCTCGATTGGCCAGGGCCCAGCCTTCCTGGCGAACCTCCAACGGGGGTTTAAGGTTCATGCCAGCGTGGTCGACCCGCTGGCTTCGCCACTCGTGGCCAGTTCCATCGACATTGAGATCGCACGCTTCGACGGGACGATTACCGGCAGCAGCTTGACCGACTTCACGTACACGCGGAACTTCCGTACGGTCCGCGACGACTATACAGTCACGCTGCCGTATATCAACTCGGCCACGGCGAATGGGAGCGATCCCATGTCTGGCGCCGCGATCACCGGATTCAAGTGGTGGAACTTCACGTTCCCGACAATCGTGGACAGTGGCGCAGGCGCGATCAGCGATTTCGCCACGGCCACCAACGGCGCTGTGAACTTTGGTGGAACGGTGGGCCTGATGAAGGTCCGCGGAGAAAGCTACGCGTTGTGGAACGATCCGAACGGGCCCAACTCCTGGGCGGCCGCGTGGGCTGTGCTGTTGCCGACGAATGTGCCACTCGGAACGGCCGCGACCGGGTATAGCAATGGCAGCTTCACGGTTGCGGTTCCGGGCGGAGCCAGCACGGCGCCGGTGAATCTCAACACCACGTCGGGCTCGGCGACATTGGTTTATCAGGTGGACTGGTCGAACAACGTGCTGACGGTCAGCCCCGTGGACATCTCCACGTCGACGGGACAATCGACACTCACCACGAATCTGGTGGCCAACACGCCAGTAAAGGTCTACGGCATTCCGCAAGCCGACGGCTCGATCAAGTGCTACGTCCTGACGTACTTCACAGGCTTCGCACAAGCCACGACCAACTGACAGACTGCTCACCGACAGCGCCGCCGGGATCTTGGTCTCGGCGGCGATTTGTTTTCAGCCGACGCGAAAGGCCTCGTCATGATCGACATGGACCATGAACAATCCCTGGGGCGGGACGGTGGGGCCGGATTTGGATCGGTCCTTCAGTTCGTAGAGACGGTCGATATCTTCGGGCTTGAGTTTTCCGCGGCCCACATCGAGCAGCGTTCCGACCATCTTGCGAACCATGTAGCGTAGAAACGAACGGCCGTGCACGGTGAACCACAACTCTTCCCCGTCGTCGGTGCGCTTCAGCTCAACGGAATAGATCTCGCGCTGCATGTTGCGTTCTTTGTCGTCTTCTTCCGAGCCGGTCGACGCGGCAAAGGAACTGAAGTCGTGCGTGCCGACGAAGCGTGCGGCGGCATCGCGCATAGCATCTTCGTCGAGCGGGAAAGGATAATGCAGCACATAGCGCCACAGCGTCGGGGGAACGACCTTACCGCGGTAAATCCGGTAGCGGTAGATCTTCCCTTTTGCGGACCAGCGGGCGCTGAAATCGGGACCAGTCTCTTCCGAGGCGACAATCCGAATGGTGGGCGGCAGCAAAGCGTTGAGCGCGCGCTGGAACTCGAGCGGCGAGAGACTGGACTGCGTTCGAAAACTGGCAACCTGGCCCAAAGCATGGACACCCGCGTCCGTTCGCCCGGTGGCATGAAGCTGGATATTCTCCTGGGTGAGACGGCGGAGGACCGACACGATCTCACCCTGTACTGTGGGCTTGTTCGCCTGGATCTGCCAGCCGTAGAAATCCGTGCCGTCGTAGGCAATGGTGAGCTTAAGATAGCGCATGCGAAGAGTTAGTTTACAGTCAGCAGCCTACTGTCGACAGCGGCCGGGACGGGCGTTCGTCCTGGTTTGCAAGCCGGCGAGGAAAGCTGGACGTTGAGCATCACTAGGAAGCGGAGCGGACAAAGCGGCTGCCGGGCTTGACCGCGACGCTTCCCTGGCGGCACAAGGGGCAATCGTCCGGCTCGTAGCTGCGGATTTCAAGTTCGACCAGCGCGTTCGACTCGACGGGAAATTCGATTTTTCCGCCGCTCCGATCGATCAGCGCACCCGCCGCCACCACCCGTCCACCCGCCTCTTCGACCACCTGAATCGCTTCCTGGGTGGAACCGCCGGTGGTCCAGACGTCTTCGATCACCAACACATGCTGGTCCGGCTTGAGGGTGAAGCCGCGGCGTAGCGTCATGATCCCGCTGGCGTCGCGTTCAACGAAAATGGCAGGAACGCCGCCGCCAACGGAGTCCGCAATCGTGGGAAGAGCGCGAGCGACCTCCTGTCCGATGACGACGCCACCGAGCGCCGGTGATACCACCACATCGATGCGCGCGTCTGAGAATAAGCTGGCCAAGGCCTGGCCCAGTTTCTCGGAAAAGCGCGGGTACTGAAGCACGAGGGCACATTGCATGTAGGTATCGCTGTGCCGGCCGCTGGAAAGCTCGAAATGGCCGTGGCGGATAGCGCCAGCAGCCTCAAACATGCCAAGTACCTGTTCGCGCGAAAGTGTTGTGTTCATGGTCCCGGGCCTAACTGTCCGGAGACGGGAAAGCTAACCGAATCGGACGGCTAAACGTCGAAATGTCAGCAGCCTAGCCGCCATTTGCGGTCGTTGTCAAGGATTGGCAGCGCCTGTTACACTGCCCTTTCCGTTTCGCTCGTCCGGTTTGGGGCTACAGCGCCGGCTTCAGGCCGATGAAACAAATTGCGCGCCGCGAACGTTATCACTAGAGAAGCTCCGTAACTAGCTTTTCGCTGTGCGTGTTCCAAGTTAAAGCGAGGATACTTTATGAAGAAGCCGTTTCTACGACCGTTTCTTGCCGCGGTCCTCATCGGAGTGATGGCGGGCACACCGGTCGCGCCGACGCAAGCGCAGGAACCCTCGTCGGCGGCCCCACAAACGCACTCGGCTCAGCAAGGCGGCGTGCCGATTTCTTTGGGGGTGTCAAAGCATGATTACGCGCATGGCCGGAGCGCTTTCCCTCGAGTCTGGCTGCCCTACCAGATGCATACGGTGGCGCCGGGGGCGCTGGCGAATTCGCCGCGGCTCGAACAGCTGATCAAGGGCGGCAAGCTGGAGTTGAGTTTGCAGGATGCAATCGCATTGGCGCTTGAGAACAGCATGGACATCGTGGTGACCCGCTATAACCCCTGGATTGCCGACGTGAGTTTGCTGAAGACCGAGGCAGGTGGTTACGGCTACGGCACTCCGGGCAGCGTCGCGGTCGGTTCCACGGCGAACCTGCCGTCGCTGCAGTACGACCCGCAGCTGACTGAGACCATTCAGCTGGCCGATGCCACGGTGCCGATCAACAACCCATTTCTTTCCGGTACCGCCGGCACCGGTGTAAGCAACGCGGTCACCGCGGCGCCTCTGACTACCCACAGCGCCACGTTTAACACGCAATACCAACAGTGGTTCGACTTGGGCTCGTACTTCAGTGTCGCCTGGGACAATAACCGCTCGTCGTCCAACGCCGCGAACTTCTTCAATCCCTACGTGAACTCTTCCCTGGTCGTGACCCTGTCGCAGCAGTTGCTGGCAGGAGCGGGGCGCTTCGTCAATCGCCGCAACATTCTCATCGCTCAGAATAACCGCAAGATTGCGGACCTGGCCTTCGCCCAACAGGCGATCACCAGCGTGACCAACACGATTACCGCGTATTGGGAACTGGCGTACGCGCGAGAGAACGTAAAGGTGCAGCAGCAGGCGGTCACGGTGGCCGAGAAGCTGTACAACGACAACAAGAAGCAACTCGAGATCGGCACCATGGCGCCGCTCGACGTGACGCGCGCGGAATCCGAACTGGCCAGCGACCGCACCAACCTGATCGTGGCGCAGACCACGCAATTGCAGGATGAGCTCATCCTGAAGAACTACATCTCGAAAGACCCGATGGCCTCGAACCTGATCAGCGTTGAGGTTATTCCTACTGACAAACCGGACGCGCCGGAATCCATTGAAGCCGCGACGTTCGAAGATGCCGTCAAGGAGGCCTTCCAGAAGCGACCGGATGTGCGGGAACAGGCTTTCAACCTGGACAACGCGAACATCGAC
>Ga0335083_10006347_pt1 | contig 14787 bp, 13 predicted proteins | sample Lox_Sample_42_FD_206716 | JGI IMG/M metagenome (GOLD analysis project Ga0335083, IMG submission 206716) | Soil microbial communities from Loxahatchee National Wildlife Refuge, Florida, United States - Lox_Sample_4.2 | ecosystem: Environmental > Terrestrial > Soil > Wetlands | place: USA... | reverse complement strand
CCGCGGTACGCGTCTCCGCCGAACCCGTAGGAGTCCCCGAACACCACCAGTGTCCGCCGATCCGGCGCGTCGTGCCGGCGGAACACGCGCATCGTCCCGATGTGACCGCCGGCGGCCGACACCTTCGACCAGTTGTCGTGGATCACCTCGGCGTGCGAGTTGATCGCCAGGTTCTCCCTGATTTCGAGAACCGGCGGGGAGAAGTGCTGGCCGAGGTCGCCGGCGACGACCCCCTCGACGCGGCTCGTGACCTCGAAGGAGGGCACCGCCGCGCACCCCAGCGCCGCCAGCGTGGCCGACGCGAGCTCCAGGTTGCCGAGCTGGGTGAGGTGGGTGTCGGTCATCAGGTACGTGTCCCCGCCCGCCCGCGCTCGGCGCAGCTGCTCGCTCGGGTACAGCAGCGCCAGGGACTCGTCCTCGATCAGCCGCATCACGGGGCGTCGCTCCGCGGAGCCCAGCGGAGCGGGAAACAGCTCGGCGTAGACAGCGAGCTTGTCGGGCACCACCAGACAGCAGAGGGTCAGCTGCGAGGCTCGCGCATGGGCGAGCCGTTCATCCATGAGCTGGCGCCACTGGCCCTGCCAGTCGGGGGCCATCGCCACCTCACCCAGGTAGTTCGCCAGGTTCTCGTTCGTCCCGCCGCACAGGAACAGATGTCCGTCCCGTCCCACCATCGCGACGCCGTCCGCAGACACGCTGCCGGCAGGTCGGGTGAACCGCTCGAGGCCCTCGCTCCAGTGGTTGATGAACGGCCCGCCATCGCTCTCGAAGCCCGCGCTCGAACGCTCCTCGAGCACGAATACGGCGTTGCGCCGACGCTCCCATACCGAAGCGCGAAACACCGTCACCGCACCGCGGGGTTGGTCCGACCTAGTCGGCGGGGGCCGCAGGGGCGGCCGCGCTCGGCGGCTTGGCGTGGAAGATCGCGGACCGGAACAAGAGGAAGTTCGTGACGACGATCGCCGCCACGGTGACGAGGTACACGATCTCGGTGGAGATGCCGAGCGCCGACGGGAGCAGCGCTGTCGAGGCGGCCGTGATCCCGTACTCGATCGCCGCAACGAGCAGGTAGCGGCGCAGCTGCCGGTCCAGCGAGAGCGCAAAGCCGTCGCCGTGGTCCCACACGAACACACGCTGCAGGGTGAAGTGGAGCGCCAGCCCCGCGACGTACCCGATCGCGAGCGCAGCCTGGAACGGAAGGCCCACCACGTCGGCGAGCAGCGTCGTCGTCACGGGGTAAACGATCGCCACGATCCCGCCCGAGAGCGCAAAGCGCACGCCCTGCCCGACGATCCCCGACCCGGGGGAACGCAGCGCCTCGACGCGCGACGCCACGGAGCGCCGGTGTCGATGCCAGCTCGCCACCGCCAGAGCGTAGAGGACCACCCGGGATGGACCGACGGGTCGAAGCTAGGATCGGCACCCTGTCCGCGGCGCCGCCAGCAAGCCCACGCGCCTGCCTCATCTGCGGCGCACCCGCATCCAGGCTCGGCGCCGTGCACGGCGCCTACAGCGGCCGCGACTACCACCTGGCGAGATGCCCGGTGTGCGGCTACGCGTTCATCGAGGACCCGTGGCTCGACTACGCGGAGATCTACGACGAGCGCTACTACGAAGGGCGCGGAGCCGATCCCCTGGTCGACTACGGCTTCGAGCTCGACCACCCCGATCGTACGATCCGCCGCTACGAGTGGTCGGGGATCGCCCGTGTCGTCAGGGACCTGGTAGGGGGGCTCGGTCCGTCGACCCGGTGGCTTGACTACGGGGCGGGCAACGGCGGGCTCGTGCGCTACCTCCGCGACCACAGGCTGGCTGATGCCGTCGGCTTCGACGAGGGCTCGATGGCGGCCCGGGCGCGCGAGCTGGGGATCCCGATGCTGCTCGCGGACGAGCTGGACGCTTACGCGGGCACGTTCGACGTCGTCACGGCCATCGAGGTGCTCGAGCACACCTCGGACCCGCTGCTCGAGCTGCGCCGCATCCGCGCACTCCTGCGCCACGGTGGCGTGCTGTTCCTCACCACAGGGAACGCCGAGCCGTATGCGTCGAAGCTCACGCGCTGGCGCTACGTGCTGCCCGAGATCCACATCTCGTTCTTCGAGCCGCGTACGCTCGAGCGCGCGCTGGAGGCGAGCGGGTTCCGCGCCGAGCGCCGCGATCTCGGGCCCGGTTTCACAGAGATCCTCAAGTTCAAGGTGCTCAAGACGCTGCGGGTGCGGCGGCGCACGGCGTTGACCGACGCGCTCCCCGCCCCCCTGCTCGCCGCCCCCGCCGAACGCCTCACGCGCCTCAGCGCCCACCCGGTCGGCTGGGCGGACTGAGCGCCCCCAGAAACCTCTCTGCCTCCGCGAGCGCAGCCGGGGTGCCGATCTCGTAGAAGCGCTCGTGCGCCTCGTATCCGAACAGCTCCCCCGCCTCCGCCAGCGCGGCGTACAGGTCCGCGAGGTCCCGCTCGCCCGGCGCGGCGTTCGCGAGCGCCCCGGCGAGCAAGCCGCCGAGCCCGTAGTCGATCCATACCATCGCCGGGTCGGGCGCAAGCTTGTCGTAGCGGACCACGCGGTCTCCCTCGAAGGACACGTTCGACGTGTCCCAGCGCCCGTCGTTGCGGAGCACCGTCATCAGGCCCGGCAGCCCGCTCGCCGCCCAGCGGCTGGCCACGTCGGCGTAGTCGATCCGCAGGTACGTGTCCCCGTAGAGGATCAGGAAGCGCTCTCCGAGCAGCGGCAGCGCTTTGCGGACCGCCGCCAGCGTCCCGATCGGGTCCGGGCCATCGTGGCTGTAGCGGATCGCGATTCCGAACCTCTCTCCGCCGATGCGCTGCTCGATCATCTCCCCGAGGTAACCCACGCACATCACCACCTCGCGCACGCCGTGGGCGCCCAGCAGGCGCAGCTGGTGCAGCAGGAACGGCTCTCCAGCGACGTCGATCAGCGGCTTGGGGACGGTCTGGACGCGCTCGCCCAGTCGCGTGCCGAGTCCGCCGGCCAGCACGCACACAGGCGGCATCGCGGGCGCCGGCGGACCGGCGGCGCGCTCCTCTCCCGCCGGGCCCATCGGGGGCCTACTCGTCCCAGCCGGTGCGCGACTCGATGATGTACTTCGGGCGATCCCGTGACTCGTCGTAGGTGCGCCCGACGTACTCCCCGATCACGCCCAGCGAGAGCAGCTGGATCCCGCTGAAGAACGCCACCACGATCACGATCGTGGGATTGCCGACGGGGAAGTTGATCCCCCCCAGCTTTAGCGCGAGATACACGAGCGCGAGCGCGAACGCCAGCCCCGAGATCGCCACGCCGAGCATCGAGATCAGCTGCAGGGGATAGCTCGAGAACCCCACCACGCCGTTCAGCCCGATCACGAGCGAGCCCCAGAAGCGGTTGTACTTGCTCGCGCCCGCAGCGCGAGGATCGCGGTCGTAGGGCACACTCGTCTGCGGGAACCCGACGAGCCCCACGAGGCCGCGCAGGAACCCGTGACTCTCCTTCAGGGTGACCACGTTGTTGACCACGCGCCGGCTCATCAGCCGGAAGTCGCCCGTGTTCGGTGGGATCTCGACGTCCGCGATGCGCCTGATGAGCCGGTAGCCCACCGCCGCGACGATCCGCTTCGGGATCGTCTCCCCCGCGCGTGTGCGTCGCTGGGCGTAGACCACGTCGTAGCCGGCACGCCATTGCTCGACGAGCGTGGGGATCAGCTCGGGCGGGTCCTGCAGGTCGCAGTCGATCACCACCGTTGCGTCGCCCGATCCGGCCTCCATCCCCGCGATGGTCGCCATCGGCTGGCCGAAACGCCGCGAGAAGCGCAGCATCTTGACCCTGCGATCGCGCTCGGAGAGCTCCGTGATCAGCTGCTCCGTGCGATCGGTGCACGGATCCACGCTGAAGATCAGCTCCCAGTCGATGTCTTCGATCCCGTCGAGCACCTCCTTCAGCCGCTCGTACACCCGGTCGACGTTCTCCTCCTCGTTGTAGGCGGGCACGACCACCGTCAGCAGCTCCCGGCCGCCACGCTCGGGCTTCCCGGCATGCTCCGCGCGTGTGCTCTCGATGCTCATGCCGGCACCTCCGATACCTCCGGGCGCTGCAGCACGGTGAGGCCGCGGATGCCGAACGGAAGCCGGATCCCCTGTGCCAGCATGCGCTCCTCGACCCGGCACGCCACCCGGCCCACTACCGAGTCCTTCGTGCCGGCGATGTCGCGGCTCACCTGGGCCTCCAACGCAGCGCCCTCGAGGTGGCCGCGAGTCCGTCGGTTGCGCTGCTTGACCGCCCAGAACGCCGGATACAGCGGCGCGCCGAGGAAGGCGTCCTCGACCACACTCAGGCCTGCCGCTCCGGCCTTCCCGGCCATCTCTCCGCGCGCGTAGCGGCGCTCGTGACCGAGGAACCGGTCGTAGTAGTCGTAGGTGCCCGACCCGGCCGGGACCACCACCACCGCGCGGCCTCCGGGGCGCAGGATGCGTCGCATCTCGGCCAGCGCGCGCCGGTCGTCGGGGACGTGCTCGAGCAGGTTGGCGCTCACGACCGCGTCCGCGATCGCGTCGTCCAGCGGGAGCTCGCAGGCATCGGCCTGCAGCAGGCGCGCCGAGGGAACGTGCTCGGCGGCCTTGCGCAGCCCCGTCGCAACGAGGTCGACCCCGATCAGGTCCGCGTCCGGGTGGGCGGCGCGGAGGTCCTCGAGCAGGTAGCCCGTCGAGCAGCCCACGTCGACAATCGTCGCCCGCTCCGGCAGCGGCCCGATCCGCGCCAGCATCGCGCGCCGCGTCCAGACGTCGATGAAGTGGGTGCGGCTGCTCTCCTCGTGCAGCTCCTCCAGCTCCGCCGACCAGTTGACGGCGTGGTCGGCGTCCACGTGGCTCGCGAAGGGCTCACTCACGTGCCCACATGCTCCTTGGTGACGAAGAACATGCCATCGATGCGCCTGAGCGTCCCCAGGTCCGGCTCGCTCGCGAGCCGGAGGCGGAACGCGTCCTCGCGCCAGGGATCCCACTGGGCCGAGATCAGGCGACCGGTGAACGACACACCGCCGCGATCGAGCAGCAGACATACGAGCTCCGCCGCCTCGCTCGCCGGCACCCCGCCGCCCTCGAGCTGGGCGCGCGTGCTCGCGAAGTACTCCTCGCCCGCGAGCCCCGGCCCCGCCGCGAGCGTCGCCTGGTGGATCTCTGTCGCGACGAACCCGGGCGCAACGCAGTTGACGCTCACGCCGTCGGCGGCGAGTGACGCCGCGATGTTCTCCGTGAGCCGCACCACCGCCGCCTTCGAGGTCGCATAAGCGTCGAAGCCGGGCAGCGGCGAGGTGGCCCCGCCGCCCCCGAAGGTCGCGACCGCGCCGCCGCGCTCGCGCAACGACGGCAGGCATGCCTCGATCGCGAGCAGCGTCCCGAGCACGTTCACGTCGAGCGTGCGGCGGAAGTCCTCGCTCGAGTACGTCCCGATCGGGCCCACCGGCTCTAGCACGCCGGCCGCGCACACGACGCCCTCGACGTCGTCCAGCGATCCCGCGAGCCCAGACCACGCGTCCGGGTCGGAGACGTCGAGCGCGAACCCCTCATGCCCGGCGCCCGGAAGTGAGGAGACCGCGGACTCGATCCGCGCAGCATCGCGCGCGAGGAGCGCGAGTCGCCACCCGCGCGTGGCAAGCGCCTGCGCGACCGCCAGGCCGATGCCGCGCGATCCGCCCGTGACGAGCGCGCGCCTGCCGGCCCCGGTCACGCGGCAGCGCCCCCGACGGCCGCTCGCAGCTCCTCGAACGGCGTCCCCGCGTACGCCGCCTCGATCTGGCGCCACGCGTACAGGGCGTCATCGAGACCGCCACAGATCCCGTGGCGATCGCCCGCGTCGATGGCGCGCACGAAGCTCTGCCACTCCCGTTCCCAGGACCCGTCCTCGTCGGGGTAGCCGACGTGCTCCACATCGGGCGGTCCGAGCTCCGGACGCATCCGGTAGAGCGTGAGCTGCTGCGCGCCGTAGGACCGCACCAGCCCGTCGACCTGGATCTTCGCCGTGCGGCAGTAGACCTCCAGCGAGAACATGTTCTTCCACTCCGTCCAGCTCACATGCAGCATCGCCCACGGCTCGGTGCGCGAGCCGCCCTCGCCGAGCACCAGGGCCGCGTTGTCCTCCACCGGCGCGTCCCAAAAGTGGCTGCGCAGCAGGGCGGAATGCAGCGGCAGCGGGCCCGCGATCCAGTGACTCAGGTCGAGCAGGTGCATGCCCTGGTCGATCAGCTCGCCGCCCCCGGATCGCTTCGGGTCGGCGCGCCACTCGCGCTCGTAGCCCGGGCGACCGCCGTGCCCGTAGCGGCCGCGGATGAACATCAGCTCTCCGTGCTCGCCCGAGTGGACCTCCTGCGCGGCACGTTCCAGGCCCGGGTAGAAACGGTGGTTGAACCCCACCTTCACGACCCGTCCGGTCTCCCGTTCGCACTCGATCAGGCGCTCCACCTGCGAGCTCGACACGCCGGCGGGCTTCTCGACGAGCACGTGGGCGCCCGCACGCATCGCCTGCTCGGCGATCCCCGCGAGCTGGTCGTGCACGGTGGCGACGACCACCACGTCCGCCCCCTGCGCGAGCAGCTCTCCGAGCGAGGACGCAGCGACCGCGCCATGCCCGTCGGCCAGCCGCCGCGCGGCGTCGGCGTCGATGTCGTGGCAGGCCACCACGCGATCGCCGCTGCCGAGCGCCTGTGCGCGCTTGGCGCCGATCAGCCCGCAGCCCACAATCGCGACACGGCGATCGCTCACGCGTACTCGCTCGCGTAGGCGCCGCCGAACTCGAAGTCGAACGCGAGCTCCGGCGCCTCCGCCGCGGCCATCGCCTGGCGCGTGTCCTCGGGCCGTGGGGCATACACCAGCAGGAACCCGCCGCCGCCCGCGCCCACGAGCTTGCCGCCGATCACGCCGCTTCGGCGCGCGAGCATGTAGAGGCGATCGATGTGCTCGTTGGCCATGCCGGGCGAGCGTTTGCGCTTGTACTCCCAGTGCTCGTGCATGAGTTCCGCGTACGCCTCGAGCTGGCCGTCCCGGAGCAGCTCGTAGCTGCGGCGCCCGAGCTCCTTCGTGCGGTGCAGGTTCTCGAGCATCTCCGCGTCGCCCGCGCGCGAGCGCTCGTCCTGGTCGGCGAGCACCGTCGAGGCCGAGCGCGCCTCGCCCGTGTAGAACAGCAGCAGCTGGTCGCGCAGCTTGCGCAGCACGCTCGGACCGAGCTCGAGCGGCTCGACCTCGACGCTGCCGTCGGTGGCGATCGTGTACGCACAGATGCCGCCGTGCGCGGCGACGTAGGGATCCTGCTTCCCCACGGGCTCGCCCAGCACGTCGATCTCGATCTCGCACGCCGCCTCGGCGAGCGCCCCCGGGGTGATGGAGGTGCGCCGCGCATGCGCGAGGCCCTTGAGCAGGCAGACGGTGTACGCCCCCGAGGACCCCATCCCGGTGCCCGCCGGCACGTCCGCCACAGAGGCGATCTCCAGCGGGTTCCCGCGCCAGTGGCGCAGCAGCGTCTCACGCAGGATCGGGTGCTTGATCTCGGGAATCTCGTCGACCTCCTCCATCTCGGAGTACTTCATCCGGTAACGGCGCTGGAAGACGGTGTGCGTGAGCATGTACACGTACTTGTCGATCGCCCCCGACACGAGGAAGCCGCCGTGCTCGCGGTAGTAGGAGGGCAGATCTGTGCCCCCTCCGCCGAGCGAGATGCGCAGCGGGGCACGGCTGAAGATCACGCTCACCGCGTCGCCCCCTCGGGCGCCTTCTCGGACCATGCGTACTCGCTCTCCGCGAGCCAGTCCACGGTGCGCGCGACCGCCTCGCGGATCGACAGGCTCGGCTCCCACCCGAGCGCCCGGATGCGAGCCGTGTCGAGGTGGATCAGGGGGCTGTCGCCGGTCCAGCCGCGCCGTCCCCCCGTGTGCTCGATCTCCGGCGAGACGCCCATGCGCTCGGTGATCAGCGTCACCGACTCGTCCACCACGATCGTCTCGTCGGTGCCGAGGTTGTAGATGTGTGCCCCGGGCTCCTCCTCGTGGCGCCGTGCCGCGAGCAGGATCGCGTCGATGCAGTCCTGTACGTACAGGTAGGACTTCTCCTGGCGTCCGTCGCCGAGCACGCGCAGGCGCGTGGGGTCGCTCTTCAGCGCACAGAAGAAGTCGAACACGTGGCCGTGCGTGTAGCGCTCACCGAGGATCGACACGAAGCGGAAGATCAGCCCCGTGAAGTCGTAGCCCGCCGCGTAGGCCGCGATCATCCCCTCGCCCGCCAGCTTCGACGCCGCGTACAACGAGGTCTGGACCGGGAATGGAGCGTCCTCGGGCGTGGGGAACACCTCGGGCTCGCCGTACACCGAGCCGGTGGAGGAGAACGCGATCCGCGACACCCCCGCGGCACGCATCGCCTCGAGCACGTTCGCCGTCGCGATGGTGTTCTGCTCGAGGTCACGCAGGGGATGCTCGAGCCCGCGTCGCACGTCCGCGTTGGCCTGCAGGTGGAACACCCAATCGCAGCCCTCCACGGCCCCGGCGAGCGCGTCGGCGTCGAGCACGTCGGCCTCCACCAGACGCACGTTCGGGCGCTCGAGCGCTCCCATGAGGAACTCGCGGCGGCCCGTCCGGAAGCTGTCGATCACGACCACCTCGACGCCCTGCCCGCTCAGGCGGTCGGTGAGGTTGCTGCCGATGAACCCGGCGCCGCCGGTGATGCAGGCCCGCTTCATCGCGAGGCACCGGGCAGGCTGACGCTCGGAGGCCGGGCGGCCCTACGGCGATCGTGCATCACTACAGCGTGAAGCCCGCCGCGACGGCGTCGCCGTGGAACATGCGCACGGTCTCGAGCGAGAACTGCTCGAGGTCCTTGCCGAGGCAGTCCAGCTTCTTCAGGAGGTCATGCGTGACCGTGATGATGTGACAGCCGACTTCGTTGGCCTGCACGAGGTTGAGGATCTCCCGTGGCGAGGCCCAGATCAGCTCTGCACGTGGCGCGGCGACCATGATGTCGACCGAGCGCGCCATGATCGGCACCGGGTCGATCCCGGCATCCGCGATGCGTCCCGCGAACACGGAGATGTAAGACGGGGCACCGTCCTTCACCGCAGCCGTGATCAGCTCCACCTGCGCGGTTGTGAACAGCGCGGTGACGTTCACCTTCACGCCGTCCTCGGAGAGCTCCCGCACCAGCGGCGCCATCGATTCTCCGTCGGTGGTCGTGACGGGGATCTTCACGTACACGTTCTGGCCCCACGAGGCGATCAGCCGTGCCTGGCGACGGATCTCCTCCGGGTCGTCGGCGAACACCTCGAACGAGATCGGGTGCCTGGTGATGCGCTCGAGCAGGCGCTTGGCGAAGTCCGCATAGTCGGTAAGGCCCGCCTTCCACATCAGCGTGGGGTTCGTCGTGAAGCCCGCGACCCGCGGATCGCCGGCCAGCGCGAGGATGCCGTCCAGGTCCGCCCCATCGGCGAAGATCCTCGTCGAGATCTCATCTAGCACTTGTGCCACGATACCGCGCGTCCTTGCGGCACAGTTACCCCGCGGACGCCGTCTCACCCTTATCTGCTTCGCGGGCCAGAAGTTGCGTCACCGCGTCGGGAAGATCGCGGGCGATCACGTCTGCCGGCTCGCTTCCGGAGCGCTTGTGCGCACTGCCCGGATAGGCGATCAGCGCGGTGCTCGCGCCGACCGCCCGCCCCGCCTGGACGTCGCTGTCGGTGTCCCCGAGCATCCACGAGCGCGCGAGGTCGAGTCCGAGATCGCGCGCCTCCTCGAGCAGCATGCCGGGCGCCGGCTTGCGGCAGTCACACGGCCCCGACAGCTCGGGCACGATCGCCTCCGGGTGGGCCAGGCACAGACGTGAGGAAGCGAGCTTCACGCCCGCCATCGCGAGCAGCTCGAGCACGCGCTCGTGAACCGCCTGCGTGTCGGCGAGGCTCATCTTGCCCTTCGCCGCCGCCGGCTGGTTGGTCGCACACACGAGCACGAAGCCCGCGTGCGAGAGCTCGCGCATGGCCCCCGCCGCTCCCGGCAGCAACCGCACGTCGGCGGGGCACAGGGGCGACTCGAGTAGCCCTGTGTCGGGGTCCTCCACCCCCTCGTTGATCGTTCCGTCGCGGTCGAGGAACGCCGCACGACCGGGCAGCGATCCCCCGCTCCTCGCCCCGGCGGGATCGCCCAGGACGAGCGCGAGCCCGTCTGACGAGCGGCGCCAGCGGGGACTCACGAGGAGCCGGCGCGCGCCGCGAGCGTCTCCCAGTGACCCGCTTTCAGCGCCAGCGCGGGATGCGACACGAGCCCGTGCCACACGACCGCCTGGAAGGACTCCACGAGCGGCGTACGCAGGTCCGCCGGTGGATCGATCAGGACCGCCACCTCGGCCATCTCCGCGAGCGCGCCGCCGGGAGCGCCGACCACGCCGTAGACGGGAGCGCCGGCGTCGCGGGCGGCTTCCATCGCGGACACGAGGTTCGTCGAGACATTGTGCTCGCGGGAGCCGCCGCCGACGGAGAACACGAGCAGGGCGTCGTCGGAACGCAGGCGCGACACGGCCAGCCACGCGCTGAACGAGCTCTCCCAGCCGTCGTCGTTCGTGCGCGCCGTCAGCTCGGAGACATTGTCCGTGGGCGCATAGCTCTCGAGGCCGCAGAGCTTGCGGAAGTCGTTGACGGCGTGGGAGGCGTGGCCCGCGCCGCCGCCCACGCCCAGGATGAACAGGCGGCCGCCTCGATCGCGTACCGCCGCCAGCGCTCGCGCCAGCTCGTCGAGTTGCCCGGGGTCCATGGTTCGTGCGAGCGTGGCGGTCGCCTTCAGGTAGGCAACTGCGTGATCCGTTGGCGCCACCGAGCAGTAGTCTGGCACGCCGCAGACCGGCCCGCATGCACATCTTGAGAGACATAGGGATCCGCGAGCTGGCGATGCTTGTGACCCTGCTCGCGCTGGGCAGCGGACCGGCTGCGTTCCTCGGAAGGCGCTTCGACGCAGCCGCGCGCATCGCGCTCGCGCCCGTGCTCGGCCTGTGCCTCGGCACGGCCGTGTTCACCACGCTGATCTGGTTCACCGCCGCCGAGAACACGTACTGGCTGGTGCCGGTGCTGGCGGTGCTGTCGCTCACGGCGGCGGTGTGGCGGGTCCGGCGCGGCGTGGAGCCGGATCCCGCCGCCGTGCCCCCGGGCGGGCGGGCACGGTTCCCGAGGCTCCGCCTGTTCGACGCGATCGCACTGCTCGCCGTATGCGTGATCGTCGCCGCTCCGCTCAACTACACCCTGCGCCAGCGCCATACAACCGGCCCTTACGGATTCGCCGTGTGGGACTCGGTCGACTACACCGCCGAGTCCGACGGGATGGAACAGGAGTCGATCCGGCAGGCGAGCAAGCCGCTCTCGGCCTCGGAAGTGCACGGCTTCGTCAACGGCACGGGCAGCAAGCGCCCCGCTGCGACGAGCCTGCAGCGGTCGAACTTCGTGCGTCTGTTCTGGACCTTTTACGCGAGCGGAGACCAGAACCTCGACGCCGCGCCGCTGTCGGCCAACGTCGATGCGTTCCTCGGGCTGCGCGCCACGCAGACGCAGGGCTTGTTCCTGATCGCGTTCCTGCTGGCCGGAGCCCTGGGCGCGTTCGGCGCGGTCCGCTACGCGACGCCGGATCAGCGCTGGGCCGCGCCGTTCTCGGGCGTCCTGTTCGCGGGGCCCCTCTACATGCAGCTCGTCGTCGACGGGAGCCAGGCGGCGGTATGCGGGCTGGGGCTGGTCCTCCCGCTGATCGCGGTGGGCTTCGACGCGCTCCGAGAACGCCGACCGGCAAGCCTCGTGCTGCTGGCGCTCGTCGGGTCCGGCCTGCTCGCGATCTACCCCCTGTTCGCCCCCACGATCGTGCTGGGGGCGCTCGCCGTGCTCGCCGTCGCCGCCGTGCTCGCCTGGCGTCAGGGGGAGCTCACCCGTCGGCTGGTGCTCCGGGCACTGCTCGCGATCGGCATCGTGATCGCCCTGGCGGCGGTGTTCGATCTCGTCGCGTTCACGCGCGATCTCCGCTACTGGCGCGACGTGCTCCGCGGCGACTACTTCGCCGCCGGGCTGCCGCAGTACCACCTGCCGTTGTCGGTCCTGCCCGGATGGCTACTGCAGACACGCGAATTCTACGCGCTGACCCAACTTGGCCACGCGAGCTGGCACGAAGTGCTGATCGGCCTCGTGATCCCGCTCGTGCTGGTCGCGGTGGCGCTGTTCGCGCTCGTTCGCCGCCGGGCCGCGCTCGTCGTGCTGCCCTTCCTGATGGTCGCCGTGGCGTTCGCGGCATACGTGGGCCTCGCGAAGAACTGCTCGTACTGCACCGACCGCAACCTCCTTCCGATCGCGCCGTTGAGCATCGCTCTGGTCGCGCTCGGCGTCGCGGCGCTCCTGGCGGCATCGTCGCGCTGGGTGCGACTGGTCGGCGTTGCGGTCGCCGCGCTGACACTCGTGGCGGTCGCGTCGCGCACGCGCCAGGAGCGACTGCGCTTCTCCGACGGCGCGTACTTTCTCGACTCCAGCAACCGCGCCGCGCTCCAGCACCTTCCCGCCCACGCCGGGTACGTCGAGCTCGAGGGCTACGGCGAGGATCTCGGCAAGGCGACCGGCGAGCTCCCGCTCGTCTACTACATGGCCTCCGAGATGAACCATGGGAGCGTGTCGCTGCCGACCGAATACGTCGACTACGCGAGCCTCGCCTACCTCGGCGAAGCAAACCCCGCGAACCCGCAGTTCAACCCCGACTACCGCTACGTGCTGACGCGACTCGGCGGGGTCGAAACCGGCCGCCGCGTGATCGCCCGGTCCGGGCCGATCGCGCTCGCCGAAGCGGCGCGCCCCGTCGACGTGACGGTCGTCTCGGGGCTCGGCACGCCCCCGGTTCGCCTCGATACCTCCGGGCTCGCCTGGGTGGAGGGCCCGCTGCACCTGCTCGCCGTGGGAGACACGACCGGGCCGGTGTGGATCTCGATGCGCTTCGCGACGCTCGTACCGGTGACAGGCGGTGGCGGCGGAGCCCGGGTTCGCCAGCAGGGCAAGATTGTGACCGCGTGCGTGCCCACGACGGGCAGCTCCCCGGTGCGCAAGGCGACGCTCAGCCTCAGCTTCCCGCCGGTCGCGGGCATCGTCCCCTCCGAGCCGTTCGCGATACCCGAGATGCCCCAGGCGGTGGAGCTACTGGCGATGCACGCCGTCAAGCACTGTTCGCCCTGAGCAGGGCCTCCTCGAGCCTGCGCCGCATCGCCGCCCCCGTGACCTCGGGGGAGAGGTTGGCGGCGACATCCAGGCGCGCCTGGGCCCCCAGCGCCGCGGCCCGCTCGCGGTCGTCGACGATCTCCCGCATCAGCCGTGCGGCGTGCTCGATGCTCGGCTCGGCCCACTCCCCGTCCGCGGGGTAGATCTCGCATTCGGGACCCACGAGCGTGGGCTCGTAGTCCACGAGCATGCTGTTCCGCTCGTTCATGAAGTCGAGGTTGCCCGAGTAGCGCGTTGCGATCACCGGCTTCCCGATCGCCATCGCCTCGGCGAGCGTCAGCCCGAATCCCTCCGAGCGATGCAGCGAGACGTAGCAGTCACATGCCTCCATCAGGCCGTCCCGCTCTGCGACCGATAGCGAACAGTCCACGACGTGGATGTCGTCACGGTCCCCCACCGCCCAAAGCACCTCCTCCTCCGCCAGCGGGCGCAGTGGAGCATTGATCGTCTTGAGCAGGAGCCGCGGGCCCTCGCCCGGGGCGAAGGCGCACTTGAACGCCTCGACCAGCCCGACCGGGTTCTTGCGCTGGATCGTGCTCAGGTAGTCGAACACGAACAGGAACAGGAAGCCCTCGGGTACCCCGAGCCGAACGGGCGCAGCCGCCTGCGCGGGCGCGTGCACCGGCGGGGGGAGCGCGACCACCGGAACCGGCGCAACGGCGCCGAGGTTCGCCGCCATGAAACGGGAGTACACCCAGATCTCGTCGATCAGCTCGAACGCGCGCGACCAGCGCGCTGGGATGCTGTTCGTCTCCCAGCCCCACACCCCGATGCGCGGGCCTCGGAAGTAGGAGCCGCCGACCCGTTCCACGAACGCGGGCAGCTCGTCGGCGTTGACCGCGATGAGCTCCGCCGCGTGGGAGTCACCGACCTGGCCCGCGTCCTCGAACGTGTGCTCGCCATATCCGGCGCCGAGGCCATTCGGCACCGTCAGGTGGCCCAGCGGGACGCTCGCGGTCGTGACGCTCACCCCTGCCGCGGCGAGCGCCTCGGCATAGCCCCGCGCCGCGGCACCGAGCCCCAGGGCATGGCCCATGTATCCGCTCACGCGCACCGCCGGGCCGCGCGAGGCCATAGGGTCCGGGACGTCGCGCTCCCGCCTCGCGCGTGTGTTGCGTGGCTCGGCGGCTCGATCGCCGCCCCGGGCCGCGGAGTCCCCGTTGGCCGTGCCCGGAGGTGGCGGCATGAACAGCTCCGGGATCCCCATCTCGTCGCGCCCGAATGCCCACACCCAGGCGACGTACTCGGCGCCCTCGGGACCGTCGGGACGCGGGTAGGCCCGAAGCACGTCGGATCGCTCCCGTGCGACGCGGTAGTAGACGTACCGCGAGATCCCGTGCCCGCCACCGACGGGCGATGGCCCCTGCAGCCACGCCGTGAAGGCGCGCGCCCCGGAGTCCTCGAACACGTCGCCGAAGCTCTCCCCGAGCGATTCGGCGAGCACATGCAGCGAGCGCAGCGGGTCGTCGTAGACGAGGCCATTGGGGAGCGTCCGCCCCACGTCGGCGCGCCGATCGAGCGCCCCCCAGCCGGCGCCTTCGAGCTC
>Ga0335083_10006346_pt1 | contig 14789 bp, 15 predicted proteins | sample Lox_Sample_42_FD_206716 | JGI IMG/M metagenome (GOLD analysis project Ga0335083, IMG submission 206716) | Soil microbial communities from Loxahatchee National Wildlife Refuge, Florida, United States - Lox_Sample_4.2 | ecosystem: Environmental > Terrestrial > Soil > Wetlands | place: USA... | reverse complement strand
CATAGATGTCCATGAACATGCTGTGCGGCCGCCCGCTGTCAGGAATCTCGCCACCGAGTTCGGTCAGCACCGAACGCACGCCCGCGAGGTCGTTGACGTCCACGCCGCCGTCGAAGACGCTCAGCGACTTCTGCCCGTCGCCGATGTTCAGCTTCTCCGCCCCGACCGCGAGCACGACGTCGCCGGCACCGGATCGCACGTGCAGGACCGCTTGATGCAGCGCGGTCGCTCCGGTGGCACACGCGTTCTCGACGTTGACCACCGGGATGCGCTCGAAGCCCATCGAGCGAAGCGCCATCTGACCGGCCACGACAACCTGGCCCTCCAGCACGCCCTGGCACGTGTTGCCAAAATACGCAGCCTCGACATCGCCGAGCTCGGCTCCGGCATCGGAGAGGGCCTCGGTCACCGCGTCCCTGGTGAGGTCCTTGACCGAGGCCTCGGGCCGAACGCCGAAGGCGGTCATGCCGACTCCGGCGACCCACACCTGCGTATCGGTCACGCCACGGTCTCCTCGGTCACGCGCGCGAATCCGTAGGCCTCCAGGGCTCCCATGAGCTCACGGTGTCCGAGCAGCTCGGCCGGCGAGCGGAACCCGACCCCGTTGTAGGTGTTGCCGAGCAGCCGCATGGCGGCGTAGGCCTGGACCAACCCGGTGATCTGGTAGCCGGCCGCGCTATGGATGACGGCCCGTGCCGTGGTGTTGTTGCCTCGGCCGGTGCACCAATCGATCGACCGGTGCACATGCCGGTTCTCCCGCGGCGGCGTGTCTGGCGTCATGCCCGCGGCGATCCGGTCAAGCACCGGGTAGAGCTTGTCGTCAGGGATCCACTGGAACAGGACCTTGAACATGCGTTCCGCTTCGCGCACCCGCTGGGGAATGTCCCCCTTTTCGTTCTTCATCGCCACGAACATGCGGCAGTTGCGCACCCGGCGGTCGTCCCGGAAGAACACCGGCATGGCGGTGCCTCCCCAGTTGAGACCAGGAACCGCAAACCCAGTGCCGGGCACGACCAAGTCCTGTTGGACGATGCCGTCGTACTTCTTCAGGACGTTGTCCTCGAGGTAGTACGCGTCCGCGCGGATCACGTCGAAGATCGACTGGGTCGACCCAACGGTCGGCACAGCGCTGACGTACTCGCCCAACTCCAGCGTGTCGATCCCGGGCGTCTCCAAGACGATGCGTGCGGCGATGTCAGGGATGGCGTACTGCATAGACAACGCGGTGGACACAGCGAGCCCGGCGTCGGCGAACCTCGGGCCCCACTCGTCGAGTAGCCACAGGTGGTGCTTCTGCTCGCCGGCGGTGTCGAGATAGTGGCAGCCCGCGCGCAGAGCAGCTTCCAGGACGGGCGGCGCATAGCGCAGGAAGGGACCGACCATGTTGCAGACGACCTTCCTGCCTTCGAAGAGCGCAGTCAGGGACTCGACGGACCCGTCGACCTCCGCGATCTCATAGTCGGCGGTCTGGATACCCGGGACCGAGTCCATGACCTCCTGCAGCTTGACCTTGTTCCGGCCGGCGGCCACGAACGGGATGCTGTACTCGCGCAGGTACTCGGCCACCAGTCGGCCGGTGTACCCGCTGGCTCCATAAAGGACTACCGGGCGCAGATCGCTCACGACTGCTCCTTATGCGGGTTTCGTCACGGATGTGTTCCGGTTCATAGTGCCGAACGGCCCTGGTCCGCGCTTCTCTGTGAGCGCAACGCACCGTGCCGATTTGTGCATGGGGGCGTTCGGTCCACCTGACGGCACGCGCGCTTGTCAATGCCTGGTCGGTGAGCTTCACTTGACTTATCCGCCAACAGAGGTGGCACCGCATGACAGCAGCCGCGACCTGGTCGACCGACGGGTTGCCGCCTGAACGCACTCCGGACGCCTGGAGCAGCAAAGTGTCCGAGCTGCACGCGGCGTGGGTGATGTCATTTCCGGAGCCCGAGCGCTTCGACGTGTCCGCGCGGTACCGGAAGCTGGACAAGCTGACCATCGGGGAGTTCCGCACAGGCCGGTGCGCGGGGCGCCGCCCGGCATCCGGATGGAGTGCAGAGCCGCTCGTCGGTGTGCTGATGAACCTGTCGGGCCGGCTCGTCTACCGGTACATCCGTGGCGAGGAGTTCGTGCTTGAGCCAGGCCAGCTCGTGATCTGGGACAGCGAGACGGCGCATGCCTTCGAGGCCGTCGAGCCGCACCGGGAGCTGTACCTGCTGTTGCCGCGGGAGCGCGTCCCGCAGGGGCTGGCGGAGGCCGCCGCGCGCGCGAACGGAGCCGTGCCCGCGGGACCTGGCTCGGGCCTGCTCGCGATCGCGGCCGCCCAGCTGAGGGCTATCACCCACGAGCTCGACCAGCTCTCCGATGCCGGGCTCGCGATCGCGTGCCAGTCCTTCTTCGACACGCTCGACTCGGCCCTCACCGTGCCCTCCGAGCGGCCGTCGCCCAGGGCCTCGCTGCTGCTCAAGGTGCGGCAGTACATCGAGGACAACCTCGACGACCCCGGGCTGTGCGCGTCGTCGATCGCCGCCGCGCACGGCATCTCGGTGCGCACGCTGCATCTGGTTTTCGCCGACTCGGGCACGACGGTGAACTGCTGGATCCGCGGCCGCCGCCTGAAAGCCTGCTACCGGGAACTCTCCCGGGCCCGCCGCATGGACACGGTGACAGACGTGGCCTTTCGCTGGGGCTTCATCAACGTGGGACATTTCAGCCGCACGTTCAAGCAGGCCTACGGAGTCACGCCGAGCAGCGTCCTGGCCGGCGCGCGATCCCAGCGCTCAGAGTCGGCATCCGCGAAGTGAGTGGGCCACGCCCAGCAGTGTCTTCTTCCGGCGTAACTGGTCAGGTCGCCGAGATCGTGTGCATTGATTTCAGGCTGTTTCGGGCAGCCAGGGTCGGCCCACGGCGATGGCGACGAGGGATTCGAAGAAGCGGATGCCGTGTTTGACTGCGGGGGCCAGGTAGAAAGGGCAAGCGTCCCTCGGTCGCCACCGCCTACCGCCCATCCTCGTCGAAGGCGACGCCAGCGGCCCCACGGCCTGAGCATCACAGGCAGCTTCTTTGCGCTTGGTGTCCGGAATAGGACTCCGGAGCATGCAGAGGTGCGCTCACCTCGGCCGGCCTCACGTACCCAGGCCCGCAGCGTAAAGGGCCTGTTGGCTACCGGAGTCGATCCGAGCAGGCTCGATCCGTTCGCCCAGAACCGCAGAACGAGCCGTCACGCGGAACCGGCAGAACCAACATGTGCCGCTGCTCGGCACAGACCAGGCCAGCGATCACTTCCGGCGCTAGCTTCCCCAGCAGGAAGTCGAACGCGATCCATGTCCCAGGAGCTGCCATGGTCAGCCGTAGCAACGCAGAGATCCCGTCTGGCGCCACCTTTCTGGCAGCGTGGCTGTATCGGCCCGACGGCCCCGACGGTGGGGAGAAGCGCCCGCTGGTGATCATGGGGCATGGCATCGGCGGCGTCCGGGAGATGCGCTTGGATGCCTACGCTGAGCGCTTCGCGGCAGCGGATTTGGGCGTCCTGGTCTTCGACTACCGCTACCTCGGCGCCAGCGGGGGGCAGCCGCGCCAGCTGGTGAGCATCAAGCGACAGCTCGAGGACTGGGCGTCTGCCATCGCCTTCGCGCGCCGGATCCCCTGGGTCGATCCCTCCCGGATCGCACTGTGGGGAAGCTCCTTCGGCGGAGGGCACGTGCTTGCGGCGGCGGCGAAGGACGGCGCTGTCGCGGCTGTGGTGTCCCAGTGTCCGTTCATCGATGGCCGGGTGAGTCTGCGGGCGATACCCATCAAGGTCCTGATGAGGATGGGCATGCTCGCCGTCGCCGACGTGGCTTCCCGCCTCACGGGCCGCAAGCCCGTACGTGTCCCCGTGGCGGGAGAGCCTGGTTCGACCGCGCTCATGACGACCCCAGGCGCGAAGCCGGCCATGCAGCGCATGGCGCCTCCGGGCTATCGCGAGGACATCGCCTCGCGGATCGCCTTCGAGGTCGGTACCTACCGCCCCGGTCGGTACGCGGCGCAGATCGCGTGTCCGATCCTGTTCGCAGTGTGCGATCACGACGCGGTGACACCCCCGAGTGCCGCATTGCGAGCGGCAGCCGCGGCTCCTCGCGCGGAGGTGAAGCACTACCCGGTGGGGCACTTCGACATCTACTTCGACGCGGCGTTCGAGGCGGCGGTGGCGGACCAGTGCGAGTTCCTCACCCGTCACCTCCTCGCCGTGGCGCCGGTCTGACCCCGGGGCGCCTGCCTCGCCGGAGGACCGTACGACGCCCTCCGGCTGCTGTTCCCGGAGTGTCCGCACATCCGGTCACATCGACGCCCCGCCCCTGCCCACCGTCGGACCGAACTGGCGGATCTGCGGAACGGTGGTGACAATGTGCGCCACAACCCGATCACTGAGGCAGACGTGGCGATGCGGGATGTCCCCCGGGAACCGCACGAAGTCACCAGCTGCCAGGTCAACCGTCTCACTGAGCGGCCCCGTCCGGAGTTTGCCGGTGATGACATAGAGGTGGTGGAGGGTGCCCGACAGGTGGGGATCGATCACCTTCGGCTCTTTCCTGCTGCGCTCGAGGCGCAGCACCAGCGTGCGCACGTAGCCCGAGCCATAGACCTCGTCCAGGAGCCGTTCCGACCAGCCGTCCCCGTCGATCCACTCGCCCTCGTGCTGCCGCTGCACGAATACGGGTGTGCCCCACTCGGTGAGCAGGCGCCGCACCGGGACGTCGAGTGCGGCGCCGAGCAGCGACAGGGTTTCCACCGTGGGGTTGCCCTCGCCTTGTTCGATCTTCGACAGCGTCTGCTTCGATAGACCGGATCGCCGCGCGAGCTCGCCCAGCGACACGGCCCGTTCTTGGCGGAACCAGCGCACGTTGCGCGCGACCAGCGCGTTCTCATCGGGCCGGCCGTCACTTTTAATGTTCATACTGTCAATATTGACGAACAGCCGGCAGCTTTGCATACTTGTCAACTAGAAGTGTCAGACCGTGTACTGAAGTTGACACCCGATGCCTCGGAGCAGAAGAGATGACCAGCATGACCATGTCCGCCGCCGAGCCTGTCCGTGACGACCGAGCGGCCATCGACAAGGCCATCAGCCTGCTCGTCGCGTTCGGCCACCACGCGAGCACCGGTCTGGGTGTCAGCGAGCTCGCCCGTCGGGCTCAGCTGAGCAAGTCGACCGCGTTCCGCGCGCTCGGCATGCTGGAACGTAACGGGGTCGTGGAGCGCGTCGGCACGAACTACCGGCTGGGCGCCCGCCTGCACGAGCTGGGCCGGGCCGTGTACGCGCCGGGGCACGAGCGGATCCGTGATCTGCTGATCCCGTTCCTCACCGATCTGTATGAGCTCACCCGCGAGACCGTGCACCTGGCCACGCTCCACGGCACCGAGGTGGTCTATCTGGCCAAGCTGTACGGCCACCGTCCGGTGCCCTCACCCTCCCGCATCGGCGGGCGGCTGCCGGCGCACTGCACGGCCGTCGGAAAGGTCCTGCTCGCCTACGACCCCGACGCAGCCGACGCTGCGCTCTGCGCACCGCTGCGCCGGTTCACGGCGCACACGATCACCGACCCCGGGACGCTGGCCGCCGAACTCGACACGATCCGTCGCGAGGGGATCGCCTTCGACAACGAGGAAAGTCAGCTCGGGCTGAGCTGCGTCGCGGCACCGGTCATGGGCTCCCGGCGCGGGGTCGTCGCCGCGTTGTCCATCGCCGGACCGCGCGGCCGGATCGATACGCGCCGGCTGAGCACGGACCTGCGCCGGGTCAGCGCCTCGGCTTCCCAGGCGATGGCCCGGGCACGCCTCACGCGTGTCGCCTGATCGACAAGGCGCACCCGGGCGGCTGTGGTGGTCAGGTCCCCGGAACGCGGTCGAGGTCCATGTCGACTCTGGTGACCCACCCGGGCTCGGCCACCAGCAGGCTCAGGTCCTCCCCGGGCACCTCCACGTCGACGACGTAGCGATAGCCCGCCGCTTCCGCGGCGGTCACCGCCTCGAGGTCGTCCACCGGCGCGGCGAACACCACTCGCCGGCACCGGGGATCCGCCGCCTGGATCGCGTCGGCGAGGACGCGGAGGACGTCGGTGAGGAGCTTAGGAGGAAATGCCTCCGCGATGCGCACCTCGACGTCATGGGCGCCCGCCGGGTACGCGTGCCGCAGCCGGCCCGCGGAGCAGCGCTGTACCTCCACGGCTACCTCGGCGCTGTCGTTCCGGCGCACCGTCAGCAGAGCCTGGGCGCGTGACCGGGCTGTGGTGGTGCAGGTCCACTGTGGACCGAGCACGATTGGGGGCAGGGGTACGGCGCCCACGTCAGGACTCGCCTTCGATCATCTGGCGGATGGCAGGCTTGTCCAGCTTGCCGGAGGCGTTGCGCGGCACCGTGGCCACGATCCTCATCTGCCGGGGCAGCTTGTAGCGCGCCAACCGCGCCGCAGCGTACTCCCGCACGTCGCCGAGGGTCACCGCCGCTCCCTCGGCGAGGGAGACCACGGCGACCACGGTCTCGCCCCATGTCCCATCGGGGGTGCCGACGACGGCCACGTCGGCCAGGCCGGGCATGTCGGCCAGCGCCCGCTCGACCTCGGCGGGGTACACGTTCTCGCCGCCACTGATGATCATGTCCTTGAGACGGTCCACGATGAACAGGTAGCCGTCCTCGTCCAGGTAGCCGATGTCGCCGGAGTGGAACCAGCCCTCCTCGTCGAAGGCGGCACGGGTGACCTCCGGGTCCTCCCAGTACCCCGGGGTGACGTTCGGACCGCGCACCACCACCTCGCCGCGGGTACCGGGGCTCACCGGTTCGTTAGTTGCTGGGTCGACCACGCGGACCTCGGTGTGCGGCATCGGAATCCCGGCCGAGCCGAGCTTGTCCAGAGTGCGCTCGACGGGAAGGTGGGTTGCGAAGGGGGCCGTTTCGGTGAGCCCCCAGGCCTGCTGCAGCCAGAGGCCGTGCTCGGCGTACTGCTGGATCAGGAAAGGAGGCACCGGTGCTCCTGCCACGACGATGGTGCGCACGTGGGACAGATCGGCCTCGAAGACGCCAGGCACCCTGGCCACGGCCGTCAGCATGGCCGGCGCTGCGAAGAAGGAGTTCACGCGGTAGGCGACGAGGTCGTCCAGGAACGCTTGCGGATCGAAGGCGCGGCGCAGCACCACGGTGCCGCCGCGGACGAGGGTGCGCACGACGAAGCTGTTCAGCGCACCGACGTGGAAGATCGGGGCTGCCGCGTAGGTCACGTCGCCGCGGCGGGTGTCCAGCCGCGAGTCGACGTTGACGCAGTTCCACCAGATGCTGCCGTGGGTGAGGATCACGCCCTTGGGCCGGCCGGTCGTGCCGGAGGTGAACATCAGGACGGCGGGATCGTCGAAGCGCCGGTGGGCGAGCGAGGTCGTCGGCGACGCCTGCGCGATGAGCCCGCTCCAGGGCTCCCAGCCCTCCGGGGGTTCCGGAGCGGGCAGCACCTCGGGATCGTCGTCGACGAGCAGCAACCGCTTCAGCGCGGTCTGCTCGCGCACGGCCTTCACCACCGCGCGGTGCCCCTCTTCGCAGACGAGGATCGATGCGCCGCTGCGCTGGAGCACGCCGCGCAGTTCCGGTCCGGCCAGCCGGAAATTCACCGGCACGAAGATCGCGCCGAGGCGGAAGGCGGCGAGCATGGTGGTCAGGAACGCCGGGCTGTTCAACCCCAGGTAGGCGACGCGGTCCCCGGCGGCGACACCGCCTTCGGCGAATACCGATGCGAGGCGGGCGGCGCGGTCGTCGAGCTGAGCACGGGTGAGGTTGCCTCCGGCGTACCGGACGACGAGGGCGTCGGGCTGGTACAACGCGTTCCGGTGGACCGCGGCCGCGGCGTTGATGTCCACCGCGGTACCGGAGTTGGCGGGATGTCCTGCGCTCATCGGTCTCCTCAGCGCTCGCCGTCGAACCTAGAGGTGGTCGCCGCCGGCGGCGCTGGCGAAGCCGCGCACCCCGATGCCACCGTCGACCGGGATCGCCTGGCCCGTGATGGGTCCGCTCTGCTCACGGGATGCGAGCAGCACGTAAGGCCCGGTGAAGTCGCGAGGGTCGGTGCTGGAGTCGTGCAGGGGGATGGGGGGCGGTGGTGCGTCCGGGCGCTTCTTGGCGAACGACGCGGCCAGTGATCGTTCCCGCATGGCCAATGCCTCCGGGCCGCGCAGGTCGGTGTTCATGCCACCGCAGGCGACGCCGTTGACCCGCACCTTCGGCGCCAGCTCGTAGGCGAGCTCGCGCATCAGGCCCAGGCAGGCGTGCTTGCTAGCGGTGTAGACCGGCCCGCCGCCGTTGACGTAGAAGGAGGCGTTGGACAGCGTCATGACGATGCTGCCGCGGGTCTTGACCAGCTCGCGCCAGGCCGCCTCGGCGGCGAGGAAGTATCCCTTGACGTTGATGGAGAAGAGCTCGTCGAAGGTCGCTTCCAGCTCCTCGGCCGTCAGCCGGGTGAGCTGGCGCTGGTAGTCCCAGATGCCGGCGTTGGCGACCAACGTGTCGAGTTTGCCGAACCGCTCGACCGTCTCGGCGACCGCCTGGTGCAGCTGCGCGGAGCTGCGCACGTCGGCCTCGATGGCGTGCATCCGCGTCGGGTCGGGCGAGGACTTCACCACCTCGGTGAGCCGGTCGTGGTTGCGTCCGACGATGGTGACCGAAGCGCCTTCGGTGACGAACCGTTCCGCGACGGCACGGCCGATGCCCGATCCACCGCCGGTGACCAGGGCGACGTACCCCTGCAGCCAGCCGCTCACGACAGGTCCGCCAGGAAGTCGGTGACGAGACGCTCGAAGTCCCGCTGCCGCTCCAGCTGCACCCAGTGCCCGCAGTTACCGAAGACGTGCAACTGGACGTTGCGGATCTGCTTCAGCATGATCTGTGCGCCGTCCAGGGTGATCGTGCGGTCGTCTCGCCCCCACAGCAGCAGGGTCGGCGCCTTGATCTTGTGCAGGTCACGCCAGAGCGGGTCCATGCCGTGCCGCTTGGCGAACGCGGCGTTGTAGCGGTGGTAGAACTCGATGTGGCTTGCGTCCAGCGATGCCTCGTAGCGCGCTTTGACGACGTCTGCGCCGAACTGCTTGTGGTCGAAGACCATGGTCCGGATGAAGTTGGCCATCTTTTTCTCCGACGGCCCGCCTGCGTTGTAGTAGCGGAACATCTCCTTCTGACCCTCGGTGGGCGTGGGGCCGAAGGGGAGCCAGCCTCCGCCCGGCGCCATCAGGACCAGGCCGGTGATGCGTTCCGGCCGCATCTGGGCCATGGCGAGGGCGGCGGCGCCACCGAGGCTGTTGCCGAGCAGGTGGAACCGGTCGATGCCCAGGGCGTCGAGCACCTGGAACAGCGCATCGACGGTGATCTCGGTGATGGACCGCTCGTCGAGCTCGGCCTCGCTGGGCCGGTAGCTGCCGCCGAAGCCCGGCTGGTCGGGCAGGACGACGCGGAACCGCTGCGACAGGGCCGGCAGGTTCTGGTGGTAGTTGCTCACCCCTGAGGCCCCGGGGCCTCCGCCGTGCAGCATCACCAGGACCGGGCCGTCACCGGCCTCGGCGATGGCGATCTCGCCGAGCGAGGTCGTCACCCGGTGCTGCTTGAGTGCAACGTCGAGCTCAGTCACGGACACGTTGGATCCCATCGGTCGTCGGGTCGGAAGAAGTCAGAAGAAGGTCGAGATGTTCTTGGCCTGCAAGATGTTCTGGTCGAGCAGGATCGTGCGCCGCGCAACGCGCAGCTGCCCGCTCGTTCGGCGCAGCACGTCGGTGCGGCGGCCCGCGAATACGTTCTCCTCGCGTTCGAGCCGGTTGCGGTAGACCAGGAACGCCGAGCGCACCAGGAGGTCGTCCTCGGTGAAGCCCGGGTGCTCGGCGGGGTCGATATGGTGCACGACGACGTTGGTCACCAGGTGCCGGGTGCGAGACGGCGGGTCCTCGGCCCACGCCATGCCGGAGTCGAACCGGCGGATCCGCCAGGCCAGGCTTTCCTTGGTCTCGTCGTAGAAGGCCGCCTCGCCGCGGGATGCGACCGACAGCGCCTGCTGGCGTCGCAGCCGGTTGGTGCGCGTGGGCATCCAGTAGTCCAGGTCGTCGTCGAGCAGTTCCAGCCAGTCGGTGTAGCGGCCGTCGTCGAGGAGCTCGGCCTCGTCGTAGTAGAACTGCTCGACCTCGAAGTGGATGTCGCGGTCCGCGCGCTGTCCCGCCCGCGTCGGCCGGGATGGGACCTGTTGGGTCGTGGTGGTCACGGTCTCATTCCATTCCGTCTGCGGGGCAGAGCCCAAGCGTGTGTGCCGCGGGGCGGCACACCAGCCGCGGAGCAGCGTGCGACAGTCGACGGCAGGGTCGGCCAGCCGCACCGAATCGACCGCGATCCCACGGTCGATCATGCGGCGCGCGGCGCGCACGGCGGTGGGGTCCTCGACGCCCACCGCAGCGACGACGCGCCCTCGGCGCAGGCCGAAGGCGGCGAACGGCGGTTCGCCGAGGCGTCCACGGAGGACAGTTGTGCGCAGAGCCGGTGGTTTCGGATCCAGCGCCCTGAGTTGGTGACCAGAGGTTCTACGCCTAACTCAGGCCCAAGGGCGGCCTGGAGACAGGTAGCCGCCGGGTGGTTACGTGCAGGACCCTTGGCAGGCTGCTCAGCGAGCCAGCGGACTTGAGTTCACCGCATCCGAATCCACGGTTCGATTCGGATGCGGTGGCCGCGTCTTGCCGGTATCACACACGCCGCAGGTTCATTCCCCCGTCGACGAGGATGGCGGTGCCGTTGATGAACGAAGCGCCGTCAGAGGCCAGGAAGGTGGCCAACGCCGCAACGTCCTCTGATTTGCTCAGCCGTCCCTGCCCCACGGTGGCCACCTCGTCGAAGGACACGCCGGCGAGCGCCGCGAATTGGGCACCGGAGCGCTCAAGCACGCGGTGTCTATGAACCCGGGGCATATCGCGTTGGCGTGCACGCCCTGATCGCGCGCTCGAGCGCCATCGCCTCGGTCATCCGCACCACCCCGGCCTTGGTGGCCGAGTAGACGCCCAGCAGCGGGAACCCCACGAGCCCGGCGAGGGATCAGCCCCTGCGGGCCTTGATCTCCTCGATGGCCTGGGGCAGCACCTGGAACAGGTCGCCGACCACGCCGTGGTCGACCAGCTCGAAGATCGGCGCCTCGGGGTCCTTGTTGACCGCCACGATGGTCTTCGAGGCCTGCATGCCGGCTCGGTGCTGGATCGCCCCGGAGATGCCGGCGGCGAGGTACAGCTGCGGGGAGACGGTCTTGCCGGCCTGGCCCACCTGGTGGAAATGCGGGTACCAGCCGGCGTCCACTGCCGCCCGGGAGGCACCGACCGCGGCGCCCAGGGCGTCGGCCAGGGCCTCGATGAGGCCGAAGTGCTCGGTGCCGCCCACGCCGCGGCCGCCGGCGACCACGAGCGCGGCCTCGGTCAGCTCCGGACGCCCGGTGGACTCCCGCGGGGTGCGGGAGAGGACCTTGGTGCCCTTGGAAGCCTCGGCGATGGTGACGGCCAGTGGTTCGAGGGTCCCGGCGGCCGGGGCCGGCTCGACCGGCGCGGCGTTGGGCTTGACGGTGATCACCGGGGTGCCGTGGGTGACGCGGGAGCGGGTGGTGAAGGCGGCGGCGAACACCGACTGGGTCGCGATCGGGCCCTCGGCGCCGGGCTCAAGGTCGACGGCGTCGGTGATCAGCCCGGAGCCGATCCGCACCGCCAGCCGAGCGGCGATCTCCTTGCCCTCCGCGGAGGAGGGCACCAGCACCGCCGCCGGGGACACCGCGACATAGGCCGCCTGGAGGGCGTCGACCTTCGGGGCGATGAGGTAGTCGGCGAACTCGCCGGCATCGGCGGCCAGGACCTTGACCGCGCCGTGCTCGGCGAGCACCGGGGCGGCGGTCTCGGCGCCGGGACCCAGGTGGACGGCGACCGGCTCGCCGATCCGGCGGGCCAGGGTCAGCAGCTCCAGGGTGGGCTTGCGGACGGCGCCGCCCGCGTGGTCGACGTAGACGAGAACTTCAGTCAAGGGAACGCACCTCCTGCGAATGAAGAAGAAATGAAGTGGGAGACGATCGGCAGGGAAGGGCGAAGCCTTAGAGGAACTTCTGGCCCGCGAGGAAGGCCGCCAGCTGCCGGCCGCCCTCGCCCTCGTCGGTGACGATCGTGCCCGCGGTCCGGGCCGGCCGCTCGGCCACCGATTCCACCGTGGTCCAGGCCCCGGCCAGGCCGACCTGGTGGGCCGCGATGCCCACGTCGGACAGGTTCAAGGAGGTCACCGGCTTCTTCTTCGCCGCCATGATGCCCTTAAAGGACGGGTAGCGGGCCTCCCCGGACTGGTCGGTCACCGAGACCACCGCCGGCAGCTGCGCTTGCAGCTGCTCGGTGGCGGCGTCCCCGTCCCGCCGGCCAGTCACCACACCGTCGGCCACGGAAACCTCGGAGAGCAAGGTGACCTGCGGGACACCCAGGTGCTCGGCCAGCAGCGCCGGCAGCACGCCCATGGTGCCGTCGGTGGAGGCCATGCCGCAGACCACTAGGTCGAAGCCGACCTGTTCAAGCGCCTTGGCCAGCACCAGCGAGGTGCCCAGCGCGTCGGTGCCGTGCAGGGCGTCGTCCTCCACGTGCACCGCCTGGTCCGCACCCATAGACAGCGCCTTGCGCAGCGCGTCCCTGGCATCGGCCGGGCCCACGGTCAGGACGGTGATCTCGGCGTCGTCGGCGGCCTCGGCGATCTGGAGGGCCTGCTCGACGGCGTACTCGTCGAGCTCCGAGAGCAGGCCATCGACGTCGCCCCGATCGACGGTCAGGTCCTGGGCGAAGTGCCGGTCGCCGGTGGCGTCGGGCACGTACTTCACACAGACAACGATCCTTAGACTCATAGTTGATCTTTTCTTCCCATGGGCTCGGTGGTATGGCGGCTGCCGCAGTGCTCCGCCCTCAAGGACGCGACGTGCTCGGTCGTGGTGGTAGGTGTCATTCCATTCCGTCTGCGGGTAAAGCCCAAGCGTGTGTGCCGCGGGGTGGCACGTCAGCCGCGGAGCAGCCTGCGGAGGTCGACGGCGGTGTCGGCCAGCCGCGTCGGGTCGACCGCGATCCCGCGGTCGATCATGCGGCGCGCGGCGCGCACGGCGGTGGAGTCGTCGACGCCCACCGCACCGACGAGGCGCCCCTCGCGCAGGCCGAAGGCGGCGAACGGCGGCTCGCCGAGGCGTCCCCGCAAGACGGTCGTGCTCGCCGCGGCCATCTCGCCCACGGCCTCGACGTGCAGGTGGTGCCGGTCGGTCCAGAACCAGGGGGCGCTCTCGGCCCGTGCGGCAGCGCCGAGGATGGTGGCGGCGGCACGTTCGCCGTCGTGCTGGGCGGCTTCCCAGTGTTCGGTCCGGGGCAGCAGCATCCCGCCGCGCCGGGTTCGGGCGGGGTCGCCGACGGCGAGGATGGCGGGGTTGGAGGTGACCTGGCCGGCGTCGACGACGATGCCGCGGTCCACCTCCAGCCCGGCCGCTTCGGCCAGCGCGGTGTCCGGGACCATGCCGACGCCCAGCACCACGACGTCCACAACCCGGGGTTCGTCCTCGCCCGCCAGCCTCGCCTCGATGCCGGCGCCGACCTCGGTGAAGGACTCCACTCCGGCCTGCACGGTCGTGACGCCCCGCTGGGCGTGCACATCGTGCAGCCAGGCGGCGACCTCGGTGCCGAGTGCGCCCGTCAGCGGCGGGCGCACGGGGTCGGCGAGCACGATCTCGCAGCCCAGGTCGAGCGCGGTCGAGGCGACCTCGGCGCCGATCAGGCCCGCCCCGACCACGAGGACCCTGGCCCCCGGCGCCAGCACGGTGCGCAGCCGCTCGGCGTCCTCTGCGGTGCGCAGCACGTGCACCAGGGGGCTGTCGCTGCCGGGGATCGGGGGGCGTGCTGCCCGGCCGCCGGTGGCGAGCACCACACGGTCGGCGGAGAGCGTGGTTCCGTCGGACAGTTCCACCCCGGCGATGCCGGGTCGCAGTGCGGTGACGGTGGTCAGGTTCACCAACCGCACGGCCTGGTCGTCGTACCACTGCGCAGGTTGCAGCGCGATGTCCTTGAGGTCCCGGTCTGCTTTGAGGAACTCCTTGGACAACGGAGGGCGGTCGTAGGGGAACTCGCCGGTGTCCACCACGGTGAGGTCGCCGTCGAAGCCCCCGGTGCGCAGCGCGGTGACGGTGCTCACGCCGGCGATGCCGCCCCCGACCACCACGACACGGTTGACCATCAGGGTGCCTCGTTCGGGAACAGATAGATCTCGCCGTCGCGGACGTTCACCCGGTGCGGGCAGGTGTTCCTGGTCGCCGGCAGTCCCTGCACCTCGCCGCTTTTCAGGCAGAACTTGCTCGAGTGCAGTGGGCACTCCACGTAGCCGCCTTCCACCCACCCCTCGGCCAGGGAGCCTCCTCGTGGGTGCAGGTGTCATCGAGCGCCCATACGGTGCCGTCGTCGTCACGCAGCAGCGCGATGTTGTCCGCGGTGCCGGTGATGGTCTTGTCGATGGCGATGCCCTCGCCCTCCGGGATGTCGTCGAGGGAGGCGACGCGAATGCCGGTGCTCATCGGGTCTCCTGTTCGTGCCAGGCCGGGGTGTTCATCAGCTCGCGCCAGCGGGCGTAGAGGGCGCGGCCAGCCGCGTCGCTGTACAGTTCGCTGGTCGTGCCCGGGTGGCGGCCGTCCTCGCGTTCGGAACCCAGCCCCATCTGGTAGTTGAGCGTGACCCGGTTGGTCATGAAGCCGTGCGAGATGGCCTGAACCTCGCTCCAGTTCT
>Ga0335083_10006345_pt1 | contig 14789 bp, 13 predicted proteins | sample Lox_Sample_42_FD_206716 | JGI IMG/M metagenome (GOLD analysis project Ga0335083, IMG submission 206716) | Soil microbial communities from Loxahatchee National Wildlife Refuge, Florida, United States - Lox_Sample_4.2 | ecosystem: Environmental > Terrestrial > Soil > Wetlands | place: USA... | reverse complement strand
AAAGCTCGCCGAATCGAACGCGGCGCAGGTGCGCGCCGTGCGCCAGGTCATCGAGGGATTGGGGCTCGCCGTCGCCACGCCCGACGAGGCGCGGGAGATCCTCGCCCTGAAGGGCGCTGCGAGCGTTGCTTTCTAGGGCAACGCTCCGAGGATCGCGGCGGTTGCCGACGCTCCGATGCGGTTGGCGCCCGCGGCGAGCATCGCCTGCGCGTCGGCGAGCGTGCGAATGCCGCCCGATGCCTTGACGCCGACGTCGGGCCCAACGACCTCACGCATCAGGCGCACGTCGGCCGCAGTGGCGCCGCCGCCGGGATGAAACCCGGTCGACGTCTTGACGAAGGCGGCGCCGGCGTCGACCGCGAGACGGCAGGCGAGGCGCTTCTGCGCGTCCGACAGCGCCGCCGTCTCCAGGATCACCTTCACCGGGATGCCTTGCGCCGCTCGCACGACCGCGGCGATGTCCGCCGCGGCAGCGATGGTGTCGCCGCTACGCAGCGCGCCGAAGCGCATCACGGTGTCGATCTCGCACGCGCCATCGGCGATGGCGAGCTCGGTCGCGCGCGCTTTGACGTCGGGCCGGTCGCAGCCGTGCGGAAAGCCCACCACGGAGATCACGAGGGCCTTCGTTCCCGCGAGCGAGGACGCCGCGAGCGGCACCCAGCACGGCTGTACGCAGTAGTAGCCGACGTTCCACGTGCGCACGACCTGTGCGCCGTCGACGATGTCCTCGGCGGTGACCTCGGGCTTGAGCACCGAGTGGTCGATGAGGCGCGCGAGCTCCCTGCGGTTCATTTCTTCGAACGAAGCATGCGCTCGATGAGATAGTTGTGCAGCATCTCGGAATCCGTGAACTCCGGCGCGGTGTCCGGCACGCCATGGTAGAACACGACGAGGGAAGGTGCGGCGGCACGCGCGTCGGGTTCGGAAGCGTAGAAGCGGAACTCGGTGTTCGGATAGTCGGCGAATTGGGCGCGTGGCAGCTGCACGTCGAGCACGTTGTCGACCTTCGTGGCCGCAAGCCGCGGCAGCTCGGCCTTGCTGAAGGGGTCGACTCCGACGACCGACATCCACGGGAAGATCGCAGGATCGGTCGCCACGCGCACGATTACGGTCGCCGCCGCCTCGCTCGCGCCGCGCTGGACCGCCCAGGCCAGGGCCACTCCCGGAGTCGCGAACCCGTCGCCGCTGCCGTGCATCTCCCGCGGCGGCTCGGCGGCGAGCGCGGCGGTGGCGAGCAGCAGGGCGAGCAGCGAGGCTTTCATCGCGACTCCGGCAGGACGGTGAGCGCGCCGTCGGCGAAGCGCAATCCCACCACGGCGCCTTCGGCGAGGTGCTCGGTCTCCGCGGTGCTGGGACGAACCGCGAGGAGGGTGGATTCGCCGCAGCGCAGGACGTACTCGAGCTTCTCGCCCAGGAACATGCGCGAGGCCACCTCGGCGTGCAACGGGGCGCCGGTGGCGGGCACGAGCTCGATCGCTTCCGGCCGCAGCACGAGCCGCACCGCAGTCCCCGTGACTGGCGTGCCGCGCGCTGCGCGGGCGCGCAGCATGGTGCCAAGCGCGGCGACGGTGGCCACGCTGCCGTCGATCGCGGTGATGCGCGCGGGCACGAGGTTCACGCGGCCGACGAACGTCGCGACGAACTCGTCCGCGGGGCGGTGGTAGAGGTCCTCGGCACTGCCTTCCTGCACGACGCCGCCCGCGTTCATCACGACGATGCGGTCGGACACCGCCATCGCCTCTTCCTGGTCGTGCGTCACGTACACGGTGGTGATCGCGAGCCGCCGCTGCAGGTCGCGGATCTCGGTGCGCATCGCCACGCGCAGCTTGGCGTCGAGGTTACTCAGCGGCTCGTCGAACAGGAGCACGCGCGGCCTGATGACGATGGCGCGGGCGAGGGCGACGCGCTGCTGCTCGCCGCCGGAAAGCTGGCTCGAGAACTGGTGCTCGTAGCCGGCGAGGCCGACGAGCTTCAGCACCTCGGCCACGCGTCTCGAGATTTCCGCCGCCGCGATCCCGCGCACGTGCAGGCCGTAGGCGACGTTGTCGGCGACCGACAAGTGCGGAAACAGCGCGTAGTTCTGGAACACGAAGCCGATGTTGCGCTGGTTGGCGGGGAGGTCGGTGACGTCCTGGCCGCCGAAGCGGATGCGGCCGGCGTCGGGCTTCTCGAAGCCGGCGATCATGCGAAGCGTGGTGGTCTTGCCGCAGCCGGACGGCCCGAGCAGCGTGAGGAACTCGCCGGGCGCGACCGACAGCCGCACGTCGCGCGCCGCGTAGACCTCCCCCTTCACGCGATGCGCGAAGCGCTTGCTGACGTTGTCGACGTCGACGCCGACGATGTCATCGGCCATCGCTAGCCTCCGAGCAAGCTGGTCATCGGCGCGGCGCCCGGCGCGCGGAACAGGCGCAGGAGGCGGCCGATGAGCGCGATCACCACGAACACGATCGCAACCACCAGCACCGAGTAGGCGGCCGCCGGCCCGAGCGAGAGCTCGGTCATGTTCTCGAGGATCTTCACCGTGATGAGCGTCCAGCCGATCGAGACCAGGAAGATCGTCGCGCTGATCGCGGTCATCGAGCGGATGAAGACGATGCCGAGGCCGGCGAAGAAGGCCGGCACGATGAGCGGCAGCGTCACCGTCACGAACGTCACGCGACTTCCGGCCCCCAGTCCTTGCGCGGCTTCCTCGAGGCTCTTGTCGATCTGCGCAAGCAGGGCGATCGTCGCGCGAATACCCGTGGGCCCGTAGCGGAAGACGTAGCAGGCGACGATGATGAGCGCGGTTCCGGTCAACACGAGCGGCGGGTCGTTGAACGCGATGAGATAGGCGATACCCACGATCGTGCCGGGCAGGGCGTAGTTGACCATCGAGACGAGCTCGAGCGTGCGGCGGCCGACGAACGCCTTGCGCGCCACGAGGTAGCCCATGAGGATGCCGTACAGGCCCCCGAGCGGCATTGCGAAGCCGGCGATGATCAGCGTGTCGCGGATCGCCTTCCAGCCGTCGGTGAAGATCGCCTTGTAGTGGACCAGCGTGAAGTTGTGGTTCGCGCCCAGCGCGACGACGAGCGAGGCGTACAGCAGCAGGGCGTAGAAGTACACGACGACGGCCGTCACGAGCCCGCAGGCGCAAAGCAGCGCGACGCGCACCCACGGCGCGACGCTGTCGAACGGCGTCTGGCCCGCGCCCTTGCCGGTCACCGTGACATAGAAGCGGCGGCTCACCCAGTAGCGCTGCAGCACGAAGACGAGGAGCGCGGGGAACAGCAGCACGAAGGAGAGCACGGCGCCGCCGCGCAGGTCGAAGAGCCCCGTGATCTGCAAGTACGCTTGCGTGGGGAGCACGGGGAACTGGTTGCCGGCGAGGATCAATGGGGTGGCGAAATCGGCGAGCGAGGCCGCGAACAGGAGCAGGAAGGCGTTGGCGATCCCGGGCACGGTGAGCGGCAGCGTGACCGTGCGGAAGACGCGCCAGCGCGACGCGCCCAGCGACAGCGCCATGCCCTCGACGTTGGAGTCGATCGCGGTCAGGAGCGGCCGAAGGGTGAGGTACGCAATCGGGAAATAGGTGAAGATCTCCGAGAACATCGTGCTGGTCAGACCGTAGACCGTCACGCCCTTGAGCCCCAGCAGCTCGTAGGTGATGAGACCGCGCGGCCCGAAGGAGAAGATCATCGCGATCGCGGTGGTGAAAGGCGGCGAAACGAGCGGAAGCAGCACCGACGCGTCGACCGCGGTCAGGAGCCAGCGCGGCAACCGCGCGCGCGCCGCCGTGAAGGCGAAGAGGTAGCCGAGCAGCGTGCCGCCGACGCCCACCAGCAACGCCAGCAGCAGGCTGTTCCAGAAGGCGCGAACCTGGTGGCGGTCGGTGAGGACCTTGGCGATGCCCGTGGTCGTGAGCGCGCCGTTCTCGAACAGCACGCGCCCGAGAAGCATTGCGAGCGGGTAGGCGACGAACAGCAACACGAGCGCCCACAGCACGAGCGCTGTGAGCGCGATCGCGGGATCGCGGCGAAGCGCGCGCGTCACGCCATCCCTACTCGTTCAACACCTCCGCCACCCAGCGGTCCACGATGCGCTTGCGGTTGGCGCCCGCGTACGCCGCATCGATGGGGAAGATGTTCGCGCCCTTGAGGATCGCGGCGAGGCTCGGCTCGAGCGTGACGTCCGGATGCGCGGGCACGAAGTTGATCTTGTACTTCGCGAAGTTGTTCTGCATCGCGGGCGACGTGGCCCAGTCGATCAGCTTCTTGCCGAGCTCGGGGTTCTTGGCGCCCTTGATGAGCGCGATCCCCTCCGCGGCGGTGCCGATGCCTTCCTTCGGGAAGCTGATCGTCACGTCGTAGCCTTTGGCCTTGGTGTCGAGCGCGTCGACGATGAAGAAGATGCCGCCGCCCGCCTGGCCGAGGCCGACCGGCAGCGTGCCGCCGCCGCCGCTCTTGGTGTAGAGCTGCACGTTCGGGCGCAGCCGCTTCATGTACGCGAACGCCTTGTTCTCGTCGCGGCCGTTGACCTCGAGGATGGAGAAGATGCGCGTAACGGCTGTGCCCGACGTGCGCGCGTCGGCCATCTGCAGCATGTTCTTGTACGCCGGCACCGTGAGGTCGTCCCACGAGGCCGGCGCCTTGAGGTTGTGCTCCTTGACGAACTTGTCGTTGGTCATGAACACGAGCGGGTCGTCGGCGATCGCCACCCATTGCCCGCTCGGCTCTTTCATGCGCGCCGGCAGCTTGTCGAAGGACGGCGGCTTGTACGGCTCGAACAGGCCCTCGTTCATGCCCGCGGCGAAGGTCTCGACCGGTCCGCCGAACAGCACGTCCACGCGCGGGTTGCCCTTCTCGGCCATCACGCGTGCGAGCGCCTCGCCCGAGCTGAAGCGCACGAAGTTGACCTTGATGCCGGTCGCCTTCTCGAATTCCTCGAACATCGGCCGCGCCCAGTTCTCGGGCCAGATCGAGTACACGTTGAGCGTGTCGGCGGCGAGCGCCGGCGTGGCCGCGGCGAGCGCGAGCACGGCGGCGGCGGCGTGCCGCCGCAGGCGTTGCATGGGCTTCATGAGGTGTCCTCCTTGCGATGGGAATCGAGGCTGGCTTGTCGTGGGTATCGGTTACATCGGGCACTTGCCCGTGTAGCCTTCCGAGTCGGCCGTCTCCGCGGTCGCGGGCGCCACCCCCTGGCCGTCGAACACGATCGGTATCTGCGCCGGCGTGCCGAGCTTGCCGTCGGCGCGGCGCTTCTCGTTGATGAGGCGGAAGATGTTCCACTCGTCGTGCGCGCCGCGGCTCACCGTCGTCGACGCGCGCAGCGCGTAGTACTTGCGGAACGCCTCCTTGGTGAGCCCGTTCTGTACCGCCCTGGCGAAGTCGGCGTTCGTCGCGGCGCGATTGTCGAAATAGGCGTCGAGCTTGCCCATGTCGTTGTTGCCGTCGAACTTGAAATAGCGGGCGAAGTCGCCGGGGCCCGCGAAGAATGCGGCGTCGAACGCGCCCAGCCCGTCCTGACCTTCCAGCAGCGCGGTCCACATCACCATGTACTCGGCGCCCCCGGCGCCGCGCGGCAGGTCAACCAGCGGGCTGAACGCGTAGACATAGTCGGCGCCGAAACGCTTCTCGACGGCAGCCTTGATCGACGCGGCGACTTCCTTGTTGACGTCGAAGTTGCCGCCGCCGCCCGAGGTGAGCGGCACCGACAGGTAGATCACCGCCTTGCCGGCCTTGCGCTGGTCGGCGAGCAACTGGCGGAACTTCTCGACGTTGGCGTCGATGGCGGGCTTGTGATCGTCGTTGATGCAGTAGCACACGCCGACCTTGGCGCAGTCGGTGACCTTGGCGGCGTGGACGGCGGACGCGGACGCCGCGAGGACGATGGCGGCGAGAGCGGTCGACAGCGATGGGCGAGCCATGGCGTAGGGTCTCCTGGCGGTGTTGGGGGCGGGGGCGGCATGACGGTACCGAGTCGGCCCGCGCGCGTCAAATCGGAGTCAAGCGCTTGACGCCCCGCCTTGTGAGGAGGCTCAATACCGGGCATTGGCGGGAGGAGGTGTGGCGATGCCGATTCGCTCACTGCGCACCATCGTCGCGAAGCAGGCGCCCGTGACGGCGCCGAAGTCCGTGACCGTGCTGGACGCGGCGCGGTCGATGAAGCAGCACAACGTCGGGGCCCTGCTCGTGGTCGACGGCACGCGCCTCGTCGGCATCTTCACCGAGCGCGACGCGCTGTTCCGGGTGCTGGCGGAAGGGCGCAACCCGCAGACGACGCGCCTTGCCGACGTCATGACGTCGCAGCCGCAGACCATCCACCCCGACGAGCCGTTCCTCAACGCCCTTCGCATCATGCACAAGGGTCGCTTCCGGCACCTGCCGGTCGTCGAGTTCGACCGCCCGCTCGGCATGGTGTCGGTTCGCGACGCGCTGGACGACGACCTCGTGGATCTGCGCTTCGCGCTGCAGCAGCAGGAGGACTCGCTGGAGTAGGGCGGGCGGCAAGGCCGCGCTTGCGGCGCGAGCCGTTAGAATGCGGCGATGAAATCGAAGACGCTGCCGGGAACCGAGCTCACGGTTTCCGAGGTATGCCTCGGCACCATGACCTGGGGCGAGCAGAACACCGAAGCGCAGGCGCACGAGCAGCTCGACTACGCCGTCGCGCAGGGTGTGAACTTCATCGACACGGCCGAGATGTACCCGGTGCCGCCGAACGGCCGCACGCAGGGGCAAACCGAGTCGATCCTCGGCCGCTGGCTCGCGCGGCAGCCGCGGGACAAGCTCGTCGTCGCGAGCAAGGTGGCGGGGCCCGGCCGGCGCGACTGGATCCGCAGCGGACGCACGGATTTGACGCGCGATGTGATCGCCGAGGCCTGCGGCACGAGCCTCGCGCGCCTTCGCACCGACTACATCGACCTCTTCCAGATCCACTGGCCGCAGCGCAACGTGCCTACGTTCGGCGCAACCGAGTTCGAGCCGGCCAAGGAGCGCGAGGGGCCGTCGATCCGCGAGCAGGTCGAAGGCATGGCGGCGCTCGTCAAGGCCGGCAAGATCCGCTACTACGGCCTGTCCAACGAGACGACGTGGGGCGTGTGCGAGTTTCACCGCGTGGCGAAGGAGCTCGGCGTTCCCGGGCCGGCGACCCTGCAGAACGCCTACAGCCTCGTGTCGCGCAACGTCGACAACGATCTCGCCGAGGCCCTCTACCGCGAGAAGATGTCGCTGCTCGCGTACAGCCCGCTCGCGATGGGCGCGCTCACGGGCAAGTACGCGAACGGCGCGAAGCCGCCGGGGGCGCGCTTCACGCTGTTCGACGGCATCGGCGTGCGCTTCCGCAAGCCGATCGTGTTCGAGGCGGTCGATGCGTACGCCAAGCTCGCCGACCGGCGCGGGCTCACCCTCGTCGAGCTCGCGCTCGGCTATGTCAGGAGCCGCTGGTACGTGGGCGCTACGATCATCGGCGCCACCGCGATGGCGCAGCTCGCGCAGGACATCAAGGCCGCGCAGGTGGACCTCGACGCGCAGACGCTCTCCGAGATCGCCGCGATCCAGGCGTACTTCCCCAATCCCGCGAACTAGGGCCGCCCACGTGGTCACCGTCGACGACCTGCGCAGCATCCCCCTGTTCTCCACGCTCCCCGACGGCGAAGCGGTCACGGTCGCCTCGCGCTTGGCCGACGTGCGCCTGCGCACCGGCGACTGGCTGATCCACGAGGGCGAGCAGCCGTCGTTCTTCCTGCTCCTCGAAGGGTCGCTCGAGCTCTTCAAGATCGTCCACGGCGTCACGCGCCGCCTCGACGAGTACCAGCCGGGGGTCTACTTCGGCGAAGTGCCGCTGCTCCTGGGCTCGCCCGCCATCGCGAGCCTGCGCGCCAAGGGGCCTGCGCGCGTGGCGCAGCTCGAGCCGTCCGATTTCCGCGCCATGTTCTCCGAATGCAGCACCTTCAAGTCGGAGCTCATGGGCACGGTGACGCGGCGGCTGGCGAGGCTGACGGCGCTCGCCGAGAGCTCGCCGCCGCCGCCGGCCGCGACGATCGTGGGCCATCGCTTCGACCTCGCATGCCACCACGTCCGCGACTTCCTCGCGCGCAATCATGTGGAGTTCCGCTGGGACGACCCGACCAAGCCCGACGCGCGGCGCAAGCCGCGCGAGGGCGACCGCTACCCGATCGTCGTGCTGCCCGGCGGACGCGAGCTCGCCACGCCGACGCTGCGCGAGCTTGCTGATGCGCTCGGCCTGCCGACGCGGCCGCGCGCGGCGTCGTACGACGTCGCGATCATCGGCGCCGGTCCCGCCGGACTGGCCGCGGCCGTGTACGGCGCCTCTGAAGGCCTCTCCACGCTGCTGCTCGAGCGCGAGGCGCCCGGCGGACAGGCCGGCACGTCGTCGAAGATCGAGAACTACCTGGGCTTTCCCACGGGCCTGTCCGGCGACGATCTTGCCGGCAAGGCGCTGTCGCAGGCGCGCCGCTTCGGCGCCGAGCTCCTGGTCGCCCGCTGCGTGGAGTCGCTGCTCCCCGGCGACGACGGCGGCGGCCATTCGATTGCGCTCGACGGTGGCGAGCGCGTCCACGCGCGAGCGCTGATTCTCGCCAACGGCGTCGCGTGGCGCGAGCTCGACGTCCCGGGCGCCGAGCGCCTGGTCGGCCGCGGCATCTACTACGGCGCGGCGCGCACCGAGGCCCTGAACTGCAGCGGCAGACCGGTGTTCCTCGTCGGCGGCGGCAATTCGGCCGGGCAGGCTGCGATGTTCTTCGCCGACTACGCGAGCAAGGTGACGCTGCTCGTGCGCGGCCGCTCGCTCGCCGACAGCATGTCGCACTACCTCATCGAGAAGCTCGCCACGAAGCAGAACATCGAAGTACGCACGCGGTGCCGCATCGTGCAGGTGGATGGCGAGCACCACCTGGGCTCGATCGCGATCGAGGATCGCGCGAAGAGTGTCATCACGACCGAGCCCGCGGAGGCGGTGTTCGCCTTCATCGGCGCCGACGCGCGCACCGAGTGGCTTCCGGCAGCGCTCATCCGCGACGAAAAGGGCTTCGTGTGCACCGGACGCGACGTGATGGACCTCGTGGCGGCGCGGCAGGGCAGCTGGCCGCTCTCCCGCGATCCGTTCCTGCTGGAGACGAGCGTGCCCGGCATCTTCGCTGCGGGCGACGTGCGACACGGATCGGTCAAGCGCGTCGCCGCGGGCGTGGGCGAGGGCAGCATGGCGATCGCGTTCGTGCATCAGTTCCTGGCGGGGACGGCATGAAGCGCGGGCACGACCCGAATGGCGGGCCGCGGCCGATCAAACTCGACGCGCCGCGAATCATTCAGGCTGTCGCGGTGCAGCGGGCGTTGCGTGCGACCTTGAGCTGTTTCGCGCCCAGCGACTCGAGCACTTCCTGCGCGGCGCGCTGTCCGGTCTCGACCGCGCCGTTGAGATAGCCCTGCCACTCGATCGACGTGTGCTCGCCGGCGAAGTACGCCTGGCCGTCGCGCTCGGCTTCCACGCCGTAGAAGGTCGTGTACTGCCCCGGCTTGATGAGCGCGTAGGAGCCGAGCGACCACGGGTTGCGGTCCCAGGCGTTGCGGATGGCGCGGCCGTTCCACGGCGCCTCGCCGTCGGGGACGTAGCGGCCAAGCTCGCGAAGCGACAAGCGCGCCTGCGACTCGATGTCACCGTTGCCCGCGGCGAGCGCGGCGGAGCCGCCGGAGAAGAAGTTGAGGATGCCCGCTCTCCCGGCCTGCGCGCGCGTGACGTCCCAGGTAGTCTGGAACGACCCGCGCAGGCGGTACTCGCCGTTGCCTTTGCCGTAGAGCCAGAAGCGGCGGTAGAACTGCAGCTGCAGCTTCGTGTTGCGCCCCATGCCGAGCTCGTCGATCGACTTGCGCTTGCGCGCCCCGAAACCGGCAGCGCGCAGGTCGACCGCGCGAAGGAGGGTGAAAGGCAGTGCGAGGATCACGCGGTCGGCGATCTCCTCGCGCTCGGCGCCGTCGCGCAGCACCACGACGCTGTAGCGACCGTCCGGACGGCGGGCGAGCGCGACGAGCCTCGTGCGCGTCTCGATCTGGCCGCTCACCTTGTCCGCGAGATGCGTGACGAGCTGGTCGTTTCCGCCGCGGATGTGATAGCGCTGGTCCGATTCCTCGTACGGCGAGAAGCGATCGGCCGGCGACGCGGCGAGGAGCGAGACCACGGTCACCGCGCTGATCTCGTCCGGATCGCCGCCCAGCTCTTCGGCGTAGGCATTGACGAGGAGCTGCCCCAGGCGCGACCCCTGGCCGCCCGGCACGCGCGAGTCGATCCATTGCCCCGCCGTCATGCGGTCGAGCAGCCGTTGCGCGGGCGTGAATGCGCGGTACGTCGGCAGGCGCTCGCCGAGCACTTCCGCGTCGCGCCCGAGGGCCGGGCGCACGGCCGCGAAATCGCGCAGCACGTCGGTCGCGGTGTACGGTCCGCCGTCGAAAAAGTAGAGGGGCTCGCTGCCCAGAGGCTCCGTCGCCCTGAGATCGTCGAGCGCGAGGTCAAATTCGTCGGCGAGGGCACGGATCGCCGCGTGCGTCGTGTCGATCAGCTCGCCGCCGCGCTCGGCCACCTGGCCCTCGGCAAACGCCTCGCGCTCGCTCCAGCAGCGGCCGCCGATGCGCGCCGAGCCTTCGAATATCGTCGCGCGCACGCCGGCCTTGGCGAGCGTGTGGGCCGCGGTGAGGCCCGCCAACCCCGCACCGACGATGACGACCCGGCGCCGCTCGGCGCCTGAGGCCACGGGAGACCACAGGGGAAGGGCGCTCGCCGCGAGCGCGGCGCCCCGCTTGACGAACTCGCGCCGCGACGACGACGGCGGATCGCGCTCGCCGGCGGCCGCCTCGCGCGAGATGCGCTGCAAGAATTGCATGAGGGGCGTGCGGGCCATCGGCGCGCATGGTACCGCATCGAGCGCAGCCGGCGGGATGCGCTCGCCCGCATGGCATAATGCGCCACCCTCCTCTCGCTCGCCAATCCCTCGCATGTCGCTGCGCCGCAAGCTTCTGCTCGTCATCCCGCTCGCCCTCGCGCTGCTCGCCGCGGGGTGCAAGGTCAACACGATCAACTATTTCCCGCCGCATCCGGCGACGGTGCGCGTGCTGAACCTCATGGTGGACGCGCCGGGTGTGGACGTTTCGGTGAACGGCAGCCCCGCGTTTTCGAACGTCGCGTTCCAGTCCGCGACAGCCTACCAGAGCTTCAACAACACTCAGACAACGTTTACCGCGACGTTGAGCGGCACTACGACGACGCTCGGCAGCTTCAGCATACCGCTCGCCGGCGAACAGCCGTACACCCTTCTCGTGCTCGGCACGACGTCGTACCCGCAGGTGACGCTGGTGTCGGAAGTGGCGCAAGCGCCGACCAACGGCAACATCCAGCTCGCGGTCTACAACGCCGCCGTGAACAACTCGCTGGTCGACATCTACGTCACCACGCCGGGAACGGACATCACCACCGTCGGGCCGAACTACTCGGCGGTGTCCTATGGCGGCACCACGTACAACCTGGCGTTCCCGCCCGGAACGTACCAGGTGCAGGTGACGACCCAGGGCACGAAGACCGTCATTTACGATTCGGGGGGCACGGTCCTCACGCCGAACGTCGCCCTGACGCTGTTCCTTTTCAGCGAGGGCAGCGGCACGCTGGTCGACGGGATGGTGCTGCAGAGCGAGGGCCCGGTCGCGCCGCTCAACAGCATCTTCGCGCGCATGAAGGCGGCCAACGGGGCGCCCGTCGTCGGCCCGGTGAACCAGCTCATCTCGTCGTTGCAGGTGAACCTCAACGTCAACTTCGGCTCGGCGTCGACCTACTCGCAGATCCCGCGGGGCCCGACCGTCATCAACTACGAAGCGAGCGCGAACCCGGGCGCGACGATCGCCTCCACCAACGTGACCGTGCCGACCGCGGTGGACACATCCTCGTTCATCGTCGGCAATCCGGGATCGCAGCAGGCCTACATGCTCGTCGACCTCAACATCCCGCCCGTCGCCGGCAACGCGCGCGTCCGCTTCGTCAACGCTTCACCGGGCGCCAATCCGGTGAACGCGGCCATGAACGGAACGCAGCTCGCGTCGAACGTCGCGTTTCCGATGGCGTCGCCCTACGCCCAGCTCGCCGCGACGACCGTGACCGTCGACTTCACGGATGCGGTGACCGGCGCCGTGCTTGCCGAGCAGACCGGCGTCGTGCTGACCGCGAACACGACGGGGACCATCTATCTGATCGGGCCGCCGGGCGCGCAAGGTTTGATCATCACGCAGGACAACCCCTGACGGATCACCGCGTCGGTCCTGCCACGCGGTTAAAGCTCGATCGCAAAAATAATCAGCAAGCGCCCATTTTGTAGGACAGTTTCGGTTGCGTGCCGAACGCGGTCGGTCAATAATGACGGCGTCATGGCCGCGCGTCAGCGCAAGGAGGCGACATGCTGAATCTCAATCGCCGCGACCGCCTCGCGGATCCGGCGCGGAACGCCAACACCGTGTTGAAGCCCGCGGTCTACGATCCGCCCGGCAGCGCCAACACGGGCGGCAGCTCGCGCGCGGCCTCCGTGCAGCACGGCGCGGACGCGCCGGGCGCGCCGCGCCCGCCGTCGCAACCGCAGGCGCCCGCCGCTTCGAGCGCCGCGGCGAAGGCCGCCTCCGATGCGCCCGAGAGCAAGCTCTTCGTCGGCGTCAACATCAAGCTCAAGGGGGTCGAGATCACCGACTGCGATACGCTCGTCATCGAAGGCCAGGTGGAGGCGACCGTGCACAGCAAGGCGATGGAGATCGCCAGGCCGGGGACGCTCAAGGGCAACGCGCAGATCGACGTCGCGGAGATCCACGGCGAGTTCGTGGGCGAGCTCACGGCGCGCACCCGCCTCGTCGTGCACGGCACGGGCCGGGTGACCGGCACGATCCGCTACGGCAAACTGGTCATCGCCGAAGGCGGCGAGATCACCGGCGACGTGAAGCGCCTCGAGGCCGCAGAGGGTGTGCACGCGCCGGGAAGCCCCGCGCTGGCCGGCAGCGCGCTGCCGCAAGCCGCGCGCCCGTCGCTGTCGCCGTCCGCGGAGCGCTGGTCGAACTGACTCACGGCCCGCGTCATTCGCCGCGCTTGCGCGAAAGCGGGCGTGTCCCTATCGTTGGCGGATCCATGGGCGCGTTGCGCACCTTGCTGCCGGTTCTCTTCGCGTTTCCGCTGCTCGCGGCCGCGGCGGAGCCGTCGTTTGCCGTCGTCGAGGTGTTTTCCAACGCGGACGGCACGGTGCAGTTCGTGCAGCTGCGCGAGACGAGCGGACAGAACGGCCAGCAGGGACTCGCCGGCAAGACGCTGACCGTCACGCGCAACGGGGTCACGAACACGTTCACGTTCCCGACCGACCTGCCGACACCCAACACGGCCAACCGCAGCGTGCTCGTCGTCACCCAGGGTTACACGACGGTGCCCGGGCGATTCACGGAGTTCAAGACGCTCCTCCCGGATTACATCGCGCCGAACGAGCTGCTCCCGGCCGAAGGCGGCACCATCGATTTCGACGGCGTCGACGCGTGGACATTCGACGCATTGCCGCGCGACGGCTTCTCGGCCGTATACCGAACCGGCAGCTCCGTGCGCGACAACAACGCGACCAACTACGGCGGCGTGAGCCTGACCCTGCCGGTCGTGCCGGTGACGGCGTTCGAGTTCTACAACGGCGCGCTCGATCACTACTTCGTGAGCGACCTCGCCCCCGACATCGTCGCGCTCGATTCGGGGCGCATCGCGGGCTGGGCCCGCACTGGCAAGTCGTTCAGCGTATGGCCGATCTCGATGGGCTTTCTGAACGACGTCTGCCGCTATTACATTCCGCCGGAGCACGGCAATTCGCACTTCTTCTCGGCGTCCAAGGCCGAGTGCAACACCATCGCGGGCCTCGTGGGCACCGATCCCAACTACAGCGGCTACGTGCTCGAGACCGACGCGGCGTTCTCGGTCGCGCTGCCCGACGCCACCGGAACGTGTCCCAACAACTGGATCCCGATCTACCGCCTTTGGAACAACCGGGCGGATTCCAATCACCGCTACACCACCGACCCCGCCGTCAAAGCCCAGATGATCGCGAGGGGCTACATTCCCGAAGGCTACGGCGCCGACGCGGTCAGCATGTGCTCGCCGCTGTGACGGACACCCCATGGCGCCCGCCACGCCGCTGACGGGCGTCCATCCCATCGCCCCGACGCCGTTTGCCGCGTCGGGCGATATCGACCTCGCGGGCATGCGGCGCGTGCTCGACTGCATGGTCGACCAAGGCGTCGACGGCATCTGCATCCTGGCCAATTATTCCGAGCAGTTCCTGCTCACCGACGCCGAGCGCGGGACGCTGCTCGACGTCTGCCTCGCGCACGTCGCGGGGCGCGTGCCGATCATCGTCACCTGCAGCCATTTCAGCACCCGCATCGCGGGCGAGCGCGCGAAGGCTGCAGCGCAGGCCGGCGCGGCGATGGTGATGCTGATGCCGCCCTATCACGGCGCGAGCCTGCGCGCCGAGGAGGCGCAGATCGTCGCGCACTTCGCGCACGTGGCCGAGGCCTGCGGACTGCCGATCATGGTGCAGGATGCGCCGCTGTCCGGGGTTTCGCTGTCCGTGCCGTTCCTCGTGCGGCTCGCGCGCGAAGTGCCGTCCGTGGGCTACTTCAAGGTCGAGGTTGCGGGCGCGGCGGCGAAGCTGCGATCGCTCCTCGCGGCCGGGGGCGCGTCGGTCATGGGACCCTTCGACGGCGAGGAGTCGATCACGCTGATGGCCGACCTCGACGCCGGCGCGACCG
>Ga0335083_10006344_pt1 | contig 14791 bp, 13 predicted proteins | sample Lox_Sample_42_FD_206716 | JGI IMG/M metagenome (GOLD analysis project Ga0335083, IMG submission 206716) | Soil microbial communities from Loxahatchee National Wildlife Refuge, Florida, United States - Lox_Sample_4.2 | ecosystem: Environmental > Terrestrial > Soil > Wetlands | place: USA... | reverse complement strand
GCGCTCCTCGGAGGTGAGCCGGGCCAGTGCCGAGCTGAGCAGGCCGCCCGCCTGCTCCACCGCGGCCAGCGCCGCCGCGGGCGCCTGGGCCGGCGCCGGCGGAAGGGGCACCCGGGCGTAGAGCGAGCGAGCCGTCTCCGCATCCGGGAAGCCGAGGTCGGCCAGCCGGGCGGTGCGGAAGTGGTAGGCGATCTCCTCGAGCTCGCTGGGGAGCTCCCAGCGCACCGCCTCCAGGAGCCGGCTCAGCCCGAGCGGATCGGCGGCCATGAGGTCCATCAGCGCCGCGCGCAGGGCGGTCTGCTCGAGCGCGCTCTCCGCCTGGAACTCGATCCGGTAGCGCCCGTCGGCGGACTCCAGGGTCAATCCCTCGACGTGGAGGTCCGGCTCCTCCTCCAGGTCGTGGATGACGGTGGTGGTGCGCAGGAGGAGCTCCAGGAGCTCGATGTCCAGTCCGCCCAGCTTGGCCCGGAACTCCTCCACGTCGTCGCCCCGCGCGGCGCGCAGCCAGGTGAGCAGCGCCGAGGCATCCACCCGGTCGCCCTTCCAGGCGCCCAGGTCGACGAAGGACTGGAACTGCTCCGGCGAGGCGAGCTGGACCACCTCGGTGGCGTCGGCCAGGCCCACCTCGGCGATGTCGAGGTAGAGCGCTTCCGCGGGGAGGGAACGGACCGTGGAGCGCGCCTCGGGCGAGACGGTCAGCGCATCGAGCCGGCGACGCGGCGAGAGCCCGGACAGCCCGCGGAGGAGGAGCGCCCGGGCGGCCTCCGCATCGTGTCCGTTGCCGCTTTCCCTCTCCGCCGCCACGGGCGGAGGGTCCTAGCACGAAGGCAGAGAAGTCCTCAGTTGATCGGCGTGGTGCAGCTGCTACTCACCGAGAAGCTGTTCAGGGAGGGCTGGCTGGTCTGGTCCTCGGAGACGAGGACGAACTCCAACTGGAGATACTTGAACTGGGGAACCGGACCGGGCGGACCCTGGAGGTTGGCCGGCGACGTCGTCCACGGGCCGTAGCGCTGCGAGAGGGTGAAGTCGAAGTTGTTCGATCCCCGCACGTAGAGCACGACGCTGGTGTTGGGGGGCGTGGTGGCGTCCCAGGTGACGGTGTTCCACTGGGCGTAGCGCGAGCAGCCGGCCACCGTCTGGAAGAAGCTGCCCTGCTTGGTGGTGATGTGCCGGAGCTGGTAGCCGGTGAAGTCGGAGTAGGTGTAGAGGGCGCCCGCCTGGTTCGGGCTCTTGATCACCGCGCCGGTGCTCCGGTCCACGCGCATCACGTTGCCGCTCGAGTTGTTCACCCACGGGTTTCCGTCCTGGTCGAGACCGATTCCGATGCTCGTCTTGCTCCAGGTGTCGGTGGCGTCGACGAGGTTGGTCGGTCCGCCGGCGGTGTTGAAGACGTAGGGCGTACCGCCGTCGCTGCCGTCGATGCCGAAGACCATCGCCGCCGAGCCGCTGCTCGTGCCGGTCTTGCTGTCCGAGGTCATCCACACCTTGCCGTCCACGTCGGTGGCCACCCCGCGCGGGCGGGTGAGCTTGGTCCCGGTGGGGCTCACGAAGGAGGAGAAGTCGAAGGCGGTCCAGGTGCCGGTCCAGGGCTGCGCCAGGTTGGGGGTGAAGAGCGTGGCCGTGGGCCCGCTCGACCAGTTGGGCACCCAGACCCGGTTCTGGCCGTCCACCGCGATGCCGTAGCCGCCGGTGGGCAGGCCACTGGGCGGGGAGATGCGCCCGCCCGGGGCATTGGCGCTGAGCAGCACCGGCGGCTCGGGGTTGGCGTCGATGAGGGCCAGGTTGTTGCGCACCCGGTCCACGATCCACACCCGGTTCAGCGCGTCCACCGCCGCGCCATAGGGCTCGATGGGCACGGTGAAATACACGCCCCCGTCGGCGAGCACCGGCTTGGGGACGCCGGTACTCGGGTCGAGCCGGAACACCTCGTGCGGCGGGAGCCAGGTGCCCACCCAGACGTCGCCCGCCGCTCCCTCCGAGCCGCGGGCGATGGAGATGGAGCCCTCGCCGAAGGCGCCGTTGGTGTTGATCGGCCCCAGCTCCTGGGTGAAGAGAACGCACTCGTCGTAGCCGAGGACGTTGTTCGGGTCGGGGGGATTGGCGTACTCCGTCGGGTCGATGACCCCGTACGTGCCACCCGGTGTGGCCGGATCGTCGAAGCTGGTGTCGATCTTCCCGTTCCCGTTGCGATCCACGCAGTTGTAGGGATTGCCGGCGATCTTGGTGACGCTGAAGTACTGGTTGGCGTGGGAGGCGAAGTTGGCCACCCAGATGTCGCTGTTGATGTCGATGGCGGTGCGGCTCGGGTCGTAGACCTGGGCCGAGGTGGAGTTGTTCGGCTGGCCCAGCCCGTTGATCGGCAGCACGCTGATGTAGCGCGCCAGCTCGTGGATCCCGCCGTCGGGGAGGAGGTTCTTGGTGTCGTACTTGGACACCGTCCCCATCTTCCAGTTGGCGATGACGGCGAAGTTGAGCTGGAAGTCGGAGCTGCTGAGGGTGATGTGGCCGTTGGGATCGACGGTGACCCCGTTCCCGTAGCTCCCGGTCGTCCCGCCGTCGAGGCTGAAGGCCGCGCCGCCGTCGGTGTTGCCGAAGTCGATGACCACCGGGCCGCCGTCGCTGCTCGGCGGAGGGCAGTAGATGAAGCGGCACGGGTCGACCACCCCGCCCCCGTCCCCGGCGTCGGGTAGCCCGGAATCCGGACCCCCGTCCCCGGTGAGGTTCGAGGAGACGTCGCCGCTGCACTTGCAACCCGAGGCGGCGCCGATGGCCAGAAGGAGAAGCGGCAGCGCTCGGCGGATCAGGGTGTGCTCCAGCACGTTCGTTGAATCATCGACTTGCAGCTCTCAGGGGTCAACAACGGTGCTCGCCCTGTCGGAGAGCTCCCACAGCGCCTGACACACTGCAGTGAGCCCCTGTTTTTCCGTTGCCGAGAAACCGAGGACCTGGTGCGGATTGACGCGGAGCGCTTCCGCGATGGCGCGCAGCCTCGGCCGCCGGCGTGCCTTGGGCAGGCGGTCGAGCTTGGTGGCCACCACCAGCGCCGGGCGGCCGATCTCGGCGAGGTAGCGCAGGGTGCGCATGTCGTCCTGGGTCGGCCCCACCTCGGCGTCGACGATGCTCACCACGCCCCGCAGCTCGCGCCGCCCGGCGAGGTAGGTGGTGATCATCCGCTCCCAGGTGGCGCGTTCCTTCTTCTGCACGCGGGCGAATCCGTAGCCCGGCAGGTCGGCCAGCCGGAGGGTGCGCCGCTCGCCATCCACCTCGAGATCGACGTCGAAGAAGTTCAGGGTCCGCGTCCGGCCCGGGGTATGGGAGACGCGCACCAGCTTCCGCCGCCCGGCGATGGCGTTGATCATCGAGGACTTTCCGACGTTGCTCCGTCCCACGAAGGCGATCTCCGGCGTCCCGCCCCCGGGGTAGCCCTCCGGGGCGACGGCGGTGGTCACGAACCGGGCGTCGAGGGGGCGGATCACCTGGAACGGGTGGGGGGCGGCTGGTCGGCGGGCGGCGCCGGGCCACGCGGGGCGCTTCCCTGCGTCCAGTGGTCCATCGCCTTGAGCTTGGCGGCGAAGTCGAAGGGGCGGAGCGACGGCGACCCGGGGTCGTGGCAGCTCTTGCAAGAGCGCTCGCCGGGATCGAGCAGCCCGACCAACCGGGCCAGCTCCGGGTCCTTCATGACGTAGGCCGGCGCGTAGTACTGCCCGCCCCCGTGGCAGGTCTCGCAGCTCACCGCCGGAACCCGCTGCTCGGCGAGGTTCGGGGAATGGCAGGCGGTGCAGCGGGGATCGCGCTGCTGGTCCCGGGTGAGGGATTCCGTGCTCCGGGCATGCTTGGACACGCTCCAGGCGGCGTAGGCGTCGGGATGGCAGCCCTGGCAGCTCTCCGGACCGAGGTAATCGGCCCCCAGAGCCGCCGCGGAGGCGAGCGAGGCGGCCGGCACGGCGACCCGGAGGCATCGGAAGGCGCGCCTGACCATCGTCGGCTGGGGGGCGTAACAGACCGCCGCGCGCACCGGCAACCCCCGTGTGGGAGCGCGGCCCAGATTGAGCCACCGGCCCCGGGTTCGATAGGACTGGACGCTGGTGTTCCCCCGCCTCCCCCTGCTCCTCCTGGTGCTCGTCGCCCCGTCCGCGCTCGCCCGCCCGTGGAACGGTGTCGAGCCCGGCGTCACCCCCAGGGACGAGGTGGTGAAGCGCTTCGGCCCCCCGAGCAAGACCCTGGTCGTCGAGGGGCATCAAGTGCTGGCCTATACCGGCACCGCGGCCATCAAGGGGACCTCCCAGGCGCAGTTCCGGGTGGATCCGGGCACCGGCGTGGTGGAGCGGATCGACGTCTTCCCCGGCCCGGCGGTCGACCGGGAGACGGTGGAGAGCACCTACGGGCCGCCCTGCCCCGCCGGCACGGCGCCCCCGGCGAGCGGCGTCTGTTTCCAGAAGAAGCTTACCGACGATTTCCGCACCTACTACGTCTACCCGCGCCTCGGCATGGCGGTGTTCTTCGACGAGGAGGGCGACAGGGTGCAGTCCTTCGTCTTCCAGGCGGTGAAGCCGGCGCGCCCTCCGCAGTAGGCTCCTGCCCCATGCGCCTGGTCGGCCTCACCGGCGGGATCGGGTCGGGCAAGAGCACGGTGACGCAGATGTTCCGCGCGCTGGGCGCGGAGGTCATCGACGCCGACGAGCTGGCCCGGGAGGTGGTTCGCCCCGGACAGCCGGCGCTGGCGGAGATCGCCCGGCGCTTCCCGGGCACGGTGGACTCCGCCGGCCAGCTCGACCGGGCCGGCCTGGCCGCCCGCATCTTCGCCGATCCGGCCGAGCGGGCCGCGCTCAACGCCATCGTCCATCCTCGCATCCAGGCCGAGGTGCAGCGCCGGACGGAGGCCCTGGTGCGCGCCGGGACCGAGGTGGTGCTCTACGACGCCGCCCTGCTCGTCGAGAACGGGCTCCACCAGGCGATGGATGCGGTGATCGTCGTCTGGGTGCCTCCCCACGTCCAGCGGGAGCGTCTCATGGCCCGGGACCACCTGGACCGCGCCACCGCCGAGGAGCGGATCCGGGCCCAGATGCCGCTCGACGAGAAGCGAGCCCTGGCCACCTGGGTGGTGGACAACGCTGGAGGCCTCGAGGAAACGCGCCGACAGGTGGAGCGGATCTGGAGGACGCTTCGGGGCGGAGCTGGCTAGACTCCCCGGCCGTCGATGGCCAAGCCCAAGGACTCCGGCAGCTACCTCGTCACCGGCTATCCCGGCTTCATCGGGAAGCGGCTGGCGGAGCACATCGCCCGGAACGACCCGGACGGCCACCTCTTCCTCCTCACCCAGGCCAAGTTTGCCGAGGAGGCGCGCACCCGGGCCAAGCGCCTCAAGGGCGCCTCGGCCGAGGTGCTCACCGGCGACGTCACCGACCTGCACCTCGGCATGAGCGGCGACGAGGTGACCCGCGTCACCGAGCGCGTCACCGACGTCTTTCACCTCGCCGCAGCGAGCCACTTCACCGTGTCCCGGGACACCGCCACCCGGGTGAACGTGGACGGAACCCGGAACGTGCTCGAGCTGGCGCGGGAGTGCCCCAAGCTCCGCCGCTTCACCCACTTCTCCACCTGTCACGTGGCCGGGGACCGGGTGGGGATCATCGCCGAGGACGAGCTCGACCGGGGGCAGTCCTTCCGCAATGCCTACGAGGAGACCAAGTTCCAGGGCGAGCAGCTGGTGGCCCGCGCCGCCGCCACGCTGCCGGTCACCGTGCTCCGCCCCTCCACCGTCATCGGCGACTCCACCACCGGAGAGGTGGACCGCTTCGAGGGCCCCTACGCGCTGGCCATCCTCCTGGCGATGAGCCCGCTGGTCGTCCCCCTGCCCCTCCCCGGCGGCGGCGCTGCTCCCCTCAACGTCGTCCCGGTGGACTTCGTCGTCCGCGCGGCGTGGGCCATCTCCCGCGATCCGCGGGGGGCGGGCGGCACGTTCCACCTCGTCGACCCGAGCCCGATGAGCACCGGACGCGTCTACGAGCTGATGGCCGAGCGCTCCCAGCGCCGGCTCCCGCGCTTCAGCATCCCTCAGCTGGCCACCGACTTCGTCCTCCGGCTTCCCTTCGTGGAGAAGCTCGCCCGGCCGCAGCGGGCGGCCCTGAGCTACGTGAACCAGATGGCCTTCTTCACCTGCCACGCCACCCTGGAGCTGCTCGAGGGGACCGACGTCCGCTGCCCGCCGCTCACCTCCTACCTCGACCGGCTGGTGGCGTACGTCCGCGAGGTTTACCGGCGGCGCGCCGAGGCAACCGACGAGGTCGAGGACCAGCTCGACGAGGCGCGGGGCTGAGCTCGAGCTCGAGGAAGGCGGCGCCGGGCACCGGATTCACCCGGTAGGGAGCGGTGGGCTGGAAGCCGAAGGTCCGGTAGACCGCCTGCGCCGCCTCCATCCCGGGAAGCGTGTCCAGGCGCACCGCCCGGAAGCCGGCCCGCCGTGCGGCGCCGAGGGCGGCGGCGACCAGGGCCCGTCCCACGCCCGCTCCCCGCGCCGAGGGATGCACGTAGAGCCGCTTCAGCTCGCCGAGGCCCTCGGCCAGGCGGCGCAGCCCGACGCAGCCCACCTCCTTCCCGCCCAGTCCGGCGATCCACATCCCGCCCGGAGGCGCGTAGACGCCGGCCAGGTCGGCGACCTCGGCGTCGAAGCCCTGGAATCCGAGGTCCACCCCCAGTCCGGCGGCATAGGCCTCGACCAGGCTTCGCGCCCGGCTCCAATCGGCGGGGCTCCGGATCCGCCGAATGTCGAGCACCGCGGCCACGGCCGGCGAGGCTAGCGGACGATGACCCGCTGCTCGAGCAGCTCGACGAGGATGCGCGCCGTGTCCAGGCGGGACATCCCGGAGACGCTGAACAGGTCATCGAAGCTGAGTGTGCCGTCGATCTGGGCGAGGATGAATCCGGCGCGGTGGTCGAGGTTGAGCCAGATCACCTCGTCCTCGCGCAGGCGCACCCGCGGGACGGTGCTCAGCTTCCCGAGCTTGGATTCGTAGGCCGCCTGGAGCGTCTGCTCGCTCTCGGCGAGCGCCTGGGCGACCGCGGGCGCCTCCGGGTCGAGGGCCTGCGCCTGGAGCAGGAGCTCGCGCGCCCCGGAGTGGTCGTCCAGCTCCTGCAGCTCCGACGCCCGCTGGAGGAGCAGGCTCGCCTCCCGCTTCGGGTCGGTGGGCATCTTGGCCGGCAGCGGCGTTCCCCCGGCGCTGACCGGCAGCGGGGCGACGAGGTTGAGCGCGTCACCCTCGGCGGAGCCCGAGGGTGGAAGCGTGGTGGGACGGGCGCGCCCCACCTCCCAGGCGTCCTTGGGCGGGGGCGCCGGCGTGCTGACGCCGTCCGTCCACCAGTCGTCGGAGGCGACGACCGCTGCCGCGGCCGCCGCCCGCGGGGCGGGCTCGGGAGGCGAGACCACCGGCGCGCGCGGCAGGGGCGTCGCCCCGGCGGGAATGCGGGCGGGCGGCGCGGCCGCTCCGGCCGAGGGCAGCGGCACCGGCGTCTCCGGGACGGGGGGCGGGCCGAGGACGGAAAAGCCCGACGTCCCGGGCGGGGAGGGAGCCGGGGCGGGCAGCGGTGTCCCGCGCACGAAGGGACCGGGCGCCGCCGGGGGCGCGGCGGGCAGCGGCGTCCCGCGCACGAAGGGGCCAGGCGCCACCGGGGGCGCAGCGGGCAAAGGCGTCCCGCGCGCAGCAGGGCCCGGGGCCGGTGGCGGGGGCGCCGGCGGAGGCGCCGCCGGCTCCGACGGGACGGCGATGAACGGGTCGGTCATCCGGTCCTCCCGCTCCTCGCCCGGTTCGGGAGAGAGACGGGGGAGCGGGACGGCGAAGAGGTTGGTCGTGGAGCTGGGGATGTGCTGCAGCTCCTCGGGGAGCGCCTCCGCCGCATCGGCCGTCCGCGCGCCGAGCAGCTCGCGCGCCCGCTCGCAGTCCGGGTCGAGCCGCAGCGCCTGCTCGAAGAGCCGGCGGGCCCCGTCCAGGTCCCCGCTCATCCGCAGCCAGAGGCCGGCCTCGACGAGCTGGATGGCTCGCTCCCGGCTCATGTCGGCCTGGCCCCCAGCCGTTCCAGCACCCCGACGAAGAGCGTGCGCGTCTTCTCCAGCTGATCCACGGTGTCAGCCAGCAGGATGAGGTCCTCGCTCTTCATCGCCGCCCGCCCCGCGGCCAGCACCCCCTCCGCCTTGCGCAGCGCCTCGCGGCCGAACTCGCTGCTCCCGGTGAGCTGCCTCACCTGAGGCACCAGCGCCTCCACCTCCCGGGCCACGTTCTCCAGCGCCGTCCGCTTGAGCACCACCTCCGACGAGGCGCGGGCCTCGATGAGGAAGTCCCCCTGCTCGGCGAGGATGTCCTTCAGCTCGGTGTCGGTCAGGCCGCCGGAGGCGGTGACGGTGATCGACTGCTGGAGGCCGGTTTCACGGTCCCGCGCCGAGACGGAGACGATGCCCTCGGAATTGATGTCGAAGGTGACGTCGATCTCCACCTCGCCCCGCGGGGCCAGCCGGAGCCCGGAGAGGATGAACTCGCCGAGCAGCTCGTTCTGGTGGGCGATGTCGCTCTCGCCCTGGAGGACCATGATCTTCACCGTGGTCTGCCCGTCCCGGCTGGTGTGGAACGTCTCGGTGACGGCGGTGGGGACGGTGGTGTTGCGGGGGATGAGCCGCCGGGTGTAGCCGCCGGCGATGGCCACCCCCAGGCTCTGCGGGGTGACGTCGAGGAGCAGGACCTGGCTGTCCGGCCGCAGCAGCGCGTCCGCCTGGATGGCCGCGCCGAGCGCCACCACCTCCTCCGGGTGCACCCCCTTGGAGGGCTCCTTGTGGAAGTGCTTGCGGACCAGCTCCTGGACGATGGGCATCCGCGTCATCCCGCCGACGAGGATGATTTCCTTGAGCTCCGGGGGCCGCACCTTCGCCTCGCGGAGCACCTCGTCGGCGATCTGCACCGTGCGCTCGGCCAGGTCGCGGGTCAGCTCCTCGAGCCTGCTCCGGCTCAGGGTGGCCTGGAGGTGCAGCGCGGACGTCCCTCCCGAGGGCGTGTAGAGGAAGGGGAGATTGATCGCCGTCTCCTGGAGCGTGGAGAGCTCCATCTTCGCCCGCTCGGCCGCGTCCTTGAGCCGCTGGAGCGCCATCCGGTCCTTGCGCAGGTCGACGCCGTGCTCCTTGGCGAACTGCATCACCAGCCACTCGATGACCCGGTTGTCGAAGTCCTCGCCCCCCAGGTAGGTGTCCCCGCCGGTGGCCACCACCTCGAACACGCCCTTGGACACCTCGAGGATGCTCACGTCCAGGGTGCCCCCGCCGAGGTCGAAGACGGCAATCTTCCCGTTCACCGAGCGGGCGAAGCCGTAGGCCAGCGCCGCGGCGGTGGGCTCGTTGATGATGCGCAGCACGTCCAGCCCGGCGATGCGGCCGGCATCCTTGGTCGCCTGGCGCTGCCCGTCGTTGAAGTAAGCCGGAACGGTGACCACCGCCTTGTTCACCGGGCGCCCGAGCTGCACCTCGGCGTCCTTGCGCAATTCCTGGAGCACGGCGGCGGCGATCTCCGGCAGCGACACCGCCCGGTCGCCGAGCTGCACGCGCACGTCGTCGTGCTCGCCGCACACCAGCCGGTAGGCCAGCACCTCGCGCGCCTTCTGGATCTGCACCGAGCTGTACTTGCGCCCGATGAGGCGCTTGCTGGCGTAGACGGTGTTCTCCGGATTGGTGATCGCCTGGCGCTTGGCCAGGTGTCCCACCAGACGCTTGCCGCCGCTGGTCACCGCCACCACCGAGGGGGTGAGGAGCTGACCGGTGCGGTTCTTGATGACCTGGGGCTGGCCGCCCTGGACGATGGCCACCACACTGTTGGTGGTTCCCAGGTCGATGCCGATGACGGGTTCGTGTTCGGCCATGCCGCCTCGTGAGCCCCTATCCCCAGCGGACCTTCTTCAGCAGCGCCTTGGCCTCGGCGTGCTCGGGCTCGTGCTCGAGCACCGCCTCCACGTGCCGGCGGGCGAGCTTGTCCATGCCCAGCGCGTGGCAGATGTTGGCCAGGAGCATCAGGCTCGGGAGGTGCGTCGGCTGGAGATCCACCGCCTTCTGGGCCAGGGGCCGCGCCAGCGCCGGCTCACCCGCCCGGAAGAGCACCTCCGCGCCCTCCTTGGCCACGGCGTGCACCGAGGGGTCGAAGGCGAGCGCCGCCCGGAACCGCGCCGCCGCGGCGGCCGCATCCCCGAGGATGGCCGACTCCCGCGCCAGATCGAGCTCCGCGGCGGCACGCTCGGCGTTCTTCTGGGACTCGGCCACGTCGCGGATTCCGTCCGCGGCCTTGTGGCGCGGGTCGAGCTTGGCCGCCTTGTGGAGGAGCCCGAGCGCCCTCTCCGGCGAGCCCGACCGGAGGTGGACCCGCGCCTCCTCGACCAGCTTCTTGGCCTTCGCGCCGCGGGCCAGGTAGGGATGCCGGGCGAGGCGGCTGCGGCGCTCGGCCTGGCGCGCGGCATCCTCGGCGGCGGTGGGGGGCCTCACCGGGGCGGCCGCGACGGCCGCGGCGGCGGCGGCGGCCCGCAAGCGGGGGTGTGCCTGGAGGTACTCGGTGCGCTTCTCCTCGTCGGTGAGCGTGCCGTGGGCCTCGGCCAGCCGCTTGAAGATGTGCTCCAGCCGGCCCTGAAAGCTGCCCAGCTTCTTGCCGTAGTAGCGGTCCGGGTGGAAGACGCGCGAGGCCTCGTGGTAGGCGGCGCGGATCTGCTCCACCGTCGCGCCCGGCCGCAGCCCGAGAACCGCGTAGTGGTCGCCGGAGAGCGTGGCCTCCCGGGCGAGGATCTCGCGCTTGCGGTCCTCGGGCAGATCCACCGCCTCACCGAGGGCCGCCTCCACGTCGTTGCCGGGCGACTCGTTCTCCCTAAGCACGTGTGCAAACTCTAGGGGTCGGGTGGAAAGGCTTGTCAAATCGCGGGCATGGAGCCCAGCGCTCGCCGCAGGGCCTCGACCCCCTGATCGATCTCGCCCCGGGTGACCAGGAAGGAGGGGGCGAAGCGGATGGTGCGCTCCCCGGCGAGGTTGCAGAGCACGCCCAGCTCGCGCATCCGGCCCACCACCGGTCCGGGGTCGAGGGCCAGCTCCACGCCGATGAGCAGCCCCAGGCCGCGGGCCTCCACCACCTCGGAGGGGCGCTCCGCCTGGAGCGCCCGGAGCGCGGCGAGGAAGTACTCCCCCAGCGCCCGGTTGGAGGCGAGCACGCCCGGGTCCGAGGCCAGCGTCACCGTGGCCAGGCCGGCCGCCGCGGTGACCGGGTTTCCCCCGAAGGTGCTTCCGTGGGTCCCCGGCTGGAGCGCCCGCCCCGCCTCCTCGGTGCAGACCATCGCCCCGATGGGCAGGCCGTTGCCCAGGCTCTTGGCCAGGCTGAAGCCGTCCGGCCGGATGCCGGCGTGCTGGAAGGCGAACATCCGTCCCGTCCGCCCCATCCCGGTCTGCACCTCGTCCACCAGGAGCAAAGCGCCCACCTCGTCGCACAGCTGCCGCAGCGAGGCGAGGAAACCCTCCGGTGCCGGCCGGACCCCGCCCTCCCCCTGGATCGGCTCCACCAGCACCGCCGCCGTCCGCTGGCCGACCGCCCGGCGCACCGCCCCCAGGTCTCCGTAGGGAACGTGGAGGAAGCCGGCCGGCAGCGGCTCGAAGCCCTTCTGGTACTTCGGCTGCCCGGTGGCGGTGACGGTGGCCAGCGTCCGGCCGTGGAAGCTGCGGTCGAAGCAGAGGATCTCCACGCGCTCGGTGCGGCCCCGGTCCTTCTGGACCTTGCGGGCCAGCTTGATCAGCGCCTCGTTGGCCTCCGCACCGGAGTTGCAGAAGAAGGCGCGATCCAGGCCCGAGGCCTCGATCAGCCTCTCGGCCAGGGCGATCTGCGGCTCGCTGTAGAAGACGTTGGACACGTGCCACAGCCGGTCGATCTGGGCCTTCACCGCGGCGGTGATCTCCGGGTGGCAGTGGCCGAAGGGGAGCGTGGCGATGCCCCCGAGCAGGTCCAGGTACATGCGCCCGTCGGCGTCCCAGACCCGCGTCCCCTGGCCGCGCTCCAGCACCACCGGCTGCTGCTTGTAGTTCTGTAAGAGATGCGCCCTGGCGCGCTCCATCCAGGCCTCGCTCTGGACGGCGAAGGGACGTTGCACGGAGGCGACGGGGGACAGCGGATCGAGCACGGGTCGGGAACCTCGGCCTGGGGGAGAGCTCAGAGGATATACCGCGAAAGGTCCTCGTCCTCGACGACCGAGGCCAGCCGGCGCCGGACGTAGGCCGCGTCGATGCGCTCCTCTCCCCGCGCGCCGGGGTCACTGGCGGAGAAGGACACCTCGTCCAGCAGGCGCTCCAGGACGGTGTGCAGCCGGCGGGCGCCGATGTTCTGAGTGCGCTCGTTGACCGCGTGCGCCACCGCCGCCAGCTCGGCGATGGCGTCATCGGTGAAGTGCAGCCGGACGCCCTCCGTCTCGAGGAGCGCGGTGTACTGCCGGAGGAGCGAGTTCTTCGGCTCGCGCAGGATGCGCTCCAGGTCCGAGCGGCCGAGCGGCTCGAGCTCGACCCGGATCGGGAACCGCCCCTGGAGCTCGGGGATGAGGTCCGAGGGCTTGCTCACGTGGAAGGCTCCGGCGGCGATGAACAGCACGTGGTCGGTCTTCACCTGGCCGTACTTGGTGTTCACCGTGCTTCCCTCGACGATGGGGAGGATGTCCCGCTGCACTCCCTCGCGGGACACGTCCGGTCCGCCGTGGTGCCCGCCCTCGCGGCTGGCAATCTTGTCGATCTCGTCGATGAAGATGATGCCGCTGGTCTCGGCGCGCCGAAGCGCATCGCGCGTCACCCGCTCCTGGTCCACCAGCCGCTCCGACTCCTCGCGCGCCAGGAGCTCCAGCGCCTCGCGCACCCCCACCGTGCGCCGCCGGGTCCGCTGCAGGCCGGGGATGGACTTGAACATCTCCGCCAGGTTGGCGCCCATCTCGTCCAGCCCCGGGCCGGAGAAGCCGCGCAGCACCGCGGCCGGGGCGTCGGCGACGTCCAGCTCCACCGTCTGGTCGTCGAGCGTTCCGGCGCGGAGCTGCGCCCGGAGCTTCTCCCGCTCGGCATCGGAGAGGCGCGTGGGCGCGGGCGGCTGGAAGCCCACCCCGGGCGGGCGGGCGCCGCCCCCCTGGAGGAGCACCACCAGGCGATCCTCGGCGCGCTCCTGGGCCCGGCTCCGGACCCGGGCCTCCTCCTCCTCCCGCACCAGGGCGATGGAGGCCTCCACCAGGTCCCGCACCATCGACTCCACGTCCCGCCCCACGTAGCCCACCTCGGTGAACTTGCTCGCCTCCACCTTCACGAAGGGGGCCTGGGCGAGCTTGGCCAGCCGACGGGCGATCTCCGTCTTCCCCACCCCGGTGGGCCCGATGAGGATGATGTTCTTGGGGGTGATCTCCTCGCGCAGCTCGGAGGAGATCTGCTGCCGCCGCCACCGGTTCCGCAGCGCGATGGCCACCGCGCGCTTGGCCGCGGTCTGCCCGACGATGTAGCGGTCGAGCTCGCCCACGATCTCCCGCGGCGTGAGCGCGCTCATAGCTCCTCGAAGGAGAGCTGGGCGTTGGTGTAGATGCAGATCCGGCCGGCGATGCCGAGGGCGGCCTCGGCGATGGCGCGGGCGCCGAGCGTGGAGTGGGCGAGCAGCGCCTGGGCCGCGGCCAGCGCGTACGGCCCGCCGCTCCCCACCGCCGCGGCCCCTCCGTCCGGCTCGATGACGTCGCCGCTCCCGGAGAGGAGGAAGGTCTTCTCCACGTCGGCCACCAGGAGCAGCGCCTCCAGCCGCCGCAGCGCGCGGTCCGTCCGCCAGTCCTTGGCCAGCTCGACGCAGGCCCGGGTGAGGTTCCGCTGGTGCTCCTTGAGCTTGGTCTCGAAGCGCTCGAAGAGGGAGAAGGCGTCGGCGGTGCCCCCGGCGAAGCCGGCGATGACCGATCCGTCGCCCAGCCGGCGCACCTTCCGGGCGGTGGACTTCATCACCGTCTTGTCCAGCGTCACCTGTCCGTCCCCGCCCAGCGCCACCTTCCCGTCCCGGCGCACGCAGAGGATGGTCGTCCCGTGCAGCAGCATGACCGCCATGTAACAGGCCGGCCGGGGCCCTTCCATCCCGGGGTCAGGCGGACGCGGGAGGCGGTCCCTCCATCGAGCGGGCGACCCAGGAGGTGATGAACAGCTCGAGCTCGCCCCGGAGGACGTCCTTCACCCTTGGGGTGGCCGCCCCGGTGCGCGGATCCTCGACGTGGGCCGCCCGCCCGAAAAAGTAGCGCCGGGCGTCTGCCAAACCGCTCTCCGCACGGAGCACGGCCGCCGCCACGGCGCGAAGGTCCTCCGGGGTGCTCGCCCCGGCCAGGGAGACCTCCCGGCCAGAGGCATCGTCGATGGCGTGGAATTCACTGGTGATCCGCGGGACGAAGCGTCCCGGATGCCGGTGGACGGCGCGGCCATTCCCACGGAGGGTGGCTCTGGGCTCGCCGGCGGCCGGCCAGGGATGAATCCGCACCCGCGCCGAGGCACGGGCGTTCTCCTCCTGCCGGCGGTGCAGGCCGTCCTCGCCGGCCAGGAAGCCGATCACCCCCGGGCCGGCGATGTGGAGGAGCACCCGCACCGGCCGGACCCCCTCACCCACCGCCGTCACCTGGTAGCCCCGTCGCTCGGCCCAGCCGCGATACATGGCCAGCAGGGTCTCCAGCCAGCGGAGATGCTCGTCGTCCTCTCCGCCGGGCAGGGACAGCTCGAGCAGCGCCTCGTCGCCGACGCTGCCTCCGGCCGCCACGC
>Ga0335083_10006343_pt1 | contig 14794 bp, 17 predicted proteins | sample Lox_Sample_42_FD_206716 | JGI IMG/M metagenome (GOLD analysis project Ga0335083, IMG submission 206716) | Soil microbial communities from Loxahatchee National Wildlife Refuge, Florida, United States - Lox_Sample_4.2 | ecosystem: Environmental > Terrestrial > Soil > Wetlands | place: USA... | reverse complement strand
ACTGATGCCGAAATACGCCGAGCTGATCTACAATGGCTTCTGGTTCGCGCCGGAACGCGAGATGCTTCAGGCCGCCATCGACAAATCGCAGGAATTCGTGTCCGGCACCGTGCGGCTCAAACTCTACAAGGGCAATGTGATCGTCATCGGCCGTTCCTCGCCGCACTCGCTCTATTCGCAGGACCTCGTGACCTTTGAGGATGATCGCGGCGCCTACGACCAGAAGGATGCGCAGGGCTTCATCAAGCTGAACGCACTTCGCCTTCGCACGCTCGCCATTCGGAAGAGGAAATCGAAATGAAGGCGCTCGCTCCTCTCCTCATTGTCGTCGCCGCCAATGCGGCCTTGGCCGCCTCGTCCTTGTCGATCGACGGAATCGCCGGCGTCTACAAGGACCACTTCCAGAATGGCCTCGTCGACGGCACGAAGTTCAAGTCGGAAGACATCCTCGAGATCGTCAAGGTCTCGCCGTCGGAAGCGTATGTGCGTACGCATCTGGAGTTCTTCAACGGTCATACGTGTTCGATCTATGGTGTGGCCAGGCAGGAAGGCGATGCGCTGGTCTATCGGCCGCACCAGGACTACGGCGAGCAATGCGCGCTCACCTTGCGCGCGGTGAACGGCAAGCTCGTCTTCTCCGATCCCGATGGCAATTGCAGAGTGCAGTATTGCGGCGCGCGGGGAAGCTTCGAGGGCACTGCTTTTCCGCTGACAAGCCGGCGCACTATCCGCTACATGAAGGTGCTTCTGAATTCGCGCGAGTACCACGAAGCGCTCGCTGAGGCCAAAAAGCGATGAGCAATCCCAACGCGCAGCAGATCGAATACTGGAACGGGCCGGCGGGCCAGCGCTGGGCCAACGCGCAGGATCGCATCGATCATCATCTGGGGCTCATCACCGACGCGCTGATGGCGTTCGCGGCACCGAAGGAAGGCGAGCGCGTGCTCGACATCGGCTGCGGCGGCGGCACCACGGCGCTGATGCTGCGCGAACGCGTGGGCGCGAACGGCGCCGTCACCGGCATCGACATTTCGGAGCCCATCCTCGCGGTCGCAAGAGCGCGCGCCCACGCCGGGATGGCCGATCTCGCGCTGGTGCGGGCCGATGCCTCCACTTACGACTTCCAGCCGGTGTTCGATCTCGCCTTCTCGCGCTTCGGCGTGATGTTTTTCGACGATCCCGTTGCGGCGCTTGCCAATATCCGCAAGGCGCTGGTGAAGGATGGCCGCCTCGCCTTCGCCTGCTGGCGCGTCTTCAAGGAAAACGATTGGTCGTTCGTGCCCTGGCAGGCCGCGCTCCATCTGCTGCCGCCGCAGGAACCGGGCGATCCGCGCGCGCCGGGACCCTTCGCCTTCGCGGACGGCGAGCGGGTTCGGACGCTGCTCGCCAAGGCCGGCTATCGCGACATCACGGTCAAGCCGCACGACACGACGGTTCACCTTGGCGCCACGCTGGACGAAGCCGTGACCGAAGCGCTCACCATCGGCCCGCTGGCCCGCGCCGCAGTTGAGCTCGATGAACCGACGCGCGACAAGATCCGCGCGGCTGTCCGCGCCGAACTGGCGAAGCACGAAACATCCTACGGCTTAATCCTTCCGGCCGCCGTATGGCTTGTCAGGGCGCGGGCGTAACAGCCTCGCGCATCATTCGATCCGGCCGAGATAGCCCGTCGGCGCTGATGAAGATGAGGCGCCTACGGAACGCCAGTGGACTCTCCACCAGCAGGATTGCCTTCAGCGATTCCAATCCGCCTGCGAAGTACGGTTCGGACAGAAACCGATCCGGTTGCTCCGTCCATGCAGGAACAGGTACGCGATCCGACAACGCGAGATGTTCTGCGAGCGCAGCCAGGTACGCGTCTTTCACCGCGCTTAGCCGCTGCGGCTCGCGCTCAAGCGCGGCGGTACGCTGCTCTGGGGACATAAGTTGCCATTCGTCCAAGAACTCGCGGACGCTTGGATCAAATTCTCTAATGCCTGCGTCGGCGCGCCTTGCAATTTCTTCAAGGGCGCGCGGTCTGCCCGCAATCGGATTGCTCACCATGAGACTCAGACATCCAGTGAGGCGTAAAGCGCATTTTCCTGGATGAATTCGCGGCGCGGCTCGACCACTTCGCCCATCAGCTTGGTGAAGAGGTCCTCGGCGTCGTCGGCATGCTCGACCTTTACGCGCAACAGCGTGCGGGCGTTCTCGTCCAGGGTCGTCTCCCAAAGTTGCTCGGGGTTCATTTCGCCCAGCCCCTTGTAGCGCTGCAGAGAAAGGCCCTTGCGGCCCCACTCGAAGATCGTGTCAAGGAGTTGCGAGGGTGAGCGGACTTCGCGTGTGTCGTCCTTGCGACGCAAGGTGCCCGCATGCAGATAAACCGCCTGCAGTTCCGCCGCCATCTTGTCCAGCTTGCGGGCATCGGCGCTGCCGATGACGGCACCGTCGATCGCCACGGTTTCGCGAAGGCCCCGCACCTCGCGCCAGAATTTCAGTCCGCCATCCGGCGTGGGCTCGCCGTGCCAGCCGCGCTCCACTTCGTCCGACAGCAGATCGAGGCGCTTGGCGATGTAGTCCGCCGCCGAAGCCGCCTTCTCGCGATCGTTCAGCACATCGGGATTGAGCGCGCCGGCAATCGCGACCTGTTCGATGACGAAACGCGGATATTGCTGCGGGAATCCCTTGAGCGCCGCGGCAACCGCGCGGGCCTTGTCGATCACGCCTTGCAGATCGGCGCCGGTGATCGTCTCGCCGCCCTGCAAGGTGAGGCTCGTACCTTCCGAACCTTCGGAGACGAGGTACTCCTCGAACTCCTTCTCGTCCTTCAGATAGCGCTCGGACTTGCCGCGCGCCGCCTTGTAGAGCGGCGGCTGCGCGATGAAGACGTGGCCGCGTTCGATCAGCTCCGCCATCTGCCGATAAAAGAACGTGAGCAAAAGCGTACGGATATGCGCGCCGTCCACGTCGGCATCGGTCATGATGATGATCTTGTGGTAGCGCAGCTTGTCCGGATTGAACTCCTCGCTGCCGATGCCCGTGCCGAGTGCGGTGATCAAGGTGGCGATGGCTTCGCTCGACAGCATCTTGTCGAAGCGCGCCCGCTCCACGTTGAGGATCTTGCCGCGCAACGGCAGGACCGCCTGGTTGTTGCGGTTGCGCGCCTGCTTGGCGCTGCCGCCGGCCGAGTCACCCTCGACGATGAAGATCTCGCACTTGGAGGGATCGCGTTCCTGGCAATCGGCGAGCTTGCCGGGCAGCGACGCGCCGTCGAGCGCGCCCTTGCGCCGGGTGAGTTCGCGGGCCTTGCGGGCGGCTTCTCGGGCGGCGGCGGCTTCCACCACTTTGCCGACGACCATCTTGGCTTCGGGGGGATGCTCCTCGAACCAGCGGCCGAGCTGCTCCAGCACCACGCCTTCCACGATCGGGCGCACTTCGGAAGAGACCAGCTTGTCTTTCGTCTGCGACGAGAATTTCGGATCTGGCACTTTCACCGACAGTACACAGGTGAGCCCTTCGCGGCAGTCATCGCCAGTCAGCGCGATCTTCTCCTTCTTCTGCAGGCCGGACTCATCGGCATACTTCGTCACCACGCGGGTGAGCGCGGCCCGGAAGCCGGCCAGATGTGTGCCGCCGTCACGCTGCGGAATGTTGTTGGTGAAGCACAGCATGCTCTCGTGGTAGCTGTCATTCCAGGTGAGCGCGGCTTCCACCGTGACGCCTTCGCGCTCGTTTTCGATCATGACCGGCTGAGGGATGAGAGGGGCCTTTGCCCGGTCAAGATAGCGGACGAATTCTGCCAGGCCGCCTTCGTAGTGCAGCTTGACCTCCTTCTTCTCGACGCCGCGCTTGTCGGCGAGAAGGATTGTCACGCCGGAATTGAGGAATGCGAGCTCACGCAGGCGATGTTCGAGGGTGGCGAAGTCGAATTCGGTCTTGGTGAAGGTCACCGGCGAAGGGAGGAACGTCACTTCGGTGCCGCGCTTGTCCTTGACGTCCCCGACAACCTTCAGCGGCGCTTCGGCATCCCCGTTGCGGAAGCGCATGTAATGCTCTTTGCCGTCGCGCCAGATGCGCAGATCGAGATGTTCGCTGAGCGCATTCACCACTGACACGCCGACGCCGTGCAGACCGCCGGAGACCTTGTAGGCGTTCTGCTCGAACTTCCCGCCGGCGTGCAGCTGGGTCATGATCACTTCGGCGGCGGAGACACCTTCGCCTTCGTGGATGCCGGTCGGAATGCCGCGGCCATTGTCGAACACGGTGCACGATCCGTCGGCGTTCAAGGTCACGTTCACTTCGGTCGCGAAGCCGGCCAGCGCCTCGTCGATGGCATTGTCCACCACCTCGTAGACCATGTGGTGCAGACCGGAACCGTCGTCGGTGTCGCCGATATACATGCCGGGCCGCTTGCGCACGGCATCCAGCCCCTTCAGCACCTTGATGCTGTCGGCGCCGTAATCGCTGGGTTCGGGCATTGCGGATGAAGAAGCCATGTCTCTCACTCTGAAATCGGATTGAGCCGCGAAGCCGCGACATCGAAATGGTCGGCGCGTGTCTTCAGCGGCGAAAACATCTGGGCATCGGTGCCGGTCATCCAGGCCTGTGCGCCGAGGGCAGTGATCTCGTCGAACAAGGCGGCCCGGCGTTTGGCATCGAGATGTGCCACGATTTCGTCGAGCAGGAGGATGGGCGTGAACCCATCTCCTATATGGGAAAGCTCGGCTGCCTGCGCAAGGACGATGGAGATGAGCAGCGCCTTCTGCTCGCCGGTGGAGCAGTCGTGCGCCTCGGCCCCTTTCCCGGTGTGGCGTACCGCGAGATCGCTGACATGCGGCCCGAAATTGGTGCGGCCGGATTCGGCATCGCGGATGCGGGAGGCCGCCAAGCGTTCGCGGAAGAGGGAGGCGGATTGCTCGCCGTTCTCACGGATCATGTCGTCGGCTTCGCCTTGCATGGCAAGGTCTGCCGCCGGAAACGCGCCGGCTTCGCGGCGCGCCTGTAGCGATGCGTTCAGGCGCGCGACGGCGGCCGCACGCGCGGCGGCAAGGGCTACGCCGTGCTCGGCCATTTGGGCCTCGAGGCCATCGAGCCAGGACGGCTCACGCGGGCCGTATTTCAGGAGCCGGGCCCGCTCGCGCATGGCCTGCTCGTAGCGCAGCGCGCATCTGCCGTGACCTGGCGTGAAGCCGAGCGTGAGGCGGTCGAGGAAACGGCGACGTCCGCTGGCGCTCTCGATGAACAGGCGGTCCATCGCCGGCGTGAGCCACGCCATCCGCACCAGTTCGCCGAGTTCCGCCGAGCTTTCCGCCGGCGCACCATTGAGCCGGACCTGTCGCGTGGTACCGCTCGTCCCAGCCGACAAGCCCGTGCCGATCTCATAGCTTTCGCCACTGCGCGTGACGGTCGCTGCAACCGCCCACAACGTTGCTGCGTCCGATGCGGGACCCTTGCGCGTGTGCTCGGCCAAGGTCGCGCCGCGCAATCCCTTGCCGGGCGCCAGCATCGACAAGGCGTCGAGGATGTTCGTCTTGCCGGCGCCGTTCGCGCCGGTGAGGACCACGGGCCGTCCGCTGACCGCGAATTCGCAGGCCGCATAGGAACGGAAGTTGGTCAGCGACAGGTGCGTGACGGCCAACGCGTGCTTCGTGGCTCGGCTGTCGCCTCGCACCTCAGCATGACGAACTTCTGCGTCATCCTGAGGTGCGCCGCGCAGCGGCGCCTCGAAGGATGAATGAGCACGATCAACCAAACTCACACCCTCATGGGCATCAGCACATAGAGCGTGCGGTTGTCGTCGGTGTCCTCGATCAGGGTCGGAGAGCCCGCATCGTGCAGCAGGAAGCGGACTTCCTTGCCTTCGATCTGGCTCGTGACGTCGAGGAGGTAGCGCGCGTTGAAGCCGATCTCGAGGCCGGCCGCGTTGTAGGTCGCACCCAGCTCTTCCGTCGCCGTGCCCGAATCCGGATTGACCACCGAAAGCGTGAGCTTGTCTTTGCCGACGTTCAGCTTCACCGCCCGCGTCTTGTCTGCGGAAATCGTGGAGACGCGGTCGACGCTCTGCGAGAACTCCTTGGCATCCAGCGACAGCGCCTTGTCATTGTTCGACGGGATCACGCGCTGGTAATCCGGGAACGTGCCGTCGATCAGTTTCGACGTCAGTTCGATGCCGCCGGTGACAAACTGGATTTTCGTGTCGGACAGCGAAATGTCGATGGCGTCTTCCGTATCGTCCAGCAGGCGGCGCAGTTCGGCGACGGTCTTGCGCGGAACGATGACGCCCGGAATGTCGGACGCACCATCCGGCAGGTCGAGCTCGAAGCGGGCGAGGCGGTGGCCGTCCGTCGCCACTGCGCGGAGCGTCCTCGCCTTTCCTTCCTTCGCCGCGTGGACATAGATTCCGTTCAGATAGAACCGCGTTTCTTCGGTCGAAATCGCAAAGCGCGTCTTGTCGATCAGCCGCTTCAGGTCATCCGCAGGGAGCCGGAATTTGTGCGGCAATGCACCGGCCGCCATCTGCGGGAAGTCCTCCTTGGGCAGACACGCCAGCTCAAACCGCACGCTGCCGGACGAAACCGCCAGCCGCCCGCCTTCGGACGACAACAACTCTGCCTGCACCTGCGCGCCTTCGGGCAGCTTGCGCACGATGTCGTAGAGCATGTGCGCCGGCGCGGTTGCCGCACCGTTGCGCAGAACATCGGCCGTCAAGGATTCCACGATCTCAATATCGAGATCGGTCGCCGTCAGCTTCAATTGCCCTTTCGACGCTTCGATCATGACATTCGACAGAATGGGGATTGTGTTGCGGCGCTCGACCACGCTTTGCACGTGAGAAAGAGCCTTGAGAAAGGCGCCCCGTTCGACAGTAATTTTCATCGGCTTTTGCCCGGCTTGGATTGCATTGAACCTGACGCCGCCCGTGCCCCTCGACGGACGGCTAAAACCCTGTGGCGCTTGAGCTTTTATAGGGGGTGAGACTCAAGCCCCGCAGTATATCAGGCAGCCTCTCCCGTGAACAGGAAAAGCGGCCCGAAAAGGCGGGCATTTCGCCCCGGAATCAGCCCCAATCCGGTCGTCATTAAGGGCAAAAAAAGTCCCGCCACCGGGTTGCGATGGCGGGACGGGGAAGTACCCCGAATATTAGCGGGTGGGGCCGCTAATCCCGGCGCTTCGACAGCAGCTGCTTCAGGAATTCGACTTCCTGTTTGAGCAGCGTGTCGCTCTCGCAAAGCTTGGTGATCTGCCGGCAGGCATGAAGGATGGTGGTGTGGTCGCGGCCGCCGAAGCGCCGGCCGATCTCGGGCAGGGAGCGCATCGTCAGCTCGCGCGAAAGGTACATCGCCACCTGCCTCGGACGGGCCACCCGGCGGGTGCGCTCCTTCGAATGCATGTCGCGCACGTCGAGCTTGTAGAACTCGGCCGTCTTGCGCTGGATGTCCTCGATGGCGACTTTCTTTCCCGGCGCCGTGCGCTGGCTGATGTTCTCGTCGGCAACCTCCAGCGTCACCGGCTTGTGGGTGAGGCTGGCCCAAGTCGCGATCTTGTTGAACACGCCGAGCAGTTCGCGTGGGCTTGCGCCTTCCATATCGGCGACGCGCTCCAGCACCTCGTCCGGAATGACGACATGCGGGCATTCGCGCATCAGCTCGCCGGCGCGGAATTTCAGCATGGCAAGCCGGGTTGCCCGGTCCGGCAGTCCGACCGGAATCACAAGCCCGCCGGCAAGCCGCGAGCGGATGTTCTCGCCCAGTGCCTCGAAACCTTCCGGCGCGCGGTCGGCGGCGATCACGATGGAACGTCGCGAATCCGCGAACGCGTTGATGGTGTGCAGGAATTCGGCAATGGTCGCATTGCTCGCGCAGATGTGCTGCAGGTCGTCGATCAGCAGCAATTCGGCCGCGCGCAGCTCATCCTTGAAGGCCAGCGCTTCCTTGCGATGCAGGGCGCCCAGGAACTGGCGCATGAATTCTTCGGCGCCGAGGCACAGGGCGCGGCGGCCGCGCTTGCGCGCTTCCAGCGCCGTTGCATTCAACAAGTGGCTCTTGCCGTGTCCGAAGCCGCCATGGAGATAGAGCAGGGACGCTTCGTTGCGTTCGTTCTCGGCGAAGGAGCGCGCGGCCTTGGCGGCAAACTCGTTCGTCGGGCCCATCACGAAGGTGTCGAACGACTGCGTGGGATGCAGCACGCGGTTCCACAGATTGCCGGCGCCCGCCGTGAGAGGCTTCGGCGCCGCGGGAAACGGCGTGACAGTCGCGGCCGGAACAGGGCGCACGTCGCGCGAAGGCGGAAGTCCGCCGCCGACACGCGGCGGAGCCAGCACGATCGAGATGGAGCGGGGCGAGCCGCCTTCGGCTTTCAGCGCGCGCTCGATGCGGGTGGCGTAGTGGTTGGCGACCCAGCTTCTGACCAGCGGCTTCGGCGCGCCGATCTTCACCTCGCCATGATCCATGCTGATCAGCTCAAGGCTGCCGATCCAGGCATCGAAGACCGGATCCCCCAATTCCTTGCGCAGCCGCTCTCGCACTGCGCTCCACACATCGCCATCCCCTCTGGTGGTGCTGCTCATGTTCTGTGCCATTTCCCTAGCCTTGTTGTTATTTGCCGGCGTTGCCGGTGCCCCATTCTTGTTTCGAGAAAGCCCGTCGAATGATCGCTTGCTGGTTCTCACACCCCCGTCGTTGGATTGATCAGCTTTGGCGCCATGGAAGGCCCGACGCCTTCCAACCATTGGTGCGGCCCCGGTGCCGCTCGGGATCGAGGTCGCCCTCGAAGCCGCCCGCCAGGTTGAAGGCCTTGGCGCAGCCGGCCTCAGTCATCGCCATTGCGGCCGACCGCGACCGCGCACCCGACCGGCACAGAAAGATGATGGGCGCCTCGGGCGTGACCCCGATCTTCGCCATGGCCTGGCCGACCTCAGCCGTGAAGTTCGGGTTCACGGTCATCTCCGGGTAGTGCTGCCACGCGATCCGGTGGACGTCGCGTCCGAGGGACGAGAGGTCCGGCAGGCCGACAAAGCTCCATTCCGGCGCCGTGCGGACATCGACCAGCTGGGCGTCCGGCCGCGCCTTCAGAAGGTCCCAGGCCTCGGTCGCCTGAAGATCGCCGGCATAACCGGCGGCCGATGGGTCGTCCCGTGTCATATCCGAACCGAATGGTATCGTTGGCGCGCAATGTTACTCGCGCACTATTGGGCGTCTTTACTGTCTGTGTACTGAGGTTGAAGCTCTAGGACTTACAAAGAAATATTCTGTCCTGATGCCGACTGGTTCGACTACTGTTCATTGTCTTCCCCTCGCCCGGCTTCAACCCGCTAACCATAGCAGGGTGATTCGGCCCTTCAATCGAGAACGTTTCGGGAAACTCAGCCAGTCCGCCAGCTAAATCTTTGTCCGTAAACGGATATTCTTCGTCATGTTTGCGCCACGAACGATTACGAATCAAAGACTTAATCGTGACATGGGCTTTGTCATGCGATGGTTTGGTGACGGAACCATAACACTCAGTGCACTGACAAAGAAAATAATATGACAATCGGACGAAAACGCTTGCAAATCGAGAAAGTCCCGGAATCAACCGGTTAACCCTGTTGTTCCCGGAGAACCGGGCTTCAGCCCGCGAGTTTGGCGACCCGCTTGGCCAGCCGCGACACTTTCCTGGAACCGGCATTCTTGTGCGTCACGCCCTTGGACACGCCGCGCATGATCTCGGGCTCGGCCGCCTTCAGCGCTGCGCTTGCCGCTTTCTTGTCGCCGGAGGCGATCGCTTCCTCGACCTTCCGCGTGTAGGTGCGGATGCGGTTCTTGCGGGCATGGTTGATGGCCGTGCGCTTCTTGATGGTGCGGACGCGTTTCTTGGCCGAGGCGATATTGGGCATGGGTCGTCAGTGTCCTTCGAAAGAGGCGGGCGTATAGCCCGCGTGGCGTTGGGGGTCAATTCGGCCCGGCGGGGAAACCATGTGCTCTTCGAGCCATCGTCTTGATGCGACCGACCGCCGGTAAATTCCGGCGAAAACCAAGCCAGCGACGGCGCCAGCAAGCACGGCCGCCGACGCAACGACATACCAAGGTATGGCTGATCCAAGCAGCATAAAGCCCAGAACCCAGCCGAACCAGACGCCGAAATCAGTCAGGTGAACGGCCATCGGCGTTGCGTTCCAATAGGCAATACCGACAACGGAATGCAAAGCGCCAGCTGCGGCGCCGGTGACAATGAAAGCAATCTTCGTCGGCCACCGGGCGGTCGCAAGCAACATTGCGGGCGCCAGAAAAAGGAATGCTCCTGTGAAACCAAAGACGACGGCATACAGCGGCGCCAGCAGCACCTGAAAAATCGCCCCAGGCAACTCGCAAGCGGGCGAGCCGAGCAGAAAGGTCGCCGCAAGCGTCAGAACTATTGTCAGCGCGGGCGCGATCACCGACACAATCGCGACCGCCATCAGCTGTCGCTTTATTGGCATTTCACGTCACTCATCCCTGAAATTCGGCTTTCGCTTTTCGCCGAACGCAGCCATGCCTTCCTTCTGGTCTTCGGTGGCGAACATCGCGTGGAACACGCGCCGCTCGAAGCGGATGCCTTCGGCGAGTGTCGTTTCGTAGGCGACGTTGATCGCTTCCTTCGTCATCATCACGATCGGCACGGATTTCGCCGCGATGGTCTCGGCCGCCTTCATGGCTTCGGCCATCAATTCGGCCGCCGGCACCACGCGCGACACCAGGCCTGAGCGTTCCGCTTCCGCCGCATCCATCTGCCGGCCGGTCAAACACATCTCCATCGCCTTCGATTTGCCGACGAGGCGCGTCAGCCGCTGCGTGCCGCCGATGCCCGGCATGACGCCCAGATTGATCTCCGGCTGGCCGAACTTCGCCGTGTCGGCGGCGATAATGAAGTCGCACAGCATGGCAAGCTCGCAGCCGCCGCCAAGCGCGAAGCCCGCGACCGCGGCGATGATGGGCTTGCGGATGGCGGCGATGCGCATAGCCGGCTCGGCGAAGAAATTCGCCTTGTACATCTGCATGTAGGATTGCGGCTGCATCTCCTTGATGTCAGCGCCGGCGGCAAACGCCCGCTCCGATCCGGTGAGGACAATGGCGCGGACTTCGTCGCCGCCATCCCAGGCTTCCAGCACCTCGCACAGCTCGCGCAGGAGCTCGACGTTCAGCGCGTTGAGCGCCTTCGGCCGGTTGAGCGTGACGACGCCGACCGGGCCTTCAACCGTGGCGATGATGTTTGCGTATTCCATGGGATGTTCCTTCGGTTTCGCTCAACGCTTCGTGGCGCGAGGCGAGGGCGATTGCAAATCCAATCTCACGCGGAGGCCCGGAGGCTTCTTTCTTTGTGTCCTTGGTGGTCTTTGTGGTGATGTTTACCACCAAGGACACAAAGAGCACCAAGTCTGAAATTGCACGCGGAGACGCGGAGGCGCGGAGGAGAAAATGTTCTGGCCGCCTTCGGCGGCCAAACAGAATTCCAAAGATGGCGCGCCTCTGTCAGTTCTGGTCTCCGCGTTCTCCGCGGCTCCGCGTGACTCACTCTTCTATTCGCTTCCCGCGCATGGCTTTCAATCGCCCGCGGGTTTTCTTCTGCTCGAGGCGCCGTTCTTTCGAAGCCCGCGTGGGCTTTGTGGCTTTCCGCTTTTTCGGAACGACCGAAGCCGCGCGGATCAAATCGGCCAATCGCTCGCGCGCATCGTCGCGATTGCGCGCCTGGTCGCGGAAACGGCCGGCGTGGATCACCAGCACGCCCGATTTGGTGACGCGCGATCCGCCGATGCGGAAAAGGCGCGCGCGCACGTCCGATGGCAGCGAGGAATGCAACAGATCGAAGCGCAACTCCACCGCGCTCGCCACCTTGTTCACATTCTGCCCGCCGGGCCCGGAGGAGAGCACGAAGTGCTCCTCGAGTTCCCGGTCCGATATCGAAATGGAAGGCGTGATCTGAAGACGCGCCATGCGATTCCCTCTTGACCCGGCTTGTCTCCATTTTTGCCGCCAGGATCAATGTCTCGCGCACCGTTCGTTTGAGTGCGGCGAGTTTCCGTCGCCTAGCGAGATTGTTACGGGTATATTTCCCAGTCTTGAAGGCATTGCGATTGCCGACTGGCGCTCCGCGCCGCCTCGTCACCACATCTTGGGGGTCGCGTGCCATCGAGTCATTTGAATTCACGATCTGCCGCTTCTTTGTGGCGCGGGCAGGCGCGGTCTTCCGTTCTGCACAAGATCCATCGTGTCGGCGATCACGGACGAGGACGTCACCACGTGTTGAAAGGCCTCGACGATCTGCGGCAACTCACTTGTGGTGAACGGTTTGACGACCACGTCGTCGGCCAATGTTCTTGCGATGCGCGTGCATTCGGCGAGCTGGATGCCGAGCAGGTCGAAAATGGCCATGCTTGGGATGGGGAATTCGTAACGCCGACCGTCCGGCGGCGTGATCGACGAGGGCAGGGCGTCGACCGGCGGTTTCGCCTCGGGCCCGGTCTTCGGGTCCTGCGCCGCGTGTCTGTCCTCGTCGCCGAACCATTTTTCCGTTCGCGCCTCGGCAGCCTTCTGCCGAAGCGGTTTCTCGTCGTCTTTCATGGGCTTCTCCATCTCAATTCCACCCCCTTTTTGTTCTAATATCAGGCACAAAATACCTAATGTCAACCTCTATAGAGATGGCATGAAGGAATATTAGGTAGTCATTCCTTGAACTTGTTGCTTGACATGCAACCAGAAAGTTGCATATTAGAAACCATGAGTATGGATGCGGTGTTCAAGGCGCTGGCCGATCCCTCAAGGCGGCAGCTGCTCGACCGGCTCCGGGACAAGAACGGCCAGACACTGAACGAGCTGGCAAATGGGTGGGACATGACGCGGCAGGCGGTGACCAAGCACCTCGCCATTCTGGAAGCGGCGAACCTCGTCGCCACGCAATGGCGCGGGCGGGAGAAGCTGCACTACCTCAATCCGGTTCCCATCCACGACATCGCCGATCGCTGGATCGCCAATTTCGACCGCGCGCCACTCGCGGCATTGGCCGATCTCAAACGCGACCTCGAATCCAAAAATGGAGACGAGAAATGACTCACGCGGAGGACGCGGAGGTTTTGGCCTTTGCTTCGAGATTGTTCGTGTCGGAACCGGATCTCTTTTGGCGCGCGCAGCGCGCCGGCCCCCTCTTTTTCCTCCGCGCACTCCGTGGCCTCCGTGCGATTCAAAGTACCGCGCACAGTCGCGGAAACCGTCTCTTGGTGTCCTTTGTGATCTTCGTGGTGAGTTCACCACAAAGAACACCAAAAGCACCAAGCAAACGGTTCCTCCGCGTTCTCCGCGTGAATCTCATCTCAACCACAACAAGGGAAGCAAACGATGAGCAGCGATTTCGTCTACGTGACCTACATCTACACGACGCCGCAGAAGGTTTGGGATGCGATCACCAAACCGGAGTTCGCGCATCGCTACTGGATGCACACCAATGTGTCGGACTGGAAGAAAGGCTCGCGCTGGGAACACCAGCACGGCGATGGCTCCGGCAAGGTGCTGATTGACGGCGAAGTGATCGAGTCCCAGCCGCCGCGCCGCCTGGTGATCTCGTGGTCGCGCCCCGATCATTCGAAAGAACCGTCGCGCGTCACGTTCGACGTTGCGGATTACGCGCCGGGACTTGTCTGCCTCACGGTCACGCATGACAGGCTCGCGAACGATCCGGACATGGCAAAAAGTGTCGCCGGCGGCTGGCCGAAGGTTCTTGCCAATCTCAAATCGCTCTTGGAAACCGGCAAGGCCGAGAACATCTGGCTCACCACGGGTAAGGCAGCGTGAGGGGGACGTGATTCTTGTCCGCGAATTCATGCGGATGTCCCTTTTGTCCAATGCGGGAAGCGGAAATTGAGGGCGTTAAACTCTCAGGCGGGCAGTGCGACAGTTGGAGAAGAACATGACGCACCTCAGAAAGCTCGCCCTCGGTGCTCTGGTGGTCGGCGGACTTGTGTCCGCAGCCACGCTTCCGGCCGAAGCCAGACGCTCCTGCCAATGGTACTTCGACCGCGGCCGTTCGATGCCCGCCCGCTGCTTCTCGCCGATCGGGATGAGCTTCGTGGCTCGGCCCGGCTGGCATCGGGTCTGGTGGGGCAATCGCTGGGCATGGGGCCGGCCGGGCATGCGCCGCCGCTGGCGCGGCGGGCGCTGGCGCTGGGGATAAGCCAGACGCCGGCTTGAATAGATAGGGGCGGGTCCGCTTTGCGCGGATGCTGCTTGACCTTCATCGCAACTCTGCTCGAATTGTTCGCGAGCGGAGGTGGGCGATGGCAAAGATCACAGGCATTGGCGGCGTGTTCTTCAAGGCGCGCGATCCGAAAGGATTGAGCGCGTGGTATCGCGACGTGCTGGGGTTTTCAGTCGAGAGCTGGGGCGGCGTGATGTTTCCGTCCGGCGATGGCGGCCCGCCGATGACGTTGTGGATGCCGTTCGAGTCTTCCACGACCCACTTCGCGCCGTCGACGCGCGAATTCATGATCAACTTCACGGTCGAGGATCTCGATGGATTGCTCGCGGCGCTGAAAGCGAAGGGCATCGAGCCGCTGAAGCGCGAGGCCGACGACAATGGCCGCTTCGCCTGGATCATGGATCCCGAAGGCACCAAGGTCGAACTGTGGGAACCGAAGAGCGAGTGAATCACATCAAGGCACTCTCCAACGGTCCTGTCGCTCGATTTTTTATCGGCCTCCTGTTCGCTTCCTCTTTGCAAGGAGCAGGGGAAGCTCGCGCTCAGGAAAGCAAGCTCGGCATTACGACGCCCGTCACGCAGTGTGATGCCTTTTATCCCGCCGCCGAAAAAA
>Ga0335083_10006341_pt1 | contig 14798 bp, 8 predicted proteins | sample Lox_Sample_42_FD_206716 | JGI IMG/M metagenome (GOLD analysis project Ga0335083, IMG submission 206716) | Soil microbial communities from Loxahatchee National Wildlife Refuge, Florida, United States - Lox_Sample_4.2 | ecosystem: Environmental > Terrestrial > Soil > Wetlands | place: USA: Florida... | reverse complement strand
GCGACCTTCCCGACGTCCTGGAGATGAACGATGGGAAGAAGGTCACTACCGCCGCGCAGTGGGAGAAGCGGCGTGAGGAGATGAAGCGAATCCTGGCTTACTACGCCGTCGGCCAGATGCCACCAGCGCCGGGAAATGTGAAGGGCAAGGAGCTGAAATCGGAGATGGCGCTCGACGGTGCGGTTCGCTATCGTCTGGTGCATCTGACGTTCGGTCCGTCGGAAAGACTGGCACTGGATATAGGCATCTTCACGCCCGCGCAGGGTGGTCCTTTCCCGGCGATCATCCTTCAGGGCGGAACTCCTCCCGGAGGCGCGGTGCTGCCGCGTTTGCCGCAGGGGCCGAACCAGGGGAAAGGGCAGGACGTCCTGCTGCTGGTCGGGTCCGGACCCAGCGCTGTCCCGCCGGTCTCGGACACCGCCGGCGCGACCGCGAGTACTCGTCCAACCGGTCGAGGCTTTCCGGCGCCAACCGCCGAATCGATGGCCAAACAGCGCGCGGATCTGTTCCAGCGCGGCTATGCGCTGGTCATCTTCAACCCCAATGACTGCGCGGAAGACACCACTTTGCGCAATGAGGACGGTAGCTGGGCTTTCCGTAACACTCGTTTCTATCCGGCATATCCGGGCTATGACTGGGGCATTCTGGCCGGTTGGGCCTGGGGCGCTTCGCGGGTGGCCGATTACCTGGTGACCGATCCGGCAATCGACAAAACGAAGCTGATCATCACCGGAGCCTCGCGGAACGGGAAGTCGTCGATGGTCGCGGCGGCATTCGATGAACGGTTGATGGGCGCGCCCGTGGTCACGGGAGGCGGTGGTATCGGCGCGTATCGGTTTGCGGGGCCGCGTAAGAGCGAAACGCTGGACATAATGGAGAAGAAGTACCCGAACTGGTTTTCGCCCAACCTCCACGAGTTCTGGGGCCAGCGGGAGAAGCTCCCTTTCGATGAGCACTGGTTCCTGGCGCTTGCGGCGCCGCGTCCGTTCATCGCCTTGGAAGGCATGACGGACACCATCTCGCTCCCCGACGCCGTGGAACATTCCTTTCAGGGCGCCAGGCCCGCGTACGCGCTTTTTGGCGCGCAAGACCAACTGGGAGTGAATTATGCCAACCACGGTCACGCATTCACCGCAGAAGACTGGACGGCCATGATGGACTTCTTCGATAAGACGGCACGGGGGAAGAAGGTTGATCGGACTTTTGACCGGTTCCCGACGGAGAAGGAACTCGACGAGGCGGCGGCCGCGGCTGCGACTGGCCGCGGATCCATGCCGCCTCCTAAGAAGTAACGTCGCGACCGAATTATCGCTCCGCCCGTCCCTTTCTCACATTTGTTCCTTCTCCGCGCGGCGAACCTGCTAAGGCTGGCCAGGACACCCGCCTCGCTTACTTCATATAGCGACATATTTACGCGAAATCGCTCACGGCCGAGAAGATCTTTTCGCGCGGAACGTACTAAACTAGGAGCGACGTGCCGTCCGAAATTACGGCCCTGCTGGCGCAGTGGAGCGAGGGGAACCGCGAAGCGATGGACCGGCTGATGCCGCTGGTCTACGATGAGCTGCTGTCCCTGGCCCGCCGGCGGCTGTCGCGGGAGGCTCCCGACCATACACTGCGGCCGACGGAACTGGTGCATGAAGCCTACCTGCGGCTCATCCGCTCGGAGATTCCGGCCTCGAACCGCGGCCATTTTTACGCCCTCTGCGCGCAGTTGATGCGCCGCATCCTGATCGACCACGCGAAAGCGAATTTGCGGAACAAGCGCGGCGGCGGGGCGCCGGTACTTGCGCTGGAAGGTATGGATGTGGCTTCGCCCGATGCACCGGAGCGCGTGCTGGCTATTCATGAGGCCATAGAAAAACTGGCCTTGCAGGACGCGCGCAAGGCGCAGGCGCTGGAACTGGTGGTTTTTGGCGGCTTGGAGCAGGACATCGCCGCGGAAGTGTTGGGCATATCGCCGGCGACGCTGCGGCGCGATTTAAAGCTGGCGAAAGCCTGGATATCGCAATCGCTCCGTCATTCCGCCGGAGGCGGGCCGCCGCGCGAAGAATGACAGGCTTGCCGCGTCTCTGGGATTTCGGCGCCCAGCTTTTGTTTCAGGCCTGCGCAGGCGGCGGCTGCCATCGGCCGCGCCTCGCTCTCGCGTCCCATGCGCGCCAAAACGCCGGCTAATACCCCCCGGGCAACGTCGATCGACCAGAAATCGGGGGGTAAATTCCGCTGCCTGAGGTCCAGCGCTTCGCGCGCCAACGGTTCGGCCCTCGCCGGGCCATCGCCCGGCCCCGCGGCCAGGAATTCGGCATAACCAAGCAGATGGGCGGCTGTGTCCAGCGGCCGCGCGGGTGACGCGCCACGATCGGCGTCTACGACCTCGCGGTAGGTCGCAGCCGCCGCATCCCGGTAGCCCTGGGCCCGGTCCAATTCCGCCATCTGGAATCGCGCTTCATTAATCTCGTCCGGCCCAGCCCCCGCCTTCAGACCGTAAATTCGTAGCGACTTCTCCAGATCCTGCCGGGCGGCATCAAGCTTTCCGCCGGCAATTTGCAGGACCGCGTACCGGGCCAGGATCCGCGCTTGTCCCAGGCTGTCCCGGCCGGTCGAACCGAGAGTCTCCAAGGCCTTCTGATACAGGGGGTCGGCTTCGTCAGGGCGGCCTTCGCGGAACAAGACCCATCCCAGCCCCGCATACCATAGGGCCCGTTCGAATGCGTTGTCGGACGACGTTCCCAGGGCGAATCCTTGCCGGTATTGGGCTTCGGCTTCGCGCAACTTGCCTTCGTCCAGCAGGATGGCCCCCAGGCGGCGCATGCCGACTTTTACGTCCGAACTCTTATCGCCCAGGAGAATCCTGCTGCGTTCCAGCGCCTCCCGCTGAAATTGCTCCGCTTCAGAAAAGTGCCCTGCTTCGGCTAGCGCAGTCGACAACGTTGACATGGTGTGTGGCACCTGCGGGTGCTTTTCACCAAGAATCTTGCGCCGTTCCGCCAGGATCTCGCGGAGTTGCCTCGCTGCCTCTTCCGGCTGGCCGCGACTCAAGAGGACAGTCGCGAGATTAAACTTCATAGTCAGCGTGTCGGCTTCGTTTGGGAAACGGGACGCAATCGCGACCGCGCGGCGCAAGTCTGTTTCCGCTTCCGACAGATCTCCGCGAAGCTGCAAGACCAGCGCCAGGTTGTTCAATGCATGCGCGCGTTCGATTTCGGCGCTCTTGGGCAGCTTTTCGATGATCTCCAGGGATTTCCGCAGGCTCTCCACCGCGCCTGTCAGATTGCCCCGCGTCCGTTGCACGTCGCCGATCTGCCGCCAGATATCGGCGGCGCGTTGCGATTCCGGGCCATAGACGCGAACGGCAGCCGCCATTTCCTCGCGAAACACCTTTTCCGCTCCGTCCATGACCTCCAGGTGCTTGTAAGCCTCCGCCATGGTCTGCAGAAGCTCTTCGCTCACTTCCGGCTGGCCGCTGAGTTCCTTGGAAACCCGCGCCGATCCGCGATCCAGCAGATCCTTGGCTGTTAGTACCTGGCCGCGATTGCGGTACGGGTCGGAACTGCTGAAAAGGCTGCTGAGAAAGCGGGAGATCGTCTGGGATTTCGTTCGCTCGCGGGCCAGGTGCGCGGCCAGAAAGCTCATGGCCGTTCCGAAGCCTACCAGAAGCACGACGAACACCGCCGCCGCGGAGACGCCCAGCCGATGGCGCCGGATGAACTTGCCCGTCCGGTAGCGGCGCGTGCCCTGGCTCGCGATCACTGGAAATCCATCCAGGTAGCGGCCGAGATCCTCTGAAAACTGCTCCGCCGATGCGTAGCGCGCGGCCTGCTCCTTGCGGATGGCCTTCATGACAATCGCGTTGAGGTCGCCTTTCAGTTCGCCCGCGGATGCCGGGGCAACGGCACTCGGACGCAGCGGGTCGCGCTCGCAAATGGCGCGTTCTAATGTAAGGAAATCGGTGCGGAAATCGGCGAATGGATGGCGTCCCGCGAGCAACTCGTACAGCACGATGCCCAGCGCATAGACGTCCGTCGCGGTGGTTACCGGCTCGCCGCGCACCTGCTCCGGACTGGCATATTCGCGCGTCATCGGCCGCTCGGCCGGAGTGGTGAGCGCGGCAGTAAGCGGCGCGGCGCCGGTGGTGTCCGCGGGGCGGAGCAACTTGGCGATGCCGAAATCCAGCAGCTTTGGGACGCCTTCGGCCGTCACCAGAATGTTGGATGGCTTGATATCGCGGTGCACCACCAGATTGCGGTGCGCGTGCTGCACCGCCGAACAAACCTGCCGGAACAGTTCGATGCGCTGCCGTACGGAAACGCGGTTGAGGCCGCAATACTGGTCGATGCGGACTCCGTCGACGAACTCCATCACCAGGTAGGGTATGCCGTCTTCGGTAACGCCGCCGTCGAGCATTTGCGCAATGTTCGGATGCTGCAATCCGGCGAGGATCTGGCGTTCCATGCGGAAACGCCGCGCCAGTTCGGATGGCGAAGCGGCGCCGCCTCGCACCACTTTGATGGCCACACGGCGCTGGTACTGCTCATCGGCGCGTTCCGCCAGGTAGACGGCGCCCATTCCGCCACGGCCAATCTCGGAAACCACACGGTATGGGCCAATGCGCTCCGGCGCCGCGGTGACACGCGTGGCATAGGATGCGATTTCCCGTTCCAGGAGACCGCTTTCCTCGCCCGATGCCAGCAGAAGGGATTGGACCTGAAGGTATAACGTGCGATCCTGCCCGCACGCGGAGCCGAGCCACTCCTCGCGACGCTCCGACGGCATCTGGCTGGCTTCGTCGAAGATCTGCTGGATCCGCTCCCACTGGACCGGGTTATGCACTTGTGTCAGAGCATACCAGACCCGAAACGTTTCGGAAGTTATGCAGTGCGAATTTTTCTTAGCCCCGACGTTGCGGCTGGGGCCGCGCGACTGCTGCGGCTACCGTGCCTTCACGTAGCCGCGGAGGGCCGGCACCACCCGGAGCAACTCGCCGGCCACCATTCGACCGAAGAATGCCGACCCTTTGGGCCCCAGGTGTGTGTAATCGAAGACCAGCGAGGGATCTCCGTTCGGTTCGAAGCCCTTGTCGCCGGGCTTGGGCGCGGGTGGCGAGTTTCCCTTCGCGGCGCCTTCGGAAACCACCGCCGGCGGCGGGGCCAACGCCAGGGTATTGGCTTCCACCGGACCCATTTTCTGCACGGCCGCGCTGCTTTCGGTATTCAGGTCGAGCACCGCCGTGCCTGTCTCGGCAGCCACGCGCTTCGCTGCGTCGCCCCACGGAACCAGGTCGTTCTTGAGTTTTCCGGCCTCGAATATGCGCCGCGTGAGCGGCGTGATCAGAACCGGTATGCCCCCCGCGGCCTTCACGTCCTCTACGTAATGCCGGAGATTTGCCGGGAATTCGGTTTGCAGATCGGTCGATCTTCCGGGTTTGCCGGGCTGGTCGTTATGGCCGAATTGGATCAACACGTAGGTGGCGCTAAAGCCGGCGTTCGCTTCGAGCGTTTCCATGGCCGTGGTCCACGATCCCTCGGCGCGATAGCTCGACGTGCTGCGGCCGTTCTTCGCCAGATTCACGCACGTCACCTGCGGCGACATGTCGTCACAGAACCCCGGGCCCCATCCGTTCTTCGGAGCCACGGTCGAATCGCCAATGAGGATGATGCGCACCGGGGGAAGTTGCGCGGCCGCCGACAATGCGGCCACCAGAATCGGCAGTATCCATAATGAGTGCTTCTTCATTTGCCCTCCTCAGTAGAATACGTCGGGCTTGCCGCCGCTCGACCCGCTTTTCGCCGTGCCGTTCCAGGCCACCTGCGCATTATCCATCACCAGCGGGTCCCCCACCGCGGTCACGATCTGTACATTATTGAACACCACGTTCTTACCGTCCTGCACCAGGAAGCCGCGGACACTCTGAAATTTGCAATTGGTGAAGGTGATGGCGTTGGCCATCTGTTCCGGCAGCCCGAGAATGCGCCCCGCAAGCGGCGATCGCGTGACCGTCAGGTTGGTCACATGGATGTCGTGGAAATTGGGAATCGCCTGCGTTTGGCCAGGCTCTGCCTGCCGCGGGCCAACGTCCGTCGCCAGTCCGGCATTGCCGTTATACAGCATGTTGATGTCGAACGGCCGCCGCACATTCTTCATAGTGATGTCCGAATACCAGATGTCGTGGACTTCTCCGCCGTTTCCGCGGTAGGACTTGATTCGCAAGCCATTGTCCGTGCCATCGAAGGTGCATCGCCGCACGATGACGTGGCTCAGTCCATTGCGGGTGGGGCTGCCGATGGAAATGCCGTGGCCGTGCAGACAGGTGAGATCTTCCACCAGGACATCCTGCGACCCGCTGTGCAGCGCGACGTTGTCGTCACCGGTATCGATTTCGCACTTGCGGATCACGATTCGCTTGCCGCCGGGATCCATGGCGTCGGTATTGGGCGCGTCGCTGGGCGCGACGATGCGCAGATTCTCGATGGTAATGTCTTCGCCGGTCGGCACCAGGTGAAACATCGGCGAATTGGTGAGCGTGACGCCGTCAACATGCAAGCGGTGCACGTTGGCGATGGAAACCAGCGCCGGCCGCGGCACTATGGGACGGCCCGGCGGATAGCGCCGCGCGGCTTTGTCCGACCAGATCCAGAACATGGCGCCGGAGCCGTCAATCGTCCCCGAACCGGTGATGGCCACGTCCTCGCAATTGGCGCAGGAAATCAACGGCGCGATGCGCCCGAATGCTCCGCGGCCCACCGGCGCGGTGATTCTGTTGGGATCTGGAATCCCGTACTCTTCGAAATTGTCCGGAGCCTTAATGGTCGCCCCGGGATCGAGGTGCAGATCCATCTTGCTGACCAGCGTAAACGGCAGCGTTTTATAGATTCCCGCGGGCACAATCAGGTGGCCGCCGCCGGCCTTCTCCACCGCGGCTACGGCGCTCTTGAAGGCGTCCGTGTTCATGGCCGTGCCGTCGCCATTGGCGCCGTAGTCCGAGAGGTTGAATTTCGCGGCGGGGATATTCGGCAAGGCGGCAGTGATTTCCTTGGCGGCGGGAGCGGCAGCTTTCGGAGCGGTTTTGGCCTGCGGTTCCAGCGGGGAAGAACTCAGCGGCGCCAGCGACACCGCACAGACGAACAAGGCCGACCCGGCCAGCACCAAACCGAGCTTATGAGTCATGGAGTACCTCGACGGGCCGATGGTATCAAATGTTGGCGATTGGGAGAGCCCCTGCACACGGGAGATAAGATGGAGTGCTCATGCGGAAGTATCGCGGCATCCAAGTCGCGCTCGGTTCGTGGATTTTGTTCTTCTGCGCCGGCCTGCTCGCGTACTGGCCGGCGCTACGCGGCGGTCCCTTGTGGGACGACGATCACCACATCACCAGCGCGGCACTGCAATCCATTCACGGCCTCTGGCGAATCTGGTTCGAGCCGGGAGCGACGCAGCAGTATTATCCACTTCTGCATAGCGCCTTCTGGATGGAGCATCGCCTCTGGGGCGGTTCCGTCCTCGGCTATCACCTCGTCACGCTTGCCCTCCACGCCCTCGCGGCATGTCTGGTCGTCACGATCGTGCGGCGTCTGGCGATCCCCGGTGCGTGGCTGGCCGGACTGATCTTCTTGCTTCATCCGATGCAGGTGGAGGCCGTCGCCTGGATCTCCGAGCAGAAAACGACGCTTTCGGCCGTCCTCTACCTTGCCTCCGGCTTGGCGTATCTCAAGTTCGACGAATCGCGCCGACGCGTGTCTTACATTGCCGCGACCGCTCTCTTCGTTCTCGCCCTTCTCGCCAAGACGGTCACGGCGACGCTACCCGCCGCGCTGCTGCTGATCCTCTGGTGGAAGCGCGGCCGCCTCGAATTCCGCCGCGATGCCGTGCCGCTGTCCCCGTGGCTTCTGATCGGGGCCGCCGCCGGGTTGCTCACGGCGTCTGTTGAGCGATCTTCCATCGGCGCACAAGGCACCGATTTCGCCTTCTCGCTGCTCGATCGCACGCTGATTGCCGGCCGCGTTCTTTGTTTCTATACCGCCAAATTACTGTGGCCGGCCAATCTGATGTTCACCTACCCGCGCTGGCACGTGGATGCGGGGCAGTCGTGGCAGTACCTGTTTCCGGCTGCGGCGATCGTGGCCGCGATTGTTCTCGTGTGGATGGCTCGGCGCCGGCGTGGTCCACTGGCCGCCTGCCTGTACTTCGCCGGCACGTTGTTTCCCGTGCTCGGATTTTTAAACGTCTATCCGTTCCTCTTTTCGTTTGAGGCCGATCATTTCGTGTACCTGGCCGCGCTGGGGCTGTTCGTCCCGACTGCCGGGGTGATCACGGCGACCGCGCTCCGCTTTTCGCCCGGTTCTTCGCGGACCGGAATCGCCACCGGCATCCTGCTTGCCGCGATCCTCGGCGTGCTGACGTTCCGCCAGGCCGGAATCTATCGCGATTCCGAAACCCTATATCGCGCCACGCTCGCCCGAAACCCCGCGAGTTGGATGGCCCACAACAATCTGTGCGCGCTGCTGATGCCGAAGGCCGGCCATCTTGCGGAAGCGACCGCCGAATGCCAGGCGGCGATCGCTCTTCGTCCGCAATTTGCCGAGGCCCACAACAATCTTGGCAGCGCATTAGCGCAAACCGGCGGTCGCATGCCCGATGCGATTGCCGAATTCCGCGCTGCGCTGCGCATCAAGCCGCAATTCGCCGATGCCCATTTCAATCTGGCCAACGCACTTGCGCAAGGCCCTGTCACGGCGGCGGAGGCCGTTGCCGAATACCGGATGGCCATTGCCATCCGTCCGGACTACATAGCCGCTCGCCTCAACCTCGCAGTCGTGTTGCTGCGCATGGGCCGGGTGCAGGACGCGATCGCGGAGGATCGAACTGTAATCTCCATCGACCCCGACCTGGCAGAAGCGCATACCAATCTGGGCAGCGCCCTGGCGCAAATTCCAGGCCGGGCACCGGACGCCATGGCGGAGTTTCGCGCCGCAGTGGCTCTCGATCCGCATTCTTCCAAGGCTCACGACAATCTGGGCAATATGCTGGCCGACATGCCGGGCCAACTGATGGCGGCCATCGCCGAATACGAGGCCGCGGTTCGCGCCAACCCCGATTTTGGCGATGCGCACTTCAATTTGGGTGTCGCCCTCGCCCGAGCCGGACGTATCCCCGAAGCTGTGGCCGAATTTCAGCAAGCGGTTCGCTGCGACCCTCAATCGGCCAAAGTCCAGTACAACCTGGCGGTTACACTTGCTAAATCGGGCCGATTGGCCGAGGCAATGCCCCATTTTGACGCAGCCCTGCGACTGCGCCCCGATCCCGAACTGCAACGCATGGTGGATCGGCTGCGGGTCACGGGCCGGTAACCCGAGTTCCTCGGCTGGAGTTGTTTCCAGGAAACACTTCCGTTTCAGAAAACGTTTGACAGCCTTGATGCTTACTGTTAGCATCCCGGGTAAGGGTTGGATAGGAGGAAGTCCATGTCGCGCCTCACGCCATTTTTTCTTCTCTTTGCGTGCCTGCTCGGGGCACAGGAATTCCGCTCAACATTGACCGGTCGCGTCAACGATTCAACGGGAGCCGCTGTCGCCGGAGCCAGGGTGTCCGCCATCGAACAGGCCACGAACACCCGCTACGACACGGTATCGAATGCGGACGGTTTCTACACGTTCCCGCTGCTATTGCAGGGAACGTACACCTTGACGGCTGAAGTCAAAGGTTTCAAGAAATACTCTCAGGCCGGCATCGTCATCGGAACCGACACTCGCGTGGGGCAGAACATTACGCTCACGGTCGGGGAAATGACCGAATCTGTCACCATCACCGCCGATGCCCCGCCGTTGGAAACCGTGAAGGCCGCCATGGGGCAGGTGATCAGCACGCACGAGTTGGAGAACCTTCCGTTAGACGGCCACACTGCACTGGAAGCGGAGTTCTTCGGCTTTGGCGTGGTGAATCAGTCGAATCGCGACAACAACGGGCCGGCGTCTCAAGGCGGTCTGGCCACGTTGTCGATGGGAGGCACGCCTTCCGGATCGAATGAATATCTGCTGGACGGGGTCCCGAACATCGGAACTCAGGGAACCACAGCACGGCGGCCGGCCTTTCTACCACCACCCGATGGCGTGGCCGAAGTGAAGACCGAGGCGTTCAACATGGACGCGGCCGCTGGCGGCGCAGCCGGCGGCACGATTGAAATGGTGACCAAGGGCGGGACCAATGGCTTGCATGGCGCGATCTCCGACTACTACAACAACTCCGCGCTGCAAGCTACCGACTTCTTTGTGAATGCCAATCCGGGCGCGAGCAAGGCGGTCACCAACTCCAACCAGTGGGCGCTAGCGGTTGGCGGCCCTCTCTGGATTCCCCATATATTCAACGGCAAAAATAAGATCTTCTGGTTTTTCGCCTACGAAGGAGAAACTTCCAACGGACCCACGGAAGTAACAGGTACCGTGCCCACGGCGGCCGAGCGCACCGGCGATTTCTCGCATCTGCTGTCGTTGAATAGTACATCCAAGAATTACACGCTGTACGATCCGAATACCGGCATCCTCAACGGCAGCGTCATCACGCGCACGCCGTTCCCGGGCAACATCGTGCCGTCGAGCCGGCTGAACCCGATCGCCACGTCGTTCCTCAGCCAGTACGTCCCCCTTCCGAACCAGCCGGGCGTCTACGACGATACGAATAATTACGGGACCTCCGAGGCGGTCAAGAATCCTTACCATTTTTTCTCCGGCCGGTCGGACATCAACCTGGGCTCGCGCGACAAGCTGAGTATCATGGGACGGCAGAGCTTGTACCTGCAATACGACAACGACATATTCCATAACTTGGCCTACCTCAACCACGGACTGGGCCGCGATATCTGGGGCGCTACGATTGACGATGTACACACTTTCTCGGCGACGCTGGTAGGCGATCTACGCGTCGGTTTCACCCGCTACGATGCGTATTACTTCCAAGCCAGCACCGGACCGTGGCCCGATCTTGCCACTCCGGCCGGCGGCTACAACCCGACCAACCTCGGATTCCCGTCGTACATCGCAGCCAACGCCAACGTATTGCAGATGCCGGTCTTCACGTCGTCGGATGGCTATACGTTGAACGGCAACAATAGCGGCCATTACACCAATCAGCCGTATAACGTCTACCAGGCATTCAACAGTTACACCAAAGTCATCGGCGGACACACCATTAAGTTCGGAGGCGAAGCTCGACTGCTGGATTTCACCAACATCAACTGGGCCAACTCAACGGGCACTTACACGTTCGACACCGGGACATGGGTGAAGGCCAACAGCAGTAACGCCACCGCGCCGACCATGGGCGGTTCGATGGCGCAGTTCCTGCTGGGTCTGCCTACCAGCGGCAGCTACCCCATCAATGCCGAGTCCAAGGCCGACGCGTTTTACTATGCCTTGTTTATCCAGGACGACTGGCATGTAAGGTCTGACCTGACCTTCAACCTGGGCTTACGCTGGGAAAAGGGCACGCCGTCCACCGAGAACCACAACCGGCAGACAATCGGATTTGATTTTGGCGCCACCAATCAGGTGACACAGGCGGCGGAGGCGGCTTATGCCAAGGCTCCGCTATCCCAACTCCCGGTAAGCCAGTTCCTGCCCACGGGCGGCCTGCTCTTCGCTTCCTCGAGCAATCGCGATCCGTATACGACGTCCGATAAGGAGTTCGCTCCACGCATCGGCGTAGCCTGGACTCCCAAAGCCCTTCATGAACGCACGGTTTTGCGGTCCGGAATCGGCATTTTCTACGTCAACCTGGGAACCGTGACGCCGAATCAGCAGGGATTCAGCGCGTCGACGACGTACGTTGCCACCAGCAACAGCTACCTGACGCCGGCGACTACACTGAGCAATCCCTTCCCCAGCGGAATTTCGCAGCCCAGTGGCAGCTCGCTCGGGATCAACACCTTTCTTGGCCAAAGCGTCTCGTTTTTCGGCCCGCACTATCTGCCCCAATACAGTGTCCGCTGGAACTTCGACATTCAGCACCAGCTTTCGAAGAACACCACGCTCGAAGTTGGCTATATCGGCAACCATTCGGTTCATAACCCCACCAGCTTCAATTTCGGATCGCTTCCGGCACAGTACCTGAGCACGAGTCCGTTCCGCGATACAGCGACGATTAATGCGCTGGCCGCGATTGTGACCAATCCCTTTTCGGGTCTGTTGCCTGGTCAGAGCCTCAACGGCAGCACGACGTCAGTTTCGAACCTGCTCAAGCCGTATCCGGAATTCTCCGGTGTCACCATGTCTAACATTGGCAACGGAAGTTCCTACTTCGAACAACTCGCGGTCCGGCTCAATAAGCGCCTGGCAAACGGAGTCCTGCTGTATGTCAATTACTCTCATTCGCGGCTGATGGAGAAAGACACCTACCTTAATTCAGGGTCCTGGTACATCCCGAAGACGCTGTCTGTCGACGACCGGCCCGACGTCATTGCCATCCAGGGAACCTACGATCTGCCGGTGGGAAGAGGCAAACAGTTTCTGGCAAATGCCAACAAGGCGTTGGTCTTCCTGGTGGGCAACTGGCAGATCGGCGGCGGCTACTCCTACTTCCAGGGCGCGCCGCTGGCCTGGGGAAACCTGATCTATATGGGTGGGCAGCTCAATTACCACGCCAACCTCCCCAACACGGCGTCGTTCAATGCGTCGGCGTTCAACATCATCTCCAGCCAGCAGCTTTCCAATAATTACCGGACTTTCCCGACGTATTTCAACAATCTGCGCATCGACAGCATGAATAACTTCAACGCCAACCTGACAAAGACGTTCACTGTTCATGAGAATCTGAAGGTGCAGTTCCGCGCAGAAGCGTTCAACCTGACCAATCGCGTGGTGTTCGGGGCACCGAGTCTGTCGGCGACCAGTTCCACTTTCGGCTATATCACCACGGATACCAATTCGCCCCGGGCAATTCAGCTGGCGCTGCGGATTACTTTCTGAAAAGGTAAGACAGGCGGACGAATAGCGCCGCCTGGCATTGGCGATGCACGGATCAACGTGACAGACGGGGAGATGCGACCGTCTCTCACATTGCCGCTCTGTATCTAAAGGTTCGTGTTCTTAAAGTGCCTGGGCAGGTCGAAGCAGAACTGATTACTTTGCTCTTTTCGACTTATGCCACTTGGCCCAACGCTTCCGCTGGGCGGCGGCAATTCGGTCGCGGGCTTCGGGCGACATCGTTCGTCCGGTTCCCCCGGCTCTCTTGGCGGCAAACGGCGTTGGAATGTCACCGCCGCCTTTTCCCATGCGCTTTTTGATATCGGCTATAGCCTTATCAATCCGATCACGCTTCGCCTGGTATCCGAGCAAGGCAGCCTTTAAGAGTTGAGCGTCAGTAACCATAGATCGACTATAGCATTCAAATGTGACAAATCGTGACAGGTAAAGAAGATCAGATACGAATCGCAAACAAGGCCACCACCCGCGCGGTGTAATTTCAGGCTGGATGGATTTCGTCCTTACCGTGTAATTTTGCAGTGTGGGCGATCTTAGGCGCCGTAATCCGAGCGGTGTCCTAGCCCCACTGGCCCGGCTACTCGATTGCAAGGCAGGCTGCTCGAAACTTCAGCCCACTGACACTGACGCTGGTAAGACCATTCCAATTGCCAATCGGGGCGCGGATAGTTTGAGAGTCCATATGATCGCTAAGATTTTCAATCTGATCTTTGGCTGCCACCATCGGCGCCTGACGCGGCCGATCACTCCGGTCCATAACGCCGCCACGCAAAAGTGCGACCGGTCAGGTAAAGGCACATATGTCGCCTGTCTGGATTGCGGACAGCGGTTCCAATACGACGTGGAGAAGATGCGCGTCGGCCGCCAGATCGACGATCACGGATCCGTTCCCGCCACACCCGCGGCTCCGTGACACGAACCAAGATAACAGAGTTCTATCGCCGTGCTTGCCGACGTATTCCCGATTGCACTGCCCCAGGCGTTTCCGAAGTCATTTAACGAAAAGTTGCCCGCCATTCTGGCGCGGGTGCGGTATTCGAACGTACAATTGTTGGAATTGGAGGGCTCCCAGGATGGGGAATATCGTGTGGGCAACACCCAAGCCGCAACGAATCGAACAGCCGACTTCGTCGACCTGCTGGCTGGCGTCGTGCCAGATGCTCTATAAGTGGAAAGGCCTGGATGTTGGCGATGTGGAGAAGAAGCTACGCGCATCCGACGACGATCGGGTGGATTTCGACGGCTGGTACCGGTCGGGGATCGATCACGGAGACGCCGTGCCTTTGGCGAAGGCGCTCGGTTTTACCTGGGGCGCCGGAGGCGCGCTGGAGCTCGACCAGATCGTGAGAGGAATGCGAACCTTCGGTCCCATGATCGCTATCGGTACGTGGAATACCTATTCCCACGTCATCGTGGTTGCCGCCGCCGAAGATATAAAAGACCACAAGTACGACAACGTCGGAAAGATCATGGTGCTGAATCCCTGGTTCGGATCTTCCGATCCCGAAGTGCGTGATCTATATTGGTTCAACGGCGGCCTGGGCCACTGGAAGGGCGTCAACGGACAATATATCCACTGGTAATCCGTGCTAGCGGCTGAGCAACCCCAGTCCAGGACGAGCGGGCAGAATCAACTTGCCCTTTTCGACCAGGACGCCGCGGAACGGGTCGTTGGCGATCAGCAGGTTGCCATCGAGATCGGCGTAATCCACCAGCGGCGAGAGGTGCGCGGCCGCGGTCACCGAGACCGAACTGGACACCATGCAGCCGAGCATGGTTTTCATGCCGAGCGATTTGGCGATGCTGATCATGCGATATGCCTCCAGCATG
>Ga0335083_10006340_pt1 | contig 14799 bp, 10 predicted proteins | sample Lox_Sample_42_FD_206716 | JGI IMG/M metagenome (GOLD analysis project Ga0335083, IMG submission 206716) | Soil microbial communities from Loxahatchee National Wildlife Refuge, Florida, United States - Lox_Sample_4.2 | ecosystem: Environmental > Terrestrial > Soil > Wetlands | place: USA... | reverse complement strand
CGACGGAACGTGGCCGGGATGATGCCCATTGCGGCAGGGCCAATTTTCGGCCCATTCCGTACCCCAGTCGAGCTGGCGGACCACACGATTGTTGTCGACCGAAGTGAGGCGATGCTCCCAGTCATACATCCACTGTGCATAGCGAGATGGCATGGTGAAACTTCTAGTGTAGCAACCGGCGCTGGTCCGATGACGGTGATGGCCGCTGAAGTGACAAAATCGGGGAGTGAAAGGTTAGAAAGCTGGCGCGGGCGTGGACGAGCAAGTTGTGGCAGCCGGACCTGTAAGCCGAATTCTGTCCGCCGGATTGCTCCTGCGGGACGGCCATTCCTCTGGGCCGCGCATTGCTGCGCGGCTCTAGCGACCTACCCGGAGGTTTGACGCACCGGGCCGGCACGTCTCCGGCCGAAGCCGGAGTTCCTCCCTATTTGGTCTTGCTCCGTGTGGGGTTTGCCCTGCCCGCGCCATCGCTGCCGCGGCGGTGCGCTCTTACCGCACCTTTTCACCCTTACCCCATTGCTGGGGCGGTATGTTTTCTGTGGCACTTTCCGTCGAGCGGACTTGAATCCGCCCTCCCGGACGTTATCCGGCACACTGCCCTGCGGAGTTCGGACTTTCCTCTCCCCGCGCTTCTGCTCTTTCAAGCAAAGGCCCGAAAAGCGACCGTCCGGTCCGGCTGCCTACGTTGTAATTATATCGGACCTCAGATCCAGACCTTCAGACCTAGGCCTCAAAGCAACGCCAGGATCTAGGCCCCTGCCTCGGCAGCTCAGGCTATCCGCGCCAGCCCTCAAATTCGCTGATAAACTGGAAGCCGTCACCCGCCGGGGTGGCTTGGGCCCCAAGGGCGAAGGTCCGAGGTCCAGTTTCCCATGAACATCGCCGAAGCCATCCGAATCGCGTTGCGGTCGCTGTGGGCGAACAAGCTGCGGTCTGTGCTTACGCTGCTTGGCGTCGTCATCGGTATTGCGGCGGTCATCGCGGTCGTGACTTTCGTCTCCGGCATTCAGGATTACGTCGCCACCAAAATCTTCAACCTCGGCGCGGACGTCTTCATCATTGCGAAGATGTCTCCTGTTGAAACCAACGTTGAACATCTGCTGATCGCGGAAAAGCGGAAGAACCTCGTCCTCGACGATTACAAGGCTGTTGCGGAGGCCTGCCATCACTGCGAAGAGGTGGGCGCGGTGATGCGCGGCAGCGGTAAGGTCAAGCACAACGAGCAGTCGATCAGCGATACTTCGATTCAGGGCATCACCCCGTCGGTCGCCGTGATCCTCGACACCGACCTCACCGCCGGCCGCATGCTCAACGACACCGACCTCGACAACCATCTGCAGGTCGCCGTCGTGGGCACTGACATCGTCGAGCACCTGCTCGGCGGCGCCGACCCCATCGGCCAGGAAATCCGCATCGACGGCTGGACCTACACAGTGATCGGAGTCGGCAAGAAGAAGGGCAAGACACTCGGCCAGAGCGCCGACAACTACGTCCTGATCCCCGTGACCGTCTTCCTTAAGAAATACGGATCGCACAACACCAGCATCAGCATCTGGAGCAAAGCCACGGCCACGGGCGCGCCGCTGAATCAGGCCATCGACGAAGCGCGGGTTGCGCTCCGGGCGAACCGCCACGACCGGCCCGGCGAAGAAGACAGCTTTGAAATTGAAACGAATGCCAGCTTGTTGAGTATCTGGTCGGGTTTGAGCAGCACGTTTTTCATGGCGACGATCGGGATTGCGGCCGTTTCGCTGGTCGTGGGCGGCATCGTCATTATGAACATCATGCTGGTGTCGGTGACCGAGCGTACGCGGGAAATCGGGATTCGCAAGGCCCTCGGCGCCAGGCGTGACGACGTGCTCCTGCAATTTCTGATCGAGGCTGTGATTCTCGCCCTGATCGGCGGAGTCATTGGTGTGCTTAGCGGCGCGGGCGTCGCGGAACTCGTGACCCTGGCCATCGGCATGCCTTCATCCATCAAGCTCTGGGCGGTCGCAGCAGGACTGATCGTTGCCGCAAGCGTCGGCGTATTTTTTGGCGTCTATCCCGCGCGCAAGGCTGCGAGGCTCGATCCGATCGTGGCGCTAAGATTTGAAATGTAGATAAATTCAAGAATTGGGGAATTTAAGGACTTGAGCAATTGAAAACCGGCGGGATTTGATTTTCAATTTCTTGACTATCAGGTTACACAATTTCCAGTCAGGGTTCGTTCCGTGCGTAAAGACGATTTCACCGAGATCTTCAACATGGCGGCCGACACGATCCGCAGCAACAAGCTGCGCTCGGCGCTGACCGTGCTCGGCATCGTCATCGGCGTGGCGGTGGTGATCGGAGTCTCGTCGATCGGACGCGGCCTCGACGACAATGTCCGTGAAATCGTCAGCAGCATCGGCTCCGATGTCGTTTTCGCTTTCCATCTTGAGCCTTTCACCTTCGGCCGTCCGACCGAGGAGATGCGCACACGCAAGGAACTTACGTACGACGACTCCCTCGCCATCCGCGAGCTGCCCCACGTCAAAGCGGTAACCGCCGGTGTCCGCTATTTCCGCCCGGAGCTTGGCATCGGCTCGTTCTCGTTGAAATACAAGGACCGCAAAGCCAAGAACACGATTCTGGAAGGCGACGAAGCCTCCGCCAAAGACGTCTTCGACCTGCAAATCTCGACCGGCCGCTGGTTCAGCGACGTCGACCAGGACCATCGCAACGCCGTCGTCCTGCTGGGCGCGGATGCGGCCGAAGAACTTTTCGGTCCCGAAGATCCCCTGGGGAAAGAAGTCAATATTGAAGGCCAGCTGTTCACGGTCATTGGAATTGCGGACCGCGTGAAGTCGGTTTTTGGCGGCGGCAAGAACCCGGAAGACAACAAGGTCTACATGCCGCTGAGCACGCTGCGCAAGCTGCATCCTGAACTCAAGCAGCACTGGATCAGCATCAAATCCACCTCCCATGACGACGTGCCCAAAACGATCGACGAAGTCCGTGAGCTTCTGCGCCGCCGCCGCCATGTTGCACCCGACAAGCCCGACAACTTCGCCGTCTTCACCTCCGATTCCATCTCCGACGCCTGGAATTCCATTACCGGCGCGCTTTTCGTCGGCATGTTCGCGATCTCGAGCGTCGCGCTGATTGTGGGCGGCGTCGGCGTGATGAACATCATGCTGGTTTCGGTGACCGAGCGCACGCGCGAGATTGGTGTGCGGAAGGCCATCGGCGCTCGCAAACGCGACATCCTGTTGCAGTTCACTCTGGAAGCGATCATGCTCACTGCGGTCGGCGGCATCATCGGTGTTTCGGTCGGCGCGATCATCGTATGGGCCATCCCGGCGATGTGGCCGTCGCTTCCAGCACGCATGTCGGTCTTCTGGACGACGTTCGGATTCACCGCAGCCGCCGGCGTCGGCCTGGTCTTCGGCATTTATCCGGCGTGGAAGGCGGCGAATCTCGATCCCATCGAGTCGCTGCGTTACGAATAGTCCGGCGCGCGCATGACGCACTCCCTCGTCGAGATCGTCGCGATTGCCGGGTGCGCCTGCAGTTGCGGGTACTACGTGCTGTGCCTTGCAAGCGCCGGTGAATTCCTGCGGGAGCGAAAGAGCAGGGCGTGTGCCACTGCTGCCCGTGTGCCGGTCTCCATCCTGAAGCCGCTTAAAGGCGCCGATCCTCAGATGTACGAGGCGTTTCGCAGTCACTGCCTGCAGGACTATCCCGAATACGAAATAATTTTCGGAGTGAGTGATGCTGGCGATCCCGCGATCGCCGGCGTAAAGCAATTGCAAGCTGAGTTCCCGGACAGGGCGATCACTCTTGTCGTCTGCCCGAATATTCTTGGACCCAACGTGAAGGTCAGCAACCTCGCGCAGATGGTGCAATCGGCGCGACACGAGCATCTGCTGGTCAATGACAGCGACATTCGCGTCGAGCCCGACTACCTGAGCCGCGTATTCGCGCCGTTCGCCGACGAAAAAATTGGCATGGTCACCTGCCTCTATCGCGGAGTACCGATGGCGACGCCGGGCTCGAAGCTGGAATCACTCGGCATCTCGACCGACTTTATTCCCGGCGTGCTGGCCGCGAAGAAGCTCCAGGGCATTCGCTTCGGCCTGGGATCGACGCTCGCTTTCCGGCGGCGCGATCTTGACCGGATCGGCGGCTTCAGGTCCATCGTTGACTTTCTTGCGGACGACTATGAACTCGGGGCAGGCATCGCAGGCCTCGGGCTCGAGGTGCAACTGTCGGATGTGACCGTCGAAACTCATCTTCCGGCCTACGATTTAAGCGGCTATTGGCTGCACCAGTTGCGCTGGGCGCGCGCCGTCCGCGACGCCCGCCGCGGCGGCTACTTCGGGTTGATTTTCACTTTCGGTCTGCTCTGGGCGTTGCTGGCCGTTATCGCTGCGCCAATGTCACGCTGGGCGTGGCTCGTCGCTGTGCTGGTCGTGGTCATGCGGGTGATCGTCGCGCTGAGAGTAGGGAAATCAGTGTTGCAGGACGGCGGCGTTCTGCCAAATCTCTGGCTGATGCCGCTGCGCGATTTGCTTGGCATCGCCGTCTGGCTTGTGAGTTTATTCGGAAGCACGGTCGTCTGGCGCGGCCAGAAGTTCACATTGAAAAACGGGCGCTTAAGAGCGATATGAGTCTGCTGGCCGCTGCAGCGCCGTGATTCTGCCGCCCTTGCCGAACCTGTACACCTCACCCCGCCAATAAAAATCACGGCTGGTGTAGCTGAGCATCCACGCGGCAAATCCCAACAAGTCGCGCAGAGGATACAGCCAGCACATCCACAGGGCGCGCCGATCGTGTGCCACCACGCCGCCGACGGCAGCCGACTGGATCATCCGGTTCATCCACGCCAGCGCGAACAACCCCGCGCCCAGTTCCGCGTGCCCGAGTAGCGCCGCGGCGATCCAGCCCAGAATTCCGAACGGCATCGCATACGTCAGCCCCGTGCCCGCATGGCCCGCCGGGCGCGAATATCGCGTGCTTTTCATCCAGCGCAGTTGATCGCCGAGCGTGCGCGTGGCCGAACGCGTGGTGAGCACATTGTCGACCAGATGATGCGAGAGCACTATCTTGTATCCCCTGGCCCAGATGCGATTGCCCAGCTCGAAATCGTCGGAGTAATAGTCGGCAACGGACCGAATTCCGCCGATCGCGTCGATGGCATCGCGCCGCACCGCCATCGCCGGTCCCAGCGCGAAACGCATGCCTTCCATCATGTCGGCGACCATCACGCCCGACGACATCTCCACCGATAGCCCCATCGCCTCCAGCCGCGACCAGAAATCCTTCGCCGGAATGCCGCGGTACATACAGGTCACAAGGCCGTTCTTCGGGTCCAGCAGGGGCGGAATCGTGTTGCGCAGAAAGTCCGGCGCGACCCGCACATCGCTGTCACTGATGATGAAGTACGAGTGGGCAGATGCCGTAATCATCTGGTCGAGTGACCACACTTTCGCGTTCGGCCACTGCGGGGCACCGGAAACGATGATGCGGCTCGGAATGTGGGGATAGCGCGCGCCGATTTCTTGCGCAATCTTCGCAGCGGGATTTTCGAGACCGCGCACGCCGAAAATGATTTCGTACCGCGGATAGTCCTGCCGGAAGAAACTCTCCAGATTCGCAGCGAGCTGCTCTTCCATCCCATGCACGGGCTTGAAGATCGTCACCGGCGGCAGGGAAGATGTCGGCACGCCGGCTGCGGCAGCCTGCTCGGCGCGCGCCGCGCGCAAATAGCGATCCGTCGCGACCAGCGTCATCCCCAGATAGATGGTGGAAGTTAACGATCCGGCCAGCGCGAGGAACAGCAGCGCCTGCCAGACAAGATGCGTTCCGTGCGCCGCGAAAACGCAAAGGATCATCAGGAGGGTTGATTATACAGGGCAAGCACCGCGGGTTACGGCGCGCGATTCGTGAAAATCGCCTTGCCGCCGCTGCGCGCCAGCACGAAGCTCGTCAGTCCCGCCAGTTCGCGCGGTTGCTCCTGGTCGGTCCAGAGGAACACGCGCTGGGGGCCGGCCCACAGCGCGGCGAGCGATTTCTCCGTCTCGAACACCTGCGGCGCGTCGGGAAACTTCGCTCCAAACCACAGGTTGCCGCTCGGCGCATGCAGCACGCGCAGCGGAACATGCGTGTAGAAGTTCAGCGTCGACGCCTGGTGATATTCCCCATCCACCACGATCACGTCGCCCGGCTGATACTTCTTCTCGATCACAACCGCCAGATCGTGTGACGACAGGATCGGCGAGAACGTCGCAAACGAGGTGTGCACACACGCCAGCAGCCAGACCATCATCAGGGCCAATGCGGCATTACCCCAGGCGATCTTCCCGCGCCGCCGGAACCACCAGTTCAGCGTGGTTCCCAACAGCAGCGACAGGCATGCCCCCAGCAACGGCATGCGAAACAGTCCCAGGGCATCGGTTGTGAAATCGAGCACGTGGCCGAGCGAAAAATCGTAGTCCTGGGGGTTCTTCGTCAGAAGTTCGGCCAAATCGACCCCCTGGGCTGGAACGCGCGTTCGCGAGTAAAGAATCAGACCGATTGCTGCGCCCGCTGCTCCCATCAGCATCAGTACGAGCGACGACACCCTCCCGGCTCGCCGATCGGACTCAGAAGCATTGGCGGATGACTCGCGCGCCAGCCAGCCTCCCGCCAGCAGCGCGACTCCGGGCAACGCCGGAATCGTGTAGTACTCCTGCCGCGTCGAGAAGCTGAAGAAGAGCAGAATCACGATCGCCCACAAAAAGAAAAGCAGGTTTGCGCGTCCGCGGCGATCAAGCGATATAAACGTTCGCCTCGGCACATCGCGCAAGGCCTGCGGCAGAAACACCGCCCAGGGCACCAGCCAGAGAATCAGAAACGCCCAGAAGAGGAATAACGGGACTGTGTCATATCCCGGCGGCACGCGCTTGTTCAGGAAGCGCATGACGTGTTCGTTGATGAAATAAAACCAAAGAAAACCGCGAGCGTCGCCTTGTGCCGGATTGCGGATCGCGGCCAGCACGTGCCACGGTGCCGCGACCATAAAGAAGACAATCGTGCTCGAAATAATCCGCACGCGGAGGAGATGCCGCAGGTTCCTGGTCAGCAGCAGATAAAGCCCGATCGTTCCGATCGGAAAAATCAGACCGATCAGTCCTTTGGTCAGCACATTCAGCGCGCAAGCGACGGCGAATCCCCAGCAGGTCCAGCGCGACGGGACCTCTTCCTCCAGCGACCGCAGGAAGAAGTAGTACGAGATCACCAGCCACAGCCCGACCAGTACATCCGGAATGAGAAAGCGCGTGAAAATAAAGGGTCCGACCGACGTCACCAGCGCCAGTCCGGAATAAAACCCGCCGCGTTCACCAAATGCATGCGCCCCCAGGCGATACGTCGCCAGCACCAGCGCCAGGATTCCCAGCATCAGCGGCAGGCGCGTGCTCCAGTCGCTGATCCCGAAAATCTCATAGCTCGCGCCCAAGCTCCAGTACATCAGCGGCGCTTTTTCCAGGTAGCGAAGCCCGTTCGTGTACAGGGTCACCCAGTCGTGGCGCAGCAGCATCTCACGCGCCGCTTCGGCATGGATCGTGTCCACATCGTCGAGCAGCGGCGGCGTAAACATGCTCACGAAGTAAATCGCAAACCAGAGAGCGAGGAGAACGGCGATGGAAACCAGCGAGCTGTGAGAGGGAGCTTCTTGAAAAGATTGCAGGCCGGCTTGCGGAGACTGCGAGGCTGCGGGAGAGTTCATGCAGAGTGCGCAGACCGATTATAGGCTAAGCGGCGTCCGGTCAAACTGATGCGGCCTTCTGGATGGGAACTCCGGCCGGCGGGGTCTGTGTAAGAATCTCGCGAATCTTGCTGGAGAGTTGCTTCAGGGAGTATGGCTTCTCCATGAAATTACTGTCGGCATCAATGACTTCGTGATCTATGACGGTCTTGCCGGCGTATCCGGAAACAAAAAGCAGCCTGGTTGCGGGCCGCAGTTTTGCAAGTTCCTTCGCCAGTTGTCCGCCGCTCATGTTGGGCATCACCACATCTGTGATGACGAGATCGATCGCCCCGCCGTGCGCACTGGCGACCGTGATCGCCTCCTGGCCGTCTTTGGCCTGGAGAACCTTGTAGCCCTGCAGGGTGAGAAATTCCGCGGTGGCGTGCCGCACGGGCTGCTCATCTTCCACGAGCATGACGACCTCTGATCCTCGGGACGCCACTTCCACTTTCGGCGTCTCCGGTTCGAGCGCCAACTTGATGTCGCCTGCGCACGGGAGATGGATCTTGAAGACCGTTCCCATGGCGGGTTCGCTGTAGGCCCAGATGAATCCCTGATTCTGCTTCACGATTCCATACACCGTCGCCAGTCCCAGGCCTGTCCCTTTCCCGAGCGGCTTCGTGGTGTAGAACGGTTCGAAAATATGGGGCAGATGCTCCGAAGGACTTCCTTCCCCCGTGTCCGTGATGGTGATCTGCGTGTACTTGCCTTCGGGGACGATCGCACTCTTGCGCTGAATGTAGTCACCGTCGAGCGCGACAGTCGATGTCTCGACCGTCAGCTTTCCTCCGCGTGGCATGGCATCGCGGGCGTTCACGGCGAGATTCATCAGTATCTGCTCGATCTGCACAGGATCGACGCGTACCCGTCCGAGATTGGCGCCGGCTTTGAAGGTGAATTCAATGTCTTCGCCAATCAGCCTGGGAAGGGTCTTCGCAATCCGTCCGATCACGAGATTCAGGTCCAGCACTTGCAGCGACTGAGGCTGTTTCCGGCTGAAAGCGAGCAGTTGGCGGGTCAGTTCGGCCGCGCGCCGGGCGGCGTGAAGGATTTCGGTAAGCTTGGCTTCGAGCGATCCGGCGGGCGTCACCTCGTCCATCGCCAGCTCGCAATAGCTGGTGATGATGGTCAGCAGGTTGTTGAAGTCGTGGGCAACACCGCCGGCGAGGTGGCCGATCGCGTCCATCTTCTGAGCCTGCCGCAGCACCGCCTCGAGATGCAGGCGTTCGGTCAGGTCGCGTCCATTCGAAATGAAATGCGTGATGCGCCCGTTGCCGTCGCGGACCGGCGAGATGCTCTCCTCCACGTAGTAAAACTCGCCGTTCTTCTTCTTGTTGACCAGGATTCCGCGAAAGACGTTGCCTGCCAGAATCGTGTTCCACATCTCGCGATAGACTTCAGGACCCTGCTGTCCTGACTTCAATATCTGGGGAGTTCGTCCGCAAACTTCGTCGCGGCGGTACCCAGTACGGGCTTCGAAAGCCGGGTTTACATACTCGATGATGCCGTCGCGGTTGGTCACCATCACCATGTCCCCGGACTGCTCCACGGCCCGCGAAAGCTTCCGCAGGGTCACTTCGGTGACCTGCTGCTCGCGTTGCATGGTATGCAGGGCCAGGGTGCTGCGGATGGTCCGGACCAGCGTCGTGCCGTCAAGCTGCGACTTCGCTACGCAGTTCCAAACGCCGCCATCGATGATCTCGGCGATCGTGTGTTCGTCGGCGTCTTCGGTCAGAAGGATGAAGGGGATCGAGATGCCGTTCTGCAGGAATTCCGCCAGCATCTGGACCGCGTCCGCGTCTCCGGTTTCGTGCTCGAACAGCACCAGACCATACTCGTCATCCTGGAGCCGTCGTTTGGCTTCCTCCAGGGAATGCGCGTGGTCGAGCGTGGCAGCGAGCGTGTTATGCGTCCGCTCAAGAATTTCTCGAATCAGGAAGAAATCCTCTTCTTTTTCACCCACCAGCAGCACATGCAGGGGAGCGGGGGACAAGATCGGCTTCACGGCTCTCAGCAACCTTCACACTCCGTCAAGGGTTACCATCGGAATGGCACGGGCGGACGTTGCGGTGACGACTGGAATTCAGTCTTCCGCAAAATCTGCCGGTTCCCAAATTGGAGAGTGTTTTCGATTCGGAACCCGCCTGCACGTGATGCGTTTGTTCCGGTTTTCGCGGATAATACTGGGCACGTGTTCGGGGGCGATGATTTATGCGGTCTATGCGGCGGGTATCTTCCAGTGTCTTTTTCCTTGGCATCTGCGCGGCAACTCTGGTTGTCGCCGCGCCAGGCGTTGAAGGGGCGGCGGCCCAGGAATCGACTGTGCAAGTCTCTAGTTCGCAAACCTGGACTGACACTGGGCTCGATCTCGTAACCGGCGATGCTGTCGAAATTTCTGCCGCAGGTTCTTCCGGCTGTGACCCCAAAGGAGCCGCCGTCGAAGCCGCGCAGGCGCTGGCCCTGCCGTTGCCGGCGGCGCCGCGAGGAGCCCTGATCGCGCGCCTGCACGCACAAGGCGCAGCGCCCATGCTCGTGGGCGCAGGAACGCAACTCAAGATGGAAGAGCCTTCGCATCTTTACCTGGGGATGAACTTCGCCTCAGGGCAGGCCGCGTGCGAAGGCAACATCTCAGCCAAAATCAGCAGGAAATCGGGAATCCTTGCGGCCACACAAAACAACACCACTGCGTCTGGCGCTTCGGAAGGGCAAAAATCCCGCGGCGATCAGCTCAGGTCGCAGCTTTCGACGGCGGCACAAGTATTCATGTCGGGGCAATTCGGCACGGGCAAGTCGGATTCCGGTGCTTCCAGCGGTACCAACGAGGCGAACTCCTTCGCCGGCGGCGACTCTGGTACCAGCGGTACTACTGCGAGTGCGCCCGCACTGAATATTTCCAGCGATCCGCTCGACCCGGAGTTGCGCAAGAGCATCGACGGACTGCCGCGGCGCGTCAACGATCAGTTGCAGAACCAGGGCGACATGGTGAATTTTGTCATCGTGGGGTCACAAAAAGACATCCAGGCTGTGCTCGACGCCGCCAACTGGCATGTTGCCGACACTGACAACAAGAGAGCCGTGCTCAATGCGCTGATGGAAACGTATGAACAAAAAGATTATCTCGCGATGCCCATGAGCACTCTCTATCTCTTCGGACGCAAACAGGATTTCGGCTACGAGATGGCCGAACCGATCGCGATGGTGGCCAGCCGTCATCACTTCCGCATCTGGAAGGCGCCGTTTGCTCATAACGGACGCGAGGTGTGGGTGGGGGCGGGGACGCACGACATCGGGTTTGCCAAAGACAAGCGTAACAATGGTGTTACGCACAAGATCGATCCTGCAGTCGACGGTGAAAGAGACAATATCGCCGGGAGCCTGCAGCGAACTAACAAGACAAAGACAGTAAGTTACTACCTGCCCCCAAATCCCGTGCAGGACGCCAGGAATGCCACGGGCGATGGTTACCATTCCGACGGGCGCTTGGTCGTGATCATTCTTCCCTAGCGCTTCGTCACCAGGAACTGCGCACTCGTCCCACGAGACAAAGTTTTCACTTCTGTGAACCCCTGCCGTGTTAACCAATTTGCAAGTGCTTCGTCTATATGGGCGTAAGTCGGCGAGGTCTCGAAATGTCTGAATTGCATCTCATCAATGCAAATCGTGGGAACGCCGGAGCGAGATTTTTCGTACAGACAGTAATGCGAGGTTCTGCCCCTCGCCGGCGGTCTCTGCGAAGAGTTCCAGAAAGCGATGACTGCACCCCTGCGTGCAATGCGGTTGCAAACGTTGCCGCCCAAAGTTGCGGCACCAGGCCGGAAGTACGACGACACTTAACGCGGTGAACCTGTGGGGGAGAAAATCAGTTATGGAAAACGGGCAGAAGAGCGGTGCTCCGATGAAACCATCCGAACGTTACGATGTTGGCCACGTGCAGCAGGTAATTCGTCAGGCGCACGATGAGCTTCGTCAACTCATGCAGCAGCGCGCCGAAGTCATGAAGCGCATTGGCACGGTCAAACAGACCATTGCCGGACTGGCGAATCTTTTTGGCGACGGCGTGCTCAGTGAAGAATTGCTCGAGCTTGTCGACCGCAAGAGCAACGGACGCCAGCCAGGGTTCACCAAGGCCTGTCGCATGATGCTGATGGAAGCCGGACACGCCATGAGCGCTCGCGATATCTGCGATTACTTCCAGCAAAACCTTCCTTCCATGCTGGCCCGCCACAAAGATCCCATGGCGTCTGTAACCACTGTTTTGAACCGGCTGGTGGAATACGGCGAGGCTCAGGCTGTGCTTTCCAATGGCCGACGGGCGTGGCGCTGGGTGGCGGAGAATTCGCAGGATGCTCCGGTGACGGCTGCGGCCGCCGGCCCCAGCGAACTTCGATGTTGACCGTTGGCCCCATCCCTGAATAAGAAGCGGCGCCCGCAGGCGCCGCGATTCTCACTTCTCATTCCCATCCAATAACAATTGTCTTTACCCCGGCGGCAACAGCATCCCTTTCTCCAGATGCCGTGTCACATGCGCGTATGACGCCGCGTGCGGATCGTGCGTCACCATCACGATCGTCTTGTGGAAATCCTCGTTCAACCGCTTGAGGATTTCAAGCACATCGGTTGCGGAGTTGCTGTCGAGATCGCCGGTCGGCTCGTCCGCCAGTAATAGCGTCGGATCGCTGACGATCGCGCGGGCGATGGCTACACGCTGTTCCTGGCCGCCGGAGAGCTGCTTCGGCAGGTGCGTGACGCGTTCCTCGAGCCCAACAAGTTTCAGCGCGGTCATGACATGATCGCGCCGTTGCGGAGCTGTCAGGTTGGTGAGCAACAGCGGCAGCTCGACGTTCTCGAACGCAGTGAGCACGGGGATAAGATTGAACGTCTGAAAAACGTAGCCGATGTGCATGTTGCGCCAGCGGGCGATCTTTTTATCATCGAAGCGGAAGATGTCCTGGCCCTCAACCAACAGTTCACCCGCAGTGGGGCTGTCGATGGCGGCGATCATGTTCAGCAGCGTCGTCTTGCCCGAGCCGGACGGTCCCATCAGCGCGAGAAACTCTCCGCGCGTGATGTCGATGGAGACATCGTCGAGCGCGCGAACTTCAAACGCGTCGCGCTTGAATATCTTGCTGACGCCCCGCGCCTGAACGATCTTGGTTGTGGTGGCCACGCTGCTTTCTGCGACTGTGCTCATAGTTGCCTCTCAGGACTGTCCCTTCACTTTAATTTTGTCCCCGTCTTTCAAAGTGGCCGGAGCGCTGAGGATCACGCTTTCGCCTCCGACCAAACCATCGACCAGCGCGCCGTCGGCCCGCTGGCTGGTCACATGAACTTCGCGCGCAACCGCCTTGCCGTTGAATGCGATCAGCACCACTTTCCTGCTGCCGTCATCGCGAATCGCGGTGGACGGTACGAACACGCCGGCCGGCTCTTTCGTATTTTTCGGGGCATCGTTGGCCAGGAACTTGACGGTGGCGTTCATCTCCGGGCGCAGCTGAACTGCGGGATACTTGTTCGGATTCAGCACCTGCACCTTCACCTGCACGGTGGCCTTCTGCCGGTTCGCTTCCGGAGAGATCTGCGCGATCTGGCCGTCATACTGCTTGTCGGGATACGCATCCGTGGTAACGATCCCCTTTTGCGAAGGGCTGAGCCGCGCGAAATCGGCCTGCGCGATGTCGAGTTCCACCTGCAGATCGTCGAGATCCGCCAGCGATACGACCGATCCTTGCGGTCCGCCTGCCGCGGCGCTGGCGAACTGCGCCGTGATCAACTCGCCTTTTTCCGCTGTGCGGTCAAGGATGGTTCCGGTCACCGGCGCGCGAATCACCGTGGCGTCAAGCTGCGACTTGGCGTAATTCAACTGCCCCTGCGCCTGCATCACTGCGCCCTGGGCGCGGGCAATTTCCTCCGCCCGCGGGCCAATCTTCATCAGCTCGAATCCGCGGGTCAGGGAATTGGCACGTTCCTGGTCGGCCTCATATTTCGCGGTTGCGTCGTCAAGTTGCTGCTTCGAAACCACGCCCGCGCCCGCGAGTTCCTTGATGCGGTCGAGCGTGAGCTTGTCGTTTGCGGCGGTGACGCGCGCTTCGTCAAGATTGTGCTGCGCCTGCTGTACTTCTTCCGGCCGCGACCCATGTTGCAACTCTTCGAGGTAGGCCCGGGCGTTGGCAAGCGCTCCGCTGGCCTGCTCATATGAGGCGCGGAATTCCTGATCCTCCAGCCGCACCAGCACCTGGCCTTCTTTCACCTTGTCGCCCTTTTCCACGCCGATCCAGGCCAGGCGTCCCGTGACCTTCGAGTTCACGTTGATGGTGTGATGGGCCACGATGTATCCCGTCGCGGAAAGGACGGTCGAGCCCGCGGTGTCGTTCCCTGAAGTCTGCGCCGAAGCGCGGACCACTTCGACTTCAGGAACTTCGGGCGAGAGGAAGCGGTAGGCGAGTGCGATCAGCCCAAGAAGGACGATCAGTCCAATTCCGCCCAGGATGTAGCGGCGCGCCCAGGCCGGCGGTTCGCCACCCGGATCACCGCGCTGCGATCGGTCGATGCGCAGGCTTTGCAGGTCGTCGTGTTTTGTGTCAATCGGCATAAGAATATCTACGTAACGAACTCGTTTCCGGTTTCACGCCGGCGTCGGTCATCCACGCAGCGCGCTCAAAATGTTCTGCCGGGCGGCATGCCACGCGGGCGCAAGTCCGCCGATAAATCCCATGACGAGCGCGAATACGATCGCCATGACTGCAACCATCGGCGTAATGCGCAGGGCGAACACCACCTCGCTGAATGTCACCGCATTCGAGGTGCCTGTCTGCATGCCATTGAAGGGCAGCATCAACACGATCCCGACCACAGCTCCCAACAGGGCCAGCAGCAGCGACTCCAGCACGAACGAAGTCAGGATCGCGGGCTGCGAGAATCCGATCACGCGCAACGTCGCGATCTCCCGCCCGCGATAGGCGACGGCAGCGTACATCGTATTCATAGCCGCGAAAATCGAGCCTACGGCCATGATGATCGCCACCACGAAGCCGATGACCTTGATCGGC
>Ga0335083_10006339_pt1 | contig 14800 bp, 15 predicted proteins | sample Lox_Sample_42_FD_206716 | JGI IMG/M metagenome (GOLD analysis project Ga0335083, IMG submission 206716) | Soil microbial communities from Loxahatchee National Wildlife Refuge, Florida, United States - Lox_Sample_4.2 | ecosystem: Environmental > Terrestrial > Soil > Wetlands | place: USA... | reverse complement strand
GCAGCTCCCGCTTCGCGGCGGGAAGCGGAGCACGGCGCGGCGGCTCCCGGCGCCGGCGGGACGACTGGTCGCGGCGACGCTCCTGCCGCTGCGAGAGCTCGCGACGCTGCGGCTGCTTCGAGGGCTCGTCCTTCTCCTTCCGCTCCGAGTCCTTCCTCTGCGGAGCGGTCGAGGCAGCGGCGGTGCCGGGCTTCTTGCGTCCGCGTCCGCCGCGGCTGCCGCGGCGCCGCTTCGGCTTCGTCGGATCGGTCGGTTCGGTGCCGGCCGCATCGGCGGCCGCGTTGGTCAGCTCGGGCTTGGGCTTCGCCTCGAGCGAGTCGGTGGAACGTTGGTCGTCGGAAGACTTCTTCTTCCGGAAACGGAACCAGGGCAAGTAGGTACTCCTTCGGATGGGCGCGCGCCGGCGACCCGGATCGTCCGGGTGCGCGCGCGCTCGTTGTCGGTGAAAAGGCTTGGCATGGCCTTGTCGTCAGAGTAGCAACCGCCCTCCCGGGTGTCCGTCCGAGCCCGGACCTACCATCCGGCCATTCACGACCGGGAGGTGAAGCGGTAGTGGCGATGCGCGAAGCCGAAGAGCTCCTGTTGATCGAAGAGGCGGATGCGTGGTTCGAGTACCTCGAGGCGACCCGGAGCCAGTCGGAGACCCGCTACCACGAGATCGAGCCGTGGGCGTGGGCCCGCCTGACGCAGCGTCTGCGCGCCATCAAGGCGAGGCGGGCACGACTCAGGCCTGCCGCCGCCTAGCCGGCGAAGCGGAGCCGGGCGCCCTCGCCGACCGCACGGGTCCCGGCGTACGCCACGGCGCTCTTCAGCACCCACCCGGCGCCGGGGAAGAGATCGAGAAGCTCGCGTGCGATTGCGCGCAGCCCGAAGCCCGCCCCGAGCGTCGCCGCGAGCTCCGGCAGCCGGTCGCGCACGTCATCGGCAAAGCCGTAGGCCTGCGCGAGGCGGAGCACGAGCCTCAGCTCGTTCAGCGCGAGCACCGGTAGGTCCGCGCCCGGAATCCAGATCGCGGCCGCAACGAGGCCGTTCTTCCGTGCGAAGGAGCCGATGAGCTGTTCGCAGACCGGCTCGCGCAGCAGCGGCACCCGCGCGGCGAGCGGCGCGCCGTGCTCGCCGAGTCGCGCCGCGATCGCGCCTGCGATCGTCTCGAGCGGGAACTCCTCGCCCACGCCCAGCCACACCACGTCGGTCGCCAGGACGTACGGGATCGTCGCCGCGGGGCGTGGAGCGACCGCGACGACCGGCACACGCGCGCGTTGCGCCCACCGCAGAAGCATCAGGTCGTCGTCGTCAGCCTCACCGGCCAACACGTGGACGTAGACGTCTGCGCCCTCGGGATCGCCGAGACGCACGGCTCCCGTCTGGGCGCGGCCACGGAGGAGCTGCTGCCGCAGCACCGGCGCAAGCTCGCTCGTCCCTCCGACGGCGAGAACGTGCTCGCCTGCCCCTGATTGCTCGATCTCCTTCAGCAGCTTCCGAATCGCCCCGGCTGAGAGCCGCAGCCCCATGCTCAGCGGCGGCGCGAGTAGCGCGAAACGCGGCCGCGCGCATGGATCGCGAGCAACACGCCCATCGCGGCGAGATTTGCGATGAGCGACGAGCCGCCGACACTGACGAAGGGCAACGGGATGCCGGTGATCGGCGCGATCCCCATGGTCATGCCCATGTTGACGAAGATCTGGAAGAACAGCGCGACGACGATGCCGCCGGCCACGATGGCCGAGAAGAGGTCACGCGCGACGGTGACCACCCGCAGGCCACGCCAGAGCACGAGGAGGTAGAGGCCGAGCAGGAGCGCAGCGCCGATGAATCCTCGCTGCTCGGCGAAGCCGGACGCGACGAAGTCGGTTCCGCTCTCTGGAAGGAAGCCGAGCCTGACCTGGCTCGAGCCGTTCGGGCCGCGTCCCTTGATCTGGCCGGAGCCGATCGCTGCCAGGGACTGCTCGAGGTTGTACCGCGCGTCTACCGAGCAGGTCTTCGGATGGATGAAGCACGTGAGCCGCTGCTGCTGGTAGCTCTTGAGCACGTTGACTCCGGCGGCGGGGCCGGCCCAGAGGACGCCGACGACGATGAGCACGACGACGGCTCCGAGCACGGCGAGGTGCCGCCACGGAACTCCGGCGATGAAGAGCATCGCGCCGAGCGCGGCGAGATAGACGAGCGCGGTGCCGAGGTCGGGCTGGGCGAAGACGAGCACCACCGGCACGAGGGCGAGCCCCACCACGCGCAACGTCGTGTGCCAGCTGCCGAGGGTGTTCTTCCGCTCGGCGAGCATTCCCGCGAACGCGAGGACGAACAGGAGCTTCCCGAACTCCGACGGCTGGAAGGTGAAGAAGCCGAGGCTGATCCAGCGGGTCGATCCGTGCGCCGCGTGCCCGATGAGCAGCACGAAGGCGATCACCACGATCGTGCCGACGAAGATTCCGCGCCAGTAGCGCCGGTAGAGGTCCGGATCGACGAGCGCCGCGGCGACGAGCACGACTCCACCGACGCACGCGTAGAGAATCTGGCGGTTGAGGTAGTAGGTGGGGTCGTTCGGAATGGCGTACTTCGTGACGCCGGCGACGCCCCAGAGCCCCACGACGACGAGCGCTGCGACGCCCAGGAGCAGAACCCAGTCGAGGGAGCGGACGACCGCGAGCAGGCGGGGAGCGTCGCGCTCGGCGCGTAGCCCCGCCCGTTGTGATCCCGCGTACTCGAGCATCAGTCGGCCATCAGTCGGAGTGGATCGGTGCTGCTGTCGGAGGGACCGGGACGTTGAAGAACTTCGCGAAGACCCGCTCGGCGGCCGGCGCTGCCGCCGAGCCTCCCTCGCCGCCGTTCTCGATCACGGCGCAGACGACGATCTTCGCGTCGTTCGAGGGACCATAGCCACACCACCACGACTGGTCCTGCTCGCCGGTATAGCCCGGGAGGCGCACGGTCTTCTGCGCCGTGCCGGTCTTGCCGGCGATCGAGACCGGGAAGTTGCCGAAGACGCCGTACGACGTGCCGAAGGGATCGTGCGTGCCCTCGTAGAGCCCCTGCTTGACGACGTCGAGGTAGGCCGGGTCGAGGCCCGGGACCGGCTGCGGCGCTGCCGGCGGGTTCGTCGGCACGATCGTGCCGTTCGGGTTCTCGACGTCCATGAGTATGTGAGGGGTGACGAGCTTCCCGCCGTTCGCGATCGCCGCGTAGAAGCGGGCCATCTGGAGCGGAGTCACGAGCAGGTCGCCCTGGCCGATCGCGAGGTTGAGCGAGTCGCCCGGCTTCCAGATGCGGTCGATCCGCCAGTTCAGGTCGTTGGCCTTCGTGAACTCGCGCTCCTTCCAGGCGATCGTGGGGACGAGACCGGGCGACTGCGGGCCGAGGTCGCTGCCGCCCATCCTCCCGAAGCCGAAGGCACGGGCCCACTTCTGGATGGGCTGGCCGCGGTCGGGCGGCAGCAGGAAGAACTTGTTGGCGGCGCGATAGAAGTACGTGTCGCACGATTGTGCGAGCGCCGTCGGCAGGTCCATCCCCTGGTCGACGAAGCGGTCCCAGTTGTGCCAGACGTGGTGGGAGGTGTCCTCGGGAACGACGTAGGTGCCCGTGCAGGGGTAGAACGCGTACGGCTTGATCAGGTGCTCCTCGAGCGCCGCGATGGCAGTGAGCGGCTTGAAGGCGGATCCCGGGGGATACGTGCCGTCGACTGCCCGGTCGAGCGACGGATAATTCCGGTCGAGCGCCGTGCCCTTGGTGAGCCCCTGAGCCGCCAACCGGTGCTGGGTCACGCGCCCGCTGTAGACCGACGGGTCGTAGGTCGGGGAAGAGGCGAGCGCGAGGATCGACCCGTTCTTCGGGTTGAGCGCCACGATCGCACCGCCGTCGGCCGCCCACTGCCCGTTGTTACGGGCGACCTGGATGCCGTAGTTGAGCGCGCTCTGTGCTGCGTTCTGCAACCGCGTGTTGAGCGTGAGCCGCACCGTCTGTCCCGGCTGCGGCTGGGTCGTCAGCAGCCGTGGGCTCCGCGCGCGGCCGAGCGAGTCGACACGCACGCGCGCCGCTCCCGGAATGCCGCGCAGATAGCTGTTGAACGCGGCCTCGATTCCGGTCAGGCCGACCACCTCGCCGGCCGAGTGGACGTTCTGGCCGGCGTACCCGAGGAGCTGTGACGCGACCGCTCCGTCGGGGTAGCGGCGGATGTAGCTCCGGGCGAGCGTCAGGCCCGGGAAATCGGCGGCGCGTTCCTCGAGGTACGTCAGCATCGGCCCCGTCGCCTGGGTGCGGACGACGACGGGATCGAGCATGTCGCCCACACGCCTGCGCTCGAGGATGAGCTTCGTCACGTGGCGAACAGACACGCCGGCAACACGTGCGAGGGAGCGGATCTCGGCGGCCCGGCGCGCGTAGACCGTCGGCAGCTCCGAGGGCGAGAGCTCCACCGAGGTGACCGGCTCGTTCGCCACGAGGATGTTCCCGTTCCGGTCGAGGATCGGCCCGCGCGGCGCCTGGACACGTACGGTCCGGACCTGGTTGGCCCGCGCCCGGGCGCTGTACTGGGAGCCCGCGAGGACCTGGAGCGCCCAGAGCCGCATGAAGAGGGCCGCGAAGCCGATCACGACGAGGCCTCCGAGCAGTGCGACGCGGCGGGCGAGCTTCGGCGTCAGGCGATACGTCTCGACGGAGGTCTGCCCGGCCTCGGGCTCCTCGGGCCGGTCCCGCCGTGGCCCGAACCGCGCCGGGGGCCGGGTCGTCGTGCTAGCCAAGGAGCTGCACTTCCGCCGACAGCGCGTCCCGGGCGAGCGGCCGCAGCAGCCGCCGCACGAGCGCATAGATGGGCGCGGTGAGGATCAGGTTGAGGAGGATCGCCGGGATGAGGCTGCGCACGACCGCTCCGGCGGGGGCGCTCTCTCCGAGCACGAAGTGCACGACGAGGAGGCCGAACTGGTAGAGGACGGTCACGACGGCGACCGAGAGGAACGGGGCGTGCCCACGATCGCGGCCGGTCGTCTCTCCGTACCGCCCGATCCAGTAGCCGGCGAGCGTCAGCACGAGCGATGTGAGGCCGAGCGTGCCGAGCGTCGCGGTGTCGACGAGGAGCCCCGCGAAGAAGCCGCCGACAGCACCGGCGACGCTGCCGCGCAGCAGCGCGAAGCCGACGATCGTGACGAGCAGGACGTCGGGGACGGCGCCGAAGACGTGCACCTGCGAGAAGATCGAGACCTGAGCGAGCGCCGCCACGAAGAGCAGAGCGGCGGCCTTGACGCCGTCGCCCAGGGTCATCGGCGTGACTTCTTCGGGACGAGCACCGCTACCGCGTCCAGCGAACCGAGGTTCGCGAAGGGCTGCACCTGCACCTGGAGGAAGACGGCGGTGTCCGTTGCGCCGGGCTTTGCGGCAACCCGGCCGATCGGGATCCCGTACGGATAGAGGTCCGGGAAGCGCGCGCTGTGCGTCCCGTTGGTGACGAGTTCGTCTCCCTTCTTGACGACCTTCGTCTTCTCCACCCCGCTGAGCACGAGCGTGCCTCCTCCCGCAGGTGACGGTACGACGCCTCCGCGCACGCCGGTCGTGAGGTCGCGGGCCTCGACGTAGTACCCGGGGTTCGTGAGCAGAGTCACGCTCGCTGCGTCCGGGAAGACGTTCGACACGATCCCGACAAGCCCGTCGCCGCTCACGACCGGCGAGTTCATGCGGACCCCTGAGGATGAGCCGACTCCGATCGTCAGCGTGTGCGCAAAAGGTCCGCCCGGGTTCGAGATGACGTCCGCATTGATCGGCCGGTAGCCGTCCGGAAAGCGCGAGCTTCGCTCGAGATGGAGGAGCTTCGCGTAGTCCGGATACTTCGCGAGCTTCGCCGCGGCGATGAGCGCACTCGCGCGGAGCGCGGCGTTCTGCTTTCTCAGGCGCTTGTTCTCGGCCTTGACACTCGCCAGGCCGTGAACGTAGTCGTAAGCATCGCGGAACGGCTGCGCGACCCGGGTCGCTGCGATCTGGAAGGGACGCAGCGCTGTCGAGCCGGCGCCCTGCACGCTGTGGAGCGCTCCGGACGTCGGCGAGCGGAACGAGATCGTGACGAGGGTGAGCGCCACGAGGACGAGGACGACGACGACCGCCCGGCGGATGAGCGCGCTGCGAGCCTTCGAAGGGTACGGCGTCGACTTCGAGCGCTGGACCGACGAGGCGAGCACCGCAGCGCGATCGCTGCGACTACGGGTAGCCACCGCAACAGGTTACCGCGGGTGCCCGTCGGCCGAGCTGGTCGATCTGCGTCTAGTAGCGGCGCCCGTTGCGCGAACGGGCCTTGTTGCTGCGGTGGATGGCCTCGAACTCCTCGAGGCTCCGGCCCGATCCGACGGCGACGCACGTGAGCGGGCTCTCGGCCAAATGGACGGGCATCTGGGTCTCGTGTCGGAGCCGCTCGTCGAGGCCGGTGAGGAGCGAGCCGCCGCCTGCGAGCACGATGCCGCGATCCATGATGTCGGCGGCGAGCTCGGGCGGGGTCTTGTCGAGCGTCGACTTGATCGCCTCGATGATCTGCGTGACCGGCTCGTCGAGGGCGCGACGGATCTCGTCCGACGTGAGGATGACCGTCTTCGGCAGACCGGTGAGCATGTCGCGGCCGCGCACCTCGGCCTGCAGTTCCTCGCGCAGGTCCCACGCGGAGCCGATCTCGAGCTTGATCTCCTCCGCCGTCTGCTGGCCGATGAGGAGCTTGTAGTCGCGCTTGATGTGATTGATGATCGCCTCGTCCATCTCGTCGCCGCCGACGCGCAGCGACTGCGAGACGACGATCCCCCCGAGGGAGATGACCGCGACCTCGGTCGTGCCGCCGCCGATGTCGACGATCATGTTCCCGGTCGGCTCGGCCACAGGGAGTCCGGCGCCGATCGCGGCAGCCATCGGCTCCTCGATGAGGTACGCCTGGCGCGCGCCCGCCGACAGCGTCGCCTCCTCGACCGCGCGCTTCTCCACGCCAGTCACGCCGGACGGAACGCACACCACCACGCGCGGGTGGGCGAAGCGGTGCTGGTGCACCTTCTGGATGAAATGGCGGAGCATCTGCTCGGTGACGTCGAAGTCGGCGATCACGCCGTCCTTCAGAGGGCGAATCGCCTGGATCGTCCCCGGCGTCCGTCCGAGCATCCGCTTCGCCTCGACGCCGACCGCGTGCACCTCGCCCGAGCGCTGGTCGATGGCGACCACCGACGGCTCGGAGAGGACGATGCCGCGGCCGCGCACGTAGACGAGCGTGTTCGCGGTGCCGAGGTCCACGGCCATGTCGCGCCCGCCGAAGCCTGTCAATCCAGAGAAAACGCCCACGCGGCGCCACTTTAACTGCAAAACGGCACAAACCTTCGACCCTGCCGTGAGGGGTTCCCGCCTAGCGTCCACGTCATGAACGTGGTGACGCTGATCGGCAACCTCGCGACCGAGGTCGAGCTGCGCGAAGTCGGCCCCGAGCAGAAGGTGGCGAGCTTCGTGCTCGCGGTCGACCGCGCGGGCCGCGACGGCGGTGCGGACTTCGTGCGCGTGTCGGCGTGGGACCGGCAGGCGGAACTGTGCGCCGAGTACCTCGGCAAGGGACGCCGGATCGCCGTCGACGGACGGTTGAAGTCCCGCTCCTGGGAAGAGGATGGGAAGCGGCGGAGCGCGATCGAGGTGGTTGCCCGGCGGGTCGAATTCCTCGGCGGCGGCCCGCGCAGCGACGAGCGGGAGGAAGCGGGCGCCGACGTGATCCCGTTCGAGGCGCCCGTCCCGAGCTGAGTCAGAAGCCGGCGAGCAGGTCGCGGAGGGTCGCCGTATACGTGTCGAGGGCGGCGCGCCCTCCCGCAGTGAGCGCGACGGAGGTGCGGGAGGCCGGGCCGTTCCCGGTCTTCTCCGTGACGACGTACCCGGCGTCCTCGAGCTTCCGCAGATGCGTGATGAGGTTGCCGGGCGTCAGGCCGATCAGCTCCTGGAGCCGCGTGAATGAGAGGGTGTCTCCCTCGGGCAGGGCCGCCAGCGTGCCGACGATGCGCAGGCGTGCGGGGACGTGGATCAGCGGGTCGAGCTGTCCGGGGGCAATCCCCGTCCCCATCACGCGCGGCGCTGCCAGAACCGCAGGGCGGCGTAGGCCACGAGCAAGACGAAACCGCCGACGCCGATGACGCCCCAGACACCGGCCGGACCGGCGAATGCAGCGCCGGCGCCGAGGGCGACCGCCACCAGTCCGAGGGCTGGCGACTGCTCCCGGCCCGCCGAATACGCCGCCGCCGCGCCTCCGACCACGATCAGTGGCGCGGCCGCCGGCCAGATGCCGTACACGATCCCATGGCTCGCGCCGGCGTGGAGGAGCGCTCCCTGGAACACGTAGACCGAGATCCAGATCCCCGCGAAGGTCAGCCCTTCGACCCGACGCCGGACCGCGACGCGCCCGCCCACACCGCTCATCCTCCGGCGGAGCGTGACGAGGACGAGCGCAGCCCAGGCGAGCAGGGTGCCATAGAGGACGGCAAGGGCCGTGCCGCTGGGACCGACGTAGGGATGCTGGTGTCGTACCGAGAGCCAGACGGCGCCGTACGCGACGAGCATCACGACCGCAGCCGCGAGCCCGAGGAGCGGCGGCCGAAGCTCGAGCTCGCGCTGCGCATGCCTCTGCGATTGCTCGAGCAGCCTCGCCGCCTCCTCCGGAGCGAGTTCACCCGTCTCGTCGACTTCAGTGCCGGGAGCACCGGCCGCGAACTCGATCTCGGCCTGGCTGGGCTTCGGAGGCCCGAACGTGTCGAATCTCTCACTCATCTCCCGCCTCCACGGTGGACTTTGTCTCACAAAGTTACACTACTTTGTACGGCAAAGTCAGGTCGCCGCGGAAACGAACTCCTCGATCGCGGCGAGGCACGCGCCCGGCCGCTCGCCGATCAGGAGATGGCCGCAGCCGGCGATCGACCGTAACGGTGCGCGCAGGCGCCGCGCGTATTCCATTCCGTCCTCGAGGCGCACCCAGTTGTCGCTCGCTCCCCACAGGCAGAGACAGGGACAGTGCACGCGGTCGAGCTCGGTGCGCGGGTCGGAGACGAGCAGGGCGCGACCCGCCTGGCGGGTGTCGGTGTGGTACGCGGGTCCGACGAGGAACGCCTCGGCGAGCTCGGGCTCGAGCGCGTCAGGATCCGCAACGCCCCACCAGCCGAATGCCGCCCGGCGACCGAGCCGCGAGCCCGCCCACGACTCCCGGAACGGGGCGATCAGGCGGCCGGGGCTGGCGACGCCGAGCACCGCGAGCGTCACGCGGGCCGCGCGCGAGGCAGAGCCGATGCCGGCAGCAGCGGCGAGGACGAGCCCGCGGACCGCGTCCGGACGAAGCGCCGCTGCGCGCAGCGCGACGACACCGCCGAGCGAATGGCCGATCCAGACCGCACTGCCCATCTCCTCGGCGTCCGCGATCCCGAGGACGGCTTCGGCGAGGGCATCGACGTCCCGCGCCTCGGAGAGCGGAGAGGATCCTCCATGGCCCGGGAGGTCCGGGACGAGAACACGGTGGTCCACCGCGAGCGGCGGCGCGAGCGCGCGCCAGTTCTCGATCGTCCCGCCGAGCCCGTGCACGAGCAGGAGCGGCGGGCCGTCCCCGCCGACCGCGTAACAAAGCCGCGTTCCGCCCCAGTCGAGCTCGCGCTCCTGGAAGCCGGCGAGGCGCTGTTTGCCCTCCGTCGGCACTAGGGCATATTCTTCGCTCGATGGATGTTTCTGCGCGGCGGGCCGAATGAGGCCCGAGACGTCAACAAGCGAGGGTGCGACCTAACCCGCCAGCGCGTTGCGCGCGGCGGGTTTTTTCGTTCCAGCGGAAGGAGCAAAGACTCAATGGCGAATCACCTCACGCCCGAAGAACTGTCGAAGGAACTCGGTCTCGACAGGCAGGAGGTGATCAAGGTGTGCGTCGAAGAGGGCGTGCCCATCTATCACGGCAAGATCGACAAGTACCTCTTCCAGGCACAGCTGCAGGCGCTCGGGCCGACGCAGTCCCAGCACTAGCTCCGCTCGAGTAGCCCAGACGGCGTCAGGCGGACTTTTTCGCCGGCGTCTTGCGAGACCGGGAGCCGCCCTTCGAGGCGGCTTTCCCGTCTTTGGAGCTGTCGGCGGACCGCCGGGTCTGTGCGTCGGCGACGCTCTGGCGCAGCGCCTCCATGAGGTCGATCACCGGCGCCTCGGCGACGGGCTCCGGCGCGACGATTTCCCGGCCGGCGAGCTTCGCCTCGAGCATCTGCGCGAGGTCGCGGCGGTAGTCGTTCTCGAAGTCCTCGGGCGTCCAGTCACCGGCGAGGCTCGAGATGACTTGCTCGGCGAGCTTCAGCTCGGCCTCCTGCACGTCGGTCTCGGCGACGGCCTCCTCGATCTCGTCCTTCGCGCGCACGTCCTCGGCGAAGAAGAGCGTCTCGAGCAGCAGCGCGCCGGCCTGGGCGCGGATGAGGCAGAGGTTCTCCTTGCCCCAGAGGACGAACTTGCCGACGGCGGCCATCCCCGACTCCTCCATCGCGCGCAGCAGGAGGACATACGGCTTCCGCTGCGCGTCGCCGCCCGCGGGCGCTAAGTAGTACGTGCGGTCGAAGTAGACGGGATCGACGTCCCCGAGGCGGACGAAGCGCAGGATCGCGATCGACTGCGACCGCTGCAGCGCAACCGCCTCGAGATCGGCCTCCTCGACGAGCACGTACTGGCCCTTCGCGAACTCCCAGCCCTTGACGAGTTCGTCGGGCTCCACGTCGCGCTCGTGCACCGGGCACCAGCGCTTCTGCTTGATCGGCGTGCCGCACTCGCGATGCAGCGTCCGGAACGACAGGTCCTGCCGCTGGGTCGCGAGGGCGAGCCCAACGGGGATGTTGACGAGGCCGAAGCTGATCGATCCGTTCCAGATGGTCCGCATGACAAGTCCAGTTTAGTCGGGGACCGGCGGAATTCTCGATTCTCATCGGCTTCCCTGCATACGATTCGTCGCATGGAAAGGCGTACTGCGCCCGAGCTGTGGCACGACGCAGTCCGCGACGCGCCGGCCGAGCCCGCGTATCTCGAGGAGAGGGCGGACGGCTGGCGGCCGGTTTCGTGGGACGAAGCCGCGGCGCGCGTCGAGGAGCTCGCGCGCGGGCTGCTCGCACGGGGTGTGCGCCACGGCGACCCCGTGGCCGTTCTTTCACGCACCCGGCTCGAGTGGATCCTGCTCGATTGGGCTGTAATGTCGATCGGCGCGGTCGTCGTCGGCCTCTATCCGACGAGCTCCGCGAAGGAGTGCGAATACGTCCTCGGGCACTGCGAGGCGGTGCTCGCCTTCGCCGAGGACGAAGAGCAGACGCGGAAGCTCGTCTCGATCCGTGGCGCCCTGCCGAGCCTCCGCGAGGTGATCCCGTTCGACTGGCTCGAGAAGCTCGAGGCGGACGGACGCCTCGCGAGGCATCTGCAGCCGGAGCCGGTGCAAGAGGACGACCTCGCGACGCTCATCTACACCTCGGGCACGACCGGTCCGCCGAAGGGCTGCATGCTCACGCACCGCAACCTCGTGACGGCGGCGATCCGGGTCGTGGAGGGGATGAACCAGCCGGGCGACGTCGTGCTGCTGTTCCTGCCGCTCGCCCACAGCTACGGCCGCCTCGCACACCAGGCGGCGACTCGCCGCGGTGCGACGGTCGCACTCGTCGCCGACGTAGCGCGGGTGCCCGAGGCGCTGGCGGAAGTGCGGCCGACTATCCTCCCGGCGGTTCCGCGCGTGTACGAGAAGGTGCACGCGAACGCGCTCGGCGAGATCGAGCGTGCCGGCGGCCTGCGCCGGCGGATCGGACTGTGGGCGCTCGGCGTCGGCGCCCGCGCGAGCCGCGCCCGCCGCGACGGAGGTCGCGTCCGCGGCATCCTGGCGCTCCAGGAGCGGCTGGCGGATCGACTCGTGTTCTCCAAGGTGCGCGAGCGCCTGGGCGGCCGGCTCCGCGTCGGCATCTCCGGCGCGGCGCCGCTCTCCACCGACGTGATGGAGTTCTTCCATGCGCTCGGAGTTCCGGTGATCGAGGGCTACGGCCTGACCGAGACGGCGAGCTCGGCGACCGCCAACGAGCCGGGAGACTTCCGCATCGGCACCGTCGGCCGCCCGGTCGACGGCGCCGAGATCCGGCTCGCCGAGGACGGCGAGATCCTCGTCCGGAGCGACACCGTCTTCGCCGGCTACTACAAGGAGCCGGAGGCGACCGCCGCGGTGCTGACCGAGGACGGCTGGCTCCGAACCGGCGACGTCGGCGAGGTCGACGACGAGGGCTTCCTCCGCATCACCGACCGGAAGAAGGACCTCATCATCACGGCCGGTGGCAAGAACATCGCGCCGCAGAACCTCGAGAACGCGCTCAAGGCGTCGCGTTTCGTGTCGCACGCGCTCGTGGTCGGCGACCGGCGACCCTACGTGACCGCGCTCCTGACCCTCGACGAGGCCGAGGTCGCCTCGAGCGGACGCGATCCGCAAGAGCTCGTGCAGGAACTCGTGGACGACGTCAACCGCGACCGGATGCGCGTCGAGCAGATCAAGCGCTTCGTAGTCCTCCCCCGCGACTTCTCCCCGGAGGAGGGCGAGGTGACGCCGACCTTGAAGCTACGCCGCAGAGTCATTCACGAGCACTTCGCGGACGAGATCGAGCAGCTGTACGCGAGCGACGGCGGCTAGCCGAGGATTCGCTTCGCGCCGTCGAACTCGGTCCGGTACCAGCCCTCGTTCAGGCTGTCGATGCGGACGACGGAGCCCGTGTGCGGCGCGTGGATGAAGTTTCCGCCGCCGACGTAGATCCCGACGTGGCCGAGGCCCGCGAAGAAGACGAGGTCGCCGGGCTCCAGCTGGCTCCGGGGAACCGAGACCGAGTCGGGGTAGTTCCACTGCGCAACTGTGTAGTGGGGCAGGGACACTCCCACTCGGCCGTAGACGTAGGCCACGAGACCCGAGCAGTCGAAGCCGCTCGGGCTCTCGCCGCCCCACACGTAGGGGACGCCGAGGTACTGCATCGCGATCCCGACCACACTGCTGAAGCGATCTCCCGGGATGGAGCCACTGACGGGATTGCCGACGCCGAAGCTGCCCTGCGGTGCTGCAGCCTGCGCCTGCGCCGCGACACGCGCGGCACTCGCAGCCGCCGCCTGATGGGCCTGCTGCTGCGAGATCAGCTGCTGGATCTGGGAGCGGACGGAGCTGTAGAGGCGGCTCTCGGAGGCGCGCTGCCCCGCGATCCGGTTGCGTTCGGCCCCGCGGGCGGAGACGAGCCGGCGCTGGCTGACACGCTCGCGGGCAAGCAGCGTCCGGCGGTGCACGATCTGGTGCTGGAAGCCGACCGCCTGGTGGATGAGAGCCGCATCCTGCTTGGACATGGAGTTCATGGCGTCGTACCGTGCGATGAGGTCGTCGAGGCTGCGCGCGCCGAGGATCACGGCGAGCGCGGACTGCTGGTCCGACGAGGTGTACATCTGGACGAGCCGCTGCGCGAGCGTGCGCTGCGCGCGACTGAGATTTCCGCGGGCGACGCCGAGCGCCTGTTTGTTGACCCGAAGCTGGTGCTCGACGTTCCTGAGCTTCCGCGTGGCGGCCTGGTAGCGGCTGTTCGCACGCTGTGCGGCGGCATCGAGCTGCTGCAGCCGCATGAGCACGGACCGAGCCTGCGCACGTTTCGCGCCGATCGGGTCGGCGTGTGCCCGGGGCACCGAGGCCCCGAGTAGGCCCGCAACGAGCAGGCCGATCAGAAGTGCCGAAAGCGCTACTTGCCGCGCCGGCACGCGCGATGACGTCCTCCCGCCCGTCACAAGCGGGGGACGGTAACAAGCCTGCCGGATACTCGCAACGGAGAACCGTCGCGAAAGTGCTGCAATTTCGCTCTACCGCCCCAAATGGGTCGCATCTGCCGCCGCAGAGAGTCGCCGCGTCCAGTACGGTCCGCGCTGGTGCTGGGGAGGATGCGATGCCGCACCGCGCGGTTCAGCGGAATTGTCGCGGTGCTCACTTTCGCGCTTGCGTCGGCTGCGCTTGCCGCCACGGGGACGGCGAGCGGCGGCGGCACGGGCGGCGCCGACGCCACGACGCAACAGCTCGGGACGCGGACGCACCAGGCGTTGCTCAGCCTGTACTCCCTCGACTCGCAGCTCCAGTCGTGGCAGTCCCGTCTCGCCTCGCTCGAGAGGGCTGAGGCCACCCTCCGGCGGGAACGCGCGTCGCTCAGACAGGAGCTCGGCGCCGACCGGGCGTCGCTGAAGGTCGGCCAGCGCCACGTCGCCCTCGAGTTGCGCGCCCTGTACGAGCGTGGGAACGTCGATCCGGTCGCCGTGGTGCTCGGAGCGGAGTCGCTCACGAAGGCCCTCCGTCAGCTGGACGACCTGTCGCGCGCGGCGGACCAGAGCCGGCAGATCGTCGCCGCGACGGCTGCGGCACGGCAACGCCTGCTGCGGTCGCAACTCCTCCTCGCAGCGGAGGGACGACGGCTCGACCGCTCGCTCGGCGCCGCCCGGGAGGCCGAGCGGAAGCTGGAGGCTGCCACAGCCGCCCGCCGCGCATACGTCGCCTCCCTGCAGACACAGGAGCAGCTACACGCAGAGCAGGTGCAAAGCGTCGAAGCCGCGGCGCGGGCCGCCCAACAGAAGTCGCAGACGTTGCAGCCCGCAACGTCCCTGCCGCCGGCGACCGGCAAGCGCCAGCTCGTCGTGAGCGCCACGTGTTACGACCTGCCGGGTACGACGGCGACCGGGATGCCCGTGGGGCCCGGCGTCGTCGCGGTCGACCCCTCCGTCATCCCACTCGGTACGCGGCTGTTCATCCCCGGCTATGGGAACGGCGTTGCGGCGGACGTAGGCGGCGGGA
>Ga0335083_10006338_pt1 | contig 14801 bp, 9 predicted proteins | sample Lox_Sample_42_FD_206716 | JGI IMG/M metagenome (GOLD analysis project Ga0335083, IMG submission 206716) | Soil microbial communities from Loxahatchee National Wildlife Refuge, Florida, United States - Lox_Sample_4.2 | ecosystem: Environmental > Terrestrial > Soil > Wetlands | place: USA: Florida... | reverse complement strand
GACGTCGTTGAGGGTCTCGAACACCTTCGGCGTCTGGGTGGGCTGGATCTGGCTGTTGATGAAGGCCAGGCTGGTGGTGCCCACCTGGTCGCCGTAGACGTAGGTCTTCAGGTCGGCCGGGGTGTGCTTGGTCACGATCGGGCTGCTCTTCAGCGCCACCAGCGCCTGCTGGACGTCGTAGTAGCTGTCGGAGAACGTCACCGCCTGGGCCCGCTGCGCGCTGTAGGAGATCTCGTTGATGTCGAAGTCGAACTTCTTCGGCCCCGGCGCGTACGACGAGTCGAACGGCTCGTAGGCCCACTTGACCTGCGCCGGCTTGAAGCCGAGCTGCGCCGCTACCGCGTAGGCCACGGCGCTCTCGTAGCCCTGGCCGTTGCTCGGCTTGTTGTTCTCGAACCACGGCGGGTAGGCCGGCTGGTCGGTGGCCACGGTGAGCACGCCCTTGCTGTACAGCTCGTTCTGGACGCCGGCGAACGTGCAGGACGCAACGCTGGCGCTGGCGCTGGCCGTCGCGCCCGCACCCGCCCCGGCACCGCTGCTGCTCGAACTGCTGGCGCAGCCCGCCAGCCCCGCGCCCGCGGTCAGCGCGGCGATCGCGGCCACCGCCGCCACAGTCATCTTCCGCATCCGGTCACACCCCAAGATCAAAAGCCTTTTTATCCCAGACGAGGGTACTGCGTGCCCCGGTCCCCGTACCCGCATCACCGCGGCGTCGCCTGGGTAGGTACGACGCATGGCCCTGATGTTCCTCAACGGAGACGGGATGCGCGGAGGGCGCGCGCACTACACGATCGAGGGCGTGCCGCTGGCCGGCGAGCGGCGCACCGCGCCGCTGTACCGGTTCTACTCGATCCGGGACGAGTTCCCCGCGCTCTACCCGGCCGCCGAGGGCGGCCAGCCGATCCTGGGCGAGCTGTACGACGTGCCCATGGGCCCGCTCAGCGCCCTGCTGGCCACCGAACCCCCCGAGCTCGAGCTCTCCATCATCGAGCTCGAAGACGGCGAGCTGTCGTTCGCCATGCTGCTGCGGGAGGCCGAGCACCAGCTCGGCATCCACAAGGACATCACCAGCTACGGCGGCTGGCGGGCCTACCGAGCGGCCTGGATCAGCGAGGCTCCCGACCCGCGGCGTCCTGAACTCTGACCCCCCTGATCCACACGTCGGCCACGTCGGCCGGGGTGGCCAGCGCGAAAACCCTGGCCAGGGCGTCGGAGACGTCCTTGGCGTGGCGCAGGTTGACCGCCAGCGTGCTCCCGTCGGCCGGCCGGAGCCAGACCGCGTCGAAGTCCTTGCCCACGGCGAAGTCGCCGATGCGGCCGTCCAGGCCGAGCGCCTGCGCGCCCGCCCGGGTGGCCAGGTACAGCAGGTGCGCCGGCGTCAGGCTCAGCCCGTCCGGGCCGAGCAGCTGCTGGATGAAGTAGGCCTGCAGCGCCTCCTTGGGCAGGAACAGCCCGGCGCCCGCGCCCACGTCCGAGCCGAGCGCGACGTGAATGCCGTGCTCGACGTGCCGGCGCAGCGGGAACAGCCCGCTGCCCAGGGCGCAGTTGCTGGTCGGGCAGTGCGCGACCGCCGCGCCGTGCTCGGCCAGCACCGCCAGTTCGGCGTCGCCGGGATGGACGTTGTGCGCGTACACGCTGCGCGCGGTGACCAGGCCGTGCCGCCGGTAGGTGTCCAGGTAGTGCCGGGCCTCGGGGAACAGCCCGGCCACCGTGGCGATCTCGGCCAGGTTCTCGTTGATGTGCGAGGTGAACCAGACGCCCTTGCCCAGCAGCTGGGCGCAGGCGTCCAGCATCTCGTCCGAGGCCGACAGCGAGAAGCGCGGCGTGACCGCGTAGCGCAGCCGCCCCCGGTCGTGCCAGCGCAGGATCAGGTCCTCGCTGTCGGCCAGCGCGGTCTGCGGCGTGTTCAGCAGGTCGGGGCGGAGGAGCCGGTCGCTGACCACCAGGCCGGAGGTGATGTTCTGGCCGCGCCGCTCGGCCGCGGCGAACAGCTCGTCCATGGCCGCCGCGAAGTGCGAGCCGAACACCAGCGCGCTGGTCGTCCCGGACGCGATCAGGCCGTCGAGGAACTCCGCGGCGACCGCCCGCGCGTAGGCCTGGTCGGCCAGCTTGCTCTCCTCGGGCAGCGCGCACTGCTCCAGCCAGTCCAGCAGCGGCAAGCCGAGCCCGCCGATCGCGCGGATCTGCGGGAAGTGGACGTGGGTGTCGACGAAACCCGGGACCAGCAGGCCGCCGTCCAGGCGGGTGACCGGCTCGCCGGGATGCCCGGCCCGCAGCGTGGCGAGCGGGCCCCGGGCCCGGATGACGCCGTCCCGGACCAGCAGCGCCTCGTCCTGCCTGAGCGCCCCGGCCGGGTCCCCGGCGAACGGGTCGCCAGGCGTGTCGACGATCGTCCCGGCGTAGATCGTCACTGTTTTCCCCACTCGCCTCCGGGCGCCCTTGAGGCGACTCCTTCCCGCTCTGTCTTCCCGCTCGCCTCCGGGCGCCTTTCGAGGCGGCTCCTTCCCTCGTCGCTCGTTCGCTCGTTCCTCGCTCCCTCCCTCCTCAGTCCAGTCGCCGCCGGCGCCCTTTGGCTCGCAGGGGAGGGCGTGCAGTAGGGCGGCTGCGACGGCTACCGCGATTACTGCGGGGTCCTTGCCGGTGATCCCGGGCTGGCCGATCGGGCAGGTGATCCGGGCGATCGTCTCGGGGGAGTGCCCGGCCGCGGCCAGCTGGGCCGCGAAGCGCGTCCACTTGGCGCTCGAGCCGATCAGCCCGATACCGCCCAGCGGCTGCGGCAGCCGCAGGGCCGCGTCGCACAGCGCGTAGTCCTCGGCGTGGTCGTGCGTCATGATCACCACGTGCGCGCCGGACGGCAGCTGCTCGAGCACCTGCTCGCCGAGCAGCGTGCGGTAGATGCCGACGTCCGCGGTCCCGTCGATCACGTCGGCGAGCCGGACCCGGTCCAGCTGCTCCGGGCGCGAGTCGACCAGCAGCAGCCGGACCGGCAGCCGGGACAAGATGCGCGCCAGCTCGTAGCCGACGTGCCCCAGGCCGAACAGGGCGATGACCGGCCGGACCGCGAGCGGCTCGAGCAGCAGCCGGACCACGCCGCCGCAGCACTGGCGGCCGTGCTCGGTCCGCTCGTGCGGGTTGAGCCGGGCCTCGCGCATCTCGGGTCCGGCGGTGCCGGACTCGATGAGCTCGCGGGCCCGGGCGATCGCGGTCGCCTCCAGGTTGCCGCCGCCGACGCTGCCCCACGTGCGGTCGCGGCTGACCACCATCTTGGCGCCGGCCTCGCGCGGCGCGTGCCCGCGCACCTCGGCCACGGTCACCAGCACGCCGGGCTGGCCGTCGTCTCGCAGTTGCTGCGCGGCCCTCAGCCAGTCAGCACCGGGCCAGTCCATCGTCAGACCCCCGCGTGAGCCGGGACGGGCGGCTCGGCCTGGGCGGCCGCGCGGCTGGCGGCCTGCACCGCCCAGTAGACCGCCTCCGGCGTGGACGGGCAGCCGAGGTCGACGCTCCAGCCGGCCGGGCCGAACGCGGCCACCGCCTGCCGCAGCGCCTCGCGCACGCTGAACGCCTCCATCAGCGGCGGCTCGCCGACCGCCTTGGACCCGTACACCACGCCGGACTCGGTGGCCCGCTCGAACAGGTGCACGTTGAACTCCGGCGGCATCTCGGAGAAGCTCGGGATCTTGTAGGTGCTCGCGGTCTGGGTGTTCAGCCGGCCCCGGTGCGGCCCGTCGGTCTGGTCCCAGAGCAGCTCCTCCAGCGTCAGCCAGCCGACGCCCTGCACGAAGCCGCCCTCGATCTGGCCCAGGTCGACCAGCGGGGACAGGCTGTCACCCACGTCGTGCACGATGTCCGCCCGGCGCAGCCGGTAGGCGCCGGTGAACCCGTCCACCTCGACCTCGGCCGCCGCGACGCCGTAGGCGAAGTACTTGAACGGCTCGCCCTGCATGCGTTCCGCGTCCCAGTGCAGCCCGGCCGTGCGGTAGAAGCCGGCCGCCCAGAGCTGGACGCGCTGGTAGTAGGCGTCGTGCACCAGCTCGGCCCAGGCCAGCTGCTTGTCGCGGGCGCCGAGGCCGGTGACGACGCCGCCGGCGAAGCGCACGTCCCCGGGGTTGACGCCGAGCCGGCCGGCCGCGACGACGGCGAGCCGCTCGCGGATCTGGTCGCAGGCGTTCTTGATCGCCCCGCCGTTGAGGTCCGCGCCGGAGCTGGCCGCGGTGGCCGAGGTGTTCGGCACCTTGTCGGTGCGGGTCGGCGCCAGCCGGACCCGGCTCATCGGCAGGCCGAGCGCGGTCGCCGCCACCTGGATCATCTTGGTGTGCAGGCCCTGGCCCATCTCGGTGCCGCCGTGATTGATCAGCACCGAGCCGTCCTTGTACACGTGCACCAGCGCGCCCGCCTGGTTGAACGCGGTGAGGTTGAACGAGATGCCGAACTTGACCGGGGTGATCGCCAGCCCGCGCTTGGCGTCCGGGTGCGCGGCATTGAACGCGGCCACCTCGGCCTGGCGCCGGGCGAACTCGCTGCGCTCAGTGCACAGCGACCAGATCGCCTCGAGCCGCTCGGCGTGCCGCACCGGCTGCCCGTACGGGGTGGCCTGGCCGGGGGCGTAGAAGTTCCGGTGCCGCAGCTCGTGCGGCGCGAGGCCTAGTTGCGGCGCGCAGCGGCCCAGGATGTCCTCGATGACGATCATGCCCTGCGGGCCGCCGAAGCCGCGGAACGCGGTGTTCGAGGCCCGGTTGGTCTTGGCGATCCGGCCGGTGACCTCGATGTCTGGTATCCAGTAGGCGTTGTCGATGTGGCACAGCGCCCGGGCCAGCACCGGCTCGGACAGGTCCAGGCTCCAGCCGCCGTTGCTGGTCAGCGTGGCGCGCAGCGCGCAGAGCCGCTTGTCTTCGCCGAACCCCGCCTCCCAGGTGGCGAGGAACGGGTGCCGCTTGCCGGTCATGGTGATGTCCTGGTTGCGGGTCAGCCGCAGGCTCACCGGGTGCCCGGTGAGCGTGGCGCCGAGCGCCGCGATGGCGGCCAGCCCGTGCGGCTGGAACTCCTTGCCGCCGAAGCCGCCGCCCATCCGCAGGCACTGCACGGTGACCTGGTGGGCCGGCAGGCCGAGCACGTGCGCCACGATGTCCTGGGTCTCCGACGGGTGCTGGGTGCTCGACTGGACGAAGATCTGCCCGTTCTCGTCGACCAGCGCCAGCGCGGCGTGGGTCTCCAGGTAGAAGTGCTCCTGCCCGCCGATCTCGAGCTCGCCGCTGAACCGGTACGCGGCCCGGTCCAGGCCGGCCGCCGCGTCGCCGCGGCTGACCGTCCGCTGGTGCCCCTGGTAGCTGCCGGCCGCGATCGCGTCGTGCACGGTGACCAGCGCGGGCAGCGGCTCGTAGTCGGCCTCGACCCTGGCCGCCCCCTGCCGGGCCGCCTCCAGGGTCTCGCCGAGCACCCAGCAGACCGCGTGGCCGTAGTACATGACCTCGCTGGGGAACAGCGGCTCGTCGTGCTTCTCCCCGGCGTCGTTGAGGCCGGGCACGTCGGCGGCGGTCAGCACCCGCACCACGCCGGGCACGTCATTGGCCGGCTCGGTCCGCAGCCCGGTGACCCGGGCGTGCGCGTGCGGGGCCTGGACCGGCCAGGCGTGCAGCGTGCCCAGCGTGCGGCCCACCAGGTCCTGGGTGTAGAGCGCGGCGCCGGTCACGTGCAGGTCCGCGCTCTCGTGGGAGACCGGCAGCCCCACCACAGGCTGGTCCGGACGATCGGCCAGCGGTCCGTATGCTCTGCTCATCTTGGCCTCCGGGGCGCCTCGAGGCCGCGCCATGTTCGCGTGGCCGCCTGCCGCGGCGGGCCCTCGTCGCTCATCCTTCGCTCCTCAGTCCAGGCGCCGCCGCGCCCCTCCGGGGTGCTCATCTCGGCCGGGCCTCCTCCTGGGTTTCCGCGTAGAACTTAGGCAGCGAGTTGCGCAGCATCGCGATCCGGTAGGCCTCGCTGGCGCGGTGATCGCTCATCGGCGTGCCCGCCCGGGCCAGTTCCTCCGCGGCCGCCGCGACGGTGTCGCGGGTCCACGGCCTGCCCCGCAGGGCCTCCTCGGCGGCCATCGCGCGCAGCGGCGTGGCCGCCACCCCGCCGAGCCCGATCCGGACCGAGGCCACCCGCTGGTCATCGTCAAGCTTCAGGGCGTACGCCACGGCGACGCTGGAGATGTCGTCGAACCGGCGCTTGGCGATCTTGTGGAACGCGGTGACCGGCGCCACCGGCAGCGGGATCCTGATCGTCTTGATCAGCTCGTCGGGGCGCTTGACGCTCTGCCGGTAGCCGGTGAAGTAGTCGGCCAGCAGGACCTCGCGCTCGCCCTCCACCGACGCCAGCACCAGCGTCGCGTCCAGCGCGAGCAGCGCGGGCGGCGTGTCGCCGATCGGCGAGGCCGTGCCCAGATTGCCGCCCAGCGTGGCCCCGTTGCGGATCAGCCGGGACGCGAACTGCGGGAACATCTGGTCGAGCAGCGGCACCCGGCCGGCCAGCCGGGCTTCGATCTCCGACAGGCTCAGCGCGGCGCCGATGTCGATGCGGCCGGGGCCTACCGAGAACTCGCGCAGCTCGGCGATCCGCTCGATGCCGATGGTCAGCTCGGCCCGGGCGCCCCTGATGTTCAGCTCGACGCCCCAGTCGGTGGACCCGGCCACCAGCCGCGCGTCCGGGTGCACGGCCAGCAGCTCCAGGGCTTCGGCCAGGCTGGCCGGGCGGACGTAGCGGCCCTGCGCGTTCGAGGTCGCGGTGGCGGCCGGCCCGGGCGCCGGCTCGGCCAGCCGGGCCGCGAACGGGTCCTCCTCGTCCGGCTGGCCGAGCGCGTAGGCCGCGTCCCTGATCGGCCGGTACCCCGTGCACCGGCACAAGTTCCCGCTAAGCGCATGCAAGTCGAACCCGTTCGCCCCATGCTCCCCATCACCCGCCCCGGCTCCGTTCCAGCCGCTTTCACCGTCACCCGTGGCGGAAATGCCTGATCCGTTCGGCGCCTGATAGTGCTGGCCCGTAGCCGTCGTGCCCGCTCCGTCCGGCGCCCCGCTCCCGTCCTGCCCGCTCCCGTCCTGCCCGCTCCCGTCCTGCCCGCTCCCGTCCTGCCCAGCCGCGGGCCGCCGCCCGGGCCGGTAGTACTCGGCGGCCATCGAGCAGATGAAGCCCGGGGTGCAGTAACCGCACTGCGAGCCGCCGCGCTCCGCCATCTCACGCTGGACCGGGTGCAGCTGTCCGGGTCGGCCCAGGCCCTCCGCGGTCACGACCTCCTGCTGGTCGAATGCCGCGGCTGGCACCAGGCACGCGTTGATCGCCATCCAGCGGGTCCGCCCCGGCCCGTCCTCGCGGGCGACCAGCACGGCGCAGGCGCCGCACTCACCCTCGGCGCAGCCTTCCTTGCATCCCGTCAGCCCGCTGCCGCGCAGCCACTCGAGCAACGTGACGTGACCGCCGACCTCGCCGAGCTCACGAGTCCGGCCGTTGACCACTAGTCGGGGCTCCACCGCACACGCTCCTGCCTGCGCCGCCGCCGTTGCCTGCGCCGCCGCCGTTGCCTGCGCCGCCGCCGTTGCCTGCGCCGCCGCCGTTGCCTGCGCCGCCGCCGTTGCCTGCGCCGCCGCCGCAGCCTCGGCCATCCTCCGGCTGTCAGCCGTCCCGTCTAGTCCAGCAGCCGTCCCGTCGCGGTCCAGCAGCAGGTGTCACGTTAGGTCCAGCAGGCGTCGGCACGTTCTGTTGCCTACCTACTGACCATAACTCCTTATGATCTAAATAGCCAGACCATAATGAAAACTTTTTTCCGTATTATGGATATTGATCAGACTGGCGACCGGCCGACGGCCATGCTGGTACTCACCTGAGTGTCCCGCGATGCTCGAGCGCGCCGTGAGACGCCCTCCCCCTAAAAGATCTTGGAAGTTTCGGGCTTCGGGGAGACTTTGGTGCACTATAGGCCCCCAATTCCTCCCCGAAGCCCAAATCCTCCCCGCAAAAGTTAAGCTAGTCGAACTGGCGAGCTAATTGAAGTTACAGACGGGGCCAGCGAGACTGGTGATACTCCCACCCAGCAGTCTGCCTTTACTCCAGCAGCCCGCCTCTACTCCAGCAGTCCGCCTCCACTCCAGCAGTCCGCCTCCACTCCGGGGAGCACTCCCGCCCCTGGGCACGCCTTCTCCAGGCAGCGCCGCCTCAGAATCCTCAGAACCCTCAGAAGCCGGGAATGGCCTGCCACGCCCGGCCGGGATCCGGCGCGTCGTCGCGGGTCACCGTGCCCTCGATCAGCCCGTACGGGCGGTCCGCGGCGTAGTACACCTCGTTGTCGTTCGGCAGGCCGAACGGGCTCAGGTCCACCAGGAAATGGTGCTTGTTCGGCATCGACATCCGGATCTCGGCCACCTCGGGGTGGACCTCGAGCACCTGCTCGCCCATGTAGTACAGCGTCTGCTGCAGGGCCAGGCTGTGCTTGACCGCGAAGGACTCGATCAGGATGCGCCGCACGTCGGCGTAGCTCTTGGCCCAGTCCACGTCGGTGCTCGCGTAACGCCAGCGGGCGGTGACCGCGGTGGCCAGGATGCGATCCGAGGTCTCGGCCAGCGACGTGTAGCGGTCGCGCGGGAACCCGTGGAACTCCGACCCGGTCGACTTCAGCACCACCAGATCGGTCAGGCCTGACACCACCCAGGCCTGCGGGCCGTCGATGGTGGCGACGGTGGTCCTGGTACCGCCGCCGGCCCGAGAGAAGGCGTGCCCGTGCTCGGCTCCGTCCACCATGATCCGGTCCCACCCGTACTCCTCGATGGTGACCTTCGCGCCGGTCACCCACTCGAAGTTGCTCACGAAGTGCCTGCCCAGGCGCAGCGCGAATTCCTCGATCTCGCCCACCCCGTATTGCTGGGCGAAGGCGTAGACGGTGTTCTTCTGGGTGTCGGTGGCGACCACCTTGGCGTTGTCGCCGGTCAGGTGCGCGTCGGCGAAGTCACCGCGGAGCGCGGTCGACACGTTCAGGTCCCTGATCTGGTGCCGGTCACCGTCGCGGGTGATGTGCACCAGGCGGACCTCCGCCTTGCCGTACTGGTTGTCGCCGAAGGTGATGGCCATGATTAGCTCCCGCGATGGATCTCGTATAACGGAACTTATTTTTCTCTATATGGATAGATTTGGTCGGTTCATACAGATGGTGCCGATCGTCCGCCCGTCATCGTCGTCGTAGCGACCAGAACTGACGAACGATCATCGATTACGGGCTCAGCCGGAACTGCTCACGCACCGATGGCGGCAAGTCCTCCAGCCCGGGCGCCGACCGCCCGCCCGCGCCCAAGTCGCCCGCCGCCAGGCCAGCCCCCGGCGGCAGGCCAGCCCCCGGTGGCGGGCTGGCCCCCCGCAGCAGGCTGGCCAGCTGCCCTTCGGGCAGCAGCCGGAGGAACCGCTCGGCCAGGGCCGCCCGCGCCGCAGCCGTGGGCCTGCCGAGCACCCGCAGCCGCGCCATGCCCCCGTCGGGGTAGACGTCCAGCCGCACCCGCTCGGCCACCGGCCCGCCGGTAACGGCGAAGCGATGCCGGGTGTCCGGCTGCAGCGCGGTGCGGGCCAGCAGTTCCCCGCCGTCCGAGCCGAGCGCCGCCCAGCCCGGGGCGTTGCCCACGAAGTGCGAGGTGTCCAGCTCGACGAGCTCGACCGAACCGGCGCAGGCCAGCCGCACTTCCACCCAGTCGTTCGCCCGGTCGCGCCGCCTGGAAGTCTCCCAGCCGTCTCCCATCACCCGGGCCAGGCCCGGCATGAGCAGGTTGGCGGGCGAGGAGTAGAACATGTTGCTGCAGTCGGTGACGACGGCGCCGTTCTCCAGGGCGGCCAGGTCGATGGTGGCGGGCAGCAGCCGCGGGTCGGGCACCGGCTCGCCGTAGACGCGCAGCCGGGCCACCCCGCCGTCGGGGTAGATGGTCAGCCGGACGTGCGTGACGCGCGGCCCGGCGGCCACGTCGAACTCGTTGCGGGCGTCGCCGGCCACCGCGCTGCGCGGGACCAGCGTCGTCCACGGCGCCGCGGCCAGCTCGGCGGGGGAGGGGTGGCCCTCGGCCCCGCAGGCCTCGACCGACACCTCCGGCGGGTAGTTGCCGGTGAAGTAGGACGTGTCGACCACGATCCGGCGCACCACGCCGCCGCAGCCCAGGCGCACGATCGCGCTGTCGCTGCCCGGCTCGCGCCGCCGCCGGGTCTCCCAGCCGTCCATGATCTGGCCCTTGTTGCCGAACGTATGCGGCTGGAACACCGGTTCCTCGGGCTTGACCAGGTTCTCCCGCTCGGCGAACAGCTCGTCGTTGGCGTAGATCACGCCGCCGCCGAGCGCCCGGCTGGCCAGGTCCGGCCACGCCTGTTTCACATCCTGATCCATAACCTGATCCATCGCTTCATCCATAACCTGCTCATCACCTCAGCTAGCCGGTCGCGGGCGATCATCTGGCCGGTACGGCGCAGCAGCGGGCCAGCCTCCGCACGGCACCGCTCCGGGTCGGGTTCCAGGTCGCTCAGCGGGTAGACCGCGGCGATCCCGGCCGCGGCCAGCTGGGCCTCGGTCAGCGTGCAGCGCCCGGCCACCGCGACGACCGGGACGCCCAGCCGGGCCGCCGCCCGCGCCACCCCCACCGGGGCCTTGCCCGCCAGGCTCTGCGTGTCGAGCGAACCCTCGCCGGTGATCACCAGGTCCGCGCCGGCCAGCGCGGCGTCGAAACCGGCCAGGCCGAGCGTCAGCTCGATACCCGGCCGCGGCTCCGCGCCCAGCACGGCCCGGGCCGCGAAGCCGACGCCGCCGGCTGCGCCGGAGCCGGGGGCGAGCGACCAGTCGGCGCCCACCGCCGCCGCCACCGCCGCGGCCCAGCACCGCAGCCCGGCGTCGAGCACGGCGACCTCGGCCGGCGAGGCGCCCTTCTGCGGCCCGTATACCTCGGCCGCCCCGTCCGGGCCGGTCAGCGGGCTATCCACGTCGGTGGCGAGGGTGAGCGAGCACGACCGCAGCGCCGGATGAAGCCCGCTCAGGTCGAGCGAGGCGACCTCACCCAGCGCCCCACCGTTCACGATACGCAACGCCTCGCCCCGGCCGTCGAGCACCACCGCGCCGAGCGCCTGCAGCAGCCCGGCCCCTCCGTCGGTGCTGGCGCTGCCGCCGACACCGAACACCATCCGCCGAGCGCCCGCCTCCAGCGCCGCCCGCAGCACCTGGCCCGCGCCGAAGCTGGACGCGGTGAGCGGCTGGCGCCGCCCGCCCGGCAGCCGGGCCAGGCCGCAGACGCCGGCCAGCTCGACCACCGCGACCTCGCCGCGCCGCGCGTAGCAGGCCCGCACCGGGTCGCCGGTCGGCCCGGCCGCCGTCACCGGCACCCGCTCGAAGCCGGCTGCGACGGCCGCGTCCACCGTCCCCTCGCCGCCGTCGGCCACCGGGACCGTGATCAGCCCGGCCTCGGGGCCAAGCGAGGCCCGCAGCCCGGCCGCGAGGGCCGCCGCCACCTCCGTGGCAGGCAGCGACCCCTTGAACTTGTCCGGCGCGATGACAATCCTCATGATCAGTCCAGCATGGCCACGACCGCGGTCGGCGCGTCCTCGCGACGCTCCGCCAGGTCCTCGAATTCGACCACGTTGTCGAGCTCGGTCCCCATCGAGATGTTGGTGACCCGCTCCAGGATGATCTCGACCACCACCGGCACCCGGTACTCGGCCATCATCTTCTTGGCCTCCTCGAGCGCGGGCCCGATCTCGCCCGGCTCGGTCACCCGCAGCGCCTTGCAGCCGAGCCCCTCGGCCACCTTGACGTGGTCGACGCCGTAGCCGCCGACCTCGGGCGCGTTGACGTTGTCGAAGGACAGCTGCACGCAGTAGTCCATGTCGAAGCCGCGCTGCGACTGCCGGATCAGGCCCAGGTAGGCGTTGTTCACCAGCACGTGGATGTAGGGCAGGTTGAACTGCGCGCCCACCGCCAGCTCCTCGATCATGAACTGGAAGTCGTAGTCGCCGGACAGCGCCACCACCGGCGTGTCCGGGTCCGCGACGCAGGCGCCGAGCGCGGCCGGCGTCGTCCAGCCCAGCGGCCCGGCCTGGCCGGCGTTGATCCAGTGCCGCGGCCGGTAGACGTGCAGGAACTGCGCCGCGGCGATCTGCGACAGGCCGATCGTGGTGACGTAGCGGGTCTGGTGGCCGAACGCCCGGTTCATCTCCTCGTACACCCGCTGCGGCTTGAGCGGCACGTTGTCGAAGTGGGTGCGCCGCTGCATGGTCGCCCGCCGCTGCCGGCACTCCTCGACCCAGGCGGACCGTTCGACCCAGGCGGACGGCGAGACCCGCCGGCGCTCCCGGGCGACCTCGGTGAACAGCCGCAGCGCCGCGCCGGCGTCGGAGACGATCCCGTAGTCGGGGGCGAAGACCCGCCCGATCTGGGTCGGCTCGATGTCCACGTGCACGAACGTCCGGCCCCGCCGGTACACCTCGAGGCCGCCGGTGTGCCGGTTGGCCCACCGGTTGCCGATGCCGAGCACGAAGTCCGACGCCAGCAGGGTGGCGTTGCCGTACCGGTGCGAGGTCTGCAGGCCCGCCATCCCCGCCATCAGCCGGTGGTCATCGGGCAGCGCGCCCCAGCCCATCAGCGTCGGCACCACCGGCACGTCGACGAGCTCGGCGAACTCGACCAGCAAGTCGGCCGCGTCGGCGTTGATGATCCCGCCGCCGGCCACGATGATCGGCCGCTCCGCGGCGGCCAGCATGTCCAGCGCCTTGGCGATCTGGGCCCGGGTGGCGGCCGGCTTGTACACCGGCAGCGGCTGGTACGTCTCGGGATCGAAGTCGATCTCGGCCAGCTGCACGTCGAACGGCAGGTCGATCAGCACCGGGCCGGGCCGCCCCGAGCGCATCAGGTGGAACGCCTGCTGGAATGCGCCGGGCACCTGGGCGGGCTCGAGCACGGTCATCGCCATCTTGGTCAGCGGCCGGGCCACGGCCGCGATGTCCACCGCCTGGAAGTCCTCCTTGTGCAGCCGGGCCACCGGCGCCTGGCCGGTGATGCACAGGATCGGGATCGAGTCGGCCGAGGCCGAGTAGAGACCGGTCAGCATGTCGGTGCCGGCCGGGCCCGAGGTACCGACGCACACACCGATATTTCCCGAACGGACTCGGGTATACCCCTCGGCCATGTGCGACGCTCCCTCCACATGGCGGGCCAGGGTGTGCGTGATCCCTCCATCGCGGCGCATCGCGGCGTAGAACGGGTTGATGGCCGCCCCGGGCAGCCCGAACGCGCATCGGACTCCTTCCCGGCGCAAGACCGCGACCGCGGCGTCCGCGGCAGTCATCCGTGGCATTGTTCTTCTACTCCTGTCGTCCGGAGAGCTGCGCAACCAGCTTGAGCAGCGCCGAGTGGTCAAGACCGCCGTCGCCCTGCGCCTTGAGCGAGGCGACGAGCTGCGCGACGAGCGCGCCGAGCGGGATCACCACGCCGGCCTCGCGCGCGGCGGCGGTGACGATGCCCATGTCCTTGTCGTGCAGCGCGATGCGGAAGCCGGGCCTGAAGTCGCGCGCCAGCATCGCGGGGCCCTTGCGCTGCAGCACGGTGCTGCCGGCCAGCCCGCCGCCCAGCACGCGCAGCGCCGCCTCGGTGTCCACCCCGTAGGCCTCGAGGAACACGATGGCCTCGGCCAGCAGCTCCAGGTGACCCGCCACCATGAGCTGGTTCGCGGCCTTCACCGTCTGGCCGGACCCGGCGGGCCCGACGTGGACGATGGTCTGGCCCACCGCGTCGAACACCGGCGCGGCGGCCTCGAAGTCGGCGGCGGCGCCGCCGACCATGATGGAGAGCACGCCCTCGATCGCGCCCTGCTCCCCGCCGGACACCGGTGCGTCGAGCACCCGGAACCCGCGCCCGGCGCCCTCGGCGGCCAGCGCCGCCGCCACGTCCGGCCGGATGGACGAGAAGTCGATGATCAACGCCCCGGGCCGCGCGCTGCTGAACACGCCGGCCTCGCCGGCCAGTACCTCCCGCACGTCGGGGGAGTCGGGCAGCATCGTGGCCACCACGTCCGCGTCCCGGACCGCCTCGGCCGCGGACGCCGCCCCGCGGCCGCCCACCGCGACGAGCTGCTCCACCCGGGCCGGGCTGCGGTTGTACCCGGTGACCTCGAAGCCCGCCTTGACCAGGTTGGCCGCCATCGGCGCGCCCATGATCCCCAGCCCGATGAACGCTATCTTCCCGCTCGCCTCCGGGCGCCCTTTGAGGCCCTGTCTTCCCTCGTCGCTCCTCCGTCGCTCCTCAGTCCAGACAGGGCCGGCGCCCTTTGGCTCGCGGGGGTCGACGTGGCTCATGACTCCTCCTTTATCTGTCCGGCGCGGCGCTCCCGGGGCAGCCAGGCCAGGCTGGCCTCGGTCGTCCCGGTCGGCTTGTACTCCAGGCTTACCCAGCCGCGGTACCCGCGGTCCGCCAGGGCGGCCAGGTACCGGTCCAGGTCGAGCTGGCCGCTGCCCGGCTCGCCCCGGCCCGGCGCGTCGGCGATCTGCACGTGCGCGACGTCCCCGGCGTGCGCGGCGATCGCGGCGTCGAGGTCGTCGCCGTTGCTGGCCAGGTGGTACAGGTCGCACAGGAAGCCGACGTTGGCGGCGCCCGCCGCGCGGGCCCGCCGGACCACGGCCACCGCGTCGTCGGCCGTGCGCAGCGGATAGGGCTTGGGGCCGCTCACCGGCTCGATCAGTACCGTGCCGCCGAACGAGGCCACAGCCTTCGCCGCCAGCCCGATGCTCTCCGCCGCCAGCTCGTCCTGGACGCTCCGGGCCACCCCGTCGAC
>Ga0335083_10006337_pt1 | contig 14803 bp, 14 predicted proteins | sample Lox_Sample_42_FD_206716 | JGI IMG/M metagenome (GOLD analysis project Ga0335083, IMG submission 206716) | Soil microbial communities from Loxahatchee National Wildlife Refuge, Florida, United States - Lox_Sample_4.2 | ecosystem: Environmental > Terrestrial > Soil > Wetlands | place: USA... | reverse complement strand
AATGATTTTTGAAAGCCTTTCGATGTCGTCGACGGTTCTGCATTTGGCGCTAAACACCATTGAGCTCGTTGAATAACCATCAGAACTGATGGAGATGCCACTCTTAGTACAGGTGGCATGAAAATCTTTGAGTAAAAAATCCTGATGGTCGTCTGGGCCAAGATTAAAAAGTTGAATTCTGGCTGTAAATCCCTCCTTGCTTCGAGGGCTGTGGCGGAGAATGTCTGCTGCAGTAAGTCCGCTGCGTCTAAAAATAGGCGTGATTGGTTCAATCGATTCAATGCATGAAAGCTGCTTAACTATTTGTGCGGAGACGTTGCTGCTGATGGTGTTCTCAAGCCTTTCTAATCCCGCAGTTGTGGCTTTAATGAAAAGCTCTCCAGGGCGTCCAGCACCCACAATCGGGCATGTCTGTAGAGAAAAAAGATCGTCGGGGCGATGACTTTTGGCAGTTGCTTTGTGAATAAGTTTGACTCTTGCTGGGGCTGCGCCTTCAGGTTCTACAAGTGGCATTACAGCGTCCCGGATCGCTTTTACTTGATTCGCCAGCCTTTGCCGGTACTCTGCATCAACGGAGCGGAAAGGTTCTTTTTTCCCGCCGCCACCTGTCACTAGCTTCTCGACGCCTTGTTTACGCATGATCAACTTTATAGGAAGTCGATCAACTCCTGATCGTGGTTCATCAGCCATTTTTTTCTCCTTCCTTGGTTGTGAATCTGTGAATTGAAGTCTTAGAGAGGCCAAATAAATCTGCAAGTGCTGCAAGACTGTATATCTTGGGATTTCGCTCTCGTAGAAGTTGAATACTTTTTTCTATTCCAAATTTGGTCAACTTTGATACAAACCGCGTCTCTTCATCATTCCCAATAGACAAATTCTGAATGATTTCGAAGGCGTCTTTCAGCCCCGGTTTTTCCTTTGCTGTGATATTGCGACGGCGCAGACGAAGAGTTGCCTCATAAATGTCCGATCCAGAAAAACCTTCAGAGAGGTCTGAAAGTAACTCGATATCTCTATCCTCAAAATGTAACGGCACTAGAAACGCAGACCACATTTTTTTGCGAATTTCTGGTTCGGGAAGCCGTAATTCAACTCTGTAACTGAATCTCCGCCATACAGCATTATCTAGAAGGGTTTGATGGTTCGTGGCTGCAATGACAATAGATTGCTTGCCCAATGTATCTAGATTTTGAAGAAAGCTGTTAACAACTCTCTTCAATTCGCCCAGCTCTTGGCTATCTCCACGCAACTTTGCGATTGCATCGAATTCATCGAGGAATAGTACACACGGGGTTTTTGCAGCAAAGTCAAAAAGAGCACGAATGTTCTTTGCAGTGCTCCCAAGATAGGACGAAATTATGCCGTCTAAACGGGCCACATATAGATCGAGTCCTAGCTCTACGGCGATGTGTCTAGCTAGACGGCTCTTGCCGGTGCCTGGGGGGCCATACATTAAAAAACTCAGTGAACCGACAACATCGTGGGCTTCAATATGGGCATAGCTCTTCGCAACGCTCAGGAATTCGTTAATAACATCCCACTGATTTTGTGCAAGGAGTAATGGTGGGTCCCGTAGTGTTTTTAGGTTCACATGTTCTAGAAGTGGGAATCGACTTTCTGAGTCGACCGGAATGGTTTTGTGATATGACACCTCGGTGGGCCGGAGTTGATGATCACTTTCTTTGAGTAACTCACGAAGGCGGATCGCGAGATTTTGATCACCTTCTTTCTCGAGTTTGTCTGCTAAAAAAGCAGTGTAATTGCGAACTTTATCGACGTCTAAACGCAAAGCGCCATTGACGATACGAAATAGTTCATTCATGTAACGGCTTTCGCTTCCCATGGAACGATTCTTAACTTGTGGGGAACGAATGTCAAGAAGTGGCGAACGGATGCGCGCTTGATATTGCAGGATTGTGGAAGGTATTTAGCGGCAAACCTTAGGTCAACATAGCCACCACAAAATAGGGGACAGGTGTGGGAAGTAAAAAGTGTCGCATGGAGTATTAGTTGTATTGTCTTTTGCAAGTTGGTCTGGTGAAGCGTGACGCTTCACCAGACCATGACATTACTGATGCAACGCCGGTTGCGCACCTGCAGCAGGTGCCGCCAGCGGCGGGGTTGCGACCGGAGTGCCTGCGGCGCCTTGGGCACCGCGAGCGCCACCGCCACCGCCGCCACCACCGGGGCCGGGGCCGCCCGGGCCGAATGCCGGCGGCGGGTTGGCTTTCAGGTCGTTGGCTTGCGCGACTACGTAGGCGCGGATCGACTCGGCCTCTTCCGGCTTCAGCATCTTCGCGAACGACACCATGCCGTTTTTCTGCAGGATGCCGTCGATGACGATGGACTTGAACAGTTCCTTGCTGTTCAACGCCGGTGCGTAGCGGATGTCAGGGAACAGCGAGCTCACGCGCGCGCTGAACTGGTGGCAGCTGGCGCAATGTTCGGTGTAGTGCTTCTCGCCTTCGGCCAGCAGTTTGGCGTCACCGTAGTTGGCCGGCGGGTTCAGCGGCGGCGGCGTGTAGGTGACGGTCGGCGGCAACTCTTGCTTGCCGCCGAGTTTGTACACCAGCAGGCGCGCGTAGTTCGGCGCCCAGTAGCCACCGAAACCGGCTTGGCCGGCCACGACGGCGACATATTGCTCGCCGTCGATTTCGTAAGTGGCGGGGCCGCCGGCGATGCCGGCCTGGGTGTCAACCGACCATACTTTCTGGCCGTTGTCGGCGCGGAATGCGGAGAAGGTGCTGCGCGCGGCCGGCCCTTGGCCTTGGCTCGTGCCCTGGAACACCAGGTTGCCGCCGGTGGTCATGATGCCGGCGTTGCCGGAACCATCGGGTGCGCGCCATGCTTCCTGTTGCTTCACCGGATCCCATGCCAGCAGGTACGAGCCGGCGTTTTCCAGTTTCGGTTGCGGTACTTCCGGCCGCTTGCCGATGTTGATCGACAACAGTTGGTTGCCCATCTTGGCGCCGGCTTCGGCCACCATGCCGTAGCTGCCGTAGCGGGTCGGGATGTACATCAGGTTGGTGCCGGGGTTGAACGCCATCGGGTTCCACACGTGGGTCTGGAACGGCACGATGAACCAGCCCTTGCCGGTTTTGCCGTAGTTGGCATCCGCATTGAGGATGGGCTTCCAGTTGTTGTCCTTGTCGAAGCCGGTCAGCCAGTTGCCGGTCGGTACGAACATGTGGGCGCTGATCACCTTGCCGTTGGTGGTGTCGATGACGTAGAACACACCGTTCTTCGGCGCCTGCATCACCACGTGGCGCTTGACGCCGTCGATGAAGAGATCGGCGGTGGCCAGCGGCGACGTGTTGTCGAAGTCGAAGCTGTCCATCGGCGTGGCCTGGTAGTGCCACTTGTACTTGCCGGTCTTGGCGTCGAGCGAGACGATCGACGCGGTGAACAGGTTGTCGCCGCCGCCCGGCGAACGCACGTCGGCCGGCCAGGGCGCGCCGTTGCCGGTACCGAAGATCACGGAGTCGGTGACCGGGTCATACAGGATGCCGTCCCACGGCGTGCCACCGCCACCGGTCTTCCACCACTCGCCGCTCCAGGTTTTGGCGGCCATTTCCAGTTCCGGCTGTTCGAAGCCGAGTTTCGGATCGCCCGGTACTGCAAACCAGCGCCACAGCATTTTGCCGGTGTTGGCGTCGTAGGCGGACATATAACCGCGTTGATGGAATTCGGAACCGGCTTCACCGATGAAGATGCGACCGTCAGCGACGCGCGGCGCGCCGGTGATCGACTGTTGCGCATTCGGATCGGTGACCTGGGTTTCCCACACCTTGGTGCCTTTCTTCGCATCGATGGCGATCAAGCGGCCGTCGAGAGTGCCGACGATCACCTTGTCTTTCCACACCGCGACACCGCGGTTGACGATGCCGCAGCACAGGTTCACCGCCCAGGCACCCGGCACCTGCGGATCGTATTTCCACAGCGCTTTACCGGTCTTGGCGTCGAACGCATACACCTTGCTCCACGGCGAGGTGACGTAAATGACGCCGTTGGAAATCACCGGCGTGGTTTCGTAGCTGCCGCCTTTTTCGGCCAGATCGCCGTACCAGGCCAGGCCCAGCTTCTCGATGTTGTCGGCCGTGATCTTCTTGAGCGGGCTGTAGTGCTGTTCGCTGTAATCGTTGCCGTAGTTGAGCCACTGGCCGGCCTTGGCAGGTTGCGCCGAGGCATTGATCATGGCCGTGTTGACGTCGGCGGCAAGCACGCTGCCGGCGATGCTGGTGGCCGCCACGATGGCGGCGGAAAGGATGAGTCTGCGCATGAAAGTTTCCCCCAAAAAAGTTGGCGCTTCGTTGTTATTGGTGGGCGCCGATGGTACAGGCGGTAACGCCATCAGGGCAAAGGCCAGAAAGTGACACAATTTCGCACGATTCTGAAACAGTCTGAATCGGGAAAATGGGGTCAGAGCCCATTTGGCACCGGGGGGTGAAATTCTTCTGGATGCACAAGTCGCTAAATGGGCTCTGACCCCGTTTTCCCGTACAATGCCGCCCACTTTTTCCAGAGCTCCAAGCGCCGGCATGGCCAACCGCGATTACCTGATAGCTCCGTCGATCCTGTCGGCCGATTTCGCCCGGCTAGGGCAGGAAGTAGATGCCGTGCTGGCCGCCGGTGCCGACGTCATCCACTTCGACGTGATGGACAATCACTATGTGCCAAACCTGACCATCGGCCCGATGGTGTGCAAGGCGCTGCGCAACTATGGCATCAAGGCACCGATCGACGTGCATTTGATGGTCAGCCCGGTCGACAGCCTGATCGCCGACTTTGCCAAGGCCGGCGCGTCCATCATCACGTTCCATCCGGAAGCCTCGAACCACATCGACCGTTCGCTGCAGTTGATCCGCGATCTCGGCTGCCAGTCGGGCCTCGTGCTGAACCCCGCCACGCCGGTGCACTACCTCGAACACGTGATGGACAAGCTCGACCTGATCCTGCTGATGTCGGTAAACCCCGGCTTCGGTGGCCAGCAGTTCATCCCCTCGACGCTGCCCAAGTTGCGCGTCGTGCGCGACCTTATCGTCAAGAGCGGGCGCAAGATCCGGCTCGAAGTCGATGGCGGCGTCACCGTCCAGAACATCGCCGAGATCGCCCGCGCCGGTGCCGACATGTTTGTGGCCGGCTCGGCCATCTTCGGCAGTAAGGACTACGCCGCCACTGTTGCCGCCATGCGCAAGGAACTCGCCGCCGTATGAATGCCCAGCAGTTTTCCGAACTGGCGGCGGCCGGCTACAACCGCATCCCGGTCGTGCGCCAGGTACTGGCCGACTTCGACACGCCGCTTGGCGTGTATCTGAAGCTGGCGCAGGGGCATTACAGCTATTTCCTCGAATCGATGCAGGGCGGCGAGAAGTGGGGCCGCTATTCCTTCATCGGCATGCCGGCGCGCACGGTGCTGATCGCCACGCGCGACGACAAGGCAATCGAGTGTCGCGCCAGCATCGTGGTCAAGACCGACGGCAAAGTGGTGGAAACCCACGCTACTGCTGATCCGTTCGCGTTCATCGAACAGTTCCAGTCGCGCTATCGCATACCGCAATTGCAAAGCCTGCCACGTTTCAACGGCGGGCTGGTCGGCTATTTCAGCTACGACACCGTGCGTTACGTCGAAAACAAAATTGCCGGCACCGCGCCGGCCGATAACGTCCACACGCCCGACATCGTGTTGATGGTGTCGGAAGAAGTCGCCGTGTTCGACAACCTGCGCAACACGCTGACGCTGGTGGTTTATGCCGATCCGGCGCAGCGCGATGCTTACGAGGACGCGCTGCAGCGGCTCGACGAATTGACTGCGCGTTTGTCGGAGCAGGTGCACCTGCCGTCCGCCGCCAGCGGGCGCCAGGTGAACGAGAGCGATTTCGTGTCGAGCTTCGGCCAGGCTGCGTACGAGAGTGCGGTCGACAAGATCAAGGACTACATCGCCGCCGGCGACGTGATGCAGGTGGTGCTGGCGCAGCGCATGAGCCTGCCGTATGCCGGTTCGCCGTTGAATTTGTATCGTGCGTTGCGGCAGTTGAATCCGTCGCCATACATGGTGTTCATGGATCTCGGCGGCTTTCATATCGTCAGTGCGTCGCCGGAAATTCTCGCGCGCGTCGAAGATGGTCATATCACCGTGCGGCCGCTGGCCGGCACCCGCCGCCGCGGCAAAACCGCGGAAGAAGACCTGGCGCTGGAGCAGGAGTTGTTGGCCGATGCCAAGGAAATCGCCGAGCACCTGATGCTGATCGACCTCAGCCGCAACGATGCCGGCCGTGTGTCGAAGATCGGCAGCGTGCACGTACCGAAGCAGATGTTCGTCGAGCGTTATTCGCACGTGATGCACATCGCCTCGACGGTGGAGAGCGAACTGGCCGACGACAAGAGCGCGCTCGACGTGCTGAAGGCAACGCTGCCGGTCGGCACTCTCAGCGGCGCGCCGAAGGTCAGGGCGATGGAAATCATCGACGAATTCGAGCCGGTGCGGCGCGGCGTTTACGGCGGCGCCATGGGCTACCTGGCCTGGAACGGCAACATGGACATGGCCATCGCCATCCGCACGGCAGTCATCAAGGATCGCACGCTGTATATTGAGGCCGGCGCCGGCGTGGTGGCGGATTCGGTGCCGCGTTCCGAGTGGGAAGAAACCCTCAACAAGGCGCGCGCGATGTTCCATGCGGTCAAACTCGCGGAATCGGGATTCAAATAATGTTGCTGATGATCGACAACTACGATTCCTTCACCTACAACCTCGTGCAGTATTTCGGCGAGCTGGGGTGCGACATGCGCGTGTTCCGCAACGACGAAATCACGTTGCAACAGATCGAACAGCTGGCGCCGAGTCACATCGTGATCTCGCCCGGCCCGTGCACGCCGAAGGAAGCTGGCATCTCGGTGCCGTTGATCAAGCATTTCGCCGGCAGGATTCCGCTGCTGGGCGTTTGCCTTGGCCACCAGAGCATCGGCGAGGCGTTCGGCGGCAACATCATCCGCGCCAAACGGGTGATGCACGGCAAGATTTCGGCTATTCATCATGCCGGACAGGGTGTGTTCAGCGGTCTTAACAATCCCTTCAACGCCACCCGCTATCATTCGTTGGTTATCGAGCAGTCCAGCCTGCCGGACTGTCTCGAAGTCACCGCCTGGACCCAGAATGCGGATGCGAGCATCGAAGAAATCATGGGGGTACGCCACAAGACCCTGCCGATCGAAGGTGTGCAGTTCCACCCCGAGTCCATACTCACCGAGCATGGACACCAGATGTTGCAGAATTTTCTCGACCGTTATCGCTAGCGGTCACCGTCGGTAGCATTACGGAGCAGTTCGCTTGGTTCAGTCCACCATCCTCAAGAAGATCCTCGATCGTAAACGCGAAGAAGTCGCCGAACGCAAGGCGAAGATAGCCACGGCATCGCTGTTGCTGCAGCTCGACCATCTGCCGCAGTGCCGCGGTTTTGTCAGCTCCTTGCAGAAACAGATCGCCCACAAGCGGCCGGCGGTGGTGGCCGAGGTGAAGAAGGCGTCGCCGAGCAAGGGACTTTTGCGCAGCAATTTCGATCCGGCGGCGATTGCCGCCAGTTACGCCGAACACGGTGCCGCCTGCCTGTCGGTGCTGACCGACGTCGATTTTTTCCAGGGCTGCGATGCGTATCTGCAGCAAGCGCGCGAGGCCTGCACGCTGCCGGTGATCCGCAAGGATTTCATGATCGATCCATACCAGATCATCGAGTCGCGCGTACTCGGCGCCGACTGCATCCTGTTGATCGTCGCCGCGCTGTCGGAATCGCAACTGCACGAACTGGCCGCTGCCGCGACTGCTTGCGGGCTCGATTACCTGGTGGAAGTGCACGACCAGAACGAACTGGAGCAGGCGCTGCGCTTGAACCCGCCGCTGATCGGCATCAACAATCGCGATCTGCACACCTTCAAGACCAGCCTCAAAGTGACTTACGATTTGCTCGAACAGATTCCGGACAAGACTTCCGTCATCACCGAAAGCGGCATCCTGGCGCGCGCCGACGTCGAGGAGATGATGAAGCACGGTGTGTACGGCTTCCTGGTCGGCGAGTCCTTCATGCGGGCGGCCGATCCCGGGGCCAAGCTGCAGGAGTTGTTCTTCAATGGCTAAACCTGGTCAGACCGGCATTGCCCGCATCGTTTCCGCCGCGGGCTATTCGTGGCGCGGCCTCAAGGCTTGCTGGAAGGGCGAGGCTGCCTTTCGCCAGGAATTGGCGCTCGGCATCGTGCTGGTACCGCTCGGGTTGTGGCTCGGCGACGACGGGCTCGAGAAGGCCATCCTGGTCGGGTCCTACCTGCTGGTGCTGGTGGTGGAAGTGTTGAACACCGCGGTGGAAGCGGTGGTCGATCGCATCGGCCACGAGCACAACGAACTGTCGGGGCTGGCCAAGGATCTTGGTTCGGCGGCAGTGTTTCTCAGTCTGCTGGCGCTGACGACCGCCTGGGTGCTGGTGATTATCTACTGAGCTGGCTGAAAACAGCTGTCAACGCGTGCCGTAGACCACGATGGTCTTGCCGTGCACTTCGATCAGGCCTTGGTCTTCCAGGTCCTTCAACACCCGCCCCGCCATCTCGCGCGAACAGTTGACGATACGGCCGAGTTCCTGGCGCGTGATCTTGATCTGCATGCCGTCTGGATGCGTCATTGCATCGGGTTGCTTCGACAGTTCCAGCAGGATGCTGGCGATGCGGCCGGTGACGTCGAGGAAGCTGAGATCGGCCACTCGCTTGGTAGTGCTGCGCAACCGGTGCGCCATCTGCTTGCCGATGGTGTAGAGGATTTCCGGGTGGCCGCGCGTGTAGTTGTTGAAGCTGGCGTAGCTGAGTTCGGCGATTTCGCACTCGGTCTTGGTACGCACGCAGGCGCTGCGGGCTTCGTGACTTTCGAACAGGCCCATTTCACCGAAGAAATCGCCCGGGTTCAGATAGGTGATGACCGCTTCCTTGCCTTCCTCGTCTTCGAGAATGACGGACACCGAGCCACTGATGATGTAGTAGAGCGTCTCGCACTTGTCACCCTCATGGATGATCGTGGTCTTGTTGGGATAACGCCGCCGGTGCGAATGGCTGAGAAAATTCTCGAGATCGCGAATGTGGGGTGTGATGGCCATCAGCGCCATTGTCGCCTCATGCTTCCCGGAAATCGGGCTGGTTTTCCGCCGTTGTATATCACAATTTGCCGTGCCGTTCTATTTTCCGGCCGGTTTCGGGCTTGCAGCGTATGGGATAATGACGTGATACAGGCAAATCACGGGGAAGGTTCATGAAAGCAACGGTAAAGCTGGTCGATGGCATGATGTTCGTCGCCGAATCGGGCACGGGACACGCCGTGGTGATCGACGGGCCGGAAGATCTGGGAGGTCGCAACATGGGGTTCCGGCCGATGGAGCTGATGTTGATGAGCGTTGGTGCCTGCTCGTCGGTCGATGTGGTCAATATCCTGCGCCGTGGCCGCCAACAAATCAGCGGCTGCGAAGCGCGGCTGGAGGCCGAGCGCGCCGATGCAGTGCCGGCGGTGTTCACCAAAATTCATGTGCAGTTCGTCGTCAAGGGCAAGGAGCTCGATCCGGCCAAGGTCAAACGCGCGGTGGAGCTGTCGGCGGAAAAATACTGCTCGGCGTCGATCATGCTGATGAAGGCCGGTGTCGTGATGACGCACGGGTTCGAGATCGTCGCTGACGAACCCGCGGCTGCCTAGACGCGATAAGTCGCAGTTTTCATCGCGCGTGCCAGCAATCCCATCGCTTGCTGTACCGGTATCGGCAACGGCGCGGCACCGGCGGCTTGTGCGTTGACGGCGTGGCGGCCTTCATCGCGTAACATGCGTTCGAGAATCAGCCGGCTTTTGGCGTCACTCGCCGGCAGCGATTGCAGATGTTCTTCCAGATGCTTGCATACCTGCTGTTCGGTTTCGTTGACGAAGCCGAGACTCCATTTGTCGCCGGCCAATCCGGCCAACGCGCCGATGCCGTACGACAAACCGTAGAACAACGGGTTCAGCACGCTGGGCTGGCTGCCCAGTTCTTTCAGGCGGCTTTCGCACCAGGCCAGGTGATCGAACTCTTCCTGCGCTGCCTGCTCCATGCTGCTGCGCACTTCCGGCAGCTTGGCCGTCAACGCCTGGCCCTGGTACAGCGCCTGCGCACACACTTCGCCGCAGTGATTGATGCGCATCAGGCCGGCGGCGTGGCGCTGTTCGGCGGTTTCCAGTTGCGTCGGCCCCGCTTGGTCGGCGGGGTTGGGTTCGCTCGCGCTGACCGAGCCCGGCACCAGCGTGCGCAGGGCCTGGTCGGCCTGGATGATCAACTTGTCGATCAGACTCATGCTTTCCCCTGCTCGCGCGCGATGGCGCGCCAGCCGATGTCGCGACGGTAGTAGATATTGTCCCACGTGATGTTGGCAGCGAGTTGATAGGCGCTGGTTTGTGCCTGCGACACGGTGCTGCCCAGTGCGGTCGCGCACATGACGCGACCGCCGTTGGTAACGATATTGCTGCCTTCCAGTCTGGTGCCGGCATGGAACAACTTGGTGTTGGCCGGCGCCGGCTTATCGGTGCCGCTGATGATCTTGCCCTTGGCGTAGTTGTCGGGATAGCCGCCGGCCGCCAGCACGACGCCAATCGACGCGCGCGAATCGAAATCGATGCGGTGTTGATCCAACGTACCGCTGAGCGCTGCTTCGCACAGCATGACGAGATCGGTCTGCAAGCGCATCATCACCGGCTGTGCTTCCGGATCGCCGAAGCGGCAGTTGAATTCGACCACGCGCGGCGCGCCGCTGGTGTCGATCATCAACCCGGCGTAAAGAAAGCCGACATAAGTGTTGCCTTCAGCGGCCATGCCGCGCACGGTCGGCATTATCACTTCGCGCATCACGCGCTCATGCACTTGTGGCGTTACCACCGGCGCTGGCGAATACGCACCCATGCCGCCGGTGTTGGGGCCTTTGTCGCCGTCGTCGCGTGCCTTGTGATCCTGCGAAGTCGCGAACGGCAATGCAGTCTTGCCATCGACCATGACGATGAAGCTGGCTTCTTCGCCGACCATGAATTCTTCGATCACGACGCGATGGCCGGCGCTGCCGAAGCTGTTGCCGCTCAGCATGTCGCGTACGGTGGCTTCGGCTTCAGCCAGCGTCTGCGCGATGATGACGCCCTTGCCAGCGGCGAGGCCGTCGGCCTTGATGACAATCGGCAGTTGCTGTTTGCGCAGGAATTCCAATGCCTGATCGATGCTGGTGAAGTTGCCGTAGGCTGCAGTGGGAATCTTGTGCCGTGCCAGGAAATCCTTGGTGAACGCCTTCGAGCCTTCGAGTTGTGCGGCGCCTTTGCGCGGGCCGAAGCACGGCAGGCCGCGTTCGCTGAAGTAATCGACGACGCCGGCGACCAGCGGCGCTTCCGGACCGACGATGGTGAGCGCGACACCGTTGTCTTGCACGAATTTCGTCAGCGCGGCGAAATCGCCGATGTCGATGACGACGTTGCTGACTTTCGCCTCGGTCGCGGTGCCGGCGTTGCCGGGCACGACAAAGACATGCTCGACGCGAGACGACTGCGCCACTTTCCATGCCAGCGCATGCTCGCGTCCGCCGCTGCCGATGATCATTACTTTCATGTCAATTGCTCTCAACTATTCAACATGTGAGGGCACGCCATGGCGTGCCCCTACGGAATCTGCTTGCGTCCGCTTCAGCCGTCAGTGGCGGAAGTGGCGCATGCCGGTGAACACCATCGCCAGTCCTGCTTCGTCGGCGGCGGCGATCACTTCGGCGTCGCGCATCGAACCGCCGGGGTGGATCACGGCGGTGACGCCGACGCTGGCCGCGGCATCGATGCCGTCGCGGAACGGGAAAAAAGCGTCGGAGGCCATCACGCAGCCTTTGACTTCGAGTTTTTCGTCGGCGGCCTTGATGCCGGCGATCTTCGCGCTGTAAACACGGCTCATCTGGCCGGCGCCAATGCCGAGCGTGCGGCCATCCTTGCAATAGACGATGGCGTTGGATTTGACGAACTTGACCACCTTCCACGCGAACAGCAGGTCCTGCAGTTCCTGCGCGGTCGGTTGGCGTTTGCTGACGATCTTGAGATCCCAGTCCTGCACTCCGTGCGGCGGCAACGCACCGCAAGCCAGCAACCGCAGGTTGTCGCGACGTGAGATCGCGGCCTTGGCATCGGCGGAGACGCTTGGCGCGATGATCACCTCGGCAAACTGGCGTTCGACGATGGCGCGCGCGGTAGCGCCGTCGAGTTCGCGGTTGAAGGCGATGATGCCGCCGAAGGCCGAAGTCGGGTCGGTGCGGTAGGCGAGGTCGTAGGCGGTGAGCAGATCCCCGGCGACGGCGACGCCGCAGGGGTTGGCGTGTTTGACGATGACGCAGGCCGGTTCGCTGAACGCTTTCACGCACTCGAGTGCGGCATCGGTGTCGGCGATGTTGTTGAACGACAGCTCCTTGCCTTGCAATTGCGTCGCGGTGGACACGCCGGCTTCGCGCGGTGTGGCATCGACGTAGAACGCGGCCTGTTGATGCGGATTCTCGCCGTAGCGCAGTGTTTGCTTCAGTACGTGCTGGCTGTTCCAGGTTTGCGGGAACAGCACGGCACTGCCGCGCTCATCGCGTGCGCCGAGATAATTGGCGATGGCGCCGTCGTAGGCCGCCGTGTGTTCGAATGTGCTGACTGCGAGCCGGTAACGCGTGGCGTAGCTGACGCTGCCGCGTTGCTGCAACTCTTGCAGCACGGCCTGGTAATCGGCCGGATTCACCACCACCGTGACCCACGAATGGTTTTTGGCGGCGGCACGCAGCATGGTGGGGCCGCCGATGTCGATGTTCTCGATCGCATCTGCCAGCGTGCAATCCGGCTTCGCCACCGTGGCGGCGAACGGATACAAGTTGACGACGACGAGGTCGATGCCGGGGATGTCGTGTTGCGCCATCACCTGCGCATCGAGTGCGCGCCGGCCCAGGATGCCGCCATGCACGCGTGGATGCAGCGTTTTGACGCGGCCGCCCATGATCTCGGGAAAGCCGGTGTAGTCACCGATCTCGGTGACCGCGATCCCGGCGTCGCGCAACAGTTTCCAGGTGCCGCCGGTGGACAGCAGTTCGACACCGAGTGCGCCAAGCGCGCGGGCGAAATCGACGATGCCGGTCTTGTCGGAGACGCTGAGCAGGGCGCGCCGGATCGGCGTCGGTTCGGTGTTGGCGGGTATGGCGGCGAGAGACATGATCAATCCAGCAGATGGTAACGGCGTAATTTGGTGCGCAACGTGGCGCGATTGAGCCCGAGCAGGCGCGCGGCCTTGCTCTGGTTGTAGCGGACCTTCTCCATCACCGCTTGCAACAGCGGCACTTCGACTTCGGCCAGCACCAGGTCGTAGAAACCGGTGATCTCGGTTGCATCGACATGATCGAGGTAGGCGCCGACGGCGGCGCGTACGCTGATTCGCAGCGGCACCGCGTTGCCGTTGCTGGCGGTAACGATGGTGGGTGGTTCCGGCTTGAGATCTTCCTTGGCGTTCTTCATGCGGCGAATTCCGTCTGCTGCAGTTGCAGGAAAAAGCAGTCGAGTTGTTCGAGTTGCGCGGCGGCGCTGTCGAGTGCGTTGAACCGGCGGCGGAAATCCAGCGCGCCGGGGTAGTGTTCCAGGTACCACGCGACGTGCTTGCGCGCAAAACCGAGGCCGAGCGAAGGACCGTAGAATTGATGCAACTCCCTGACGTGTTGCAACACCAGTTTGTGGATGAACGCGAGCGGCAGTGCCTGCGGTTGCGTGCCGGTTTGCAGAAACTGGGTGATTTCGCGGAACAGCCACGGCCTGCCGCGCGCACCGCGGCCCACCATCACGCCGTCGGCACCGGTGTGATCGAGTACTTGTTTTGCCTTTGCGGCAGAGGTGATGTCGCCATTGGCAAATACCGGGATGCGCACGGCGGCCTTGATAGCGGCGATGGTGTCGTACTCGGCATCGCCGTTGAACATGCAGGCGCGGGTGCGGCCGTGGACGGCGAGCGAGCGGATGCCGGTGTCTTCGGCAATGCGGGCGATGGTGGCGCCATTGCGCAAATCAGGACTCCAGCCCGTACGGATTTTCAGCGTGACAGGCACTGCCACTGCCTGCACGACGCTGTGCAGAATGTCGCGCACCAACGGCTCGTCTTTCAGCAGCGCGGAACCTGCCGCCTGTTTCAGCACTTTCTTGACCGGGCAGCCCATGTTGATGTCGATGATCTCGGCGCCTTGTTCGACATTGAGCCTGGCGCATGCAGCCATCAATTGCGGATCGGCGCCTGCGATCTGCACGACGCGCGGCGACGCTTCGTCACGATGGATGCCGCGCAGACCGCTGCCTTGCGGATGTGTCAGCTGCACATGGGCGCTGAGCATTTCGGTGGCGGTCAATGCGGCGCCGAATTGACGGCACAAACGGCGGAATGGGCGGTCGCTGATGCCTGCCATCGGAGCGAGCACCACGTTGGATTCGAGTTGATGGGAGCCGATCTGGATCACGGAAAAACAGCCCTGGCTGTCGAGGGTGCAATTTTAACTGCGCGGCCGGGTGCAGTCCAACCAAACCCGGTCAGGGCGAGTGCAGTACGACCTTGTAATTGACGGCCTCGCTGCCCGGATCCACCAGTTCGAGTTGTACTTGCACCGAACTCTTGGCCGGCATTTTGTCCACTTGCTGCAATTCCGCCGGCAGGTATTCCTGTGGCGTAAACAGACGATTGGCCATCAGTTTGTTGGTGGGGTCGCTGAAATCCAGTTCCAGGTTGGGAAACGTCTGCGGTTG
>Ga0335083_10006336_pt1 | contig 14803 bp, 14 predicted proteins | sample Lox_Sample_42_FD_206716 | JGI IMG/M metagenome (GOLD analysis project Ga0335083, IMG submission 206716) | Soil microbial communities from Loxahatchee National Wildlife Refuge, Florida, United States - Lox_Sample_4.2 | ecosystem: Environmental > Terrestrial > Soil > Wetlands | place: USA... | reverse complement strand
TTTGAAAAGAAAGGATCGCGACCAGAACGGCAGGCCCCTCAGTCGAACAGCACAACCTGCCTGACCCCGATCCCGTCGCGCAGCCGGTCAAAACCCGCGTTGATCTCCTCGAGCTTGAGCCGGTGGGTCAAGAGCGCGTCGACCGGCAGCTTCCCCGCCTGGAAGAGGGAAATGAATCGCGGCACGTCGCGTAAGGGCGCCGCCGAGCCGATGTAGGAGCCCTTCAAGGTCCGCTCCTCGGCGACCAGCGTCACCGGCGCAAGCGCCATGCGCCTACTCGGATGCGGCAGCCCGGCGGTGACCGTCATGCCCCCGCGCGCGGTGACGGCGTACGCAAGTTCGAGGGCCGGGACGGCCCCCGCCATGTCGAAGGCGAACTCGGCGCCGCCGCCGGTGATCCGCCGGACCGCCTCGACCGCGTCCTTGGCCCCCGCGTTGACCGAATGAGTGGCGCCAAGGCGTTGGGCGAAGGCGAGCTTGTCGTCGGAGAGATCGACGGCGACGATCTGACGCGCGCCGGCGAGTCTGGCGCCAAGGACGGCGCTCACGCCGACGCCGCCGAGGCCGACGACCGCGACCGACGCCCCCGGTTCGACCTTGGCTGTGTTGACGACCGCGCCGACCCCGGTCAGGACCGCGCAGCCGAACAGCGCCGCGAGTTCGAACGGCAGGCCGGGATCGATCCTGACGCAGGATTCCCGCGCCGCCACCGCGTGGTCGGCGAAGGCGGAAACGCCGAGATGGTGGTGGACGGGTTCGGCCTTAAACGACAGGCGGCGCTCGCCGCCGAGCAGAGTTCCCGCTCCGTTGGCCCTGGCCCCCGGCTCGCAAAGCGCGGGGCGGCCCGCCGCGCAAGGAGGGCAGCGGCCGCAGCTCGGCACGAAGACCAGCACGACGTGATCGCCGACGGCGAGGTCGCCGACCCCTTCGCCCAGCGTCTCGACGACGCCCGCCGCCTCGTGCCCGAGCGCCATCGGCGTCGGGCGCGGGCGCGAGCCGTCGATCACGGACAAGTCGGAATGACAGAGCCCCGCCGCCTTGATGCGCACGAGGACCTCGCCGCGCCCGGGCGGGGCGAGATCGAGCTCGATGATATCGAGGGGCTTCGACGCGGCGTAGGGCGGGGGAAGCCTCATTTTCTTGAGCAGGGCGGCTTTCACGCGCATCATGCATCGTCCTTTGCGGGATGAGGAACGCTAGCCGCTCATCGTGCGCGCGCAAAGGGGGCTGGGCCTTGCGCGGCCGCTCGTTCCTCGCCAAATGAGTCGGGTCGGCTCAAAATGGCCGCTTGGGGCCAATCCGGAGCGCTTGCATGCCGCAGACCAATAGCCGCTTCTTCGACGATCTTTCCCGCCTCATGACCGACGCCGCCGGTCTCGCCGACGGCGCGCGGCGGGAGGCGCAGACCTTCGCCAAGAGCCAGCTCGAGCGGTTGATGGGCGGCATGGACCTCGTGAGCCGCGAGGAATTCGAGGCGGTGCGGGACATGGCGTCGCGCGCGCGCGACGAGAACGAGAAGCTCGCCGCGCGGATCGCCGCGCTCGAAGCGCGCCTCTTGGGCCAGCAATCCGGGCCCGCTCCAGGTTGATCGTCAGAGTCTTGATTCGCCTCGCGGATTGTGTGGACGAAAGCGGCGCTTCGGTTTACCTATAGGCCCGAATCACGGAGGTTGCGGGCGTCCGCCCCGCTCGATTCGACGAGGCCGAGCGCGAAGAAGGGGCGGCTCGGTTCGCGTAGCGTCGTCGCCCCGCGTCGTGCGTTATCTGGCCATCCCATCTCGCGCCGAAAGACCCTGATGAGCCTGACCGAGACTGTCGTCGACGACCGCGCCGAGCACCCTGTCGATGTCGTGGAGCGGCTGGCCGCGGTCAACGAATGGGCCTTCGACCGCGCCGAGACCGACGAGATCTCCATCCTCGTCTCGGGCGATTGGGCAAACTACGACGTCGCCTTCACCTGGATTCCCGGCATCGAATCGCTCCACGTCAGCTGCTCTTTCGATCTGAAGGCGCCAGAGCGCAAGCGGGGCGCCATCGCCGAGCTGACGCAGCTTATCAACGAGCAGCTGTGGATCGGCCATTTCGACCTCTGGAGCGGGCAAAACCTCATCATGTTCCGGCATTCGCTCTGTCTGGCGGGCGGAGCGTCGGCGAGCGACGCGCAATGCGGCGCGGTGGTCAAGGCGGCGGTAACCGCCTGCGAGACCTTCTACCAAGCGTTCCAGTTCGTGGTTTGGGCGGACCGGGAGCCGCGCGAGGCCATCGCATTCGCCGCCTTTGAGACGAGGGGTTCGGCCTGACCGAATTTTAGGCGCGCGCGGGCTGGCGCCCGCGGGCGATTGCGTGTAAGAGCCCCGCTTTCCATTTTCATGCGCTCCGTCGGGGACGGCGGCGCGCGCTTCCCGATCGGAGTTCCTATGGCTGTCCCGAGACGCAAAACGTCGCCGTCGCGACGCGGCATGCGACGCTCACACGACGCGCTGAAAGCGCCCACCTATGTCGAGGACAAGGATTCGGGCGAGTTGCGCCGTCCCCATCACATCGACCTCAAGACCGGCATGTACCGCGGCCGTCAGGTGCTGAAGCCCAAGTCGCCCGCGAACGAAGGCTAAAGCAGCTTTGCACGGCCACAAAGAGCCGGCCCTCGGGCCGGCTTTTTTGCGTCGGCGCTGCTTACGATCCCCGGGCCGCCCCCGCGCCGCCTACGATGAGCAGGCAGGCGAGCCCCAGCGCAGGCGTCGCCTGCGCGACGCCCGCCGCCACGAGAATGAGCGTCGAAAGCACCGGGGCCGCGTAGGAGGCGACGCCGAGGAGCCGTATGTCGCCGTGCTTGACCCCGTAATCCCAGACGTAGAAGGCGAGCCCGACCGGTCCGATCCCCAAACCGAGGATCGCCAGCCACTGCGACGCGCTCGGCGGGACGACTGTCCGTTCGAACGCCAGATGGCAAAACGCCGCGAGCGCTGCGGTCATCAAGCAGAAGCCGGCGACCGCCTCGGTCGGCGCGCCTCTGAGGCGGCGCGACAGGATCGAATAGCCGGACCAAACGAAAGCGCAGCAGAGCGCCAATCCGTAGCCGGTCGAGGCGCTCTGTCCGCCGGACGCAAATGTCGCGCCATCTGATAGAAAAAGGGTCGCGGCGCCGCCGAAGCCCAGAACGGCGCCGACGACATGCCGGGCCCGCAGGCGCTCGCCGGGCAGCGCTGCGGAAAACAGCACGATGAGGAGCGGCCAAAGGTAAGCGATCAGGCTGGCCTCGGCGGGCGGGGCGCGGCGCAACGCCGCGAAATAGAGCGCGTGATAGCCGAAGAGGCCGCCGACGCCGACGAGCCACACAGGCCACGGCTGGGCGAGCAGCGACAGGCGGCCGCGCGCGCCGGCGTAGCCGAGCCCGCAGATCCCGCCGATTGCGAACGTCAGCGCCGCAAGCTCGAACGGCGGCGCGTCGCCCGACTTCGCCGTCAGAAACGCAAGCGACGACCAGAGGAGAACGGCGACGAAGCCGACGAGAGTGGCGGGCGCCGCGGGCCTGGCGGCGTTTGCCTGGAAAGCGTCTGCGACGTCTCCGCCGCCACTTGTTTTCCGCTCAGAAGAACCCACTTCTTTGGTCAACGGAAGTCTTGCCCGCGGCTCGGTTGCTCACGCATCATTACAAAGCTTTCATGTTCGGGCCATCAGCAGGTTAGGCGGCGAAGGGCATTCTCCGGCGGACGTTAAGCCGAGGAAAGGCTGACTTCCCGACAAGGTGTCTTGATGTCGCTTCGTGGTTCGTCCCGTTCTCTACGCGCAGCGCTTCTCGGTGCAGCGGGGATCGCCGCGCTGGGCGGGCTGGCGATCGAGAGGACGTTTGTTCCCGATCACGCGGCTGCGGCGGCCAACGTCATGAACTCGCCGACCTCGTCGCCGTCCAATCCGAACGCCATCTCCCTCTTTCCGGCGGTGGGGCCGGGTTCGTTCGCGGACATCGTTGACCGAGTCGAGCCCGCCGTTGTTTCGGTGAAGGTCAAGGTGACCGAGGCGGAGCAGTCCAGCGACGAAGGCATCCTGCCCGAATTCCCGCCGGACAGCCCCTTCTACCATTTCTTCCGTCGATTCGGACATGGCGACCACGATGGCATCATGCCGCGCCGCCATAGCACCATGGCGCAGGGCTCCGGCTTCATAATCTCCTCCGACGGCTACGTCGTCACCAACAATCACGTCGTCGATCACGCCAGCGACGTGACGGTCAAGACGGCGGACGGCAAAACCATGCCGGCCAAGGTGATCGGCGTCGACAGCAAGACCGATCTGGCGCTCCTCAAGGTGGACGGGACTGGCTTCCCCTTCGTGACCTTCTCCTCGGAGCAACCTCGCGTCGGCGACTGGGTGATCGCGGTGGGCAACCCGTTCGGGCTCGGCGGCACCGTAACCGCGGGCATCGTGTCGGCGCGCGGCCGCGACATTGGCTCGGGGCCCTATGACGACTTCCTGCAGATCGACGCACCCGTGAATCACGGCAATTCCGGCGGCCCGACCTTCAACACGAAGGGTGAGGTCGTCGGCGTCAACACGGCGATCTTCTCGCCATCCGGCGGCAGCGTCGGCATCGGCTTCGCCATTTCCAGCGACGTGGTCAAGAACGTCGTCCAGCAGCTGAAGGACAATGGCGCCGTGACGCGCGGCTGGATCGGCGTCGAGATCCAGCCCGTCACTCAGGACATCGCTGACAGCATGGGTTTGAAGAGCACGGGCGGCGCTCTGGTCGCTGAGGCGCAAAGCAGCTCTCCCGCGGCCAAGGCGGGCGTCAAGAGCGGCGACGTCATCACCGCCGTGGACGGAGAGACCGTCGCCAATCCGCACGAGCTCGCAAGAAGGATCGCGGCGCTTGGGCCGAAAAAGACGGCGACGCTTGCGATCATCCGCAATGGCTCGCCGATGACCCTTGACGTGACGCTCGGCACGATGCCGGCGGACAAGACCGCCGGCAACGAGAATAGCGGCGCCGACGAAAAAGGCGCGTCCGCCCTCGCCAAGCTTGGCCTCACCCTGAAGTTGGGCGACGACGGCGTAACGGTCGCGGACGTCGATCCGGACAGCGCCGCCGCGGACAAAGGCATCAAACAGGGCGACGTTATTCTTGAGGTCGGGGGCAAGGCCGTGAACCGCCCCTCGGAGGTCTTGAGCGCCATCGACACTGCGCGGAACGACGGCAAGAAGAGCGTGCTCATGCGCGTCAAGTCGGATAACGGAGAGCATTTCGTCGCGCTGCCAACGCGAGCTTCGTGACTTAAGTCCGGCGTTCCTAACATAGGGACGCCGGCAAGAAATGGATGGAAGAGTTCATGGGCTAGTCCCCGGCCCTGCGCAAAGCGCGCTCTTCCGTCCAGTCGGCGGTCGCACATTCCCCGCCCGCGCGACCCCGGCAAGGTGGCGGCAGGTCCTTTTTAAGCCCCCCGAGGACCTGCCGCCATTCCTTTGCGCGCTCGCCGCCTGTATATGTTGGTAGCCCATGCGCATTCTTGTTGTCGAAGATGATCGGGACGCAGCCGCATACCTCGCCAAAGCCTTTCGCGAGGCCGGCCATGTCGTCGATTTGGCGCACGACGGCGTTCACGGATACGATCTCGCGATCGAGGGCGGATACGATGTCGCCATCATCGACCGCATGCTGCCGAAAATGGATGGCCTGACCCTGGTCGGCGCCCTGCGTAGCCAGAAGAACGAGACGCCTGTTCTGATTCTTTCCGCGCTTGGACAGGTTGACGACCGCGTCAAGGGACTGCGGGCCGGCGGCGACGATTACCTGGCGAAGCCCTATGCGTTTTCCGAACTCCTGGCGCGCGTCGAAACGCTCGCGCGCCGCAAGCCGAAGGGGACGCCCGAGGAGACCGTCTTTCGCGTCGGCGACCTCACGCTCGATCGCCTGTCCCACAAGGTCACCCGTCGGGGGGAGGAGATCGTCCTTCAGCCGCGGGAATTCCGGCTGCTCGAGTATCTCATGCAGAACGCCGGGAAGGTGGTGACGCGCACCATGCTGCTCGAGCATGTGTGGGACTACCATTTCGATCCGCAGACCAACGTGATCGACGTGCATGTATCCCGACTGCGCGCCAAGATCGACCGCGATTTCGACGCGCCGCTCCTGAGCACGGTGCGTGGCGCCGGATACATGATCCGTGACAGCGCTCGGTAAGCTTTTCCGCGCGACCGCCTTCCGTCTTGCGCTTGCGATATTGGTGATCAGCGCCATCGGCGCCGGAGTCGTCCTCACGGTCATCGCCTGGCAGGTCGTGACCGTGGTGGACGGCGAGATGGCGCAGACCATAGAGGCTGAGGCGAAGGGCCTCGCCGACCAGTATGCGCAAGGCGGGGTACGCCGGCTCGGAGCGGTGGTCGAGGCGCGAACCCGCCAGCCGGGCTCGTCCCTCTATCTCCTAACCGACGCGGCGGGAGAGCCACTCGCCGGCAACGTCGAGCAGATCCCGCCCGGCGTGCTGGATCATCCCGGCTTCGTCGACACGCCCTACCGCACGATTGCGGGCAATGATCGAGGCCGCCGCGCGCTCGCCCGCATCTATGTCCTGCCAGGCGGCTTTCGGCTCCTCATCGGACACGACCTCGGCGACCGGGCCCGCATCGGCGGCGTGATGGTGCGGGCGCTCGCCCTCTCGCTCGTCTTCTTCGCCGCGCTCGCCGCCGCGGGAGCGTTATTCGTGGCACGGCGCGTATTGAACCGCATCGACGCCATCAGCACCTCCGCGCACGGCATCATGGCCGGCGATCTGACCAGACGGTTGCCGGTGTCCGGCTCGGGCGACGAGCTCGACCGGCTCGCCGAGGGCCTCAACGAGATGCTGGGACGCATCGGCGAACTAATGCAGGGCCTGCGCGAGGTTTCCGACAACATTGCGCACGACCTGCGCACGCCGCTCACCCGGCTCCGGAACCACGCCGAGGCCGCGCTCGCCTTCGGCGGCGACGTGGCCGCCTATCGCGCCGCGCTCGAAAAGACGATCGAGGAGTCCGACCACCTCATCAAGATCTTCAACGCGCTTCTCCTCATCGCGCGGGCGGAAGCCGGCGGCGACATGGAGGCGCCGCACGCCTTTGACGTCGGCGAGGCGGCGCGCAGCGTGGCCGAACTATATGATCCGATCGCCGAGGAGGAGGGGGTGAAGCTTACGGTCGCGACCGAGGGTCGGCTGACGGTCAACGGCAACCGCGAGCTGATCGGCCAGACCATCGCCAATCTCGTGGACAACGCGCTCAAATACGGCGCGCCGCGCGAAGGCTCTCAGGTGAAGCCGGAGGTCGCCGTTTCGGTTCGCCGCAGGGCCGACAAAGTCGTCCTTGTGGTCGCCGATCGCGGCCCCGGGATCGCGGCGTCCGACCGAGAGCGAGCGCTGGCGCGTTTTGTCCGCCTCGAAGGCTCGCGTTCTCGTCCGGGATCGGGGCTCGGACTTTCGCTCGCGGCCGCGGTCGCCCGGATGCACGGCGGCGCCGTCGAGCTCGAGGACAACAAGCCGGGCCTTCGCGTGCGGGTCACGCTGCCCGCCGCGCCGGAGCCGCTGCAGCTTGCGCCCGCCGCGGCGCCGCGCAGCCTCAATGCCCCCGTCCCTAGCTGAACGCCTGGTCGACGCGCCGCGCCTCGCGACGCCCGCTCGGGCGAAGCGAAGGTTCGCCGCGCTGCTCGACGGCGCGGATGCGTTCGCGGCCGAGCTCTCGGAGGAGCCGGCACGCCGCCTTCTCATTGGGATCGCGGACCATTCGCCTTATCTCTGGTCGCTGGCGACCGAAGATCCGGCGCGCCTCGCGCGCCTTTTGCGCGCGCCGCCGGAGGAGTCGCTCGACTCCCTGATCGCGGCGCTGGCTGCGCGGCGCGACGACGAAGCGCAGATGATGCAGGCGCTGCGCCTCGCCAAGCGCGAGGCCGCGCTTCTTGTCGCTCTTGCCGACCTTGGCGGCGCCTGGGGCGTCGTCGCCGCTACGGAAGCGTTGACGCGTTTCGCCGACGCCGCCGTCGGCGCGGCGCTCGCATTTGTTCTGCGCCAGAACGCGCTCGCCGGGCGCCTCGCGCTCGATCCCGACTCCCAGAACCTGCATGAGGCCTGCGGCATGGTCGTGCTGGCGCTCGGGAAACACGGCGCGCGCGAGCTGAACTACTCGAGCGACGTCGATCTCATCGTGCTCTACGACCCGACGGCTGCGTCGATCCCGTTGGGGACGGAGCCTGCGCCGCTCTTCGTCCGGATGACCAAGGCGCTCGCAAAAATCCTGCAGGCCCGCACCAGCGACGGCTATGTGCTGCGCGTGGATTTGCGTTTGCGCCCCGATCCCGCCTCCACCCCGATCGCCGTCTCGACCGCCAGCGCTTATGCTTACTATGAGACGCTCGGCCAGAACTGGGAGCGCGCCGCGCTCATCAAGGCGAGGCCGGCGGCCGGAGACCTCAAGCTCGGCCAGAAGTTCCTCGTCGACCTCGCGCCGTTCGTCTGGCGCAAGTATTTCGATTACGCCGCGATCGCCGACATCCACGCCATGAAGCGTCAGATTCACGCGGTGCGCGGCCACGAGAAGGTGGTCGTGCCGGGCCACGACGTGAAGCTTGGCCGCGGCGGCATCCGCGAGATCGAGTTCTTCGTTCAGACGCAGCAGCTCATCTTCGGCGGCCGCCGCCCGCAGATGCGCGGCTCGCGCACCCTCGACATGCTCCGCCAGCTTCGCGCCGACAATTGGGTGACAAGGGAAGCCGAGGAGGAGCTTGGCGAGGCCTACCTTTTCCTTCGCCGCATCGAACACCGGCTGCAAATGATCGCCGACGAGCAGACGCAACGGCTGCCCTTCGAGGCCGCGGAACTCACGCGCTTTGCCAAATTCTGCGGCTACCGGGCGCTCGCGGCGTTCGAGAAAGACCTCATCCAGCGCTTGACTGACGTCGAGCGCCACTATGCGCGGCTGTTCGAGGACGCGCCGACGCTCAGCGCCGCCGCCGGTAATCTCGTCTTCACCGGCGTCGCGGACGATCCCGAGACGCTCGCCACCTTGAGCGCGCTCGGCTTTACGGACCCAGCCGCCGCGGCGGAGACGATCCGCGGCTGGCATTTCGGTCGTCGGGCAGGCGTCCGCAGCGCCCGCGCGCGCGAGGTCCTCACGGAGCTCACCCCCGCGCTGCTGGAAGCCTTCGCCGGCTCAGGCGACTCCGACGCGGCGCTCGCCGCCTTCGACGAGGCGCTCGCCCGCATGCCCGCGTCCGTCGAGCTCATGACCATCCTGCGATCGAACGCAAGCCTGCGCGAATTGTTTGGCGACGTGCTCGGATCGGCACCGCGCCTTGCGCAGGTGATCGCGACCCGGCCGCATGTGCTCGACGCGGCGATCGACCCCGCGCGCGCAAACGACTTCGCCGGTCTTTTGAAGGAAGAGGAGACGAAGGCGCGCGCGCAAAGTTTCATCGGACAGGCGAGAGGATTCGAGGAGGCGCTTGACCGCGCGCGCGACTTCGCCGCTGAGGAAACGTTCCTCATTGGCCTTAACCTGCTCTCCGGCAGACTCGACGCCGACCGCGCCGGCCGCGCTTACAGCGCGCTCGCCGAGGCTCTCGTCGCGGCCATGTTGAACAGCGTCGAGACCGCCTTCGCGGCGGAGCATGGGCGGATACGGGGCGGGCGGGTCGCAGTCGCCGCGCTTGGAAAGCTGGGCTCGCGAGAGATGACGGCCGCATCCGACCTCGATCTTATTGTCATCTACGATTTCCCCGCCGATGTGGGCGATTCGAATGGGCGTCGGCCGCTCGACCCTTCGCCCTATTACACTCGGCTGACGCAGCGGCTCCTCGCCGCGCTGACCGCGCCGACCAAGTCCGGCAAGCTCTATGACGTGGACCTGCGGCTCCGGCCTTCGGGGCGCAAGGGACCGCTCGCCACCCAATTCTCCGCCTTTGCGATCTATCAGCGCGACTCGGCGGAGAGCTGGGAGCATATGGCGCTGACGCGCGCCCGGGTGATCGCCGGCGATCCGAGCTTAAGCGAACAGATTTCGGAGACGGTGCGGCGCACGCTTCTCCGAAAGCGCGATTCCGCGCAGGTCGCCCGGGAGGTGAAAGCGATGCGGGCGCTCATCGCCTCGGAGAAGGGCGACAAGGACCTTTGGGACTTAAAGCTCGTCGCTGGAGGCCTCATCGACATCGAATTCGTCGCCCAGTACTTGACCCTCGCGCACGCGCACGCGCGGCGTGATATTCTGGACGTCTCGACGCGCAAGGTCATCGAGAAGGCGGGATTGGCGGGCCTCATTTCGCCCGGCGACGCCGAGACGCTCATCGACGCGCACCGGCTCTATGGCGACGCCACGCAATTCATGCGGCTCGCGATCTCCGGGCCGTTCGATCCCGCGAAGGCCGCCTCGGCCGTCAAGCGGCGCATTGCGGCGGCGACCGGCCATCCTGACTTCGAGGCGTTCGTCGCGGCTCTGGCGGAGGCGCGCGCCAGGGTGCACAAGGCGTTTGGGGCGATCGTGAAGGGCTGAGCCGCCGGCGATGCGGTCGCCGGAATCTGGTCGAAGGTCCCCGGTCGGCCGGTGACTGACACTGGGGACGATGCGGCCGCCAATCGAGCGCGCGGTCGGCGCGCGCGCCGGGCTGGCTTGCATACGACATGCGCGTCATGGCCGAGCGCTTCCAGTCCGAAGGCATGCCGCCTGGGCCGGGCGACCGAGAACGCCTGACTTGGATGCTGGGCCGCCTGCTGCGAAGCTACCGCGATTTCGCGCTCGAAACGGCGGACAGCGGGCGAACTTGACCGCCTGGCCATTTGGCGGGGGTTGAACGATCAGACCTTGCGACTAACTTTGGCCATCCTGGGCGGTTATGGGACCGCACGACGGTGGATTCTTGGGGGACCATCGATGCGACGCGGGACGCGTGCGACCAAAGGCGCATGTTTGATGAGCGCGGCGCTTGCGGCCGCGCTTTTCGGCGCTGACGCGGCCTCGGCGCGCGTCGCCTACAATGGCGGCGGGTCGGTCGGAGCTGCCGCCGGTGAAGCGACCGGCGTATTCATCGGCGGCGACATTCTCAGCTGGAATCTGACGCTTGCCGGACTGTTGGGCTCTCCCTTCAACCTCCATCCCTCGAATAGCGTCGTTTATCTGCAGGGATCGCAGGTCAGCGCGATCGGAAGCGACGTCACTTTCCACTACAACGGGAATCCAGGCGGCGAGGAGTCCGAGAACAGCCTGTTCGATGGAAATCACGGCTGCAGCCCGAGCGACTGGCTCTGCTTCCAGGAAAAGACCGCGCCGGACAACATTTTCGAGGCGGCGGCGCGGAGCGCCTCCGACATCCAGTTCCCGGCGCCCAATGTCCCGGGCGCGCCGGAACCTTCGGCTTGGGCGCTCATGCTCATAGGTTTTGCGACGCTCGGCCTCCTTCGGTTCTGGTTGCGCATGGCTCAGACCTCGGCGTGACGTCAAGGCCGGCGGCGCCGACGCCGTAAGCGACTTAAAGTGGCGACTTTCAGGGCGTCGGCCGGTGGCTTCGGCGTCCGTACGATTTGTCAGGTGGATGATTGTGGGCAGACTTTCAGCGTCGAAGCGCGCCACCTCGTTTGGCCTGGGACTTGGGTTTCTGCTTGGCGCGGCTTGGGCGTCCGCGGAGGTGGTCGATCTCGTTGAATCCACCCCCGGCAGTCCTGTGATCGAGGTTCTCCGGGCAGAGACCGGCGCGGCAAATTCCGCCGTCGCGGACCGCGACAGCGCCTTGGCCGGCGCCGGCGATCGAGACGCGACCGGCGCCTCTTCCTCCCCGATTCCCGAGCCGGGCGCATGGGCGCTTATCGTCCTCGGATTTCTGGGTGTTGGCCTCGGGGTTTACCGCAAGCGCAAGCCTCGGCTCGCCTCGGTGGCCGACTGACCGCGTCGTCACCGTAGGGCTTCAATCACCGCTTTCAGGGTGGCGACGGTCGACGCATCCGTTTCGCCGTCGACCCGTTCCGGCCGGAAGTGGCGCTGAAAGGCCGTGACCGCCGCCTGCGTCTTGCGGTCGTAGACGCCGGTGAGGTCGAGGCCGTAGCCATAGAGCGCGAGCATCGCCTGCAACGCCCGCACCGAGGGGCCCTCCTCTCCCGGCCGAAACAGGCGGCCGCCCTTGATCGGCGCGGGGGGGACCCAGTGCCCGACGCCGCCGCGCCAAAGCGTCTCCCAGGGGAAGGCCTCGCCGGGGTCGCGCTTGCGCGCAGGGGCGATGTCGGAATGCGCGAGGACGCGCTCCGGCGGGATGTTCCATCGAGCGCAAACTTCCTGCGCGAGCGCGATGGTCGCGGCGATCTGATCTTCGGGGAACGGGGGCGAGCCCCCGTCATGGCCGGGATTGACGATCTCGATCCCGATCGAGGCGGAGTTGAGGTCGTTCTCGCCCTTCCAGTGGCCCTTGCCCGCGTGCCAAGCGCGATCGCGCTCGGCGACGAGTTGAACGATCCGCCCGTCCTCCCAGACGAAGTAATGCGCCGACACTTCCGAGGCCGGATCGAGAAGCCTCGCGAGCGCGCATTCGCCGGTCGGCATGCCGGTGTAGTGGAGGATGAGCGCGTTTGGCCGGCCCATCCGGCGCCGTTCGCCGAAATTGGACGACGCGATGAATTCGGCGGCGAGCGGGCTGTCGGGAATCGGCATCAACCGACTTCGCCGTCGTGACCGGCCACGATGCGTCTGTCGGAAGAAGCGGGGCGGCTCAGCCGCTCCAGGCGACGCAGACGCGGTTGCCGTAGGCGTCGTAGCCGTGACGCACGCAGTGGCGCGGACGGGTCACGGCGTTGCCGACCAGGGCGCCGCCGACTGCGCCGATGGCGCCGCCCGCGATGGCGCCGCCCGCGCTGCCGCCTGAGACGGCGGACCCGATCAGCGCGCCCGTGCCCGCGCCGAGCGCGCCGCCGACGAGGGTGCCCGTCTGCTGCTGCTGCGTCTGGCAGGCCGACACCGACAGGGCGCCGGCGAGGGCGAACGCGATGGCGATTGCTTTTGTCTTCATTGGCGTGGACTCCCTTCGAGGATCGCTCCGAAAGCCGGGCGGCTCAAGGTCGCCCGGGCTCCGCCGGCTGCGTGATTCGGACCGGTCGGCGGACCGATCCAGCGGGCTTTCGTCTCAGTAATAGGCCACGCAGACCCGGTGGCCGCTGTAGTCGTAGCCCCATTGCGCGCAACGCCCGGCATAGGACGGGGTCGCCGCCGCGCCGATCACGGCGCCGGTGCCCGCGCCGATCGCCGCGCCAGCGATCGTGCTGCCCGCGTTGCCGCCCGAGACCGCCGAGCCGATGAGGGCGCCCGTGCCCGCGCCGAGCGCCCCGCCAACCAGCGCGTTTTGCTGTTGCGGGGTCTCGCAGGCCGACACGAAGACGGCGGCCGCGAGCGCCAGCGAAAGAGCAAGCATCTTTTTCATCGATCTATCTCCCGTCTCTTCGTGTCCAAACCGTTAAGGTCCGCCCCCCAAAACACGGAGCGGCGAGCGCGAGCAGGAAAGGGTCTGCTTCGCCGGGACCATCCCATAATCTCATTAATACCGCAATGAACCGCGGCCAGTTCTCGCTTCGGCTCTCCTAGACGCTGGTGATGCATATTGGTCTCCTTGCCGCCGCGATTTTGCCCCGACGTTGCCTCTCGCCCGCGAGGCCTTGTCCAGAATTCGCCGGGATGGGTTTGGCGGCCAAAACATCTATTCTATTGCCCCCGCGCTGACGCTGGCCGCGGCCCCGGGCCTTTCCCCCTTGACCGCCGCCGCTCGACGCTCATATGCCGCTCATCGCCAGTCGGCCGGACGGCCGCCGCTCCATAAGAGGGGCGGAGGAAAGTCCGGGCTCCAGGCGGACGCGGCGCCGGATAACGTCCGGCGGGGGCGACCCCAGGGATAGCGCCACAGAAAGCAAACCGCCGTTTGCTTCGCCGTGAAGGCGAACGCGAGCGGCAAGGGTGAAAGGGTGCGGTAAGAGCGCACCGCGCCGGCGGCAACGTCGGCGGCACGGCAAGCCCCGCCGGGAGCAAGACCGAATAGGAGCGACGCAGCGCTCGCCCTTACGGCGGCGCAGGGCCTGTCCGCCGGCCTTGTCGCTCGGGTTGGTTGCAGGAGGCGTCCGGAGACGGGCGTCCCAGAGGAATGGCCGTCGTGGCCGGGCAAGCCCCGGCCACACAGAACCCGGCTTACAGGCCGGCTGGCGTTGTATCGCTCTCCGTCCCGCACTAAGGGAATCTCGGAGCGGAGAAATTTATGCTGCGGGCGGACAAGGTCATTGCGGCGGGCGACTGGTCGGGCGAGCCGGCCGACAGCGTGGTGCTCGACTACGACGAGCGCTACCGCCGTCGCGTTGTCATGACCGGCGTCGGCGGGCTCGCCTTCCTGCTCGACCTCAACGAGGCGGCGATGCTGCGCGGCGGCGACGGTCTCAAACTCGAGGATGGGCGCATGGTCGAGGTGGTCGCCGCGCCCGAGCCGCTGGCCGAAATCCGCGCGCCCGACGCGCGGGCGCTCGTGCGCGTCGCCTGGCACCTCGGCAACCGCCAGCTGCCGACCGAAATGATGGCCAAGGCGCTGCGCATTCGCCGCGATCCCATCATCGAGGCGATGGCCGAGGGGCTGGGCGCGCGCGTGATCGCCGTCGAGGCGCCGTTCAATCCGGAAGGCGGCGCTTACGTGCAGGCGCAGGCCCCGGCCCACGCGCACGACCATGACGCGCACGATCACGAACATGCGCGCGACCACCATCACGGCCACGACCATCACGATCACGACCATCACAGGCATGATCACGGCCGCGATCGTGAGCACGGGATCACGCCCG
>Ga0335083_10006335_pt1 | contig 14804 bp, 15 predicted proteins | sample Lox_Sample_42_FD_206716 | JGI IMG/M metagenome (GOLD analysis project Ga0335083, IMG submission 206716) | Soil microbial communities from Loxahatchee National Wildlife Refuge, Florida, United States - Lox_Sample_4.2 | ecosystem: Environmental > Terrestrial > Soil > Wetlands | place: USA... | reverse complement strand
CCTTCACGTCAATGCCAGGGTCGTACACCGGCAGGCCCGGCAGGCGGTAACTGCGCTCGCCCCAGGAAGTTTCCGAGGCCGCGGCCAGAACGGTAACGGTGAGTCCATCCTCCGGCGGGCGGTCGGGATCGGCACGCACGGAACGGGCCGGCCCGATGCGGAGGTAGATTTTGTTATTGAGCAGCGTCTGCGTGACAGGATGCGACGAAAAAATCCGAAGCATAAGGTCGCCATCATCGGTGACGTTTTGCGCGCCGGTGTCGCAGACCAGATCGTCATCGGCGACGACGCCCCAGTCGGCCAGCAAGCTGTCCAGGCCAAAGGGCCGGGCGGGATCAATCATGAGAATGAGGCGCCCGGCCCGGGTGGCGAGAAACTGGCGGAGCAATTCCTGCTCAAACCCGGTGAACGGAGCCTGCGGACCGGCATCGATCAGCAACGCGGCGTCGTCCGGGATTTTTTTCGCCACGCTCAGATCAATGATCTCGACGTCGAAATTGCGGCGGCGGAGCTCGTCGCCGAGCAGGGAGAGACCGCGCACCGGATCGACGTCGTCGGGCCGTTGTTCGCCGTGGCCGGAGAGAAAATAGATTTTTTCCCGTTCGGCGTGGGAGACGTCGAGAATGGCGGCGGTAAAGGCCTGTTCGCCGAGGAAGGCGCTGCGGCGGTTCCTGTCCTTGATTTCGTACAAATCCGAAAAGTGCAGGACGTGGTGCTTCTCGTCGCAGCTGACAAGAATGTCCCCCGCCGCGGTGACGCCGAGCTGCTCGGCCTCGCGACGGCTCTTGTAGACGTCGAGGTAGTCAACGGAAATCTTCCCGGTCTCGTTGGCTTCGCTGGCATAGACGTATTCGCGCAGCAGGCTGCGCACGTCGTGTGCGCTGCGGGCCAGCTCCCCGTCGTCGGAGTTTTCGTCGAAGGTGACGACAATGCGCACCGGCCGGGTGAGCTGGCGGAGATAGGACAGGGTTTCGGGCGAGAGGGCGTAGCGGCGGTTGGCGATGAGGTCGAAGCGCCAGGCGTGATGGCGCGCGAGATAGTTGAGGCCGCCGAAGAGCGTCAGCATGAGCAGCGCCTGGAGGACGAGATTGACCGTGCGGATCCAGCGGGCGGAGCGGAAGCTTTCGACGGAGGACATGGAGCGTCAGCTGTGCAGGATGCGGGTTTCGACGCCGAGGACGCTGAGGATGAGGGCGAGCGCCGTCCCGCTGAAGTAGAAAAGAAGTTCGCGCGTATCCACCACGCCGCGACGGAAATCGTCGAGGTGCTGGAACACCTGGGCATAATCGACGGCATTTTTCAGCGGATGCAGGGCGGTGACGGTGGTGAGTGCCTCCACCGTGTTCAGATAGCGGAGGCCGATGATGAGCCCGAACAGCATGGTGAAGGCGAAAATCGCGGCCACCGCCTGGTTGCGCGACAATGAGCTGGCAAACACGCCCAGACTGACAAAGAGCAGGCCCGAAATGGCGATGAAGACATAACCGCCGACAACCGCGGCCGGATCGAGGAACCGCGGATCGCCGGAGAAACCCTTGAGCAGCCAGAAATAAGCGCCGGTCGAGGCCCAGAGCGCGCAATAAAGGAAATAGGCGGCGAAAAATTTTCCGAGCACGACTTCGGTGGTGGTCACCGGCGTGGTCAGGAGGGTTTCGAGCGTGCCGAGGCGGCGCTCTTCCGCGAGGCACTTCATGGTCAACAGCGGCACCAGGAAAAACACCGGCAGGTCTCCAGGATGCCGGTGAAAATGAAGCCCATGACCGCCAAGAAAAGCACGGCGGCGATGTACGTGGCCGGATTGACCAGCAGCATGCGGATTTCGTGGCTGAGAATGGTCCAGAAGTGTTTCATCTCAGAAATAGGGGCCAGGGGAGGATGACGGACATTCGCGTTGCAACGGCCTAATTTTTTTGCCCCGGCAGCCGGCCCGCCCGCGGATCTCTGGCTTCCGCCCTTTGGCTTCTGGCCTCCGGTTTCTGGCCCGCCGGCTCGTCCTTCACGTCCCAGCTTCGCTTGGTCGCGGTGAGGAAGACGTCTTCCAGGGTCGGATGCTCGCGGCTGAGGGCGCGCACGCGGAAGCTTTGCGCGGCCAGCGTGCGCAGCAGCGGCTCGCCGAGTTCGTCGTCGCGCGCGGTGGTGAGGGTGAGGGCGTGAAAGCCGTCGGCGGCGGGTCCGGCGATGGCGGTGATTTTCAGCGTCGCCTCGACGCCGGCTAGGAGGGCGGGCAGCGCGGCGGTGTCGCCGGCGAGTTCGATCCGGTAGGTCGAGTGACCGAGAATTTCGCGGCGGAGTTGGGCCGGCGTGCCCTGGGCGACGACGCGGCCGCCATTGATGATCAGGACGCGGTCGCAGGTGACCTCGATCTCGGGCAGGATGTGGCTGGAGATGATGACGGTCATGCGTCCGCGCAGGCTGGAGATGAGGTCGCGCACGATGAGGATCTGGTGCGGGTCGAGGCCGATGGTGGGCTCGTCCATGATGATGACGGGCGGCTCGGCGAGAATGGCCTCGGCGATGCCGACGCGCTGGCGGTAGCCTTTGGAGAGTTTGCCGATGAGCCGGTGGCGGACGCGCTTGAGGTCGCAGATTTCGAGCACTTCGTCGAGCCGCGGGCCGAGCTTGCGGCGGGGCACCTCCTTGAGCCGCCCGCGGTAATAAAGGTATTCGTTGACGCGCATGTCCTCGGGCAGGGGATTGTTCTCGGGCATGTAGCCGATGAAGCGTTTCACTTCGTCGGCCCGGCTGGCGACGGGCAGGCCGCAGAGCCGGACGTCGCCGGAGGTGGCGGGCAGGTAGCCGGTGAGGATGCGCATGGTCGTGCTTTTGCCGGCGCCGTTGGGGCCAAGAAAGCCGATGATTTCGCCGCGGCCGACGGAGAAGCTGATGTCGTTGACAGCGGCCACGCCGGCGTAGGTTTTGACCAGATGCGAGACCTCGATGGCGGGCGCGGCGGTGGAGTCAGCGACGGACATGCGGGTGAGTTGAACAACCGATAGACACGACTGCACCAGAAAAGTTTAGGCGGAATTGAGCCGCCAGGCCGCGGCCAGCCCGCGCAGGGTGAGATCGGGCGCCAGGGTGAACGGCTGAAGCAAGTTTCTTTCAAGAAGGACGGCGGTGCTGCCGGTGGCCAGGATGCGGGGCATGGGTTCGCCGCGGGGGGCGAGGTCGGCCAGCACGGCGTCGAGCAGGGCCTGGATCATGCCGCCGAAGCCGATCACGGTGCCGATGCGCATGGCTTCGACGGTGGACTGGCCGATGGCGCGGGTCACCTCGAGCGAATCGTCGAGCAGTGGCAGGAGCGCAGTCTGTTCGTGGAGGTAGCGGCGCATGAGCTCGACGCCGGGCGCGATGATGCCGCCCTCGTAGCCGCGCGACTGCGTGATGATGTCGAAGGTCACGGCGGTGCCGAGGTCGATGACGATGGCGGGCGAGCCGAAGAGGGCGTGCGCGCCAGCGGCGTTGGCCAGACGGTCGGGGCCGATTTCCTGCGGCCGCGGATAGCCGATGTGCACGCCGAGCTTTTTTTCGTGGGTGAGCTGGAACACCGGCCGGGGCCAGTGGCGGGCGGCGAGCAGGTGCTCGAGCTTTTTTGTCGCGGCGGGCACGACCGAGCAGAAGGCGGCGCCTTCGAGGCCGGGATGGCCGGCCGAAATCTGCACCAGCGCCGGTCCGAAGCCCTCGCGGGGGTCATCGAGCAATCGCGTGGGCAGTTTTTCCCGGAACACCGTCGCGCCGGTCGCGACGACGCCGTAATGGGTGTGGGTGTTGCCGATGTCGATGCAGAGGAGTGACATGGTGGTCGAAAGCCGAAAGTCCAGAGTCGGGAGTCAAAATGACGGAAGCAAGCGCACAAGCGACGCTCAGCCCCCGGCCCGGGCGTCTTCCTTTTCCACCGTCACCTCGCCGGCGCGGAAGCGCAGGGTTTTGCCGGCGTCGGTGCGCAGCAGCAGCGAGCCTTCGCCGTCGATGCCCGCGGCGGTGCCGGAGAATTTTTTTTCGCCTTGCACGAGCGTGACCATCCGACTGCGGAGTGAGTCGAAGCGATTCCAAAGGTCGGCAAAATTTCCGGTATAATCGCCGTCGATGAAATCCGTGTAGGCGAGGAGCACGCGGCCGGTGAGCGCGGCGGCGAAGCGGTTGAGGTCGAGGGGCGCGCCGGCCTGCTCGGCCAGCGAGGTGGCGGTGGCGGCCAGGCCGCGGGGCCAGGCGTCGTGCGGGCAGTTGACGTTGAGGCCGAGGCCGAAAACGAGGTCGCGGATCTGGTCCGCGTCGACCCGCGCCTCGGTCAGCATGCCGCCGGCCTTGCGCCCGGCGAAGACGAGATCGTTGGGCCATTTGAGGCCGGGGGACAAGTGGCAGAAGTTGGCCACGAGCTCGCAGACGTTGAGTCCCATCCAGAGGGTGAACGTCTGCATGCGGGCGGGTTCGAGGCGCGGGCGGAAGGCGAAGCTGGCGTAGAGATTGCCGTTGGCTTCGCTGTGCCAGGCGCGGCCGAAGCGACCGCGGCCGTGCGTCTGCCGGCGGGCGAGGACGGCGAAGGGCGCCGGCCGGCCGGCGGCGAGCAGGCGCTCGGCCTCGCTGTTGGTGCTGTCGATCTCATCGAGGAAAACCAGGGTGAAGTCGCGCGCGCGCCGCCGCAGGTGGGCCTCGATCAGGGCGGCGTTGAGCGCAACGGGCCGCCGTGTGAGCTTGTAGCCGCGGCTGCGCACCGCCTTGAAGGCAAAACCCTGCTCGCGGAGTTTTCCCATGTGAGTCCACACGCCGACCCGGCTCATGCCGAGTTTCCTGGCCAGCGTGCTGCCGGAGACGAAGCCGGGCTGGTGATCGAGCAGTTCGCGGAGGATGACGATTTCAGGCGGGGTCGTCATGTCAGCGGCGCCAATCGAGGCCGAGGTCGACCCACACGCTGTGGTGGACCAGCGCGCCGGTGGAGATGAAATCGAGGCCGAGGCCGGCGAGGCGCGGCAGCGTTTTGAGTGTGATGCCGCCGCTCGCCTCGGTGAAGGCGCGGCCGGCGATGAGCGCAACGGCGCGCCGGAGCCGCGCCGGGGTGAAGTTGTCAAGAAGGATGACGTCGGCGCCGGCGGCGAGGGCGGAAGGAATTTGAGCCAGCGCGTCGACTTCTATCTCCACCGGCAGCTCGGGCGCGGCCCGCCGGGCGGCGGCGACTGCGGCGGCGAGACCTTCAGCCGCGCCGAGGAGCGCGAGATGGTTGTCCTTGAGCATGAACCCGTCGAAAAGGCCGAGACGATAGTTCCAGCCGCCACCGGAGGCGACGGCGTATTTTTCGAGCATGCGCCAACCGGGCGTGGTCTTGCGCGTATCGAGCAGTCGCGTGCGCGAAGTGCCGAGAGCCTCGACATACCGGCGGGTTTGCGTGGCCACACCGCTCAGGCGTTGAAGAAAATTCAGTATCACCCGCTCCGCGGTGAGGAGGGTGCGCGAATCGCCGCTGAGCGTGGCGAGCACGGCGCCGGCGGGCAGGCGCGCGCCGTCGCGGGCGCGGAGCTGCGCGGTGGCGCGGCCGCCGTAAACGGAAAGAATAAGCGGCACGAGCGACAGTCCGCAGACGACGAGCGGTTCGCGCGCGACCAGATCCGCCGCGCCGGCCCGCGGCGCCGTCCGCCCCAGGCTGGCGGTGGAGAGATCGCCGGTGTGCGCCGGCCGCGCGCGCAAGCCGAGCCCGTGCAAATCCTCCTCGCGCGCCATTTCCACCAGCCGGCGCAGGTACGCGCGGTCGAGATCATCCCAGGCGAGGCGCTGGAGGAGGACGTCGGCCGGAGGCGATTTGGGCGGAGCGGGCATGATGGCGAAGTGCGGCGTTGAAACTAAAAACGACCCGCCCACGCTGGCGCAAATGTCATTTGCAGAATTTCAACAATCGCTCGCCGCGGCGGCCGGGCCGCCGGCGGGGTTGTCGCCGGCATTGCAGGCGCTCTGGCACGACGCGCGGGGCGACTGGGACCGGGCGCACGCATGCGCGCAGGAAGACGGATCGCGCGCCGGCGCATGGGTCCACGCCTACCTGCACCGGAAGGAAGGCGACGACGGCAACGCCGGCTACTGGTATGCACGGGCGGTCCGGCCTTTTTTTCAGGGCGACGCGGAAGCGGAACGGGAGCACATCGCGCGTGCGCTGCTGGCGGAGCGATGAGCCTCGGTTCGTCGTTCAACCCTGGCCGCCGGGCTTCGCGGCGAGAATCGAGCGCAAAAGCAGATGCGGGAAGGAGGGGTCGACGTCGAAGAGGCGGGCGCGCCCGAAATAATCGTCGCGCCGGGCGGGAAAGCGCAGTCCGAGGGCGGCGAACAAGATGGCGTTGTCCGTGGCGTCGTTGGCGGTGCGGAGAATTTCGGCGTGGTCGGCGGGCGTGCCTGATTTGATGCGCCGGGCCAAAGTGGAGCCGCGACGCCCTTCCTTCGCCGCCAGTACCTCGAGGCCCTTCTGGAAATATCCTTCGGCCGCGGTTTCATCCCCTGTGCTGCGGGCGGTCAGATAGAGAATCCAATAATAGCGGGCGGGCGCTTCATCGGTCTTGCTCAGCGCGGCGGCCGCGGCGGCGTGGTCGCGGCGCGAGACGGCGGCTTCGAACACGTTTTCCGCGCCCGTCAGCCCCTCGGCGCGGCGGGCAAACCCGGCTTCGTCGCCCGCGCCGTAGGCAAGGGAGGCGTGGAGGTACCGGTCCAGTGAGCCGATCTCGTCGTCGCCGTAACGGCGGCGAAACTGGGCCAGAAACTGGGTGATGGCCCGCTCCCCGGCTGCGGAATCGGGCGCTGCGTTTTGTTGCAGGCGCAGCAGATCGGCGAAGAGCCCGATGTCGGTGGGCGCGGCCGCCAGTTCCGCCTGGGCCGTTTGCACCACGTCCTGCTTCCGGCCCAGCGCCAGCAGGGCCATGCGCTTGTTTATCCGCAACGTCTCGCTGTGCACGCCGGCGCGTTCGGCCTGGAGCAGAAGATCCAGGCCGCGCTGGAAATGGGTGTCGTTGATCTCGTCAAATCCGAGGGCGACGGCGGCGTAGGGACAGGAGTGGCGGGCGGCGAGGGCGCGTTCGAAGAGCGGGCGGGAAACGTCGCTATCCTCCAACAGCCGGGCGTAAAGATAAGTCAGGTCGCCGTTGTCCGGCTCGGCCTCGGCCCAGCGGCGGTACTGGCCCGCCAGGTCGAAATCCGGATGCAGGCCTTCCATCATCGATTGGTAGTAGCGATGCCATTCGAGATGCACCGGCCGGTCGGAGAGGCGAGTTTGGAAGAGAGCGAGCGCATCGCCGGAGTGGAGCCCGGTCGCAACTTCGCCGATCACCGCCTCGTCATCGGGCCGCAGCCTCGCCTCGTTTTGCAGATAAGCGCTCATCGCCGCGTAACCGAGGCGCTTGTTCAACAGCGAGGCGACGGCATCCGGCGCCAGTTCTTCGAAAACATCCAGCCGGGTTTTCGCCAAGTTGGTGGTCCCCTCCGGCATGCTGATGGTCGAGGGAAAGGCGGTGAAAACAAAATCGGGCCGGTCGAGGAAATAGGCGGGCTGGTTGACGTAGAGGGAGTAGGCGTTCTCCTCCTTCCCGTCGGCCGCCGAATTGGCCGGATGGTACACGGTCGTTTCGAGATAAACCACCGCGGCTTTGTCGGGATTGAGCACGAGCACGCGCGGATGAAAGGGGCGCGGGACGAAATTGGTGGAAAAAGTGAAATGCCCGTCGGCGGCTTGTCCGCCGGGCAGCCGGGCCTGCAGGTCGAAGGTCCCTTCCGGCAAAGCCAGAATCTGCGGCGTGTGCGGCTGCAGATGATAACTCTGGCCGTTGAGCGAGACATCGTAGCCCTCGGGCAGACCGGAAACGAGGACCACGGGCAGGTTCCGTCCCTTGTAATAGCAGACGCCGGAATAAATGATCGCGGCAAGCGCCGCGATGAAGCCGATGGCCAGAGCATATGAGGCCGGCTTGGGCGATGAGGCCGGCCGGGCCGGCGCCGGCGCGACCGACGAGGGTGAGGCGGTCGCGTTTGCCTCGGCGGCCGGCGCGAGCGAGGCAAGAATGCTGTCCGTGACATCCGTGCCGCCGCCGAGATTCGTCGCCAGACTTTGAATCGTGTAGATGATGCCATGGGGAATGCCCCACCAGCCAAACAACAGGGAGATCAGCGTGAAGGGCAGGCCCTTGAGAAGACGGCTCTGGCCGGCGCGCATAAAATAGATGTGGGAAGGCCGCTTGAAACTGACGACCACGAGCGAAAAATTGTAACTGTAGATGACGAACCTGGCGCCGTGGGCCACTTCGCGGCGGATATTGTCCGCGTTTTGGCCCTCGATGCCGATGATTTTCAGGCGGGTGTTGGATTTTGAGGAAAGCATGGCACTGCCATGCTAATCCTGGCCGGGAAAACCGGGCAACATTTTATCCGCGCACCTGGTTGGGTCCGAGAGTCTCATCGGCCATCCCATGCATACTTCGCGTACCCCGGGTGACAGATGGACGCTGTGAAATTCAGCAAAGCGAAACCAAGGGAAGGCTCGTTCGACCATGGTGGTGTCAGATCGGAGCCAGTCGGGCTGATGCTGTTGCCAGGGAGCATGCGCGACGAAAAACCGCCGCCGGGTGTTTTTGCGGCTGGTGTAGGCGACGTAGCGCTCGAGAAGAAAATCATCAACCGAGCCGTCTGTGCATGAAGTGAGCGGCCGCTTTCGGGTCGGAAAGGCAAGGCGGAGGTCGGCTTCCAGCGCTGGATCGTGCACGTGCACATGGCCCACTCCGTTCTGTCCCTCCATATCATAACTGAAATAGCCGAAGCGGTAGGGCAGGCCATAGGTTCGCGGCCCGATTTTCATGCTGAGCGGATTTGGAATCCATTCAGCGAAGAACTGGATGCCCGGGCCGGCTTCGCCACGCACATAGGTGCGGAGATTGAGAAAAGGATGATCCGAGATCGGGCGGCACAACCAGCGGCCGAATATGCCGGTACCGGCTGGCCGCATGCGCTCCAAACTGAAAAAGACCAGGCTCACGAAGGCATGGCCATCGCGGGTATCCAGCACAAATGGCGTCTGCGGCGCCAGCTTCTCCGGCGGTATGCTGTAATGAACAAAAAGCATCTGGTGCCACTCTGCGACAAAGGCGGTATCGCGCCATGTGCCGCGGAGCAAACGCCGGCCCGCACCCGGGGAAATGGCCGGCCGGGTGGCAGGGCGGGTTTCTGCTGTTGTCATATTATCTGTAATTTCTGTAAAAATAGAAATTTAGATTCACAATAATTATCCCGGCAGCCGCCCGAGTCCCTTCATTACCTTATCGCCCAGACTGATAAACCGGATCAGTGAGGCTTGGGGCCATCGGCTGATTTGTTCATACCACCCGGCTGTGGTTTCGAAAAATCCGCTGAGTTCCTGCAATCGCTCGCGTGTGTAAGGATCGAGATCCTTGGCCGCGGCGTTCAGACAGTTTTCCAATACCTCCCGGGCCGGATCGATCTCCCGCCGTTTTCGTTCATTGGCGATGATGCGGAACATCTCCCATACGTCTTTCACCGACTCGAAATGGTCGCGCTTGTCCCCCATGATGTGAACGAGCCGCACAAGGCTCCAGCTCTGCAACTCCTTTATGCTGGTGCTGACATTTGAGCGGGCGATTTGCAGTGTATCCGTAATTTTCTCCGCATTGAGCGGTTCCGGCGAAAGGTACAGCAGGGCATGGATCTGCGCGACCGTTCGATTGATGCCCCAGCGGGTTCCCATTTCGCCCCAGTGCAGGATGAACTGTTGTTGGACCGAGGTTAATTTTCTCATTACGGTAATTTCTGTATAATCAGAAATAACCTGGAGGCAAGCCCATTTTTCGGAGGCAAAGTATCAGCCGCGCACCTGGCCGGTGCCGGTGACGAGCCACTTGTGGCTGCAAAGCTCGTTCAGCCCCATCGGGCCGCGGGCGTGGAGGCGGTCGGTGCTGATGCCGATCTCCGCGCCGAGGCCGAACTCGAATCCGTCGTGGAAGCGCGTGCTGGCGTTCCAAAAGACCGCGGCGCTGTCCACGCCGGCGAGGAATTTCTGCGCGGCGGCCTCGTCGGCGGTGACAATGACATCGCTGTGCGCGGAGCTGTCGCGGTTGATGGTCGCGATGGCGGCGTCGAGCGAATCGACGAGGCGCACGGCGAGGATGAGATCGAGAAACTCGGTCCGGTAATCGGCGTCGGTCGCAGGCGTGAAGGCGAGTTTTTCGCGCGCGAGGATGGCGGCGCTGGCCGGGTCGCAGCGGAGCTGGACCTTTTGCGCGAGCAGGGCGCGCGCAAGCTGAGGCAGGAATTTTTCCGCGGTGTCGCGGTGGACGAGCATCTGCTCGGCGGCGTTGCACACGCCGGGGCGGGAGACCTTGGCGTTGAGGACGATTTTCTCCGCCATGGCGGGGTCGGCGGCGCGATCGACGTAGACGAAGCAGACGCCGGTGTAGTGCTTGATCACCGGAATGGTGCTGTTCTGGGCGACGAAGCGGATGAGGCTTTCGCCGCCGCGCGGAATGATGCAGTGCACGAGCGTGTCGAGCTTGAGCAGCGAGGTGAGCGCGGCGCGGTCGGTGGTGGGGATGAGCTGCACCGCGTCGGCGGGCAGGCCGGCGTGGGCGAGGGCCTCCTGGACGAGCGCGGCCAGCGCCGTGTTGGTGTGGAAGGATTCGCTGCCGCCGCGCAGGATGGCGGCGTTGCCGGATTTCAGGCAGAGGATGGCGCAGTCGACCGTGACGTTGGGGCGCGCCTCGTAGATGATGCCGATCACGCCGATGGGCACGCGGACCTTGCGGAGGCGGAGGCCGTTCGGACGGGTGAAATCCTCCAGCACGTTTCCGACCGGGTCGGGCAGGGCGATGACCTGGCGGACGGACTCGGCCAGCTGCGCGAGGCGCTTTTCGGTGAGGGTGAGGCGGTCGCGTTGCGCGACGGCCAGACTGGCCGCGGTGGGTGACGTGAGATCGCGCTGGTTCGCGTCGAGGAGGTCTGGCGCCTTTTTTTCCAGCAACTCCGCCAGCCGCTGCAACGCGGCGTTTTTGGATGCGGTGGACGCGGTCGCAAGCACGAGCGACGCGGCGCGGGCGCGTTGGGCGATCTGCATGACAAGCTGGGCGAGGTCGGCGGACATGGAGAACGGTCAATCTCGGGCCAAACGGCTCCGGGCGCAAAGGAAAATTGCAATGGCCGGCTGCACCGTCTCCCTTCCGACGGCCCGGCCCAAAGCGCAGCGGTCGGGTCGCGTTCTGGGCCCCGGGCATGAAAAAGGCGCGCGGAGGCGGCGCGCCTTGAAGGTTGGGGTCGGTGATCGATTCGGCTAGGCCGTGGCGGCCTGCAGGCGGCGCGCCTTGCGCCTGGCTTCGAGCTGCGCGGCGACGAGAGCCGGCGGCTCGGTCGGGTCGGCCCGCAGGTAGCAGCCGCAGTTTTCGCAAAGATAGATTTGATCGCCGTTCGGGTTGGCCATGCTGGCAAGGGTGCCCGAAGGGATCCGGATGTGGCATTCGCAACACACGCCGTGATGCACCAGGGCCACGCCTTTCCGGCCCTTGGCCAGCAGCCGCTCGCAATGGGCGCGAATCGGCGCGGGAACCTTGGCGCGCAACTGTTGGATGGCGGCCTGCCGCTCGGGCGTGGCGGGGCTTTTTTGCAGGACGAGCTGCTGCAGCACGAATAAGTCTTGGATGTAAGGATTCATAAGAGGGCGGGGCGGGGAACTTGAAGTGGTGGGTGCAAAAAACGGCGGCGGCCGGTCGGGCCGCCGCCGGAGGAATCGCAGCGGGCGGCCCGGTTACTTGCCCGCGGAGGGAGGAGCGTCCGGCGCCTGGACCGGCATTTTCTTTTCGGCGCGTTGCCGGCGATACTTGCCGCCATTGCGCGGCGTGGCCGCGGGTGCGGAGGGAGCCGGTGAAGGCGTCGGGCTGGTAACCGGCGCCGAAGCGGCCGGAGCGGAATCAAGAGGGGAGGAATTCATGGTATGTGGATCAGAGTTTAGGTGATGCATTCAAACGAATGCGGCTTTTTCAGTGCATCGGATGTGCCGTCATCCGGATTCATTTTTCAACCGGATGATCTGAAACGGGTTAAAGATAAAAAATAACCGTTCCGCGCTTCCTTCCCTCGAAATGGAACCGGCCTGAATAAGTGCAATTATTGCACTTTTAATGGAAACGCGTGCACAAATTGCACGCTCTAATCGGCGGCTTTGGAATGCGGATCGCCGCCGGCCTTGAGCAGGCCGTAGCGCCTGAGCTTGTATTGCAGGGCGCGGCGGCTGATGCCGAGCATCTCCGCGGCCTTTTCCCGGTTGGAGGTCGCGTGGGCCAGCGTCTGGCGGATCAAAAGTTTTTCCGCGTCCGCCAGGGTCATGCCGGGATGGAGGGTGAACGTGTGTGCCGACTCATTGCGCGAGCGAAGAAAATCGGGCAGGCAATCGGTACCGAGGGTCTGGTCGGGACAGGTCACGACCAGCCGCTCAATAAGGTTGCGCAGCTGGCGGACATTGCCGGGCCAGGAATATTGGCGGCAGAGGCGCAGGGCCGGCGCCGACAACTGCTGGCGCCGGCGGTGGTGCTTGGCGTCAAAGTAGCCGAGGAAATTTTCGATCAACAGGGGAATGTCCCCGGCGTGCTCGCGCAGCGGCGGAATGGTGATCGGAACGATGTTCAAACGGTAGAAGAGATCCTCGCGGAATTTTTTGGCCGCGACCGCATCCGCCAGGACTTTGTTGGTCGCCGCGATGACGCGCACGTCGACCCGCACCAGTTCCGTTCCACCGACCATGCGGAAGGCGCCGTCCTCGATCACGCGCAGCAGGTCGCCCTGGCCCTTGGGCGGCAGATCGCCGATTTCGTCGAGAAAAAGCGTGCCGCCATCGGCGAGGAGGAAACGGCCGGGCTTGTCCGCGCGGGCGTCGGTGAACGCGCCTTTGACGTGGCCGAAAAGCTCGGCCTCGACCAGCTGCTCGGACAGCGCGGCGCAATTCACGAAAATGAACGGCCGGGCGGCCCGCGGGCTGTGGTGGTGCACAAGGCGGGCGACGAGTTCCTTGCCCGTGCCGCTTTCGCCTTCGATCAGCACGGTCACGTCCCGCCGCGCGATCTCCTCCGCCAGGCGGACGACCCGGCGGATCGATTCGCTTTCGCCGATCAGCGGGCTGGGTTCGGCGGCGGCCGGGGGCGCCTTTTTCGTCCGGGCGGCGGCATCGGACCGGGAGGGCCTTGCGTGCGGTTTTCCCACGATGTGTCCACTCAATCAGGGATTGCCGCGAAGACACGGAAAAATTTTCGGCGGCGGTGCGGCAGGCCCGCGGGGCGGGTCAGAACCGGGTGAGGGTTTCCAGTTCGCGGAGGCGCGCGTCGATGAGCTTGCGGCCGGCGGAGCTGAGGCGGTGGACGCTGAAACTTTCGACCGTGAGGCTGGAGACGGCGGTGGCGCAGGCGACGGCGCGTTTGAGGGCGGTGAAGTCGGTGCGGTTGACCGAGGCGAGGCAGCCGATGAGCGCGCCGGCGTAGCTGTCGCCTGCGCCGGTGGGATCGACAAACCTGGTCACGGGATAAGCCGGGATGGCGAAAAAGCCGTCGGGGTGGAAGAGGAGCGAGCCGTGCTCACCTTTTTTGAGGACGACGGCGCGCGGGCCCATTTTGCGCAGGGCGCGGCCGGCGAGAATGAGGTTGCGCTGGCCGGTGAGGAGGAGCGACTCGTCCTCATTGATGACGAGAAGGTCGATGCGCTTGAGCAGCCGCTCAAGCTCCGGGCGGGTGGTGTTGATCCAGAGGTCGAAAGTGTCGGCGAGGACGAAGGGTTTTTTCCTTCCGCGTGCGAGCTGGTCGAGGACGTGCAGCTGCAGCGCCGGCTGGATGGCGCCGAGCATGACGAAGGGCGTGTCGCGGTAGGCCGGCGGCAGCTCGGGCGAGAAATTCTGGAAGACGTTGAGCTGGATCTCGAGCGTGTCGCGGCCGGCGAAATTCTCGCGATAGCGGCCGGACCAGAAGAAGGTCTTGCCGGAGGCCTCGACCTTCAGGCCGGCGAGGTCGATGCCATGCTTGCGGTAGAGCTTGAAAAACCGGTTGGGAAAATCGCCGCCCACGACGCCGACCAGGCGCGCCGGCGCAAAATAACTGGCGGCGATCGCGGCATAGCTGGCGGCGCCTCCGAGGAGATTTTCGCTCTGGGCGTGGGGGGTGGCGACGCGGTCGATGGCGACGGAGCCGATGATCAGGGCGGGGCGGGCGGTGCGCGGGTAGGCGGGCATCGCGGAATCAGTTCGAGACCGTCAAGTTGGTGGCGAGGATCGGCTCGTCGTCGATTTCGATGAGGATGGAATAATCGCCGGCCTGCGGGAAGTTGAGGTTGCGGATTTCGTTGATGAGGTTGATGCGCTGGAGCGGGCCGGGCGATTCGAAGGGGCGTTCGATCAGCGGCTGGAGCTGGGTCGGTTCGAGGCCGAGCGAAATGCGGATCATGTGTCCGCCGGTGGCGCAGTCGGTCAGGGTGAGGAACCAGATCATGAACGGATGGGTGACGGGAAAGCGGTGGGCCTTGATGTTGGAGAAGACGCCGAGAATGGTGTGCTTGCCCGAAGCGGGGTCGATGTGCACGCCGTCGCAGGTGAGCCAGACGAGGAGCTGGGGCTTTGAATGCATGGGGCGAGTTGGGCCGCGGGCGTGGGCCGGCGCAAATCTTTTATGCAGGAGGCGGGAACCAATGTGGCGAAGACGTGACAATGGAGCAAACATCCCATGGCGCGGCCCGCCCGGCGGTTCGTCGTGCGCGCGTCGGGGCTCCGCTCATGCACGACGATTCCTCGCCCACGTGGCTGCAGACGA
>Ga0335083_10006334_pt1 | contig 14807 bp, 12 predicted proteins | sample Lox_Sample_42_FD_206716 | JGI IMG/M metagenome (GOLD analysis project Ga0335083, IMG submission 206716) | Soil microbial communities from Loxahatchee National Wildlife Refuge, Florida, United States - Lox_Sample_4.2 | ecosystem: Environmental > Terrestrial > Soil > Wetlands | place: USA... | reverse complement strand
ACACCACGACCCCGAGGAATGCGCGCGACCCAACACCGGCACCCCGCCAGTGCTCTGCGATCGCCATCGCGATCGCATCGTTGACAAGCCGAACCGGGACCCCGTCGAAGAGGTCCCGGATCCGCGCCCGCAACGGAAAATCCCGCCACGCGGGGAGGTTGAGCGGCGATACCGCTCCCTCGGGCCAGCGCATCGGGCCACCGCAACCGATGCCGACGGCGACCGGTGAGTTCCCGCCACACAGATCCACGAGCAACTCAGCGAGCGTCGCCCACAGTTCCTCTCCGCGGCCTGCCTCGCTTGGCTTGGTCGGCACCTGCACCGAGGTCACCAATCGACCGTCGGGACCGACAAGGCCGGCGGCGAGCTTGGTCCCACCGACGTCGACGGCGAGGACGTTGCCGGGTCCGGCCATGTCACCCGGCCGATCTGGCGTCGCCGCGGGCGGTCATCCCGACAGTGTGCCCGGCGAACACCCGGGTTTGCACGACGGACGTAACGTGAACGGATGACGAGCACAACGGCTCCCAGCGACCGTCCGACGACACTGCGAGACCTCCGCGACTCAGGGCACGTCGCAAAGTCGGTGAAGGCCGAACTCCGCGACAACCTGCTGGCGCGGATGAGCGCGGGCGAGGAGCGCTTCCCCGGCATCGTCGGCTTCGACGACACCGTGCTGCCCCAGTTCGAACGGGCAATCCTCGCCGGTCACGACGTCGTCTTGCTCGGCGAGCGCGGCCAAGGCAAGACCCGTCTCATCCGTACCCTGGTCCAACTGCTGGACGAGTGGACGCCCATCGTCGCCGGCTGCGAGATCAACGACCACCCCTACGCGCCGATCTGTTCGCGGTGCCGTGTCCTGGTCGCCGAGCACGGTGATCGGCTCGCGGTCGACTGGAAGCACCGGGACGACCGGTACGCCGAGAAGCTCGCCACACCGGACGTCTCGGTCGGCGACCTGATCGGCGACGTCGACCCGATCAAGGTGGCGGAGGGTCGCCGGCTCGGTGACCCGGAGACGGTCCACTACGGCCTGGTTCCCCGAACCAACCGCGGCATCATCGCCATCAACGAGCTGCCGGATCTCGCCGAACGGATCCAGGTCGCCCTCCTCAACGTCCTCGAGGAGCGCGACATCCAGGTGCGCGGGTACACCCTCAGACTTCCGCTCGACGTCCTGCTGCTCGCCTCCGCAAACCCTGAGGACTACACCAATCGGGGACGGATCATCACTCCGCTGAAGGACCGCTTCGGCGCGGAAGTCCGCACGCACTACCCGCTTGACCTCGACGACGAGCTGCGAGTCGTGCGCCAGGAAGCGCTGGTCGAGTGGGGCGATGACGCCGTCTCGGCCGCCCTGCCCGATCACCTCGTCGAGGTCATCGCGCGCTTCACCCGACACGTCCGCGAATCTCCGGCCGTCGACGGTAGGTCGGGAGTTTCCGCACGCTTTGCGGTCGCCGCCGCCGAAACCGTCGCCGCGTCGGCCGTGCGGCGCGCCGCACTGACAGGTGAGGATGTTGCGGTGGCCCGGGTCGCCGATCTGCCGACGATCGTGCCCGCCGTGCAGGGGAAGGTGGAGTTCGAGACCTCCGAGGAGGGCCGCGAGTCCGATGTCCTCGACCATCTCCTCCGCCGCTCGATCGCCGATACGTTCCGGGCCCGTCTCGGCGGGGTGGATCTCGCGCCGCTGGTCGACCTGTTCAACGAAGGCACGACGGTGGAGACCGGTGAGTTGGTGCCGGCGAACGAGCTGCTGTCGAGTCTCGGCACGGTCCCCGGTCTGGGTCGGCTCCTGGGCGCACTCGGCATCGACGAGGGAGCCGAGACGCCGGGCCTCGCCGCCGCGGGTCTCGAGTTCGCCCTCGAAGGTCTCTACCTGCTGCGCCGGCTGTCGAAGGAGACCGTCGAGGACCGGGTGCGGTACGGAGCACGATGACCCGGTCGAGGTACGGCGAGTGGCGGGGCGGGGACGACCCGCTTGCCGGGCCGTATGACGTCAGCGAGGCGATCGACGATATCGGCGACTCGGTTCTCGGTGGGCTGTCTCCCGGAGAAGCGCTCCAGCAACTGATGCGCCGCGGGCTGTCCGGACGACGAGGGCTCGACGAGCTGCTCCGCCAGGTGCGGGAGCGACGGCGGGATGCGAATCGGGCGGGCCGACTCGACGGGACGCTCGATCAGGTTCGCGAGCTGCTGGAGCGGGCGATCGAGACCGAGCGCAACGCGCTGTTTCCTGATCCGAGCGACGATGCCCGACTCGCCGAGGCGGAGCTGGCGTCCTTGCCGAGTGACACCTCCCGGGCGGTTCGCGAGCTCAGTGACTATCGCTGGAAGTCGCCAGAAGCTCGAGCGACCTTCGAGCAGATCCAGGATCTGCTCCGCCGCGAGGTCCTCGACAGCCAGTTTCGGGGGATGAAGCAGGCGCTGGAGAACGGTGACCCGCAGACGCAGCAACGCATCGCCGAGATGCTTTCGGCCCTCAACGACATGCTCGACGCCGACGCACGAGGTGAGGACACCAGCGAGCAGTTCGAGCAGTTCATGCAGAACTACGGCGACTTCTTCCCCGACAACCCCCAGACCCTCGATGAGCTCGTCGATTCGCTCGCCCGCCGAGCAGCAGCCGCACAACGGCTGATGAACTCGCTGTCACCCGAGCAGCAAGCGGAGCTGGCCGGCCTGATGCAGCAGGCGATGCAGCACAGCGGACTCGCCGAGCAGATGGCGCGGCTGTCCGACCAGCTACGCGCCCGACGCCCTGAGCTGGACTGGCAGGGTCGGCAGCGGATGCGCGGCGAGACCCCGATGGGTCTGGGCGACGCGACCACCGCACTCGAGGAAGCCGCGGACCTAGAGGAGCTGGAGCAGATGCTCGCCCAGGACTACCCCGGCGCACAGCTCGACGACGTCGATCCGGAGCTCCTGGAACGCGCGCTCGGCCGCAACGCGGTCGACGACCTCAGTGCGCTTCGCCGGATCGAGCGAGAACTCCAGCAGCAGGGATACCTCCAGCGCAACCGGGGTGACGTCACCCTCACCCCGCGGGGCATGCGTCGGCTCGGTGAGACCGCGCTCCGGCGGATCTTCGACCGCTTGCACGCCCAAGGTCGCGGTGACCACGACACGCACGACGCCGGCGCGGCGGGGGACCCGACCGGCGCGACCCGAGCGTGGCGGTTCGGCGACGAGCAACCGTTCGACGTCGTACGGACTGTCCGCAACGCGGTGCTCCGGTCCGGTCCGGGCACTCCGGTCCGGGTCGACGTCGACGACTTCGAGGTGGTCGAAACCGAGCGCAGGTCAGGCGCAGCCGTGGCACTGCTCATTGACTTGTCCTACTCGATGGCGCTTCGCGGAACGTGGGCGTCGGCCAAGTCGACGGCGCTCGCCCTGCACACCCTCGTGTCGACGAAGTACCCGCAGGACGCGATCGAGATCATCGGGTTCTCCCGCTATGCCCGGGTCCTGAAACCGACCGACCTGCCGGACCTCTCGTGGGACATGGTCCAGGGCACGAACCTTCAACATGCGCTCATTCTGGCGTCCCGCCACCTCGCCAAACATCCGAACGCGGAACCGGTGGTCATGGTGGTCACCGACGGTGAACCGACCGCGCACTTGATGGCCGACGGCAACGCCTGGTTCGACTGGCCGACGCACCCGGAGACGACTGCCGCGACGATGGCGGAGGTGGAGCGAATCACGCGCCGGGGGGCAACCATCAACGTCTTCATGCTCGACGACGAACCAGGGTTGGTGCGATTCGTCGAGTCGATGGCCGCCCGCAACGGCGGACGAGTGTTCACCTCCGACGGCGACCGGTTGGGCGACTACGTCGTCAGCGACTATCTGCGCGCCCGGCGAGGGCGTCGGAGCCGGCGCTCCGCTTGACCCCGCACGGCGGAAACACGACCAGCTGATGAGCGAGACCGGGGGCAGCCCAGACACCTCGTCGTCGGCTGGACAGGAGCCGTTGCCGCCACTTCCGCGCGAGGTGTACATCCTCGTCGCGGTGGCGTTCTTCGTCGCGCTCGGCTTCGGGATCGTCGCTCCCGCACTGCCGGTCTTCGCCCGCGACTTCGGCGTGGGTCGGGCCGCCGCAGGCGGGGTCATCAGCGCGTTTGCCGTGATGCGGATCGCTTTTTCCTTTCCGGCGGGGGTGGCGGTTGATCACGCCGGCGAACGAGTGGTCATGGCGACCGGCATCGCGATCGTGGCGGTCAGCAGCGTGCTCGCCGGACTCGCTCAGAGCTACGCCGAGCTGATCACGCTGCGCGGCATCGGCGGCATCGGGTCCGCGATGTTTTCGATCAGTGCCTTGAGCCTGATCGTCCGGCTGGTGCCGAACCGGCAACGCGGTCGGGCGATGGGTTTGTGGCAGGGCGGCTTCCTCATCGGCGGAATCACCGGTCCGGTGCTCGGGAGCGCGGTGACGAGCATCTCGATCCGGTTGCCGTTCTTCCTGTACGCCGGAACCCTGGTCCTCGCCGGCACCACGGCGATGGTCGCCCTGCGTTCCACACCACTTGCCGACAAGGAGGCCGTCGCATCGGGCGCCCGCACGTCGCTTCGGGACGCCTTGGGAAATCGGGCCTACCGCGCCGCGCTGGCGGCGAACTTCGCCGACTCCTGGGGTGCGATCGGCGTGCGATCGGCATTGATTCCGCTGTTTGTCGGCGATGTGCTGCACGAGCCGGCCATCTTCACCGGCCTGGGTTTCCTCGTCGTGTCGGCGATCAACGGCGCGACGCTGCTTCCCGCGGCCCGCTACGCCGACCGCCGGGGGCGCAAGCCGGTTCTGCTCAGCGGCTGCATATGTAGCGGTGTCGGCATCGCCACCCTCGCCGTCTGGCCGGACGTCGCCGGGTACTTCATCGGGCTGGCTCTGCTCGGGCTCGGATCGGGGTTGCTCGACGTCGCACCGGGCGCGGTCGTCGGCGACGTCGTCGAAGGGCGCGGCGGTCCGGTCTTCGCGGCGTATTCGATGTCCTCCGATCTCGGTACGGTCTTCGGTCCGGTGGTGGCGGGGCGGATCGCGGACCTGTCCTACTCCGACGCGTTCGGGACGACGGCAGTGATCCTGGGCGTGGCAGCGCTGTTCGCCGCGGTAGCGCCCGAGACCCTCGACCGTTCCGCCCCGGCGACCGAACCAGCACCGGGTTCAGGCGAGAGCCTGCTCCAGGTCGGCGACTAGGTCCCGGCAGCTTTCGATCCCGACGGAAAGGCGGACCAGGTCGGGCGGTACCTCCAGTTCGGTGCCCGCAACACTGCCATGGGTCATCGCGGCGGGGTGCTCGATCAGCGACTCGACCCCGCCCAGGGACTCCGCAAGGGTGAACACCCGGGTGCTCGCGCACACGCGCCGTGCACCGGTTTCGCCCGCTGCGACCCGGAAGGAGACCATCCCGCCGAAGCGGCTCATCTGCTTGGCCGCAATCGGGTCGGAGTCCGGGTAGAAGACCTGCGTCACGGTGTCGTGGGCGCGAAGCATCGCGACGATCCGTTCGGCGTTGTCGCAGTGACGGTCCATCCGGACCGCGAGCGTCTTGACTCCGCGCAGGACGAGCCAGGCATCGAAGGCGCCGGCCACGGCTCCCATCGAGTTTTGGTGGAAGGCAAGGCGGTCAGCCAGATCGTCGTCGGTGACCACCAGCGCACCCCCGACGACATCGCTGTGACCGCCGAGATACTTCGTCGTCGAGTGCATCACGAGGTCGGCGCCCCGAGCGAGCGGTTGTTGAAGGTAGGGCGATGCGAAGGTGTTGTCGACCGCGAGGAGGGCCCCGGCGGAGTGCGCCAACCTGGCGAGCGCCTCGATGTCGGCGACCGCAAGCAACGGATTGGTGGGTGTCTCACACCAGATCAGTCGAGTGTCGTCGCGAACAGCGGCGCGCACCGCGCCCAGGTCACGTTGGTCGACGGTGGTGAACTGGAGCCCCCACCGCTCCAGCACGCGAGCGAACAGCCGGTAGGTGCCGCCGTAGGCATCGCCGGGAATCACCACGTGGTCGCCGGGTTGGCACAACGCCCGAATCGCGGTGTCCTCCGCAGCGAGACCACTCGCGAACGCAAACCCTCGCCGGCCCCCCTCCAACGCGGCCAGGCAGCCCTCCAGCGCGTCACGGGTCGGGTTGCCGCTGCGGCTGTAGTCATAACGGTCGCGCAGCTCGCCGACGGCGTCTTGTGCGTAGGTGGAGGTGAGATACAGCGGAGTGATGACCGCACCGGTTACCGGATCGGCATCCTGCGCGGCGTGGATCGCCAACGTCTCGAATCCGGGACGGGGAGCCTGTTCGTCCGCCACCCGCACACCCTACGGCCCGCAACCGCAACCTCGGGTCAGTTGGACGCCGCGAGGAACCCGAGAAGATCCTGGCGCGTGACGACCCCGATCGGCTTGCCGTCGTCGAGCACCAGCGCAGCGTCCGCATCGTGAAGGGCGGTCATCACCGCTGCCACCGGCTCACCCGCTCCGATCATGGGCAGCGGATCGGACATGTGCCGTTCCAACGGATCCGCCAACCGCGCCCGCCCGTTGAACAACGCGTCGAGCAGGTCGCGCTCGACGACCGAGCCCATCACCTCTGCCGCCATGACCGGCGGTTCGGCGCGCACGACTGGCATCTGTGAGACGGCGTACTCGCGAAGGATGTCGATCGCCTCCCGCACCGTCTCGTTCGGATGGACGTGGACGAAATCGGGGACGCCACCCGACTTGCGGACCAGCACCTCGCGAACGGTCTCCGTTCGCTCACCGGAGGCCAAGAAGCCATAGTCGGCCATCCACTCGTCGTTGAAGATCTTGGAGAGGTAACCCCGGCCACCATCCGGAAGCAGGACGACGACGAGGTCCTCCGGGCGAGCCCCGCGCGCGACCTCCAGGGCCGCGACGACCGCCATCCCGCACGAGCCACCCACAAGCAGACCCTCCTCGCGCGCGAGCCGGCGGGTCATCAAGAACGAATCGGCGTCGGAGACGGCGATGACGTGATCGCACACGGTGGTGTCGTAGTTCTTCGGCCAGATGTCCTCACCGACCCCCTCCACCAGGTACGGACGACCGGTCCCCCCGGAGTAGACCGACCCTTCAGGGTCTGCTCCGATGACCTTCACCCGACCGGCCGACACTTCCTTGAGGTAGCGGCCGGTGCCGCTGATCGTGCCCCCGGTGCCGATCCCGGCGACGAAGTGGGTGATCCGCTCGTCGGTCTGCCTCCACAACTCCGGCCCGGTGGTCTCGTAGTGGGAGCGAGGGTTCGCCGGATTCGAATACTGATCCGGCTTCCACCCGCCGGGACGTTCCCGGGCCAACCGGTCGGAGACGCTGTAGTAGGAGTCCGGGTGGTCGGGCGGGACGGCCGTGGGGCACACGACGACCTCCGCCCCGTACGCGCGCAGGACGTTGATCTTGTCCGCGGACACCTTGTCCGGACAGACGAAAACGCACGAGTATCCACGCTGCTGCGCAACGATCGCGAGCCCGATCCCGGTGTTTCCACTCGTCGGCTCGACGATCGTGCCACCGGGCTTCAGCGCTCCTGATCGCTCCGCGTCGTCGATCATCCGCACGGCAATCCGGTCCTTCACCGAGCCACCAGGGTTGAGGTACTCGACCTTCGCGAGGACCGTCGCGGCGCATCCCGCGGTGACCGAGTTCAGCCTGACGAGCGGCGTCTCACCGATGAGTTCAACGACCGAGTCGTGAGCCTCCATGGTCGGGAACGTACCCTGATCGAACCGCCAGTGTGAGGAGCACAGATGCCTGAGGCCGTGATTGTGTCGACCGCCCGTTCCCCGATCGGCCGGGCATTCAAGGGGTCCCTGGTGGACTTCCGGCCGGATGACCTGACCGCGACGATCATCAAGGCGGCGCTGGAGAGGGTCCCCGCGCTCGACCCACACTCGATCGACGACCTGATCCTTGGGTGTGGCCTGCCCGGTGGGGAGCAGGGGTTCAACATGGCCCGAGTCGTGGCCGTCCAACTCGGATTGGACGACGTACCCGGTACGACGGTCACGCGGTACTGCTCCTCCAGCCTGCAGACCACGCGGATGGCGTTCCACGCGATCAAAGCCGGCGAAGGTGACATCTTTCTCAGCGCCGGAGTCGAGATGGTCAGCCGGTTCGGCAAGGGCAACAGCGACTCGCTGCCGGAAACGCACAACCCGATCTTCAGCGATGCCGAGGCTCGGTCGGCAACGATGGCGGAGGGCAACTTCCACTGGACCGATCCGCGCGAGGCCGGCGACCTGCCCGACATCTACATCGCGATGGGTCAGACGGCCGAGAACGTGGCGGAGTCCATGAATATCTCCCGCGCCGAGCAGGACGAGTTCGGTGTCCGTTCGCAAAACCTGGCGGAAAAGGCGATCGCCAACGGCTTCTTCGAGCGCGAGATCACACCCGTGACGACTCCTGCGGGCGCTCGGGTCCCCGCCGACGACGGCCCACGTCCGGGAGTCAGCATCGAGGGTGTCTCAGCGCTGAAGCCAGTCTTCCGGCCCGACGGTACGGTCACCGCCGGGAACTGCTGCCCGCTCAACGACGGTGCGGCCGCGGTGGTGATCATGAGCGACACCAAGGCGTCCGAACTGGGACTGACCCCCCTCGCGCGCATCGTCTCTACCGGCGTGTCCGGGCTCAGCCCGGAGATCATGGGGCTCGGCCCGATCGAAGCGTCCCGGCAGGCGCTCGCCCGCGCGGGTCTCACGATCGATGACATCGATCTGGTCGAAATCAACGAAGCATTCGCGGCACAGGTCATCCCCTCAGCCCGGGAACTGGGCATCGACCCGTTCGGCGACAAGCTCAATGTCAATGGCGGGGCGATCGCCGTCGGGCACCCCTTCGGCATGACGGGCGCGAGGATCACCGGGACGCTCCTCAACGGCCTTCAGGCGCATGACCGCACCTTCGGACTGGAAACGATGTGCGTCGGCGGCGGCCAGGGCATGGCGATGGTGCTGGAGCGACTCAACTAGGGCTTATCCACACATCCCAAAGATCACTCTTCCCTGGCGTATCGATGGGTTCTACCGTTGACCCGTGGAACGGCCGGGGGGTTGCAGCGAGGAGCGCATCCTCGAGACCTTCGGCGTATCCGCGCAGGCGGAGGCGGTCTGGCACGTGCTGCTCACCGGGCCGGACACACCGATCCGGGATCTGACCAAGCTGACCCTGCTGCCGCAGGAGTCGGTCGACGCCGCCCTCGAGGAGCTTCTCGACGCCGAACTGGTTCGTGAAGGCGCTGCCGCCCCCGGCGTCATCGCGATCGACCCCGTTCTGGCGGTCGAGACGCTAATCACCCGAGGCGAGCGCCAACTCGCCGCCCAGGCAGCGAAGTACGCCGAACTGCGCGCCATCCTCCCGTCAGTGGCAAGTTCCTACAAGCGAGGGCGGGTGGCCGCCGGGGAAGTGGACGGAATCGAGCTGGTGGAGCCGCTCGACGACGTTCGGCGCCTCATCTACAAGGCTGGCGAACGGTGCAGCAAGGAGGCCCGAGGGCTCGACCGCGACACGACCGTCGAAGGGCTGCGCGAGGCCCGTCCAAGCGCCGTGGCCGCACTCGAACGGGGCGTCGAGATGAGGGAGATCGTAGGCCCGCACGTGATCAGCGATCCAGAGGTCTACGCCGAGTACGAAATCCTTGCGAGGCATGGCCAACTCGCCCGAGTGGTTCCTTCTCCGGCCACGCGCATGCTCGTCTTCGACCATGACATAGCGATCCTGCCAGCCGACACGATGCACATAATGCGTGGCGCGTTATTCATCCGGGTTCGCTCGATCGTCGACGCGTTGATCGATCTATATGACCAGGCCTGGAAGGGCGGGACGCCGGTCTTCAACGTTGCGCAGGAGTGGCACGGGCCAACCGGTAGGGCAGCGCAGATTCTGGAGTTGTTGGCCGCCGGGTTCAAGGATGAGACGATCGCGCGCACGTTGGGAATCGCTTCGCGAACCGTGCGCCGCGACATCCTGGAGATCAAGGCCCACCTCGGCGTTCGATCACGCACGGAGATCGTTGCGGCCGCGATGCGCCGAGGGTGGCTGTAGCTCAGATCGACCCTCAGCCAGTCTCCTCGAATGCCTCCCGGAACCATCGATCCACCAGGTCAAGGTCTGCCAGGTCCGGTGTTCGCGACAGCGCGATGAGCACGTCGCCTCCGAGGAGGACCACAGCGTCGGGAAGGGCATAGACCGGCAGGTCGGGAGCGACCGGCGCGGGGATCCGTTCCAGCCGCCCCGTGAGGCTCGCCAGGTTCTCGAGCAACACCGTGACCGGCTCCCGGCGCGATCGCCACGCGGACTCGGACAACGAACGGAGCCGCCGGACCAACCGGTCCATATCGGCCTCGACAGCCGCCAGCCGGTCAAGGTAGCCGAGTGGTGGGGAGCTCACCGCGCGAGAGTAGCGAGCAATCTGGATTGGGCCTTGTCGAGCGCGGCCGCCTGCGGCAGGCTAGGCACAGGGACAACCGTGGAGGCGCAGATGTCGATGCCGCAGTCCGAAGACACACACCAGTCGTTGCTGGCGAGGATCCCGCAGACCACCGGGCGTGACCTTCCCAGCTGGTTCGACTGTCTGGACGACGGCCCGACCCTGCTGCGCTTCGACGAACGCGTGACCTGGCTCCGCGACGAGCACAGCCTTCCGCATGGTTACGCGCGGGCGATCGTGCACGAGCACGACCTGCGTCGCGCGGCGTCGCGCAGCTGAGCAACCCGATGAATCTCGACGACGCTCGAGAGTTCATCCGGACCCATCACCACGCCGTTCTTGCCACCATCCGTCGCGACGGTCGTCCCCAGTTATCACCGGTCGCCGTCGGTGTCGCGGACGACGGTGCCGTCCTGATCTCCACACGGGAGAACGCGGCGAAGACAAGGAACATCCGCCGCAATCCAAGCGTGTCGGTGTGCGTGTTGAGCGACGGGTTCTTCGGCGAGTTCGTCCAAGTCGAGGGGACCGCAACGGTCATCGATCTGCCGGACGCGCTCGATGGACTCGTCGAGTACTACCGAGGGATCTCGGGAGAGCACCCTGACTGGGAGGACTATCGGGCGGCGATGGTCCGCGATCAACGAGTCCTGGTGCGGATCATCGTGACGAGAGCGGGCCCCGACTATCGCGGATAGACCTCAGCCGTAGACGACTCGGGTGATCCACTCGGCCACCAGGGCGGGTTTGGCCTCACCCTCGATCTCCACGGTCATCGTCCTGGTGGATTGGACCGTATTCGGATCTTTGAGCTCAACCGCCGCCAACACGCTGGAGCACCGCACGCGGGAGCCAACCTTGACCGGCGAGATGAAACGCACCTTGTCGAAGCCGTAGTTGACGCCCATGACGGCGCCGTCCGCCCGTTCGGGAGGGAGGGGAATCGAGTCGGACAACTTCACCAGCAGCGACAGGGTGAGAAACCCATGCGCCACCGTCGTACCCCACGGGGACAGTTGAGCGGCGAGCGCCGGATCAACGTGGATGAACTGATGGTCCTCGGTCGCGTCGGCGAACGCATCGATTCGCTCCTGGGTGATCTCGAACCATGCGCCGACACCCTCAGGTTTGCCGACGGCCTCTTGCCAACCGGCCAGGGATTCCTCGGCTCTCGTCATCGATGCCTTCTCCTCGCGAACCAATCCATGCGACTGCCCCAGGCGAGGCGAGCCCGGTGCCCGGGGTGGGGTTCGAACCCACAAGCCCTCACGGGCGGGGGCTTTTAAGGCCCCTGCGTCAACCAATTGCGCCACCCGGGCATCAAGGAAACGGTACCGGCGCGCGCTCACCCTTGCCCTTGACTCGCCTCGATGAAGTCCTGCCGAGGATCGGAAAGGGAGCCAAGGGACACGATGTCCCGGCGAAAGAAGAGAGCGAGAGTCCAGTCGGCGATCACGCGGACCTTGCGGTTCGTCGTGGGCATCCGCGATACGTGATAGGTGCGATGCATGAACCACGCCGGCCAGCCACGGAGCTTGATGCCGTAGATCTCTGCAACCCCCCGATGCAGGCCGAGACTTGCGACCGAACCGGCATAGGCATGGTTGTAGTCAACGGTGGGCCGTCCACGGAGGGCGGCGATGAGATTGTCAGCGAGCCGCTTCGCCTGACGGACAGCGTGCTGCGCGGTCGGACCCGTCACCGCGTGCGGGTCGTCCTTCGACAGATCTGGCACTGCCGCGCAGTCACCCGCCGCCCACGCATCGGTGGCGCCGTCGACGCGAAGGTCCGCCTGGCAGACGAGACGCCGCGAGCCGTCAAGCGGTAGGTCGGTGGACTCCAGCAGAGGGTGGGCGCGCACGCCTGCGGTCCAGACGATCGTCTCGGCGTCACACGTGGAGCCGTCGTCGAGGATGACGTGGCCATCGACCATCGACTCGACTCGGGTGTTGAGACGTACCTCGATCCCCTGCTTCTCCAACTGGCGAACCGTGTATTCGGCGAGGTCGAGACTGACCTCAGGAAGGATCCGTCCAGCCGCCTCCACCATCAGCCAGCGCATGTCCTTGACACCGAGTTGCGGATAGAAACGCAGCGCGTCTTGGGCCATGTCCTGGAGCTCGGCGATGGCCTCGATCCCCGCGTAGCCCCCACCGATGAACAGGAAGGTCAACGCCCGTCGGCGCAACTCGGCATCGTCGTTCGACGCGGCGAGATCGAGACGGGAGAGAACACGATTGCGCAAGAAGATCGCTTCGGCGACGGTGCGGAACGCGATCGCCTGATCGGCAAGTCCCGGGATCGGCAACGTACGAGCGATCGAACCGAGCGCGACGACGAGAATGTCGTACTCAAGATCTCGGCCGGGGCCTTCGGCGGGCTCAAAGCGTGCCCGCCTTTGCGCATGGCTGATCGAAGTGATCCGACCGCTGAGCACCTCACATCTGCGCAGCACCCGCCGGAGCGAAACGACAAGGTGACGAGGCTCCAGGTTGCCTGCAGCAGACTCCGGCAGGAACGGTTGGTAGGTCATGTAGGACTGCGGGTCGACGACCGTGACGGTCGCCTCGTTGGGCTTGAGTCGACGTTGGAGCCGCAACGCGGTGTACATGCCGACGTACCCGCCGCCCACGATCAAGATCCGGGCCGGACGATCTCGCCGCACGCCCTCTTTCATACCCGAACGCGCGATTGCCAATACCGACTCCAATGTGTGTGCAATGGCACAGTAGGTCACGCAAGCGGACATTGGGGATGGGATGAGCACTGCGGAAGACGCCCCCGAGGTTTCCGCGCGCCGGGCGACCTATCGCCAGGTTCTGGCCATTCGCGAGTTTCGTGCCCTCTACATCGCCCAGATGCTCAGTATTACTGGCGACCAGATCGCCAGGATCGCTGTGGCCATCCTGGTGTTCTCCCGGACGAACTCGACCGTCCTGACCGGGTTGACCTACGCGCTGAGTTATCTGCCTTGGATCCTCGGCGGCCCGCTTCTGTCCGGATTCGCGGACCGACATCCGAAGCGAACGGTCATGATCGTGTGCGACCTTGCTCGCGCGATCGTGGTCCTCGTCATGGCCGTGCCGCATCTCCCGACGGGGGCGGTCATCCTGCTCGTCGGCGTCGTCGCACTCGGCGAACCGCCGTTCGACTCCGCCCGGTCATCGTTGATCCCGGACATCGTCGGGGAGGGGGAGGACTACGCCACCGCTGCCACCCTGCAAAATACGACGATCCAGTTCGCGGTCGTCGTGGGTTTCGCGGTCGGCGGCGCGATCGTGGGAGCGATCGGGCCTCACAAGACCCTGGTGTTGGACGCTCTGACTTTCGCGCTCTCCGCGTTCGCGGTGTGGCATTTCACCGAGCGTCGTTCCGCAACCCTGCCCAACCCGGGCTCGCTTCTCGACGAAGTTCGTCGCGGCGCCCGAATTGTGTTCCTCGACCGCGAGCTCCGCTGGCTGGTGATCGTCACCTGGCTGATCCTCGGAGTTACCGTTTCCACCGAGACGGCGGCGGTTCCCTATGCCGCTGGACACGGACGCGGAGCAACAACGGTCGGCCTTCTCATCGCCTCATTACCGTTCGGAACCGTGATCGGGGCGCTCGCCCTTCGACAGTTCTGCTCGCTGCGAGCAAGCGAGCGCCTCATGCTGCCGATGGCTCTCCTCGCGCCCGCTGTACTCGCCTTTACCGCGTTCAATCCGGACCCGGCGATCGCCGCGGTGATCTGGTTCATTACGGGCGCGGCCGCTGCCATGACGCTGACCGCCAACCGCGTGTTCGTGGTGGCCGTTCCTCGCCACATGCGTGGCCTGGCGTTCGGCTTGGCCGTGACCGGAATCGCAGCCTCGCAGGGTATCTACAGCCTCGCCGCAGGGCTGATCGCTCGGGAGGTGGGTCCCGCCAGTGCGATCGCCGATCTCGCCCTCCCGACGCTCGCGGCAATTGTGGTGTTTTCGGTGGCCAGCGCGTCCTTCAGGCCCGAAGGACGAGCGCCGATACCGAAGGAGGACGTGGCCAACAGCGAGGACCTGAGCATGCCGGCGACAGCAGCGCGCCCGGCGGCAAGAGTGTGGGCGCTGGACGTCCTCCTCGTGCTGGCAGCCGCGGCGGCCGTACCGGCTCTCGCCGGTCGCGCAGCATTCGCAGACGTGGACGTGCCAGCCTGGTGGCTGTTCGTAGTCTTCGTGGTCGGCGAGGTCTATCCGCTCGAATTCAAGATTCGGCGTCAGGCTTTCCAACTCGTTCTCGAGTCGGTTCCTCTTGTGCTCGGCCTCATGTACCTGCCGCCGCTAGAGCTGATCGCCATTCGGGTGGGCGCGGTCGCATTGGTGCACGCATTGGTTCACAAGCTTGAGCTAACAA
>Ga0335083_10006333_pt1 | contig 14811 bp, 9 predicted proteins | sample Lox_Sample_42_FD_206716 | JGI IMG/M metagenome (GOLD analysis project Ga0335083, IMG submission 206716) | Soil microbial communities from Loxahatchee National Wildlife Refuge, Florida, United States - Lox_Sample_4.2 | ecosystem: Environmental > Terrestrial > Soil > Wetlands | place: USA: Florida... | reverse complement strand
GAAGGCGCGGAAGGCACGGATGTCTGCGGGTTTGCGAGCCAGCGCGGGCGCGCGGCCCTCACCGACGCGGCACTTCTCGGCCGCGCCTGCGACGAGTTGCGCCGGCGCGTCGATGCCAGCCGGCTTCCGGTGGCCGAATTGATCGGGCAGCTTCTCAAGGCAGCCGGAGCTCCTCTTCTATTTGACGCACTCGTGGATGCCACTGCGGAACTCTCGGGCGTCAACGAGGAGCGGGCCCAACCGGTGGACGAATCCGCCGACGACCACCCCTCCGCGGACGCGCAGCTCATTCACCGCGACTATATCCGCCGCGTGTGGAAGGAAATCGGCGCACTGCCACTGGAGCACCGCAAGGCCCTGCTCCTCAACCTCAACGATTCCGCGGGCGGCGACATTCGGCTCTTCGACAGCTTGGGCATCGCTTCGGTCCGGCAGATCGCCGCAATCCTGGAGATGGACGCCCTGGACTTCGCCCGCCTCTGGAACGACCTCCCGCTCGACGACATGCGGCTCGCGGAACTCCTCGGAATCAGCCGCCAGGACGTGGCCAACCGCCGCAGCACGGCGCGCAAGCGCCTGGCCCGCCGCCTTCAGGAGGCCGGCCGTGAGAATTAGTTCGACCGCCGGCAATCTGTCGAAAGACTCCGCATCCTTGTACAGTAGGGTAGGCCTCCCGGCCTGCCCGCGCGCCGCAGGCGCGATGGGGAACGTATGGAGCACCTGACCGAAGCGCAAATCGCATCCTACCGCGCGCGCTCATTGTCCGCGTCCGAGATGCTCGATGTCTCCGACCACCTGGCGGAATGCGAGGCGTGCCGCGTCCTCGTCTCGCAGGACGCCGGGCTGGCAGTGGCCGCCGCGTCACTCTATACCCGCCTGCGTTCCGAATCCGAAGGGTTCTCGCACCTGACCTACGACGAGCTTGCGGCTTACGTGGATGGCGCCGCCAGCGACGCCGGGCGCGTGGATTGCCATATCCGCGATTGCGCGTCCTGCGCGGCATATTTGCGCGACCTGCGCGTACTGAAAGCCGAGCTCGCCCGGGACCAGACGCCTGAGCCGGGATTCTGGAGTGCCATCCGCGGATGGAAAGCGGCCTTGGCGCTTGTTACGGCAGCGGCGTGCGCGTTGGTCATTGGCATTGCGCTGCGTCCGCGCCCGTCCGCGCCGGTCGCACGCGTGCAGCCGCCCCTTCAAGCTCCCGCCAGGATCATTCTCGATGGCAGCCGCCAGATCACCATCACCGCGCAAGGCGCCGTATCGGGGCTCGATGGATTGCCCGATGGAATCCGCACCGCCGTCGAGCGCGCTCTTGTGTCGCAGCGCGTCGACATGCCAACCTTTGCCGGCCTGTCCGCGAAACGCGACGTCCTCCTCGGCGCCCCGGCGGCGCCCAAAGGCACGGAGCTTTTGGAACCGGTGGGCATTCTGGTCGAAACGCCTGCTCCGGTGTTCCGTTGGAAGCCGGTCCCCGGCGCGGAGTACCAGGTGAGCGTCTATACCGGTGACTTCCAGCCGGCTGCCTCCAGCGGCTGGATTCGAGAGGCGCAGTGGCGTTCGCCAATCGGCCTTCGCCGCGGGACGCGCTATTCCTGGCAGCTCACCGTGCGCCGCGACGGCGCCGAAGCGACCTCGCCGGCACCGCCCGAGCCGGAAGCGAAATTCCAGGTTTTGGACGCAGCTTCGGAGGACAGCCTGGCCCGATTGAGAGCCACATCGAATGACTCCCACCTGGTGATGGGCATCGCCTATGCACAGGCGGGGCTCCTCGATCAGGCCAGGCTGGAGCTGCGCGCGGCGGCGGATCAGAATCCAGGCTCAGCCACTGTCGCCACTTTGCTGGCTGCCGTCAATTCAGACCAGCCCCGATCAAAGTGAACGCCGCCCAATAAAACGGGTGCTGGTAGGCCGGATTCTTGCGTACGCTCAATGCGGCTGCCCGCAGCGCCTCGGCGTCGCTCATGTCTTTGGCTCGATTCTGGTGAAACGCTGTCATGAGCGCGCCGGTGCTGTCCGACGCGACCTTCCACTGGCTGAGCACCGTGGTCGGAACACCGGACACGAGCAGCGCCCAGCTCAGGCCAATCATGCCCTCGCCCGCGCCCACGTGGCCGCGGGCGGTTTCGCAGGCCGATAGCACCACCAGCTCCGCGTTCAGGTTCATGGCGAGCAGTTCGTGCGCCTCCAGCAGGCCGTCATCGGTTCCGCCAGGGTCGCGCGCCAGCAACAGGTATGAATAGAGCGGGCTGGCATTATTCAATACGGCATGGGTGGCCAGGTGCAGCACCCTGGCATTGCCCGCCTCGGTTTTGAAGCGGCTCTCCCGGGCATCGGCGCCCACGTAGATGCGGCTGCGCTCGCCGTAGATCTTCCCCAGCGTCTGTACTTCCATTCTTGCGCCGGGCAGCGCATCGAAAGTTCCCTCGCGGGCGATGGCCTGCGTCGCTGCGGCCCGATTCTCCACCGCGGGATCGCCCATCGCGAACAACCGCACGCCCGCGGGGGTGCTCCTCCGCTGCCGCTTCACATCGCTCATCGTCTTCAGCGCGGTGAGCGAGGGCGCATAGGAGACAGCGCACTCGTCCAGCAGGTACCGCCCCTGCGGATTCGCCAGCGCCTGGAAGGGCAACTCCCACAGAACGCCGTCCGGCACCACCACCAGTTGGCGCGTCTTCGCCAGGTCCAGGCCCGCGGGAGCGATCAGCTTCTGATAGAGATCCGACGCCGTCGAGCGGAACGCCAGGTTTCGTCCCGCCAGTTGGTTTTGAAACAGCTCCACCAGCTTCGTGAGCGCCTCGCGCGATATCGGAACTGTAAAGGACTTCACCTTCTGCGAGCCCTGCGATGCGAATCCGTAGACCCGGTCCTCGGCGGCGACGAATTCCAGGAACGCGACCTTCGGGTCCGCCGCCAGCGCCTGGTCCGCGCTCACCGATTCCATCTTGCCCCCGGCAGCCTTCCACGTTGGATGCCGGATGTAGAGTTCGTTCTGGAAATTCTCGTAGTCCGCCCGCGCCCGGGCCAGGTCGGCGGTAATCGAAGCGGCTTGCTGGCTCGAACCGCCGTTTCGCGCCCGCATGAGCTGCGTGTTGAGCGAGGCCATGCGGACGCGAAGGTTCTGGTCCCGCGCGCGCTCCTCCTCGCTCATCTGCGCCGCAAGCTCCGCTCTCCCGTTCCGCAAGACATCCGTCAAGACCCGGGCCTTGGCGCGCTCCGCGAATTGGAATGCCTCCGCGCTGCGGCCGCTTGCGATCAGGAGGCCGACCATGCGGTGGTACGGCTCGAGCTTGGTCTCGAAGAAACTCTCCTGTTGGGTTTCGGCGCCGCCGACACCCTGCCGCAAGGCTTCGATGGTCGCGATGGCGTCGCGGAAGCGCTGTTCCGCTTGCGCCTTCTCGCCCAGACCCTGCTGCGCGCGCCCGGCTTCCAGGTCGGCGCGCCACGCCGCCTCGCGCAATCCGCCGGCGTTGGCCATTTCGCGCGCCTCGCTTGCGGCCTCCAGCGCCTTGGCGTAATCGCCCTTGCGGTTGTAGACCTCCGCGATCCGTCCCATGGTCAGGGCGGCCTCGCTTCCGGCGTGTACCGCCTTCTGGATCTCCAGGCCTTTCTGGAAATACTCGATCGCTTTCTCTTGCTCGCCCAGCCAGGAGTAGGCACTGCCGATGTACGTCAGGTCGCTGGCCGCGAACGGCTTGTTTCCGGTCTCGTTGAGCACCGCCAGGCTCTTCTCGTAGTTGGCGATGGCGCCGCGCAGGTCCCCGCGAAATTCCGCCACGCGCCCCAGCCCCATCCATGCGATCGCCACCAGCGGCTTGAGATCCGCCGACCGTGCGACCTCCAATTCACGCCCGAAATACGCCCGCGCCTGCTCCAGGTCGCCCTGCCAAAGATACACGTTGCCGATGTTGTTGAGGTTGGCCGCCAACCCGCGCTTGTCGGGGCCGTCCTTCAACAGCTCGTTGCACTGCTGGAGAAGAGCCAGGGCGTGCAGGTAGTCGCCGCGCCGGGCGTGCAGCACCGCCATGTTGCCCAGGGCGTTGGTGAGCAGCCGCTTGTCATTCAGCTTGCGCGCGATTTCCAGGCCTTTCCCGAGATGCTCCTCCGCAACCTGAAGATCGCCGATCGCCGAATACATCCCGCTCAGATTCGTCAGCACTCGGGCCGCTCCGGCGTCGTCGTGCGCCTCCCGGCTGAGTTCGAGGCTCGCGCGATACGATTCCAGGGCGTACGCGTAGTCGCCCCGGTCGGAGTAGACCAGGCCGAGCCCGTTTAGCGCCGATGCTCGCGCACCGGCCGATTCCGTACGTTCCGCGATCATCCGCGCCAGGTTCAGCGCTGCCAGGGCCTTCGCCGTGTCGCCGCGGTTGCGCGCCGTGGTTCCCTGCTCCACCAGCGCCTCTGCCAGCTCGGCGTTGACGAGGCCCGCATTGGCCGCCAGCAGTTGGTCCGGGTTATCGGCGGTGGCCAGGCGGGCGGCGAGGTCCTTCGCGGCAGTTCCTGTCGGTTGTCCCCAGGCCGCTGAGCACAGAACGACCAATACCAACTGTACGCTGCCCATTATGGGGAAACCCCTCGTCCCGGCCCCTTTCTACGGGAACAGCATACACGCGGCCGAGCCAAATATCCAGCGTCACAACAGCCGGAAACTGACCTCGATGGTCGCGGCCACCGTCACCGGCCTGCCGTCTTTCATGCCGGGCCGGAACTTCCACTTCTTCACGGCCTCCATTGCCTTCTCGTCCAGTCCGAGCCCCAGGCTGTGCAGCACGCGCACATTCTGCGCCCGTCCCGCGGGATCCACCTCGATATACAGCAGCACGACACCCTGGTACTTGGCCTTGCGCGCCTCCTCGGAGTATTCGGGCTCCACCTTCGAGAGTAGGGAAGGCGCGGATACTCCGCCGCCTACACGGTACACCCCGCCGCTCACGCCGCCTCCTTCGCCGGGGCCAAATCCAGGTCCATCGCCCACACCCACGCCTCCGCCCTTGCCCGGGCCGATGCCGCCGCCCGACCCAGGTCCGTTCGACGCCGGACCGATCCTCCCCAGCGGGTCGCCGAACTGCGTCATATTGACATCCGGAAGCTGCAGGTCCGGCGGCGCGATGATCGTCGGATCCATGCTCAGCTTCGGGTTCAGGTTCGCGACCACTGCCATGGGAGGCGTGAACTGCTTCAATGCGGGTTTGGGCAGCCGGCCCTTCGAAGCGTCCAGAGTCGACCGGTCGCCGCCGCCTCCTCCGCCCCGCACCGCCGCCTTCTGCTGATACGGCGCCGGGTCCACCGGCGCCACCAGGGGGATCACGGCGTTCACGATCTTGTGCTGCACCGCCGGCGTTACCGCGGCTGCGAACACCGACAAGACCACCGCCGATTGCAGCCCCACCGACATCACCCACGACTTTTTCTGCCGCCCGTATTGCCCCCAGATGGCGCGCACCAGCACCGGCCTGGAAGTGATGTCCAGCGGCGGAGGCGCGGGCTGGAAGATCTCCGCCACACCGCTCCACAGCGACCGGTACCACGGCACATCGAGCGATGCCGGCAGCAGCAGCCGTCCCAGGTGATCCGCGCCCGGGATCACTGTCCACCGCTGCTCCACCGTCTGCTCGCTCCAGTTCCGCACCGCACCGCGAAAACTCGCGATCGATCCGGCCAGGTCTGCGACTCTCGCGCCGCACGCCTCGCACTCCGCCGCATGCCGGCGCTCTTCCACGCTGACGTCACCGATGAGAAACATGATTACTTCTCCTTCGCTGAGATGCCTGTTCATTTCGCAGCCTCCAGGCGGGCGCGCACCGAGTTGAGCGCCCGAAAGAGGTGTACCTTGACCGTGCCTTCCTTCATCCCGGTGACTTCGGCGATCTCCAGAAGGTCCAGATCCTCCACGAACCGGAGCAGAAACACGGTGCGCTGCCGTGCCGGCAGTTGCGCCGCTACCGCCCAGACGGCCCGCACCTGCTCCTGAATGGCGGCCCTGGTTTCCGGAGACTGCTGCCGGTCCGGAATCGAATTGCCGATGTCCGCCACGTCCGCATCCGGATGCAGCGTGCGTCTCCAGAACTTCAGCCGGCTGCTGGACTCGTGGTCGCGCACCAGGTTGGCCGCGATCTGCATGAACCAGGTCGTAATGCTCGATGCGCCGCGGAACTGCCGGCGCGCCTGGTAGGCCTTGACGAAGCAATCCTGCGTCAGGTTTTCCGCGGTCTCCCGGTCGCGCAGCGATGCCAGGATGAAGCGGAAGATCCGCGGCCGATGCAGGCGGACCAGCGAATCGAAATCATCCGGGGTCTCCGCATTCCGCGCCGCCAGTTCCATTCGAATGGGTAGACCGATTTTCGCCAAGCGGGGTTTACATGCCGAAACGGCACACCTGTGCGCCCGTGGGGCAGGTTTCCGACCTGCCCTGCGCAGGCCAGGAGGCCTGCGCCACTTCGTCTGCTAAACTGGAAGTTATCCACTCCCCGGGAGGAACAGCCTAACTTGAATTCTGCAATCCTCGCCCTGGAAGACGGGACCGTCTTCGAGGGACGGAGTTTTGGTGCGCCCAGACAGCGCTCGGGCGAAGTTGTCTTTAATACCGCGCTCACCGGATACCAGGAGGTCTTCACCGACCCCTCCTATTCCGGCCAGATCGTCATTCTCACCAATCCCCAAATCGGCAACTACGGCACCAGCTCGCTCGATAACGAATCGGCCCGGCCTTATATCGAAGGACTGGCGGTGCGCGAGTTCTCCTCGATCGCCAGCAACTGGCGCAGCGATGCCGAGGCCAACGACTTCCTGGCGCGCGCCGGCATCCCCGTGATCAGCGAGCTCGATACGCGTGCCCTGGTCCGCCACCTGCGCACCCGGGGCGTCATGCGCGGCGTGCTTTCGTCCACCGATACCGATGCCGCCAAACTCGTCGAGACCGCGCGTTCGATCCCGCCCATGGCCGGCCTCGATCTGGCCACGCGCGTCAGCACGCCCGAACGCTACCACTGGAGCGAGCCCGTGGATGCCTGCTCGCCCTCCGAGCACGTGCCCCGCCCGCCCGAGCCGCGCTATCACGTGGTCGCTTACGACTACGGCATCAAGCACAATATCCTGCGCCGCCTGGTCACGGCCGGCTGCCGCGTGACGGTCGTTCCCTCGCTCACCAGCGCCGAAGACGTGCTGGCGCTCAACCCCGATGGCATCTTTCTCTCCAACGGCCCCGGCGACCCGGAGCCGCTGGTGACACAGGTCGCCAACATCCGCAAACTGCTCGGCCGCAAACCCATCTTCGGCATCTGCCTGGGCCACCAGTTGCTCGGCCTCGCCTGCGGCGGCAAGACTTACAAACTCAAGTTCGGCCACCGCGGCGCCAACCACCCGGTGCGCAACGAGCTCACCAAGAAGGTCGAGATCACCAGCCACAACCACGGTTTCGCGGTGGATCCCGATTCGCTCAACCCCTCGGACGTCGAGATCACCCACGTCAACCTGAACGACCAGACGCTCGAAGGTTTCCGCCACCGCAACTATCCGGCCTTCTGCGTCCAATACCATCCCGAGGCCGCACCCGGCCCGCACGATTCGCACTACCTGTTCGGCGATTTCATCAAACTCATGGAGGGGAGCCACTGATGCCGCGGCGCAACGACCTGCACCGCATCCTGATCATCGGCAGCGGCCCGATCATCATCGGCCAGGCCTGCGAGTTCGACTACTCCGGCACGCAGGCCGCCAAGGCCCTGCGCGCCGATGGCTACGAAGTGATCCTGGTCAATTCCAATCCGGCCACGATCATGACCGACCCCAACCTGGCCGACAAGACCTACGTCGAACCGCTCACGCGCCCCTACCTGGAAGAGATCATCCGGCGGGAGCGACCCGACGCGCTGCTCTCCACGGTCGGAGGGCAGACCGGACTCAATCTGAGCGTCGAGCTGGCCGAAGCCGGCGTGCTCGATAAGTACGGCGTCGAGCTGATCGGCGCCAAGATCGACGCCATCAAGAAGGCCGAAGACCGCCTGCTGTTCAAAGACGCCATGCGCAAGATCGGCCTGGAGACGCCGCAATCGCAGCTCGTCAACAGCATCGCCGCGGGCCGCGCATTCGCCGAAAAGATCGGTTACCCCTGCATCCTGCGGCCCAGCTTCACCCTCGGCGGCACCGGGGGCGGCATCGCTTACAACCAGGAAGAACTCGAGGAGATCCTGGAGCGCGGCATCGCGCTCAGCCCCGTTCACGAAGTCCTGATCGAAGAGAGCGCTCTCGGCTGGAAGGAATTCGAGCTGGAGGTAATGCGCGACCTCGCCGACAACTGCATCATCGTCTGCTCCATCGAAAACTTCGACCCCATGGGCGTGCACACCGGCGATTCCATCACGGTGGCGCCCGCGCAGACCCTTACCGACCGCGAATACCAGATGATGCGCGACGGCGCGCTTGCCTGCCTGCGCGAGATCGGCGTGGATACCGGCGGCAGCAACGTGCAGTTCGCTATCAATCCCGCCAACGGCCGCATGGTGATCATCGAGATGAACCCGCGCGTCTCGCGATCGAGCGCGCTGGCCAGCAAGGCTACCGGCTTCCCCATCGCCAAGATCGCCGCCAAGCTGGCGGTCGGCTACCGGCTCGACGAGATCAACAACGATATCACGCGCAAGACGCCGGCCTGCTTCGAGCCCACCATCGACTACGTGGTCGCCAAGATCCCCAAGTGGGCTTTTGAAAAGTTTCCCGGCGCCGACCCCACGCTCGGCACCCAGATGAAGAGCGTCGGCGAAGTCATGGCCATCGGCCGCACCTTCAAAGAGGCCCTCTGGAAGGGCATGCGCAGCCTGGAAACCGGCAAGGCTTTCGGCAGCGAGAAGTACGATCCCCAGCTCATCACCAACAAGCTCATCACCCCGACGCCCGACCGCCTCAATTACGTCCGCTTCGCCATGGCCAACGGGTACAGCGTAGAAGAGATCCAGGAGCTCACCGCCATCGACCCCTGGTTCCTCCGCCAGATGAAGGAAGTGGTCGACTTCGAGGCCCAGGCGGCGCAGGCCTCCTGGCCCGAGCAAGCCACGCGCGAGCTCTTCCGGCAGGCCAAACGCTACGGCATCTCCGACGTTCAGCTCGCCAAGGCTTGGGGAGTCTCCGAAATCGAAGTCCGGACCCGCCGCAAGGAGCTGGGTGTTGCCGCCGTTTTCAGCCGCGTCGACACCTGCGCCGCCGAGTTCGAAAGCTTCACCCCCTACCTCTACTCCAACTACGAATCCGCCTGCGAAGCCGACCCCGCGGATCGCAAGAAGGTGATGATCCTGGGCAGCGGCCCCAACCGCATCGGCCAGGGCATCGAGTTCGACTACTGCTGCTGCCACGCCAGCTTCGCGCTGCAGGAAATGGGCGTCGAGTCGATCATGGTCAATTGCAATCCCGAGACCGTCTCCACCGACTACGACACCAGCGACCGCCTCTACTTCGAGCCCCTCACGCTGGAAAACGTCCTCAATATCGTCGATACCGAAAAGCCAGACGGCGTGATCGTCCAGTTCGGCGGCCAGACCCCGCTTAATCTCGCGCTGCCGCTCAAGCGGCTCGGCGTCCCCATCATTGGCACCGACCCCGAGAACATCGACCTCGCCGAAGACCGCAAGCTCTTCGGCCGCCTGCTGGACGACCTCAAGATTCCGTGTCCCGCGAACGGCGCCGCAACCAGCGTGGAAGAGGCCTGCGCGGTGGCCGCGCGCATCGGCTATCCCGTGCTGGTGCGCCCCAGTTACGTGCTCGGCGGCCGCGCCATGGTGATCGCCTACGACGAGGACATGGTCCGCCAATACATGCGCGAGGCGGTCACCTTCTCGCAGGAGCGGCCGGTGCTGATCGACCGCTTCCTGGAAGACGCCATCGAGGTGGATGTCGATGCCCTCGGCGACGGCACGGACGTGCTGATCGCCGGCATCATGGAGCACATCGAAGAAGCGGGTGTGCATTCCGGCGACAGCTCCTGCGTCCTGCCCGCACAGTCGCTCTCCGAGCAGACGGTGCGGACCATCGAAGACTACACCGTGCGCCTCGCGAAGGCGCTGAACGTCATCGGGCTGATGAACGTGCAGTACGCCATCCAGAACGGCACGGTCTACGTGCTGGAAGTGAACCCGCGCGCTTCGCGAACGGTCCCGTACGTGAGCAAGGCGACGGGCGTGCCGCTGCCCAAGGTCGCCGTCGGCCTGATGTGGGGCCGGAAGCTCAGGGACTACGGCTATGCGACCGGCAAGCTCAGCGTGCCGCAGGATTTCGTCAAGTCACCGGTGTTCCCGTTCAACAAGTTCCACGGCGTCGACCCGGTGCTCGGCCCAGAGATGCGGTCGACGGGCGAAGTGATGGGCGTCGGGGTCAACTTCGGCGAGGCGTTTCTCAAGGCCCAGATCAGCGCCGGCAGCCCGCTTCCGGATAAGGGGACCGTGTTCATCAGCGTCAATGACCATCACAAGCGCGAGGCGGTGGAAGTCGCGAAGCGCTTTGCCGAGCTGGGCTTTGCCCTGGTGGCCACGCGCGGCACCGCCGCAGCGCTGCGCAACGCCGGACTCACCTGTAAGACCGTGTTCAAGGTCAATGAAGGCCGCCCGAATGTCGTGGACTATCTCAAGGGCGGCAATGTTCAGCTTGCCATCTACACTACGACGGGCGCCAGCGCGTTCGCCGACGAGAAGTCGATCCGCCGCAGCGCCGTGACCTATCGCGTCCCTTGCATCACCACCATGAGCGGCGCGCGCGCCGCGGCCGACGCGGTCGCCGCGCGCCTGCGCGATCCCATCCGCGTCTGGAGCCTGCAGGAGATCCACGAATCGAAGAGCACCGTGGCATAGCGACAAAAAAACCCGGCGGGTGTTTCACCGCCGGGCCGCGTCGTTTGAGTTTGACCCTGTATTGGTAACTTCCTGGTCCCCTTCGCCTCGGGGACAGGGTCCTTCTCAATATATCACTGAATGGCCGCTTTTTTAATAAAGTCAAGCCGGGGAAAACGACTTTCCAGGTACGAATTTCCCTGTGTCTCGATCTTGGTTGGATCCGGCCCCTGGCCCCGCGGGGGCATATCCCCGTAGGCATCGTAGAGGCTCTCCACCACGTCCATTCCGCTGACTACCTTTCCCACCGGCGCGAAACCCTGCTTGTCGAGATCCTTGTTGTCGCGCATGTTGATGAACAACTGCGTGGCGCGGGTGTTCGGGCCCAGCTTGGCGTAGGCGACCGTGCCCTTCAGGTTGCTCTGCTTGACGGGATCGTCGCGCAGGTTCGCCGTGGACCACAGGCTGCTGACCTGCGGATCTCCATTCACTCCCCACTGCACGTAGGCGCGGGTGACGCGGAAGAACCGGTTGCCGTCGTAATACCCGCGGTTCACCAGCTCGAAGAGATGCTGCGCTCCGAGCGGCGCCCAGTCTTTGTGGACCTCGATAACCACGGCGCCCTTGGAGGTATCCAGGTTCACCTTGAATATGTCGGGGGCCGGCACGTCCTGCCTGGGAGCTTCGGCCTTCTTCGGCTCCTGGGGCGCGGAGCAGCCGGCGAGCACCGCGCACAGCGCGATCCACCAGAATCTTCGCATCGCTCCTTAGTATGCCCTATGACGCCAGCCTGGTGTTGAAGCGCAGCAGGTTGCGGAGGTAGGCGCCCATCATGCGGTCGGACACCGCGGTATGCGTCTTCAGCCAGGAATCCAGGAACTCGAGGAATTCGGACACCCCGTCCGCATGGCCCGTATCGATCCGCTTCAAGGCACGGCGCACGCGCCAGCGCACCGCATCGTGCTGTTTCTTATGCCAGGCGAGCCCGTTATAGTGCGCCGCCTTCATGATGCGCTCTTCGTGCTTGAAGTGCGCTTCCGTCGATGTTATCAACTCTCTCAGAACCGGCCGCAGTTGCCTGAGGTCGGTGCCGGCGGCGACACCCTTTTGCAGTTCTTCTCCGAGGCGAAACAGCGCGCGGTGCTCGGCATCGATCTCCGGAACAAATACCGAGTGCGCTCTGCTCCATTTGAAAAGGCCCATCTTTCCTATTGTACAGGACTTTCAGACCCGCGATTCCCACTTACGCGGCGGGCGCAGGAGCGGGCTGCGGGATCGGCTGCTTGTGCTTGCAGTCGGCATTGGGACATTGCAGCACCGGACCGGCTTTGAACCACTTCTCGATCATGTAGGGGCTGCCGCACTCGGGGCACTTCTCGTCGACGGGCTTGCCCCAGGCCACGAAGTTGCACTTTGGCCAGCGCGTGCATCCGTAGAAGATCTTGCCCTTCTTGGAGCGGCGCTCGGCGATATCGCCTTCGCTGCACTCGGGGCACTTCACGCCCACCAGCTTCTGCTTGACGTACTTGCACGACGGATAATTGCTGCACGCGGTGAACTCGCCGAAGCGGCCGTACTTGATCACCAGGTTATTGCCGCATTCGGGGCACTTCTCGTCGAGCGGCTGGTCGGCGCGCTGCTGCTGCGCGCCCAGGCGCTTGGTGGTCTTGCAGTCCGGATAGCCCGAGCACGCCAGGAACGTGCCGAAGCGGCCCTTCTTGAGAACCATGGGACGGCCGCAATTCTGGCAGTACTCCTCTTCGCCCTGCTCGCCGAAATCGACGTGCTCAGCCTCGGGCTGCCGCGTGTAGGTGCAGTCGGGATAGCCGGTGCAGGCGATGAACTTGCCGTGCCGGCCCCACTTCATCACCAGGGGCTTGCCGCACTTCTCGCACATCTCGCCGATGGGTTCTTCCATCCGCTTGATGTCGGTCATGTGCTCTTCGGCGTGCTTGATGTCCTTCTCGAAGCGCTGGTAGAACTCGCCCATGGCGGCACGCCAGTCGAGCTTGCCGTCTTCGATTTCGTCGAGCTCCTCTTCCATGCGCGCCGTGTAGGTGACGTCGAAGATATCGTCGAAGCTCTCCACCAGGAGGTCGGTCACGACGAAGCCGAGCTCGGTCGGGCTGAACCGGCCACCTTCCTTCTTGACGTACTCACGCTCCTGAATCGTGGAAAGAATCGAGGCGTAAGTGGAGGGCCGGCCCACGCCGTCGGACTCCAGACGCTTCACCAGGGTGGCTTCGTTGTAGCGCGGAGGCGGCTCCGTGAAATGCTGCTCGGGCTTGAGCACCCGCAGGCGGAGACGCTCGCCTTCGGCGACCAGCGGCAGCCGGTGCTCGAGCTCTTCGTCTTCCTCGTCGCGCTGATCCTTACCTTCCTTGTACTGTTTGAGGAAGCCCGCGAACTTTTCGACACTGCCGGTGGCGCGGAAGGTATAGTCCACGCCGTTTTTGCCGCGCGCGCTGACGTCGATGGTGGTCTGGTCGAACACCGCGGGAGCCATCTGGCTGGCTACGAATCGATTCCAGATGAGGCGGTAGACCTTCATTTCGTCCGGCTTCAGGTATTTCTCGACGACCTCGGGCGTAAACGCCATCGAGGTGGGCCGGATGGCCTCGTGCGCGTCCTGCGCGTCCTTTTTCGATTTGTAGATGTTGGGCGTTTCCGGCACATACTCTTTGCCGTAGCGGTCGCCGATGTACTGGCGGACGTCGCGGATGGCGTCGTCGGAGATGCGCGTGGAATCCGTGCGCATGTAGGTGATCAGGCCGACTGCGCCTTCCTTGCCGATCTCCACGCCCTCATAGAGGTGCTGTGCCAGCATCATGGTGTGCTTCACGCTGAAGCGCAGCTTGCGCACCGATTCCTGCTGCAGGGTCGAGGTGATGAACGGCGCCACCGGGTTGCGCTTCTTCTCGCGCGTGGTGACGCTCTTGACCACGTACTCGGCGCCCTCCAGGCTGGCCAGGATGGCATCGCTCGCTTCCTGGTTGCCGATCTCGGCCGTCTCTTCGTTGGCCTTGATGAGCCGGGCGGAGAGCAGCGGCGGCTTTTTGGCGGCCAACTCGGCGTCGATGGTCCAATATTCCTTCTTCTGGAAGGCGCGGATTTCGCGCTCGCGCTCGACGATCAGGCGGAGCGCCACGGTCTGCACACGCCCGGCCGAGAGTCCGCGGCGCACTTTGTCCCAGAGGAGCGGAGAGATCTTGTAGCCTACCAGGCGGTCGAGCACGCGGCGCGCCTGCTGGGCGTCCACCAGGTGGGTGTTGACGTCCATCGGGTTCTGGAAGGCCTTGTCGATCGCCTTTTTGGTGATCTCGTTGAACATCACGCGGAAGATCTTGGGGCCGGCCTTCTTCTCGCGGAGTTCTTCCTGCAGGTGGTAGCAGATGGCTTCGCCTTCGCGGTCCGGGTCGGCCGCGAGGTAGACTTCCTGGACCTTTTTGGCAGTCTGTTTGAGTTCGGAGATGAGCTTTTTCTTGCCTTCGATGACCTCGTACCGCGGCTCGAACCCGTTGTCGACGTCGACGGCGAGGTCCTTTTTGGGCAGGTCTTTGATGTGCCCGAGGGATGCTTTGACGACGTACTGCTTGCCCAAGTACTTGTTGATGACTTTCGCCTTACCGGGCGACTCAACGATTACTAATGCCTTTGCCATATGAAATGAAACTCACTGAGTGCGGCGGACAGGCGCCTCAAGGGCGCTATGCGGGCCTGTCCTACGGTCGCAAGGTTACCACACTTTCACAAAATTCTTCCCCGGGAGCTGTTTCACGAGCCCCAGCATCTCCAGCTCAAACAAGGCCGCAATCAGCTCCGAAGGCGACGTATCTTGAAGTTTTTCAAGGAGATCGTCCAGATGTGCCGGGGTGTCCACCTGGAGGGCTTGAAGAGCCTGGCGGGCCGTGGAGCCCAGTTCCTGTGCCTCTTCCTTTAATAAGGATGCCTGATTCCCGGTCTGCGTTGCAACCCCGCCCGCCTCCAGGAGCTGTGTCTTTCC
>Ga0335083_10006332_pt1 | contig 14812 bp, 13 predicted proteins | sample Lox_Sample_42_FD_206716 | JGI IMG/M metagenome (GOLD analysis project Ga0335083, IMG submission 206716) | Soil microbial communities from Loxahatchee National Wildlife Refuge, Florida, United States - Lox_Sample_4.2 | ecosystem: Environmental > Terrestrial > Soil > Wetlands | place: USA... | reverse complement strand
GCGGATCCTCGACGACCAGGGCAACCAAGAATTGGCCGAGCTGTATCTCAATTGCGGCAACGATAAACTGGAGAAGGCCGCCCAGGACTGGGCCTCGCGCAATGGCTACACGACCATCACCCTGCCCACGTCAAACGGCAGCCACGCCAGCTGGGGCTCGTGGTAGGCCCCTCGCATTTTCGTCTCCGGCCTTTCCCTCCCAAAAAACAAAAAGTGGCCAGGCACTCCACGGCACTGGGAGAACGTCGTTGCCGTTGCTACCTTCCGGTCCTGGCGGGGTTCACGCGCCTGCCCATGCATGGCGCCTGGCCAAGGCGAAAAGTGGGCGGTTCGGGCCGCGGAGCAACTCCTATTTTGCGCCGGTGGCGCCGGCCCGGGCACCCCTCCGCCAGTCACTCACTTGCGCTTCTTTGGCTTCAACAACTCCTCGACGCGCGCCACGATTCCATCGACCGGCCAGAGCCGTCCGATGCCCTCGTAGCCGCAGGCAAGCATGCCCTCCTCCGGGCCGATGAATTCGTGGCCGCGGGCCTTGAGCGCAGCGACGTTTGCCGCGGTCGCCGGGTGCGTCCACATCTTGCCGTTCATTGCCGGCGCGAGCAGCACCGGCGCACGGCAGACGAGGTAGAGCGAACTCAAAAAGTCCGGCGCCAGGCCGTGCGCGAACTGCGCCAGCACGTCGGCCGTGGCCGGCGCGACCAGGAACAGGTCGGCCTTGTCGGCCAGCTCGACGTGGCCGGGCTGCCAGCCGCCCTCGCCCTCCTTCCAAAGATCCGTCGCCACGGGATTGCGCGCCAGCGTCTGCAAGGTCAGCGGCGTGATGAATTTTTGCGCGCCCGCCGTCAGCACGGGAAAGACGTCCGCGCCTTTTTTGCGCAGCTGGCTCGTCAGATCAGCCGCCTTGTAGGCGGCGATCGAGCCGGTGACGCCGAGAATGATGGTCTGGCCGTGGAGCGGTTCTGCCATGCACCCATCCAAGCTGCAGCCGGCGCGAGTCGCAAGCGCCTAGTGCACCGGCACCGGCTGGGTCGGGGGAAGGTCGGAGGAGGGTGGCGCGGACGAAGTCGGCGCCGGGACCGATGTCGGCAGGGGCGGTTTGACCGTGGCTGGCGGCGGTGCGGATGCCGGCGGGGAATTTTTTTGCGGCACCCCCGGCCCGCCCCGGCCGGCGCGGTTCATCAGGAAACGGCGCACCCTTTCCTGCTGCTCCAACAAACGGGTTCTCTGCTCGTCCTTCAGTTTCTCCAGCTTTACGCGCTGGTCGAAAGTGAGAACCTTGTCCACCTCCTCCTGCATGCGCTGCATGGCATTCTCCCGCTCGCCGTTCAAGACCCGCAGTTCATCCGCGTAGCGCAGGATGATCGGCCGCAGCTGGCTGCGCTGCTGCTCGGTGAGATCGAGCTGCTCGGCAAAGCGCCGCAACACCATCGGCCCAAAGGGCACGGCGATGGCCTGCTGTTGCTGCTGCTGGCGAATCTTTTGCCCCGCCTCCTGCAGGCGCCTCGCCCAGCCGACGCCGAAGAAGTAGCCCGCCACGCCACCGGCGACAAAGATGGCGAAAAAGACCAGACCGGCGAGCAGTGAGCGGCCCATGTTCAGGAAAGATTGACGATTTCATTCACGATCTCGGTCGAAGCGGAATCGTCTTCCGGATTCGAGGAGACCGCCGAAACGGCCGAATAATTGACCGCGATGCTGACGAGGGCGAGCAGCGCCGCGATGCCGAGCGCGCGCCAGGAGAACCTGGTGAGCAGCGCGGAAAACGGCGGCTCGGCGGCGGCAAAGGCGCGGGCGGCGATGCGCGTGGCAAAGCCGTAGGGCGCGGCGGTGTCACGCTCGTCGCGGACTTGGCGGGCGGCGGCGGCGAGCCGCGCCCAGCGGGGATCGGGCGTGTTCATGATTTTTCCTTTCGTTTTAATTCTTCAAAAAGTTTTTTCAACTTTCCGCGCGCGCGGAAGGCGCGGACTTTGACCAGCGACTGGTTCCAGCCGGTCATCTGGCTGATCTCGGCGATGGATTTCTGCTCGAGGTCGAGCAGCTGGATGACCATGCGGTCCTCCGGCTTGAGCTGCTCAAGCAGCTTGTGCACCAGCTCGTGCGCCGCCAGGGCGTCGTCCGGCGCCACGTCGCGCTCGCTGGTGAGGACGCTGTCGAGCACGTCGGCCTCGTTCTCCGAGAGGTCGGCCCAGCGGAATTCCGGCCGGCGCTTCTGCGCGCGTAGCTGGTCGATGCAGGTCGTCACCGCGATCCGCGAGACCCAGTGGGTGAAGGGCACGTTGCCTTGGTACTGTTCGATGCGGGTGAACATTTTTAAAAAAATCTCCTGCGCCAGATCCTCTTCGGGCACACGCCGCGGCAGGTGCGCGCGCACGATGCGGATGACGAGCGGATAAAGATGCTCGACCAGTTCCCGCGCAGCCGCCTGATCGCGTCGGCGCACGCGTTCGAGGCTGCCAGCCAGGTCGAACGTCTCGTCAGCCATACAGATATGGAGATAACGTCATACACGAGAAACAAGACGGAATTGGAGGGCAAGCGGTTACAAATAAACCGCATAATTTGCGCCGCCGCCGGAACCCCTTGACACTGCGCCGCCGCCGGCGTTTGATGGCTCCCCTACAAAAATGTTGCAAGTCTCCCAGGCGCTCCGACTTAGTTAGCCGCACGATCCCCGACGGGCTGCATAGCAGCCGATCGTGCCCGCCTGTTATTCCGCCCGCCGCCCGTGTCGCGGCTGTGTTGCGTCCAGACTTCTCTTCAACGAAAACATTTTCCGCCTATTTCCATGCAAGCTCCACCCGTCACCAAGTACCGGCCGTTTCCGCCCGTCTCCTTGCCCAACCGCCAGTGGCCCGACCGCACGCTCACCCGCGCGCCCGTCTGGTGCAGCGTCGATCTCCGCGACGGCAACCAGGCCCTCGCCCAGCCCATGAGCGTCGAGGAAAAACTCGAATTTTTCGACCTGCTGGTGAAAATCGGCTTCAAGGAAATCGAGGTCGGATTTCCGTCCGCCTCGCAGATCGAATTCGATTTCTGCCGCCGCCTGATCGAGGAAAACCGCATCCCCGGCGACGTCGCCATCCAGGTGCTCTGCCAGTGCCGCGAGGACCTGATCACGCGCTCGCTCGAGGCCCTGCGCGGCGCGAAGCACACCATCTTTCATCTCTACAACTCGACCTCGCCCGCCCAGCGCCGCTACGTCTTCAATGCGGACAAGCCCGAGATCGTCAAGATCGCCACGCGCGCCGTCGAGCAGCTCAAACGCGACAGCCGGCCGCTGACCGCCGCCGGCACGAAGTTGCGCCTCGAATACTCACCCGAAAGCTTCACCAGCACCGAGCTGGAGTTTGCGCTCGAAATTTGCGAGGCCGTGACCGACGTCTGGCAACCCTCGCCGGCGGACCAGATCATCCTCAACCTGCCCGCCACCGTCGAATACGCCACGCCCAATATCCATGCCGACCAGATTGAGTGGATGTGCACGCACCTCACGCGCCGCGACGCCACCATCGTCTCGCTCCACACTCACAACGACCGCGGCACCGGCACTGCCGCGACCGAGCTCGGCCTGCTCGCCGGCGCCGACCGCGTCGAAGGCACCCTCTTCGGTAACGGCGAACGCACCGGCAACCTCGATATCGTCACCGTTGCGCTCAATCTCTACACCCACGGCATCCACCCCGGCCTCGACCTCTCGGACATCAACCACATCCGCGAAGTCTACGAGCGCTGCACACGCCTCGACGTTCCGCCGCGCCAGCCCTACGCCGGCGAGCTGGTCTTCACCGCGTTCAGCGGCTCGCACCAGGACGCAATCAAGAAATCCTGGGCGGTGCAAAAACCTGGCGAGCCCTGGGACGTGCTCTACATTCCAATCGATCCGGCCGACATCGGCCGCAGCTACAAGGCCATCATCCGGATCAACTCGCAGTCCGGCAAGGGCGGCGTCGCCTACATTCTCGAGCACGAATTCGGCTTCCAGCTGCCGAAGCTCATGCACAAGGAAATAGGCAAGATCATCAATGACGTCGCCGACGCCAAGGGCACCGAGCTCACCCCCCAGGAAATCCACGATGCTTTCCGGCGCGAATACCTCGATCGCGCCGCCCCGGTCGCCCTCCAGCATTTCAAGACGACCGAGCGCGACAGCACCGTCAAATGCGAGGCCGGCCTCGTCCTCGACGGCCAGATGCAGAAGCTCACCGGCAGCGGCAACGGCCCGATCGACGCCTTCGTGCGCGCGCTCGCCGGCACCAGCCTGCCGAAATTCGACGTCCTCAGCTACGCCGAGCACTCGCTCGGACGCGGCGCCGAAGCCCGCGCCGTCAGCTATATCCAGATCAAAACCGAACGCGGACGCTCGCTCTTCGGTGCCGGCACCGACACCAACATCGAGCTCGCCTCGATCAAGGCCATCGTCAGCGCGCTCAACCGCGCGCTGGCAAAGCACCAGGCTTGACCGGCCCGATTCCCCGCCTTGCCCGGCGTACCGTCCGTCGCGTGCGGTGCGCCCGTTTTCGGGACCGTGCGCTAGCGCCGGCCAAGGAAGTGAGTCAGTCCGAAAAACACCGCGACCAAAAAGGCGATCGTGCCGACTCCGAGCATTGTCCCGAACAACAGCTGTGTTTTTTCCAAGTCGAACTTCCAGCGTGGCTTTTTCAAGCGCAGGCTGTAGCCGGTCACGTGCACCCGCTCCGGCGCATCGAGTTCGGCCTGGAAGGCTGTGACAGTCTGGTAGCGCGCCGCCGGCTTGCGCTGCATCGCGTGCAGGATGATTTCCTCCGCCTGGGCGGAGATCGCCGGATTCAAACGGCGCGGCGGCTCCGGATCGCTGGAAATTCTCCAGCGCACAAAAGCCCACGGATCCTCGCCGGGAAACGGAAGCTGGCCGGTGAGCATCTCGTACAAAATCGCGCCCAGGGTGTAGATGTCCGTGCGCGCGTCGGTGCGGCGGTTTTGCACCTGCTCCGGCGCCATGTATTGCGGCGTGCCGAACATGGTCTGCAGCGGGCCGAAAATCCCCCGGCGCTCGTCGGCATGGGAGGCCAGTCCAAAATCGATCAACCGCAGCGTCCGGTCGGGACAGATCATGATGTTGGCCGGCTTGAGGTCGTTGTGGATCACGCCGTTTTCGTGCATGTAACGCAGGGCGTCGCCCACCACGCTGGCGATCCGGAGCGCATCCGCTTCCGGCAGCCGGCGCCGCTGGTGAATGATGTAATCCAACGTGCAGCCGGACAGATATTCCGTCACGATGTAGGGCCGCGTTCGCGTCTCCCCCACCGGAACGAATTTCAGCAAAAGCGGATGGTTGAGCTTCAGGCCGACCTCCTCCTCGCGCTGGAACCGGGCGAAAAATCCCGGCGCGCCTTCAAATTTCGGCAGCGGAACTTTCACCGCCACATGCCGGCGGCCGTCGTCCCTGTCCTCGGCCCGGTAAATCGTCGCCATCCCCCCGCAATGCACGGCCTCGAGGATGAAAAACCGGCCGTCCAGGATCTGGCCGGGGCGAAATTCAGGTGCAGCCACCTGCACCGGCTTGGGCACGGGCAAATCCTGGCAGCTGGCGACATTTTCAAGCGGGCGATCGCCGGTCATGTTCGTCCGCGGAAGAGCAGTATTCGCGCCGGTGTCGCCACGGTTCATAAGTAAACGTTCATTCTAGCAGTCCGGCTGCACCGCGGTAATTAAAACCCCGGGCGAAGCCCTTAAAAATTCACTAATTCAACGCACCCACCTTCCACAACCGGCCGCGCCCTCGCCCCAGCTTGCACCGCACCACCGCATTCTTTTAGTCTTAACCTTTCATGAAATTCACGCCCGCCCGCCCGCCGCTCACCGGCGAGACGCCCGACACGCTCGCGGAAAAGCTCCGCGCGCACGGCGAGCCGGCTTTTCGCGCGAAACAGATCCTCGAATGGGTTTACAAAAAGCGCGCCCGGTCGTGGGAAGACATGACCAACCTGCCCAAGCCGCTCCGCACCTGGCTCGCCGACACGTTCGACCTCACGCCGGCCTCGCTCGTGCTCAACCGCCAGTCGCACGACGTCACCGACAAGCTGCTGCTCGAGCTGCGCGACGGCTCGCTCATCGAGACCGTCATCATCCGCGCGCCGCAGGACGGCGTCGGCCTCGACCATTCGCGCAAGACCATCTGCATCTCCACCCAGGTCGGCTGCGCCATGGGCTGCGTGTTTTGCGCCAGCGGGCTGGCCGGCCTGAAACGCGACCTCAGCGCCGGCGAGATCGTCGCCCAGCTCCTCCATGTCTGCTATCGCGAGGACGAGCGCACGCCCCGCGCCCGCAGCGAGCTGGCGTCTTTCGACAACATCGTCGTCATGGGCATGGGCGAGCCGCTGGCCAATTACGACGCTCTCATCCGCGCGCTCACCATCGTCAACGCCGGCTGGGGCCTCGGCTTCGGCGCACGCCGCATCACCGTTTCCACCAGCGGACTCGCGCCGAAAATCCTCAAGCTTGCCGGGGAGCCGCTCGGCTTCCGCCTCGCCGTCTCGCTCCATGGCGCGACCGACGAGGTGCGCGAAAAAATCATGCCGGTGAACAAGGCCTATCCGCTCGCGAAACTGCTGCCGGCGGTAAAGGCGTTTTCCGAAAAACACGGCCGCATGATCACGCTCGAGTTCATCCTCATCGAGGGCGTCAACGATTCGCTCGACCAGGCGGAAAAGCTCCGCGACATCGCCCGCGACCTCCATGCGCACGTGAACCTGATTCCCTACAACACCGTCGAGGGTCTGCCATGGAAGCGCCCGAGCCTCACGCGCCAGGAGCGGTTCGCGGATATTCTCCGCGACGCGCGCGTCTCCGTCACGCTCCGGCGCGAAAAGGGCCACGACATCGACGCCGCCTGCGGCCAGTTGCGTTTGAAAACCGAAAAGGAACGGATTGCGTCCGTCGTATGAAATCCGCCGCCGACGCCCCGATCGCGCCCGCCGCCAAAAACAAAGCTCCCGCCACCGCGCTGGCCATCCTGCTCGCCATCAGCTGCGGGCACCTGCTCAACGACACCATCCAGTCGCTGCTGCCGGCGATCTATCCCCTGCTCAAGTCCGAGTTGCATCTCGATTTCGGCCAGGTCGGCCTGATCACGATGACCTTCCAGCTCACCGCCTCCCTGCTCCAGCCGCTGGTCGGCGTCTACACCGACCGTCATCCCCAGCCTTTTTCGCTCACGGCGGGAATGATCTGCACCCTGACGGGCCTGGTTTTTCTTTCCGCCGCGAATTCCTTCGGCCTGGTGCTCTTCGCGGCCGCGCTGATCGGCCTGGGCTCGTCGGTTTTCCATCCGGAGGCCTCGCGCGTCGCGCGCCTGGCGTCCGGCGGCCGGTATGGTTTCGCCCAATCGCTGTTTCAGGTGGGCGGAAATTCCGGCTCCGCGCTCGGCGCCCTGCTGGCCATGGCGATCGCGGCGGGCAGCGGCCAATCCCGCATCATCTGGTTTGCCGCGGTGCCGTTGCTCGGCGCCGTTCTGCTCAGCCGGGTGGGCCGCTGGTACCGCGGCCATCTGGCGGAGTTGCGCGCGAACCAGGCGGTCCTGCGTCCGGGCGGTCCGCTTCCCTTCGCCCGGCGCAGGGTCATCGCGGCCGTGGCCGTGCTCGCCGCGCTGATTTTTTCAAAATTCATCTACCTCGCCAGCATCAACAGCTATTACACGTTTTACCTCATCAACAAATTCCACGTCACCGTTCATAACGCCCAGCTGCACCTCTTTCTGTTTCTCGCCTCCGTGGCCGCGGGCACGTTCATCGGCGGACCGGTGGGCGACCGCATCGGCCGCAAGGTCGTGATCTGGGCTTCGATCCTCGGCGTCGCGCCGTTCACGCTGCTGCTGCCCTACGCCAGCCTGTTCTGGTGCGGCGTGCTCACCGCCATCATCGGCTTCATCCTCTCATCGGCCTTCTCGACCATCCTGGTTTACGCGCAGGAATTGATTCCCAACCGGATCGGGCTCATCGCCGGCATCTTTTTCGGCTTCGCCTTCGGCATGGCCGGCATCGGCTCGGCCGTGCTCGGCCAGCTCGCCGACCACACCAGCATCACCTACGTGTTTCATGTCTGCTCATTCCTGCCGCTGATCGGCCTGCTCACGGCTTTTCTCCCGGACGTGGAAAAAAAGTCCGCCTGACGGCGGCTTGGGCCCGCAGATAATTTTTTCTTGCGCCGGCCGGAGCAAATTTTTTCGGGAACTTTTCTCCCCGGATTGTTTTCCCACCGCTGAAATCCCCTTTTTTCAGCACAAACCTCGCTGCCATGATCGAGATCAAAGGCCTGGTTAAGACCTATGGTGCCAAGCTCGCCGTCGACGGCGTGAGCTTCACCGTGCAACGCGGCGACATTCTCGGCTTTCTCGGTCCCAACGGCGCCGGCAAGTCCACCACGATGAAAATGCTCACGGGTTTTCTGCGGCCCGACGCCGGCACCGCACTGGTCGACGGTCTCGACGTGACCGCCGATCCCGTCGGCGTGAAGCGCAAGGTCGGCTACCTGCCGGAAAATTCGCCCGCCTACCCCGAGATGACGGTCGGGGAATTTCTCGGCTTCATCGCGGAGATGCGCGGCCTGTGTGCGCCCGGACCAAAACGCGCCGCCGTCGAGCGCGTCATGCGCCTCTGTCACCTCGAGCCGGTGCAGCATCAAAGCATCGAAACACTTTCCAAAGGCTACAAACAGCGCGTGGGCTTCGCCCAGGCGCTCCTGCACGATCCGCCCGTGCTCGTGCTCGACGAGCCGACCGATGGCCTCGATCCCAACCAGAAAAACGAAGTCCGCGCGTTGATCAAGAGCATGGCCGCGGAAAAGGCCGTCATCCTCTCGACCCACATCCTCGAGGAGGTCGATGCCATCTGTACGCGCGTCATCATCATCTCGCAAGGCAAGCTCGTCGCCGACGAGACGCCGGCCGAACTCCAGGCGCGCCAGCCCGGCGCGCGGCTGGACGAAATTTTCCGCAGCCTCACGCAGTCGGACAGTTGAAAAAACCAGGGAGTGTCGCGCCCTCTGATCACGGAATTTTTCCATGTCTTCCCAAATCAAACCCATCTTCAAGCGCGAGTTTCTCGGCTACTTCCGCTCGCCCGTGGCCTATGTGTTTCTGATTGCGTTTCTTATCATCTCGGTGGCCTTGGCCTTTTCGCGATTCGCCAACGGCGGACTTTTTCATTCGGACTCAGCAAGCCTTGAATTGTATTTCATTTTCTATCCATGGTTGTTCCTTTTCTTCGCCCCCGCCGCCGGCATGCGCCTCTGGTCGGAGGAAAAACGCAGCGGCACGATTGAGCTGCTCTTCACCCTGCCGGTCACGCCGCTGGAGGCCGTACTGGGAAAATTTCTCGCCGGCTGGGCCTTTCTCGCGCTCGCCATCGTGCTGAGCTTTCCGATGGCGGTCACCGTCGGCTATCTCGGCAGCCCCGACTGGGGCGTCATCGCCAGTGGCTATCTCGGCAGCATCCTCATGGCCGGCGCCTATCTTGCCGTGTGTTCGCTCACCTCGGCACTGACCAAAAACCAGGTCATCAGCTTTGTTGTCAGTATTGTGGTCTGCGCAGCGCTGCTTTTTTTGGGATTGAGCGGCTTTACGGACACCCTCAACGGGATCTTTCCGGTCTGGGTGGCCGACATCATTTCCAATTTCAGCTTCATCACCCACTTCGATCCCTTCCTCAAGGGCATCATCGATCCGAAGGATGTCGTTTTCTTCCTCTCGCTCGCCGGCTTCGCCCTTTTCCTCAACGTCCTCGCCCTCGAACGCTGATCCGTTTCCCCGATGAAACTCTCCCGGAAATTCATCGCCGTCGCCCTGCTGTTTGTCGCCCTTGTGCTCGTCAACTATCTCGCCGCAACCCTGCCCGTGCGCATCGACGCCACCGCGGACCAGATCTACACGCTCTCGCCGGGCACACGCGCCATCCTGGCCAGGATCGAGGAGCCGGTGACGCTGAATTTCTACTGGTCGAAAAGCGCCTCCAGCCCCGTCGTGGCCTACAAGGATTTCGCCGCTCGTGTCGAGGAAATGCTCCGCCAGTACGTGCGCGCCGCGCACGGCAAACTCATCCTCAATGTCATCAACCCGCTCCCCGACACGCCGGAGGAGGAGCAGGCTGCCGCCGCCGGCATCCAGCCGCAAACCTGGCCCGGCAGCGGTGAGAAGGTCTATTTCGGCCTCGTCGCCATCCAGGCCGACCAGCAGAAAAATATCCCGGCCTTCGATCCCGAACGCGAACCGTTCCTTGAATACGACCTCTCGCAGCTCATCTACAGCGTGCAGCAGTTCGACAAGAAAAAGCTCGGCCTGATCACCAGCCTCCCGCTCGAAGGTGCGCCTGAAAACCCCATGCTGCAGCAGCAGCCGTCCGAAAGGCAGTTTGTCATCGACGAATGGGAAAAGACCTTCGACATCGTGCCGGTGCAGCAGACTGCCGCCGGGTTGCCCGCCAACCTCGACGCCCTCGCCGTCATCCACCCGGAGAATCTTCCGCCCAAGCTCCAGTTCGCCATCGACCAGTTCCTGCTCGCCGGCAAGCCCGTCTTCCTCGCGCTCGATCCGTCCTCCGAGTATTTCAAGCGCCGCGCCGGCCAGATGGCCATGTTCGGCGGCCCGATGCCCAATGTCTCCAGCGACCTGCCCGTGCTGCTCAAGGCCTACGGCATCGACTACAATTCGCAGAATGTTGTCGGCGACCTCGAAAATGCCGCGCAGGTCCAGACCGGCGACGGCTCCACCGCACGCTATCCGGTCTGGCTTTTGCTCGGTGCGGACAGCTTCAATGCCAAATCGCTGCCCACCGCCCAGCTCAAGTCCATCGCACTGATCGAGCCCGGCAGTTTCAGCGTGAAACCGAATCCGGCGCTCACCGTCACCCCGCTCATCGAGTCCAGCACGCAAAGCGGCGACGTCCCCGCCTTTGCGCTGCAAATGGCCCAGCCCGATGACATTTTGCGCCAGGTCAAACCGACGGGACAGAAAAAGCTTCTCGCCGCGCTCATCACCGGAAAATTCAAGACCGCCTTTCCCGACGGCGCGCCTGCAGACGAAAAGGCCGGCGCGAAAAAAGACGCCGCCCCTGCGCTTAAGGAATCAAAGGGCGCCTCCACCCTCATCTTCATCGCCGATACCGACTGGATGCTCGATTCATTCAGCGTCCGCCGTTTCGACTTCCTCGGTGTACCCGCCGCCCAGCCGCTCAACGACAATCTTGCCTTCGCCGCCAACTCCCTCGATTTCCTCGCCGGCTCGCAGGACCTGATCTCCATCCGCGGCAAGGGCTCGTCACTGCGTCCCTTCACCGTCGTCCATGAGATGGAGGTCAAGGCGCAGAACAAGTACCAGCAGCAGCTCGACGCGCTCGAGGCGCGCCTGGGCGAGGTGCAGCAGAAACTCAGCGCGCTCCAGAACCAGAATGGCGGATCGAAAAACCTCATCACTTCGCCTGAAGTGCAGAAATCGATCGACGATTTCCAAAAACAGGAGGTGGACATGCAACGCCAGCGCCGCCAGATCCGCCTCGCCCTGCGCCAGGGCATCGATGCGCTCGGCAACCGCCTCCTCCTCGCCAATCTCTTCGCCGCGCCGCTCCTCGTTTGCGCCTTCGGCGTGTGGTTCTACCGCGCCCGCCGCCATTAACCAAAGCCCGGCCCCTCCCCTTCGCGATGAAACTCAAGACCCTCATCGTCACCGTCGTCGTTCTCGCCGCGCTCTCCGCCGCCGCCTATTTTCTCAACCGGCCGCCTCCGTCGCCCGCCGCCGATCCGCGCGTCGGCCGGCCCCTTGTTGACCGCGCCATCGTGGACCAGGCCGCGCAGCTCCGCCTCACCGCGGACGGAAAAACCGTCCAGCTCGTCAGGCAGCCCGACGCCTCCTGGCGCGTCGCCAGCTATTACGATTTGCCGGCGGATTTCGACAAACTCTCCCGTTTCGTCACCGATCTGGCCAACGCCAAAATCCAGCGCTTCGTCACCGCCAATCCCGAACGCATCGACCGCCTCGACTTCAAGGACCACCGGATCGAGCTGCTCGATCCGGCCGGCCATGCGCTCTGGTCGCTCACGCTGGGCAAAAATGCCGACACCGGCGGCGTTTTCGTCCGCTTCGACGATGAGCCGAAAACCTATCTCGCCAGCCTCGACCCCTCGCTCGACACCGACGCGAAGAATTGGGCCGACTCCGCGCTGCTCAACCTGAAGCCCGCCGACATCGCCAAGGTCGAGATCGGTTTCGACGGGGCGCCCGCCGTCACGGTTTCGCGCGCAAAGGCGGATGCTCCCTTCACCGCCGCCGCCACGCCGGCCGGCCGGCAACTCGCCACCGACAAGATTAATTCGCTCCTCGAGCAGTTCACCAACCTGCGCTTCTCCGACACCGCCGATCCGGCGGATCCGAACGCCACCGCGGCGAAACAGCACTCCCGCACGCTCAAACTCACCACCTTTTCCGGCAAGACCTACACCCTCGCTCTCGGCCGCAAACCCGAGGAAAAAATCGCCAGGCCCGCCGAGAAAACCCCCGCGGCGACTTCCGCCGGCGCGCCGCCCAAACCCGCCGCGCCCGAGAGCGAAACCATTCCGGCCGGCCCGGTTTTCGCCTTCATCGCCTGCAGCGACGCCGCAGCGCCCGTCAACGCCATGATGCAAAAGCGCGCCTTCGAAATTTACGATTACAGCTACACCAGCCTCCCGGAAAAACCCGCCGACCTCTTCGTCGCCGCGCCGCCTCCGCCCCCGGCAAAACCCGCCGCGCCCGCCGCCAAACCGCCCGCCAAGCCCTGAGTCCGGCTCACCTCCGTCCGCCGCCTGACGATGGGCGGAAGGATATTGCGTCAAGTATGTTGGTCCCCACTGAAGTCCTGTCTTTACACATATCAACAAATCAGTATGCGTTGATATGTCATGCTACCCGACCGGCCCATCGCCGAGCTTTTTGCGCAGCAACGTCCGCTGCGCTCGCTGGAATTTTTTCCGCCCAAGGATGACGCCGGCGTCGAGGCCCTCCGCGCCACCGCCGCCGCGCTCAGGCGCATCGCCCCTGATTTCGTCTCCGTGACCTATGGCGCCGGCGGCAGCACGCGCGAGCGCACCGCGCAGGTCAGCGCCCTGCTCAAGGACGAACTCGGCTTCACCGTCATGCCCCACCTCACCTGCGTCGGCCATTCGCGCGCGGAATTGCACGACGTTGCCGACCGCCTGCACGCCGCCGGCTTCCGCAACATCATGACGCTGCGCGGCGATCCGCCCAAGGGCGCCTCCGTCTTCACGCCTGCGGCCGACGGCCTGCGCTACGCGAGCGATCTCGTCACGTTGCTCAAGGCGCGCCGCGCCGATTTCTGCCTCGGCGTCGCGGGTTATCCTGAAAAACATCCCGAGGCGCCCAGCCTGGAAGCCGACCTCGCGAATCTGAAGCGCAAGGTCGACGCCGGCGCAGCGTTCGTGACCACGCAGCTTTTCTTCGAGAATGACTGCTATTATCGTTTCGTCGAAAAATGCCGCGCCGCCGGCATCGCCGTGCCCATCGTGCCGGGCATCATGCCCGTGATTTCGCTCAAGCAAATCCAGCGCATCACCGCGCTCTGCGGGGCCGCGCTGCCGAAAAAACTTCTCGCCCGCCTCGAAGCCGCCGGCGACCAACCCGAAATCGTCGAAGCGCTCGGCCTTGAGTGGGCGCTCGGCCAAATCCGCGATCTTCTCGCCCGCGGCGCGCCCGGCTACCACCTCTATATTCTCAACCGCGCCAAAAGCGCGCTCGCGCTCGCCGCCGGATTGGCGGCGTAGTTCAATGCCCCGCGGGCGCTTCCTCCGGCTTAAGCGAGCCGCGCAGAACCGCGAAGCCGATATCGTCGATCGATTGCGCGTGGTTGGTCAAAACCACCACGCCCACCTTCCGGGTTGGGTCAAAACCGATAAAACTGCGATAGCCGCCGGTGCCGCCGTTATGCCAGACGATCGTTTGGCCGTTTGCCAGGGTGATAATCCAAGCCAGCCCGGCCTTCACGTGCAGTTTCGGCACATCGACAACCGGCCGGCCGATTTCATTTAATGAATCGCCCCAGGGTGACGGCAAAGCGCCGGTGCACATTTGCAGGAATTTTGCCAGGTCTCGCGTTGTCGAAACCAATGCGCCCGCGGGCGCAAACGACGCTTGATCCCAATTGTCTGCCGGTCGGCCGCCCTTCGTGTGGCCCGGAGCCAGCCGGTGCGGGTCGGCTTCCCGCCAGGATGATTTTGTATCGGTCAGCGCGGCGGGCTGAAGAATCCTTTCCGCCATCAGTTGCTCAAACGGCTTTCCCCAAGCTCCGGCCATCGCTTGGCCAAGCACCGCATAGCCGAAATTCGAATAGCTGAAGGCCGATTCCCTGGCCGAACCCTTGGCCTCATCAAAGGAGGCTTTGAGCTTTTCCAATGTCTGATTGCGATAGGGATTCAACGAACTGGTCGAAACGACATCGAGCATGATGGCAAACGATGACAGTTCCTTCGGCAGGCGCGGCAGCCCGGACGTATGCGTAGCCAGCTGCCGATAAGTGATCCGGCTCGGCGAAAATGGCACGCCGATCGGCTCATCCATTTTAATCTTACCCGCGCGCACGCTGTCCTCGAGCAAGAGGGCGGTGAATACTTTCGTCACCGAGCCGATCTCGAAAACGGTATCGGGACCGACCGGCCGCGAATCGGTTGCAGAAAAATGACCGGCCTGAAAAAACGTGGTTTTCCCGCCTTCGACGTAAGCCACGGCGATTCCGCCGGGCTTGCCCGCAATCCACGCCTCCAAGGCCGGCTGAATGCTGCTTGAGGTGCTCATGGC
>Ga0335083_10006331_pt1 | contig 14815 bp, 11 predicted proteins | sample Lox_Sample_42_FD_206716 | JGI IMG/M metagenome (GOLD analysis project Ga0335083, IMG submission 206716) | Soil microbial communities from Loxahatchee National Wildlife Refuge, Florida, United States - Lox_Sample_4.2 | ecosystem: Environmental > Terrestrial > Soil > Wetlands | place: USA... | reverse complement strand
AGCGTGATCGCCGTGTTGCTCGTCGTCGCGAACGGACCGGCGACCACCCAGATCGTGATCGGCATCTCGATGAGGCCCGCGAACGGCACCGTGACGAGCTGATCGCCGAGGCTCGTCGACCACGCCGCCGGCTGCAGCGCGACCGGCCGGTCGATGCCGAACGCGATCACCTCGCCGCTGCCGCTGCGCGGTCCCACGTTCACCATGTCGGTCGCCGTCGTGAACCCGGCGTAGGCGGCTGTCGCGGTGCTCGCTGCATCGCTGACCAGCGTGCCGTAGGGCGCGCTCTCGCCGGCCACGACTTGCAGCGTCGCGCTCCCCGGAGGCGCGCACATGGCGACCGCATCGGGCCCGTAGCCTTCGGCGGCGTAGCCTTGCGCGACCATCTGCGCCTTCACGGTTACGCTCGTCGTGTAACGATGATTGGTGTCGGCGCGCTGGTTCCACAGCCGATACACCGGCGCAGTGCCGGCCGGGCAAGCGCCTGTCGCGGCGTCGGGCAGCATCACGAAGAACGCCGCGGGTGTCTCCAGCGTGTACCCGCTGTAGTTCGGGTCGGTCGCCGCCTTTGCCACGATCGCATCGCATTCGGCCGTCGATGCCGAGAAGAAGTGCGAGTCGCCGTGCTGCGGCGGAATGTAGAAGCGGCACACCGGGCTTGCGCCGCTCACGGCGCGCGGCCACACCTTGAACGACTCCCCCGTGCGGGCCCAGCCGGCGATCCGGCCGCTGTCGAGCGCGTCGATGTCCGGCGCACGGTCGCTCACGAAGTAGTGGTGGAGGCTCGCGTCGTAGAACTCGACCGCCGTGACGGGCATCGAAGGCAGCGACGCGCTCGCGCCCGCGAAGTCGGTCGCGAGGTTCGCGAGGGGCGCGCCGCTGCGGTCGATCGCGGTCGCGCCGTCGCCCGGCAAGGCCGCGTACGCGACGGAATCCGCACCGGCGAAATCGAGCGAGCCGCCCGCGGCGTCGAGGAAGCGGTCGGGCGTGGTGTAATCCGGCGCCACGAGGCCGAGGGCCGCCACGCCCTTGGTCGCGACGAGCACGCGCTTTCCGGCGGTGGCGGAGGCGGGGAGATCGGCCGGGAACGTGAACGACTTGACGACCGCGCCGTGCGTCATCGTGAGCGCGCGTCCCGCCCATTGCTGTCCGCCGTCCTGGCCCGCCGTCTCGTGCAGCACGACGAACTGCACGCTGCCATCGGCGTTCGAATACAGCGCCTCGATGGCGAACGTCTGGAACGTGGCCGCGGCGGGCATGCTGGCGGCGGCGAGCGCAATCGCGGCCACCCGTGTCGTCGTGCTTCGCACGCCAAGAGCTTAGCGCATTCGCGGCGCCGGGCGAATTCGGCGAGAATGCGCGCAGGCGTCGGGGAAGGGGAGGCTCGCGATGAGCGTGACGCGCTATCCGTTGTTGACGGCCATGATGTCTCCGTGCTCGGCCGAGGAATTCCTTTCCGCGCATTTCCCGCGGCGGGCCTTCGTCGCGCACGGCCCGTCCGAGCGGCTGCCCGCGCTGTTCCGCGATCCGGCGCTCGCCTCGGCACGCGAGCTCGGAAGCCGATACGCCAAGGGCCGCCTGCGCTTCACCCACGGCGGTTCCAAGCGCATGCTGCAGATGGCCGACGCCGACGCCGCGAGCTTGCTCGACATGGGCCTCACGGTGCAGTTCGTCGACATCGCCAACGTGCTCCCGGAAGCGCCCGCTTTCCTCGCGGCGTTGCGCGCCGAGCTCGGCCTTCACGAGGGCGGGCTCAACTTGAGCGCGTTCGCGGCGCCGCCGGGCGCCGGCCTCGCCGTCCATTTCGACACCTGCGAGCTCATCTCCGTGCAGCTGGTCGGCACGAAGCGCTTTCACTACGCGCCGGTCAACGAGATCCACGCGCCGAGCGGCCGCCAGTACGCGCCCGACGCGATACCTCCCGACGATCTCTACCCGCAGGCGTGCCGCGGCTTTCCCGATCCTTCGACGTCGAGCTTCGAATCCGCCACCCTCGCGCCGGGCTCGGTCCTCTTCCTGCCGCGGGGGACGTGGCACTACACCGAGGCGGGCGGGGATTCACTGTCGATCAGCATCGGCGTCGATCCGACCATCGCGCTCAACTGCCTGCTCGACCAGCTGCGCCTCGTGCTTCTGCAGGACGAGCGATGGCGCCAGCCGCTGTTCGGCGGTCTCGGTGACGAGCCGCGCGACGCGCGTGTGCGAGAGGACACGGCGCAACTGCTTGCCACGTTGCCGGCGACGGTCGCGCGGCTCACCGCGTACGACCTTCTGCAGGCGCCGGCGAGCCTCGCCTGGCGCTTGCAGCACGTGAACGCGCACACTCGCTTCCAGCGCACGCCGCATACGTACCTCGAAGTCGGCGATGCGGGCAGCAACGGCCTGCGCTCGGTGCGCTTCATGATGGGACACACGCAAAGCCTCGCCCGCCGCCTCGGCGACGGCCAGGCATCGGACAGCGCGGTGGCTCTGCTGCGTTGGGTCGAGGCCCGCGTTCACGGACCGTTCCGCATGTCGGCGGCGATGGAAGCGTTCCCCGATCTGCCGCCCCCGACGATGCGGCAGGTGCTGGAGCTTTGCGTCCAGCGGCAATTCCTCACGCTGCTGTGGTTCCCGGAAGCGGTCCCCGCGTAAGGCCCGGGCTCGCTCTGGCGCTCGCGATCGCGCTCGCGGGCGTGGCCTCCGTCGCGCTGCGCCAGGATTCGAGCTGGGACCTGCAGAACTATCACTATTACAACGCGTGGGCGTTCGTGCACCGGCGCTTCGGGCTCGACTGGGCGCCCGCCCAGCTGCAGTCCTTCTACAGCCCGTTCCTCGATTTGCCTTTCTATGCGCTGGTGGCCGCCGATGCGCCGCCACGCCTCATCGCGTTCCTCCTCGCGGTCCCGACCGGCATCGCGTGGTACTTCTTCGCCCGCATCGCTTTTCGGCTGTTCGAGCCGCTGCCCGACCCCACGCGCCGCGCGGCCGCGCTGAGCGCCATCGCGATCGGCGTGACGGCGCCGATGTCGGTGAGCCTGATCGGCACGACGATGAACGACTGGTATACGGCGGCATTCGTCATGGCCGCGCTGTGGCTCGTCGTGCGTGCCCCGCCCGGCCCGCCTTCGCTGCGCGCGCTCGCCGCGGCCGGCGCGCTCGTCGGGCTCGGGGCCGGCCTCAAGCTCACCGGAAGCCTCTATTGCGTGGGGTTGCTCGTCGCGATCGTGGCGACGCGCGCGCCCATCCGCTCGGTTGCGGCGGTCGCGGTCGCCGCGGCCTTCGGGTTCGCGCTTACCGGCGGGCCCTGGATGGCGCTCATGGTCGAGCGCTACGGCAACCCGCTCTTCCCTTACTACAACGACGTCTTCCGCTCGCCGTGGGCCGATCCCGTCACGTTCTCGGCCACGCGCTTCGGGCCCTCGTCGCCGGCCGAGTGGCTCGCGTTTCCTTTCGTGCTCCTGTGGAAGCTTGCGGGCTACGTGTCCGAGCCCGAGTTCCGCGACGCGCGGCCGGCGCTGCTCTACGTCCTCGCCATCGTCTCGCTTGCACTGTGGCTGCGGCGCGGAGCGCGGTTGCAGCCTCCCACGCATTGGCGATTTCTCGGCGTGTTCTTCGTGGCGTCGTTCGTGGCGTGGGCCTTCATGTACCGCATCTTCCGCTACCTGGTGCCGCTCGAGCTCCTGGCGGGCATGTTCATCGCGCGATTGGTCGTGCGGCTCGCGCCGCCGCGGCGCGCCGGATGGGCTCTTGCCGCGGCGATCGTGCTCGCGATCGTCACGTCCAAGTACCCGACGTGGTGGCGGCAGAAGTTCGAGGATCGGTTCCTGACCGTGGCGATGCCGCCGGTCAAGCCCGGCGCACTCGTCCTCCTCGTCGCGGCGGAGCCCCTGTCGTACGTCCTGCCGTCCTTCCCGGCGGACGCCCGCTTCGCGGGGCTCGTCAGCAACTTCAACGACCCTGACCGGCACAACCTCCTGCAGGATACGATCGCGGCGGCGATTCGCGGCCAGCGCGGCCCGCTCTACTCGCTCGCCGTGCCGCCGGGACGCGACGTCGGCGCCGAGGCGCTCGCCAAGATGGGCCTCGCGCGCGTCTCGTGCGCGCAGATCCATACCAACCTCCGCGTGAGCCCGCTCGAGCTGTGCGAGCTACGCAGGACGGGCGGCGAGTGACCGCGCCGTGCGATTTTCTGTACCATGCGGTTCGCCATGATTTTCTGATCGAGAGGAAATGAGCACGAGCGAGCAGGCGCACATCCTCGTCGTCGACGACACGCCGCAGAACGTCAAGCTCCTGGCCGACCTGCTGGGCGTCAAAGGCTATGCCGTCACCACGGCGGCCAACGGCGAGGAGGGGCTCGCCAAGATCGCGGCGGAAGTCCCCGACCTTGTGCTCCTCGACGTGATGATGCCCGGGATGTCGGGCTACGACGTGTGCCGGCGCATCCGCGCCGAGCCCGCCACGGCGCTGTTGCCGGTGGTGCTGTGCACGTCGCTCGACCCTCAGCAGGAGCGCATCAACGGCATCGCCGCCGGCGCCGACGACTTCCTCGGCAAGCCGATCAATCAGCCCGAGCTGTTCGCGCGCGTGCAGTCGCTGCTGCGCATCAAGCGGCTGCACGACGAGACGCAGCGGCAGGCGGCGCAGCTCGCGGACTGGAGCTCCACCCTCGAGCGCCGCGTGGCCGAGCAGGTGCAGGAGAACGAGCGGCTGTCGCGCCTGAAGCGCTTCTTCTCGCCGAAGCTCGCCGAGATGATCCTCGACGGCACCGGCGAGGACCCGCTCAAGAGCCGCCGCCGCGAGATCGTGGTTGTGTATTGCGACCTGCGCGGCTTCACCGCCTTCGCCGAGACGACCGAGCCCGAGGAGCTCATGCGCACCTTGGGCGCGTTCCACGCCGCGATGGGCCGGCTCGTGCTCGCGCACGAGGCCACCCTCGAGCGCTTCACCGGCGACGGCATGATGGTGTTCCTGGGCGACCCCGTCCCCATCGACAATGCCGCCGAGCGCGGTGTGAGGCTCGCGCTCGCGATGCGCGACGCCGCCGCCGAGCTGAGCGCGAAATGGCGCAAACGCGGCGTCGACCTGGGCTTGGGCATCGGCGTGGCGCAGGGCTTCGCCACGGTGGGCGCGATTGGCTTCGAGGGCCGCATCGACTACGGCGCGATCGGCACGGTGACGAACCTCGCGGCGCGCCTTTGCCAGCATGCGAAAGCGGGCGAGATCATCCTCGCGCAGCGCGTGTACGCCGAGGTGAGCGAAACGTTCGCCACCGAGGACTTAGGCGAGCTCGCGCTGCACGGCTTCGCGCGGCCGATGCACGCTTATCGCTGTCTCGGGCCGGCATGAAGCCGTCCGACCTGCGCGTCCACATCCGCCAGCTGTGCTGCCTCGGCGTGGGCGGCGAGCAGCTCATGCCCGCGCTCCTGAAGGCGGTTCGCACGCTGGTCGGCGGCGATTCGGCGAAGACCGCGAGCGAGCGTTCGTCGACAGCGGCGACGATGCCGTGTCCGTCGTCGACGACGGCGGTGACCTGAGCCAGCTGCCCGCGCCGGCGCACAAGCTGCTCGCCCTCGCTGCGCAAGGCAGGTTCGGCCCGGGCGACCGCCTGGCCGATGTGGCCTCCGCGGCGCGTCGAACCAGCAGATCGCGAAGCCGACTACAATCGGCGCTGGATCAGGGAGGACCTGGGGGAGTCATGGGCAGCGGTCCGGGATGCGAGCGCCGACGACGGGAGCCGTCGATCGGTCGCCGCGGCGCGCTGCTCGCTTTCGCGGCCTGCGTTGCGGTTGCGACGGCGGTCGCACAAGCGCCCGTGCATCTGTACCGCGTCGGCTATTTCGCGAACGGCTACGCCCCAGCGGACGGGGCGCCGCCGGCGGCGTTCCGGCAAGCCATGCGCGAGCTGGGTTACGTGGAAGGGCGAAACGTCGTCTACATCGGCCGCTGGGCGGAGTTGAGGACGGACCGGCTGGCGCAGATCGCTCGCGAATTCGTCGAAATCAACCCGGAGGTGATCGTTGCGTTCGGCTATCCCGCGGCGGACGCGGCACGACAGGTTTCGTCGACGATTCCGATCGTCGTGGCGGCAGCGGGCGATCCCGCGGCGACCGGCCTCGTCGCGAGTCTCGCGCGTCCCGGCGGCAACGTCACCGGCATAAGCGACGATTCGGCGGTGCTCTCCGCCAAGCGCCTCGAGCTCCTGAAGGAGGTGCGGCCGAACGCGGGGCGCATCGCGGTGTTGTGGAACGCGCGCAACGAGGCGATGACGCAGCGCTACCGCGAGATCGAGAAGGCGGCAGGCACGCTGCACATCAACGTGCAGGCGCTGGCGGTGCGCGACCCGGCGGACTTCGACGATGCCTTCGCCGCCATGTCGCGCGAGCGTCCGGATGCCCTGCTGGTGGTCACCGACGCGCTTACGAGGACCAACCAGAGACGCGTGCTCGAATACGCGGCGAAGAGCGACGTTCCGGCGATGTACGAGTTCAGCGACTTCGTGCGCGACGGCGGCCTCATCTCGTACGGGCCGCGCTCGGACGACGCGTTCCGGCGCCTGGCCGTGTTCGTCGACCGCATCCTCAGGGGGGCGAGGCCCGCGGACCTCCCGGTCGAGCAGCCGACGGAGTTCGAGCTCGTCATCAACATGAAGACGGCGAATTCGCTCGGCGTGACGATCCCGCCGTCGGTCTACCTGCGTGCAAGCGAGGTCGTCCGCTGATGCGCAACGGCATCGAACCTGCGGCAGCGAACGTCTCCGGATCGACAGAGCGGGCGGTACCTCCGCGCCGATTCAGCCAGGGCCGGCTCTTCCGGAAGTATCTGCTGCTCATCCTGACGCTCGTGAGCGGAGCGCTGCTCGTGTCGGGGGGCGTCAGCATCTACTTCTCCTACCAGGAGCAGAAGTCGGCGCTCGGCGACCTGCAGCACGAGAAGGCGATCGCCGCCGCCTCGCGCATCGAGCAGTACATCCGCCAGATCGAGCAGCAGCTCGCCTACGCGGCGCTGCCGCAACTCGACGTGAGCAACCTCGAGCTTCGCCGAATCGAGTTCCTGAAGCTGCTGCGCCAGGTGCCGGAGGTGACGGACATCGCGTGGCTCGACGCGTCCGGGCACGAGCAGGTCGCGGTGTCGCGCCTCGGCATGGATCAGATCGGCTCGAACAAGGACCGCTCGCAGGAGCCCGCGTTCCTCAACGCGAAGCGGACGCGCCCGTGGACGGGGCCCGTGTATTTCCGCAAGGAGACCGAGCCGTACATGACGATCTCGGTGCGCTCGGGCAGCGACGCGGGACCGGTCACCATCGCCGAGGTCAACCTCAAGTTCATCTGGGACGTCGTGTCCCGGATCAAGATCGGCGACAAGGGCAAGGCCTACGTCGTGGACCGCGCCGGCTTCCTCGTCGCCGATCCCGACATCGGCCTCGTCCTTCGGAAGACGCCGCTGGGCGACCTCCCGCACGTGAAGGCCGCGTTCAACCGTCAGGACGGCGCCGAGCCTGCGATGGTGTCGAAGGATCTGGCCGGCACGGAAGTTCTCGTGTCGTACGCGCCCATCGAGTCGCTCGACTGGATGGTGTTCGCCGAACAGCCCGTGTCGGAGGTGTACGCCAAGCTCTATGCGTCGATCCTGCAGACGGGTCTCCTGCTGCTCGCCGGCCTCGTCATCTCCGCGCTGTGCGCGCTCGCGCTCGCCCGGGGAATGGTGCGCCCCATCCGCACGCTGGCCGACGGCGCACAGCGCATCGGCGAAGGCGACCTCGACCAGACCATCGTCGTGCGCACGGGCGACGAGCTCGAGGGCCTCGCCGATCGCTTCAACCGGATGTCCACGCAGCTGCGCGAGTCGTACGCGGGCCTCGAGCGCAAAGTCGAGGAGCGCACGCACGAGCTGCAGAACGCGCTCGAGCAGCAGACCGCGATCAGCGAGATCCTGCGCGTGATATCGAGCTCGCCGACCGACGTGCAGCCCGTGCTCGACGCGGTCGCCGAGCGCGCGGCGCACCTTTGCCGCGCGCCGTTCGCGCGCATCATGCTGGTGGACGGGCAGCGCCTGATTCCCGCGTCGGAATACTGGGAGGGCAAGCTCACCGGCGAGTTCGGCGGGCAGGGCACGAAGGACGTGCCACTCGACCGCACGTCTATCGTCGGGCGTGCGTGCGCGGAGCGGCGGACCCTTCATTACGAGGACGTGCAGCCGCTCCTCGACACGGAGTTTCCGGGCGCCAAGGAGAACATGCTCCACTTCGGACTCCGCGCCGTTCTAGCGGTGCCGCTGATGCGCGGCGGCAGCGCGTATGGAGGAATCTTCATTGCGCGGCACGAGCCCGGCCCGTTCGCGCCCGAAGAGGTGGCGCTGGTCGAGACGTTCGCGCAGCAGGCGGCGATCGCGATCGACAACGTGCGCCTGTTCAACGAGACCAAGGAGGCCCTCGACCAGCAGCGGGCCTCGGGCGAAGTGTTATCGGCGATCTCGAGCTCGATCGCCGATACTAAGCCGGTCTTCGACAAGATCCTCGCCAGCTGCGAGCGCTTGTTTGGCGGCAAGGTCGCGGTGATCGACCTCGTGCGCGACGACGGCGTCGTCGTGCTCGGTGCGTATCACGGGCCCAATCGCGACGAAGTCCAGACGTTGTATCCGCATTCCTCCGACGATTCCACGGCGACGGGATCGGTCATCGCGTCTCGCGCCGTCGTGCAGTACTCCTCGCTCGATCAGGTCCCCGCCCAGGGACGCGCGGCGTTCGAGGTGTTCGGCATCAAGTCGGCCATCGGGGCGCCCATGCTGTGGGAGGGCAAGGGCATCGGTGCCATCTGGGTCGTGCGCGACGCGCCGGGCCGCTTCACCGACAAGGAGATCGCGCTCCTGCGCATCTTCGCCGACCAGGCCGTCATCGCCATCCAGAACGCGCGCCTCGTTGGCGAGATCCAGCAGAAGAGCCGCGAGCTCGAGGTCGCAAACCAGCACAAGTCGGCATTCCTGGCCTCGATGTCGCACGAGTTGCGCACGCCGCTGAACGCGATCATCGGCTTCTCGGAGGTGCTGATCGCGCGCCTGTTCGGCGAGCTCAACGAGAAGCAGGACGACTACCTCAAGGACATCCACTCTTCCGGCAAGCACCTGCTCAACCTCATCAACGACGTGCTCGACCTCTCCAAGGTGGAGGCCGGACGCATGGACCTCGAGCCGTCGCAGTTCGACCTCCCCGCGGCGCTCGCCGACGCCATGACGCTCATCCGCGAGCGCGCGACGAAGCACGGCATCCAGCTCGCCCTCGACGTCGCGCCGCAGCTCGGCACCATCACCGCCGACGAGCGCAAGTTCAAGCAGATCCTGCTGAACCTCCTTTCGAACGCCGTCAAGTTCACGCCCGACGGCGGCCGCGTCGACGTGAAGGCGACGCGCAGCGAAGGCGGCATCCAGATTGCGGTGAGCGACACGGGTATCGGCATCGCTGCGGACGACCAGGAAGCGGTGTTCGAGGAGTTCCGCCAGGTGGGAACGGACTACACGAGCAAGCAGGAAGGCACGGGCCTTGGTCTCGCGCTGACCCGGCGCTTCGTAGAGCTGCACGGCGGCCGCATCTGGCTTGCGAGCGCGACCGGCAAGGGATCGACCTTCTACTTCACCATACCCGACCGCACATGAGCACGAAGGGCCGCTCCCGAGTACGCATTGCACCGAAGCGCGAAGCGCGGAGGAAAGTCCAATGAGCCTGATCCTCATCGTCGAAGACAATCCCCGCAACATGAAGCTCGTGCGCGATGTGCTGCAGGTCAAGGGCCACACGACGCTCGAGGCGACCACGGCCGAGGACGGGATCGCGCTCGCCAAGGAGAAGCTCCCGGAGCTGGTCCTCATGGACATCCAGCTGCCGGGAATGAACGGCATTCAGGCGCTGCGCGAGCTTCGCGCCGACGCCGCGACCGCGAAGATCCCGGTGATCGCGGTGACGGCCTCGGTGATGCAGCAGGACCGCACGATGATCACCGAAGCTGGCTTCGACGGCTACATCGGCAAGCCGATCAACCTCGCGGAGTTCCTGCAGACGGTCGCAACACAGCTCGCGCGCGGGCAGCGAGGCTAGGCGTCAGCCGGACTGCCTCGCCGGCGGGAAGTGGTAGAAGGTCTCGTTGAGGTAGCGCGCGACCTCATCGATATCCTCGTCGGACCAGCCGAGACCGGCGTTGCGCTGCCAGCGTCGCGTCTGCGCCGCGAGGCTCTGCCAATCGGTGACGAGCCTGCGATCGCGCCAGTGGACCTCCTTCGTGTGGCAAGCGACGCAATTCGTCTCGTACAGGAGTTCGCCGCGCGACGGCGCGTAGGCTGCCGCGAGGAGCTCGGCGTGCGCGGCGGCCGCGCCGACCTCGCGCGCTTCCTGCGATCCCGGCGGCAGCTGCGCCAGCAGCCCGCGCCAGTGGTGTGCCGCCGCGGCGTAGTCGTGCTCGTCGAAGGCGCCGCTGCCCGCCATCTCGAGCGCCTTGCGGTGCGAGGGGTCGCGCGCGAGCGCCTGCATGACGATCTGGCGCGGCCGCCCGGCGAGCGAGCCGCCCTGCGCCATGCCGAGCGCGTCCGCGTACTCGCACCATAGCGTCGGATCGCGGTCCGCCTTCGGACTGATCGCAAGCGCGCGCTCGAAGGCGCGTGCGGCGTCGGCAAAGCGATCCTCGTCGAGTTCGAGGCGCGCGAGCATGACCCAGCCGCGCGCGTCGCGCGGATTGCGCGCGAGCGCGGCGACGAGGTCTTCGCGCAGCAACCCCGCCGGGACCGTTCCGAGCGCCGTGGCCGCGTCCACGGTGCGTCCCACGTCGACGGCGCGGACGTTGCCGAGGAAGGCGTAAAGCGCCGCCGCGGCGAGCGGCACGGCGGCGGCGAGGGCGAGCACGACGCGGCGATGACGCGCGAAGAGCGGCCGCAGCACCCACGCGAACGCCGCGGCCGCCATCGCGGCAGCCGCTGCGCCGAACACGAGGACGGCAAGGTCAGACGGCATCGATCTACTTCTGCGCCGCGGTCGGCGTCGCCGCCGCCTGCTTCGCCTTCATCGCGTCGTCGAGGATCTTGATGCCCTCCTGCGACGCCGTCACCGACTTCGCGAGCGAGGCCTTCGCGAGCTCCAGGTTGTGGAACGACGCGCCGTTGACGGCGGTCCACCATTCCCAGTTGGCGTGCGCTTCGCCGTGCTTGGCGCGCGCCGCCTTGAGCGCGTCCTCGGGTACGCCCGCCTGCATCGCCGGGCCGAACTTGTTGATGAGCTGCGTGAGCCAGAACTCGGCGTGCCGCACCTTGCCCTGGTAGTGCGCCGACATCGAGTCTAAGAGGTAGCGCACCTGGTTCTCGTTCCACTGGCTATGGCAGCGCAGGCAGGTGTCCTTGATGTAGTTGCGCGGGTTGGTCTGCCAGTGCGACGTGTAGTACTTGCCGGTCTTGTCGTCCTTCACGCGCGGCATGTGGCACGACGCGCAGTCGATGCCGAGCTTCTCGTGCGTGGAGTTGTAGTAGGTCTCCACGTCAGGGTGCTGCGCCTTCCACAGGGGCGCGCCGGTGAACTGGTTGCGGAAGTCGCGGAAGTGGATGTGGTCGTAGGCGGCCAGGACGTTGTTGACGTCGACGAACGGGAAGAAGTTCGTGCGCTTGTCCGCCATCGTGATCGGCTCGCCCGTGTCGGGGTCGAAGCCGGGGTTGCAGTTGTACTCGACGTGGCACTGGCCGCACTGCAGCTTGCCGTCGTAGCGCTCGAGCATCGCGATCTTGCGCGTGTGGCCGCGTACGCCCAGATCGAACACCTCGAACTTCGTCCTGCGCGGATCCTGCGAATAGAGTGTCGGAAAGTCGGTGCGGGTCACCGCCTCGATGAGGGCGTCGCGCACGATGCGCGGCTTCGCGGCGTGCGGGTCGTGGCAGAAGATGCAGTTGAGCGCGTGGTTCATCGAGCGCGCCATCTCGACGACCTTCGACGTGCGGCTCCACTTCGCGGTGGGCGCGGGGTCGCCCATGAACGCCCAGTCGAGAATGTGGTCCTGCGTCTTGCACGACAGGCACACCGGGTTCGCCGCGGCCGCGGTGCCCGGCTTGAAAGGTTTCTGGTCGCTGTTGTCCGCGTACTGGTCGATCACCACGTCCCACACGCTGAAGTCGCCCGACCCCGTGAGGTAGCGCCACGAGTCCTTCGGCGCGAAGCGGCCGCCGAAGGCGCGGTCGACGACATACTGGTCGAGCAGGGCGAAGGTGTGGCTGCGCGGCAGGTTGTGCTCCTTGGTGAAGCCGTGCGGCGACATGAGGAGGTCGTACGAAGGGTCGGGCGCCGGCCCGCCGTACTGCTTCTTCTCGAAGCGCGCGGTGCGGTGCCAGTCCATCTGCGCGTAGGACTTGTACTGGTTCTGGTGGCAGCCGCCGCAGGTGGCGAGGTCGGTCTTGGTGACCGGCCGCTTCTTCATGTCCGACAGATGGTCGGCGGTGCCGTCGTGGCACACGTTGCAGCCGACCGTCTTGTGCTTGCCGCCGTCGTAGAAGGCCTTGATCGGCGCGTGGCAGGCAAGGCACGCCGAGCTGTCGAATGCCGCGGCCTTGGCCGCCGCCTTCGGTTGTGCAAGCGTGGGCGCGCAAAACAGCGCGACGAGCGCGGCGATCGCTCCAACTGCTGCTCGTGTCATGGCTCCCCCTCCGGCGAATGGGGGGAGTCTAGGCTGGGCGCGCGCGCGGATACGCGGCCCGGCGTCGCCGAACGTTGACGCCGATCAAGCAACGGCGATTATTCGAGCTCGAGCGCGTCGCTGATGGCAGCGACGCCGGCCTTGGCGCAGGTCTCGTCCGCGTCCCCGCCCGGCGCCCCCGACACGCCGATGCCGCCGGCGAGCGCGCCCTTCGCCCGGATGACCAAGCCGCCGGCGACCGCGACCACGCCCGGCAGATCACGCACGCCGCTTTGCGGGCGCCCGGATTGCGTCATCGCCGCGAGCTCGGAAGTGTCGGTGCGAAAGCTCACGGCGGTGGCGGCTTTGCCGATCGCCGTGTTGCTCGTGTGCGTGCCTGCGAGGTTGTCGCGTAGGAGCGCGAGCGGCTGGCCGCCGCGGTCGACGACCGCGACCGCGACGGTGAAGCCTTGCTTGCGGCAGTCGTCCAGGGCGGCCTGTGCGGCCTTTTGCGCGGCTTCCGTAGTAAGCGTCGGATACGTGGCGAGCATCTTCTGCGCGCTGGTCGGCGCGGCCAGCGCAATGGCGAGCGCGGTTGCAGCCAGCGGTCTCATTTGCCTTTGAACGCCGGCTTGCGCTTTTCCTTGAAGGCGCGTATGCCCTCCTTGAAGTCCTCGCTGTCGTACACGATGCGGCGCAGCCCCTGCACGCGCTCGAAGCCCTGGGGCGACATCGGGCGCGCGCCGGCGAGGATGCGCAGCTGCTCCTTCATGACCGCGATGGACAAGGGCGCGTTGGCGGCGATCTGGCGGGCGAGGCGCATCGTGAAATCGGTGAGATCGTCCTTGCCGACCACATAGTTCACCATGCCGAGCTGCGCCGCGCGCTCGGCCGGCAGCGGCGCGGCGGTGAACGCCATCTCCTTTACGATGCGCAGCGTGGCCGCGTTGATGAAGGTCACCATGCCGGCCACGTTGTACGGGACGCCGAGCTTCGCGGGTGTCACGGCGAAGGTCGTGGCCGGCGTGGCGACGATCAAGTCGCAGGCGAACGCGACCTCGCACGCGCCGCCCCACACGGTGCCTTCGATCATGGCGACGACGGGGGCGGCGTACTCCTCGATCTCGCGGATCAGCTGCGGCAGCGGGTCGTCCCAGCCGAGCGGGTCGCGGCCGTCGGTGGGCAGCTCGCCGACGTCGTGACCCGCCGACCACACGGGCGCACCCGGCTGCGCGCGCAGGATCACGACACGCGCCTGCCTGTCGCGCAGCGATGCGAGCGCCGCGCTCAACTCGCCGACGAGCGCCGCCGAGAGCGCGTTGTGCTTCTCCGGCGCGGCGAGCGTCACGGTGCCGATCGAATCCTCGAACTGGGTCAACACGCGCGGCATGGCCACTCCCGAAAAATGGTGCCAGGTCTTGTAATGGGGTCAGACCCCATTTCGGCGAGTATATTGAAACGGACCCGGACAGGCGCCATTTGAGCGCTTATGCCGCTCGACCTCCCCCGGGGCGCGCCCGGCGCTCCCGCCGACCGCGATCTCCTGGATGCCTACTCCGCCGCCGTGACCGGCGCGGTCGACCGCGTGGCGCCCGCCGTGGCCCACGTGCGCGTCGTGAAGGGCCGCAGCTCGCGCGGCCGCGAAGGCGCGGGTTCCGGCTTCCTCATCACGCCGGACGGCTACCTGGTAACCAACAGCCACGTCGCGAGCGGCGCCACGGCCCTCGAGGTCACGCTGCCCGACGGCCGCACGGCCGATGCGCAGATCGTGGGCGACGATCCCGACTCCGACCTCGCGGTGCTCAAGGTGCAGGCGAACGAACTCGCGTGGATACGCTTCGGGGATTCCTCGGGAGTGCGCGTGGGGCAGGTCGCGATCGCCATCGGCAGCCCCTTCGGGTTTCAGCACACGGTCACGGCCGGGATCGTGAGCGCGCTCGGCCGCTCGATGCGCGCGCAGACCGGACGTCTGCTCGACAACGTGATCCAGACCGACGCGTCCCTCAACCCCGGCAACTCCGGCGGACCGCTGGTGGACGCACGCGGCGATGTCATCGGCGTCAACACGGCCGTGATCGTGGGCGCGCAGGGCATCTGCTTCGCAATCGCATCGTCGACCGCCGAGCGCGTGGCCATCGCGCTGATTCGCGACGGCCGCGTGCGCCGCGCCCGCCTCGGCGTAGGCGGGCAGACGCTCCCGC
>Ga0335083_10006329_pt1 | contig 14816 bp, 14 predicted proteins | sample Lox_Sample_42_FD_206716 | JGI IMG/M metagenome (GOLD analysis project Ga0335083, IMG submission 206716) | Soil microbial communities from Loxahatchee National Wildlife Refuge, Florida, United States - Lox_Sample_4.2 | ecosystem: Environmental > Terrestrial > Soil > Wetlands | place: USA... | reverse complement strand
GATCGGCGCGTTGGAAAGAGAATGGTCATTCATGATCGCGGCCCCCTTAAAGCAGACCGCTGGCAGACAACCAGTACATGCGGTTATAAGCCAGCTTGAACCAGTGAATCATCTGTGAGGGCGGCCCGGGATTCGGCGGCGTCGTGTAGTTGAACCAGACATAAGTCCCGGAATGGAGTCCGGTCTCCATAAAACAAAAGACCTTGCCGTCATAATTCCGTGCCCAGCGGTCCTCCTTGATCAACGAGGACAGATTGTCGACGATCGTGTCCGCCTCGAAATGCGCGGTCGAGCCGGCTTTCGAGATTGGCAAATTGGTAGTGTCGCCGACGATGAACACGTCGTTCGATCCCTCGCGCAGTAGGGTGTTGCGCTCGGTAGGTACCCAACCGCCTTTGCCGAGGTCGGAATCGGTGATGACCTGCTGGCCGGTATGCGGCGGAATCGTAACCAGAAGATCATAGTTCAAGGTCGACCCCTCTTCGGAGGTAATGGTCTTCGCCTTGGGATCAATCGATTTGGTATTGAAGAACGTCTCCGACTTGATGCCGCCGCGCTCGAACTCGGGCACCGCCCATTGCGCCACCGGCTCGAGACCATGCAATCTCCCGATCGGATATGTGTAGGTGATCTCGCTCTTGTCGAGCACGCCCTTGGCGGCCAGAAAATCGCGCAGCATGAATGTGACTTCAAGCGGCGCCACCGGGCACTTGTGCGGCGCGTTGACATTGACCACGATCTTGCCGCCTTGGAAATCGCGCAGCGCGTCGCGCATCTTTCGGGCGCCGTCGAGGTCATAGAACCAGTGCGCGCCCTCGGCCATGCCGGGTATGGTGTCCGGGCGAATTCGCGAACCGGTTGCGATCACCAGAAAATCATAAGCGTGACTTTTGCCGGATTCGGTCAAGACCGTCTTCTTGTCAGTGTCGATGTGCTTGGCGGGATCGATGAAATAGGGCACGCGCCGATCCAGCACCTTGCGCTGATCGCGGAACAGCTCCGATTCGCGCATTCGGCCGAACGGCACGTAAAGTAGTCCCGGCTGATACATGTGCTTGGGCGATGCGCCCAGCATGGAGATCGCAACTGCGCTCGAAGCCAATTCGTCTTTAAGTTGGCGGCACAAACCGTTTGCGACGATCGTTCCTGCGAGACCGCCACCAACGATCAAAATTTTCTTCGGCATATCGTTCCTCCCTTGTTGTCAGTGCGGTGTCGCCGTCTCTGCGGACGGCTTCGCCGCCGTTACTTTCACTTCGCCTTTCGGATCACAATGCTCCAACGGCCATCGGCTTCATTGATCGAGACGAGATCGTGATGGACCTTGTTTATCCATGCAGGGATGTCCGCGGCCGAGCCCTTGTCGGTGGACCAGACCTCCACTTCGTCGCCGATTGCCGCATGCCGGAGTGCAGCGATCAGCTCCATTAACGGCCCGGGACAAAAGGCGCCGCGCGCATCGACCAGGTGTCTTTCAGCCATCTTCGCTCCCGCCCTTACTCAGCCATCCCCGCTGCCGCTCCTACAACGTCACCAACTGGCCGGCTTCGGCGTCGGACAGAAACTTCGTCAGCCCGAGGGGGCCGTCGAACAGTTCCTCGACCAGATGGTCCATTTCCAGACCCGCGACGTCGAGCGCCATCGAGCAGGCCCAGATCTTCAACTCGCCGAACTCCTTGCCCTGGCGCAGTAACGTCAGCAGGTCGGGGGCATGCTTCTCCTTCATAAGCTGCGAAAACACACCGCCGCGATAGCGCTGATCCGGCGACGCTTTTTTGGTGAAGCTGAGAATGGCATTCATGCTGACAAACATTTCGACTCGACGCTCGGACACCGCGCCCACCGACGCAAGCATCGCGGCCATCTGAAGCTTTTCGTGCTCGCCTGAACAGACAAGAATGTAGAGCGGAGCGCCTGCCATCATGCGTACCTTCGATAAGACGGGTCACGCGGTCCTTTTGCTGTGAAGGGCTTTTTTGTGATGGGCTTTTTTGCCATGCAGCGGGCCGTCCTCTCCCAGTAGGTGCAGCGGGGGCTGTTCTTATTGATCCTATGCCTCCGATGCCCAAACTACATATTCCAAAACATGAATAGATGCTATAGGCGCGATAAGAAAAATACGTGCCGACATACCCGAAGGGGTTCTGGGCGGCGTCCCGACGAATTCAGCCCGAGCGCCGGTGAGACCGCAGCGCCGGCGCAGCGTTATCGCGGCTGCAAACTGAAACAGGCTGGCTAAAAAGCCCGGCTGAGGATGTGCAAAGTGAAAGACAAGATGCTGTTGATTATGGCCGTGCTCGCAATGGTGTGGGGTGGAATCGGTCTGCGCGACTCTTTCGCGCAGACCGCGTCCGAAAAGCCTATCGGAAACGAGAATATGGGCGGTCACCTTGGCCATCAGAGTGGCGGTCGTTCCGACGGCGCGTTCCATAACAGATTTAATGATGCGGATAAGTGGGCCAAAGAGTTCGACAGCCCGGAACGCGACGCTTGGCAAAAGCCCGAAGAGATTGTGGACGCGCTGCACCTAGAACGTACTTCCAGCGTCGCCGACATCGGCGCGGGTACCGGCTATCTCAGCGTCAGGATTGCCAAGAGCATTCCCGGCGGCAAAATATTCGCCGCCGATGTTGAGCCAGACATGGTGCGTTACCTTGGCGAGCGGGCGCGAAGAGAGCATCTGAGCAACCTCACGCCCGTGCAGGCCAGCCCGGACGCCGCCAATCTCCCCGAGTCCGTCGACGTTGTTCTGGTGGTGGACACCTATCACCACATCGGGAATCGGATCCAATATTTCGCCAAGCTGAAATCGTCGCTGCGTCCGGCGGGGCGGCTTGTGATTGTCGACTTTAAGGCAGATTCGCCAAACGGCCCGCCCGTTCAATATCGCATTTCGCCCCAAAGGGTTGCGGAAGAACTCAACGCGGCCGGCTATTCGCTCCTGGAGACGCGCCAATTCCTGCCGAGGCAGTACTACATCGTGTTTGGAAAGCGTGGTCCCTGAGCCTGATCTGACAACGTTTACCGGGGCGGCAGTCGCTCGAAGGTTGGCAGGCCCTCGGGGATTTGATGAAAAGCCTGCTGGTCGATGGTGAAGATCGCCATTTGCGGTTTGCCAAAAAGGCTCGGATCGTCGAGCGTGCCGACCTTCAAAATGATCGCAGGCAAACCCGGTCGCCGCGTGGTCAGATGCGTACCGCATTCCGCGCAGAATTCCCGTGTCACCGCATTTTCAAGGTCGCTGCGCGAGAACTGCTTGGGCGTCCCTTTGGCATAATTAAAACCGGCGGGCGGCATCAGAACGAACATATTCGGTGCGCCGCCGCTGATATATTGGCATTCGCGGCAATGGCATTGCGCTTTCAGCATGGGCTCGCCTTCGGCCACATAGCGCAGCTGACCGCAATAGCACCCGCCTTCCAGTTTCACGGCCGCCTCCTGTCGCTTCAAATCACACTAAGGGTTAGTCGCGGAGATTGTCGTGCGCTGCAAGTGAACGATCAAGGCACTTGGCGAAATATGCAACTGAGGTGAGTGCTAAGGCGGTAACGCTGGTATAATTACATACTTTCTTCTTACGAGAGCACCATGCCCGCGCCGAAACCGCCCGCTTTCGAAACCTTGAGCCTGCATGCGGGGCACCACCCCGATCCGGTCACGCGTTCGCGCGCGGTGCCGATCTATCAGACCACGTCATATGTCTTCGATGATGCGGATCACGCCGCCGGTCTGTTCAATCTGGAGCGCGCCGGTCACATCTATACCCGCATTTCCAATCCGACGACCGCGGTGCTGGAGGAGCGGCTGGCGGCGCTTGAAGACGGCGTCGGCGCGGTGTGCGCGGCGAGCGGCATGGCGGCGATGCATCTTGCCATCGCAACACTGCTCGGCGCCGGCGACCATATCGTCGCTTCGGCCTCGCTCTATGGCGGCAGCATCAATCTCCTCACCCATACGCTGCCGCGCTTCGGCATCACCAGCGCTTTCGTCAAGCCGCGCGATCACGATGGCCTGCGCGCCGCCATCCGACCGAACACACGGCTGGTGATTGCTGAGACCATCGGCAATCCAGGCCTGGAAGTTCTCGACATCCCGACGGTGGCGTCGATTGCACATGCCGCCGGCATTCCGCTCCTTATCGATAATACGTTCGCGACGCCGTACCTGTGCCGCCCGCTCGCGCTCGGCGCCGATATCGTCATGCATTCCATCACCAAATGGATCGGCGGGCACGGCATTGCCATTGGCGGCGCGATCATCGACGGCGGCCGCTTCGATTGGCAGGCTTCAGACAAATTCCCGACGTTGACCATGCCGTATGCCGGTTATCACGGCATCGTCTTCGCCGACGAGTTTGGCCCGTCCGCCTTCATCATGCGGGCCCGTGCAGAAGGCTTGCGCGATTTCGGCGCCTGCCTGTCGCCGGCTAATGCATTCCACTTGCTGCAGGGCGTCGAGACGCTGGCGCTGCGTATGGAGCGGCACATCGAAAACACCGCGACCGTGCTCGCCTTTTTGGGCAAGCATCCGGCGGTCGACTGGGTCCTGCATCCGTCGCTGGCGACGCATCCGGATTACGCGCTCGCCCAGAAGCTGTTGCCGAAGGGCGCTGGCTCGATCGTCAGCTTTGGTATCAAGGGCGGCCGCGCTGCCGGCCGCAAATTCATCGAGGCAGTGCGCCTCTCGAGCCATCTTGCCAATGTCGGCGATGCCAAGACACTGGTGATCCACCCGGCGAGCACCACACATCAGCAGATGGATGCAGCAGCGCTCGCTGCGGCCGGTGTTGGCGAGGAACTGATTCGCATTTCCGTTGGCCTAGAGGCCGTCGGCGACATTATCGAGGATTTCGGACAGGCGTTGCGCGCCTCCCAGAAGGCTTGAAGCGATGCGGCTGGTTGTCGAGGGAAAAGAAGTCTTCGCCGCGACCGGGGGCCGCGATTTTGATCCGGCTCTCCCGGCGATTATTTTTCTCCACGGCGCTGGCTTTGATCACACCGCCTGGGCGCTGCTGGCGCGGTCCTTCGCGCATCATGGCTTCGGCGTGCTCGCGCCCGATCTGCCCGGACACGGCCGTTCGGCGGGCCCGGCGCTTTCATCGATCGCTGCGCTCGCTGACTGGACCGTGGCGTTGATCGATGCTGCAGGCATTCGCGCCGCACGACTAGTCGGTCATTCGATGGGATCGCTGGTGGCCTTGGAGACGGCGGCGCGTCATCCCGAAAAAGTCAGTGCGCTCGCACTCATTGCGACTGCAGCGCCGATGCGAGTGTCGGACGATCTCCTGAATGCGGCGAAAGCGAATGACCATGCGGCCATCGATATGATTGCGCTCTGGGGTGAGGGCTATCGCGCTACGCTCGGCGGTTCGGAAACGCCAGGCCTGTGGATGCTGGGCGGCGCCGAGCGGCTGCTTGAGCGCTCCCGTCCCGGCGTGCTGTTTGCTGATCTGGCCGCCTGCAACGATTATCAGGGCGCGCTCGCGGCCGCGGCGAAAGTAACCGCTCCGTCGATTGTGATCCAGGGCAGCCGGGACCTGATGACGTCAGCCAAAAGCGGCAAAGCTGTTGCCGCATCCATTCCGGGATGCCGCATGACCATACTGGAAGGCGCCGGCCATATGCTCCTGAGTGAGCGTCCCGACGAAGTGCTCGCCGCGCTGCGCAACGCCGTTCGCGCGCCGGCATCGGCATAGCCTTGTTTGGCGAGCGAACGGTCCGATGAAGTGCTCTCGGCGCTGTGCAGCTGATCAGAAAAACGCCATGGTGCGGATTTCGATGCTTTCACGCATCGGCGCGTCAGGCGGCGTGTTCGGATCCTCGAAGGCGGAGTGGCCGACAAAGCGGGCGCGCCCATCGGTGTCCGAGTCGTAGGTCTTGAGCATGACCACGTGATCCGGCGTCATGCGCGGAAAGTACCACCAGTAGTGCCTCGGCGAGTACCGCATGACGAAAATTTCGCCGTCGCGGTCGCGGTAACGCAGCTTCATGGTGATGAAATCGTCGTGCGTCGACGAGGTGACGTCGCACATCGCCAGCGGCCGCTCTTCGACCGTGCGCTTTAGCGGCTTCCAGAAATTGTAAAAGGCGACTCTGTGCTTTAGAAGCTCATCGGCTTCGTCAGGCAGAAGCTGCCGGACGCGCAGCGGCCCCGAGTTCTCGGTGTAATCACAGTGAATGTTCATCACCGGCGCGCGCCGCGAGGTTGAATTCTCGGAGCGTGTCTGGGCGATGTTGCTCTGCGCGCGAATGGTATGATCGAACACGATCACGCGTTTGGCGCCGACCTCGCGTTTGACGAATTCGGCGACGTCGCCGTGAAGCTGCGCACGGATCGCCGCATCATCGTCCCATTCCGCGAACGGCGAATGGAATTCACGTAACGCAAAACCTTCCCGGTCGAGTGAAAGCGATTTCGCACGATCCCAACCATCGTGGATTGTCATCTCGTGTGGATCGTCCCCGGACGCGCGCCATTTTGTGCCCGGTGGCGGTTCATAAAAGTAAACCTCCGGCTCAACGCCGGTATCGCGCGTGTAGTTGAGCGTGGTCTTGACGTCGGTCTGGCCAGTCATTTGCTCCAAGTCCTCAAGTCACAACGAAGGGCCCGACACCCAGCCTCACGCGACAGGCTCGATACCGGTCAGTGCGGCTGCAGGGCCGCCTCGACCGCGCCCTGGGTTTTCTGCCAGCACGGCAGCTTTTCGACCTCCGCCATCCAGCGCCTGATATTCGGAAAGTCATCGAGCGGCAGCAGCTGTCGCTTGTGCATGTGCATCGGTGCCGCCACGGCGATGTCTGCGATCGTCACCGTATCACCCACGAGCCACTTGGATTTCGCCAGCCGCGCTTCGAGAACGCCAGCCAGACGCCGCCAGTTCGGTGTTTCTTTTTCGAGCAGCGCCGTATCCGTCGGAGCTTTCATCAGCGGTTTGACGGCGTTTTCGATGAAAAAGATATAGCAGCTCGGCTGCCAGTGCGCCGCTTCCCACAACATCCAGCGGTTGATGTCGGCGCGCTTCTTCAAATCCTTGGGATAGTGCGTTTCGGATGCCGTCAGATCGGCTGCGTATTGCAGGATGGCGTCGGACTCCCAGAGCGTATAATCGCCATCCGTCGCCGCCGGCAGTGTCCCGTTCGGATTAAGAGCGAGATAATCCGGCTGTTTGTGAGCCCCGGCAAAATAGTTCACGTGGTTGACGTGATAAGGCATGCCGAGCAATTCCAAACCGGCCAGTACCTTCCGGCTATTGATGGTTGCTGGGTCAAGATACACTTGCAGCATGACTGTTTCTCCCCTGCGGCTTATTTGTTATTTGTCCGGCCCCCAATGAGTGCAGTTTTTAGCAGCGCCCCAATAAACCGGCAAAGCAATTCGCCGTCTGTAGCGTGGGCCGTGTCCCGCTGTACGTTGGCCCATTGATGTGTTCCACTATCGTCGGGCAAAAGTGATCATCAACCAAGAGCCTTGGGAGCGCGCTCCGTGAACGTCAACGAATTGGTCGCCATCGATATTCATACCCATGCGGAGGAACCGTGTGGCACGCATCCCGACGACGGCTACGACGAACTGCAGGCGCAAATGGCGATCTACTTCAATCAGCCAAACAATCGCCCGACCATCGAAGACACGGCGGCCTACTATCGCCAGCAAAGGATTGGCGCCGTGATTTTTCCGGTCGATGCCGAACGCGAGACCGGTTACCGGCGCTACCCGAATGAAGAAGTCGCGGAAAAGGCGGCGGCGAACAGCGACGTTTTGATTCCATTTGCAAGTATCGATCCGGCCAAGGGAAAGACCGGCGCGCGGGAAGCGCGACGGCTGATTCGCGAGTTCGGCGTGCGGGGTTTCAAGTTTCATCCCTCCATGCAGGGCTTTTATCCCAACGATCGCAGTGCTTACGTCCTCTATGAGGCGATTGCGGAAGCCCGGCTCCCGGCGCTGTTTCATACCGGCCAGACCGGTGTTGGTTCCGGCATGCCAGGCGGTGCCGGAATCCGCCTGAAGTATTCCAATCCGATGTACATGGATGACGTCGCCGTCGATTTCCCCGATATGCCGATCATCCTCGCGCATCCGTCGTTTCCGTGGCAGGAGGAGGCGCTGTCGGTCGCGCAACACAAGCCGAACGTCTACATCGACTTGTCCGGCTGGTCGCCAAAATACTTCCCGCCAATTCTGGTCCGCTACACCAACTCGCTGTTGAAGCACAAAGTGCTGTTCGGCTCGGACTGGCCGGTCATCAAGCCGGACCGCTGGCTCAGTGATTTCGACAAGCTCGACATCAAGCCGGAGGTGCGGCCGCTCATCCTCAAGGAAAATGCGGTCAAACTCCTCGGCCTGGGCTCGGCCGGGGCATAAACGTGGCCTCGAAACGTGGCGCCATGCCGCACCAGCTTCCCCGGTTTCTCGTTAGTCTTTACGTTATCAAAGGAATTTGGTACCGGCTCAAGGCCGGGGTGTGGCACTCGTAGCTTTTCACGCGAAAATACCCGAACGGCGGGGAGATAAAACGCCGGTGATGCCCGGGCGCGCGCACAAGGGGTAAGCTTGCCTAAATTTTTTGTCGATGTGTACCACCGGGCCTCGGTTCGGCTGCGGCGGAGCGGCATGCTGGCCCGCATTGATCGTTACGACGTCGCGGCGTTGCTGTTGTTCAGTACGCTGATTGTCCTCGTCGTTTTCACCTTCGGCGACTACGCCATCTCCAATGATGAGGAAGTGCAGCAGCGTTACGGCGAGATGATCATCGCCTATTACACGAGTGGCTTCGTCGACCAGGCGCTGTTTCATTTCCGGAACCTCTATTTGTACGGCGGCCTGTTCGACGTGGTTGCGGTCGGCGTCGAGAAACTTCTGCCACTCGATCTTTACCAAGTCCGGCACTTGCTGACGGCGCTTTGCGGCGTCGGCGGCATCGCCGCGGTATGGGCGACAGCGCGAGCCATCGCCGGGTCCCGCGCAGGGTTTTTGGCGGCGACGGCGCTTGCAGTGTGCGGCACGTGGTACGGCACGATGTTCAATCACACCAAGGACATTCCGTTTGCCAGTGCGGTGATGGGCGGGCTCTTGCTCCTGGTGCTGATCGGCCGCGAATTGCCGCGTCCGCGGTGGTATCTGGTCGCGCTGTTTGGCGTGCTGTGTGGCAGTGCGCTCGGCATCCGCGTGCTCGGTCTGTTTCTCGTCAGCTACGCGGCGGTCGCGATCGTTATTCATGCGCCATTCGGCCGCGGCGTGCCATCGCGCCAGACACTCTCGTTTGTCGCCCGCTCCGCGCTTCCACTCGCCGTTTCCTTCATTATCGCCTATTTGATCATGATCGCGGCCTGGCCCTGGGCCGCCCTGGCGCCGCTCAATCCATTGCGCGGACTGACCGATTTCGTTGATTTCAATTATCCAATCCAGACCATCCTGGCCGGCCACGTCTACCAGATGGGTGACGTTCCGCGCTGGTACGTGCCGACCTACCTCGCCATCAAGCTCACGCTGTGGCTGCTGTGTGGTGCCGGCTTGGGAATTGTCTTCGCGATGCTGCCGCAACGCTCCGGCCGAAGGACCAACGACGAAACTCACAACGCGTGGCGAAAAGAAACGATGCTGGTGGCGTTCGCCGCTTTCTTTCCGCTGATCTGCGAAGTGATTGTGGACGGGCCGGCGTTCACCGGGATGCGGCACTTTTTGTTCACCGTGCCGCCGATTGCCGTACTTGCCGGGGTGGGGCTCAACAGCCTGCTTAGCCGGCTCGAAAGCCTGAACCGGTTTGTGGCGGCCGGCGCCACCGCGATTGTCCTGCTGGGCCTGGGCTGGGACGCCACCACGCTCTATCGTCTGCACCCGGACGAGTATCTGTTTTTCAACCCGCTGGTCGGCGGGCTTGCCGGCGCGTCGCGCAATTACGACACCGATTATTGGGTCAACACGATGCCGGAGGCGGTGAGCGACCTCGAGCATTACCTCGACAAGACCGAGGGTAAAGCGCGGCCGGGCCAGCATTATCTGGTCGCAGTGTGCAGCGAGCGGGTGCAATTCGAGAAAGAGGCCGACTCTCGTCTGGAATGGACCCGCAACATGGATCATGCGGATTTCTTCATCGCTCCGACCCACATGGACTGCGACCGCGAGTTCAAGGGCCGCGTCATCGCCACCGTCGAGCGGCTTGGCGTCGTGATCGGCGTGGTCAAGGACCGCCGCGCCATCACCCATCCGAACCTCGCCGGCCTGAACTGACGGGCGTCGTCGCGTTCGCATCTACCCCCGCGCCACCGGCGGCACGTAAGTCTCGAGTTCCGTCGACGGCAGGTTCACCACCTGGCCAAGTTCGGCGGAGCGGTACAGCGCCATCAGCATTTCGGCGACGGCGACGCCGTCCTCGAACGTTTCGATCGGTTGCCGGTGGTGGCGGAATGCATCGACCATGTGGCGGTCCTCGCCGATATAGCCGTAGATATCGGCCTCGTTCTCGACCACCGGCATCAGGCCCTGTTCGGCATTCTGCTTCTCGACCAGATCCTCGCCTTGACCTCCTGAAATGTCGCGCGACAGAAAAACTTTCAAGCCGGTGTTGAGAGAGGAGAACTCCATCGAATATTCGGGACCAAGAAGTTCGATCACGATGCGCAAGCCGGCCCCGACATAAGCCCACGAGTTGGTCGCCTCGACCAGGACGTCGTGGCCTTCGGCGTCGCGGAAAGTGAGTGCACCGCGCGCGAAATCCTCTGCCGGCCTGCGCGCATAATCGATCTCGGGTCCCATCATGGTTTTCAAGCGCGCCACATATTCCGGCCGGGTCCATTTCAGATTGCCGATCGTGGCGCTGGCGCTGACGAGTTTCAGATCGCCGCGCGGTGCGCCGGGCCTGCTGAGCAGATAACGTCCGACCTCGACGCTGTGACAGGTCATGTCGGACAGAACACCACCGCCCTGCCGCTGACCTTGCCAAAACCACGGCATGTGCGGTCCGCTGTGCTCCTCGGCGGCGCGGGCAAGATAGGGCCGGCCGGAAATCGGCACCGCGCGGCGCCAGACGATATCTTTGCCGCGCTGCACCGCGCTCGAGAACACCTGGTTTTCCAGATAGCCGTGGAGGAGCTTTGCGTCTTCGGCGAGCCGTAGCATCTCGCGCGCTTCGGCGAGCGTGCGGCCGAGCGGCTTTTCGCAGGCGACGCCGATGAGTTTCGTCCAGCCGGCTTTTACCAGCCGATGAATCTCGCGCATGGTGTCGAGCCGGGCGAAATTCGGCACCCCGATCCATACGGCGTCAACCTCGCCGGAAATCAGCATCGCTTCGAGCGAAGCGAACGGCCGGCACGGGCCGAGTTCCAGCGCGTTGGCCTTCGTCGCCATCGCCTCGCGATGCGCGGCGGTCGGGCTGTAGACGCCGGTGACGGTGACGTGGCGAACCGATACCAGCGCTTGCAGGTGAAAGTTGTTGATGAAGCCGGAGCCGATCAGGCCGATCCGCAGCGTGGCGACTGGCGCGTTCATCGAAGCCCCCTCGGCATATCCCTGTTCCAGCCCTGTTGGCACGGCCAATGTTCATGACGACTGGCTCTTGCCTGCCTGACGCGTCGACGATGCGGACTCATTCAGGCGTGCGGTTCCTTAAGCACGACAAGTGTGTACAATGCCACGACAAAATGCCTGCCGTTTGATTTCGGCGTCCCACCGAGACTGCATCCCCGATGGCAGCGCAAAACCGAATGCCGTGGCCGACGATCGTGTTTCCGATTCTGGCCGCCGGCTTCGTCATCCTGTCCGAATTCTTCCACCTCGATCGCGCAGCAGCCGCCTCGTTCGCATTATCGCTGAGCGCCTCGGTCATCATGATCGTCGTCATGCTGGGCGCTATTTTCGCAGCGGTGCATCACGCCGACGTCATTGCGCACCGCCTGGGCGAGCCGGGCGGAACGCTGGTTCTGACTTTGGCGGTCACCGTCATCGAAGTTGCGCTCATCGAATCGGTGGTCTTCAAGCAGAACACGCCGCCGACGCTGGCGCGCGACACGGTTTTTTCCGTCATCATGATCGTCTGCAACGGGCTCGTCGGCCTGTGTGTCCTCGTCGGCGCATTGCGCCATCGCGAGCAGGAGTTTCACACCTCCGGCACCGCTGTCTATTTCAATGTGCTCGGCGCACTTTCGATACTGACGCTGGTGCTGCCGAACTACACGCTGACGGCGTCCGGGCCGTATTTCTCGACCGCCCAGCTGATCTTTGTCAGCATCATCACCGTGATTCTTTACGCCACCTTCCTGTTCATCCAGACCTCGCGGCATGTCGACTATTTCCGCGCCGAAGAAAAAGCCGCCTGGGACGAGGCGAATGTTTATCCTTCAAATGGCGTCGTTGCGGCGAGCCTGATCCTCCTGCTTGTTGCCCTGTTCGGCGTTGTACTGATCGCCGAACACTATGCCATCATCGTGGAAGAGGGCCTCGACTTCATCGGCGCCCCGCCAGAGGTCGCCGGCATCGTCATCGCCCTCATCGTGCTGGCGCCCGAAAGCATCAGCGCCGTGCGCGCGGCGCAGCGTGATATTCTGCAAAAGAGTCTGAACATCGCGCTCGGCTCGTCGCTCGCGACCATTGGGCTCACGGTTCCGGCGGTCGCCATGACCAACGTCATGCTCGGCCGCCAACTCGCGCTCGGGCTGTCGCCGCGGGACACTTTATTGCTGGCGCTGACGTTTTTTCTCAGCCTGCTCACATTCGGTTCCGGCCGCACCAATATTCTCGCCGGCCTGGTGCATCTCGTGGTGTTCGCCACGTTCGTGTTTCTGGTCTTCATTCCGTAACGCCGTCGTCGATGCCGCATCGTCAATAGCCGACCGCCAGCGCACCGCGGGTGCGCGGATCGGCGGCGCCGGTGATGCCGGCTTGCGTCACCAGGATCGAATTGGCCGAAGTGATCAGCGGCCGCACCACGACGTTTTCGCCGCGCGCCTGCAGCGCGGCGACCAGATCGGCGGGAAGCGCCGGCTCCGCCAGCACCCGGTCGGGCATCCACTGATCGTGAAGGCGCGGCGCCGCCACCGCGTTTGCGATATCCATGCCGCGGTCGATCACGTCTGAGACGATCTGCAGCACCACATTGATGATAAAGCTGCCGCCGGGCGAGCCGGTGACCAGAAACGGCTTGCCGTCCTTAAGCACGATGGTCGGCGTCATCGACGACAGCGGCCGTTTGCCCGGCGCCGGCGCGTTGGCGGCATCGCCGAGGAGCCCGTAGGCGTTCGGCGCATTGGCCTTGGCGGCGAAATCGTCAAGCTCGTTGTTGAGAAGGACGCCGGTGCCTTCGGCGACGAGGCCGACGCCATAGCTGAAGTTGATGGTGTAGGTGTTGGAAACCGCATTACCGAACCGGTCGATGACCGAGAAGTGTGTGGTGTTGTGGCCTTCGCGTTCGACGATCGCGCCGGCGCGGATTTCGCTCGCCGGCGTCGCGTGCTGCGGATCGATGGTGGCGCGCCATTGCGCGGCGTAGCTCTTCGATGTCAGCCGCGCTACCGGGATCTGCACGCGGTCGGGATCGCCGAGAAACCAGGCGCGGTCGGCATAAGCGCGCTTCATGGTCTCGACCATCAGGAACAGCGCCTGCGCTCTATCTTCGTGCGCGAAATCGTAGCCTTCGATGATGTTGAGCATTTCGATCAGCGCGACGCCGCCGGAGGAGGGCGGCGGCATCGAGACGATGTCGTAGCCGCGATAAGTGCCGCGCACCGGCTCGCGCTCGGTGGCGCGATAGTCTTTCAGATCGTCCGCCGTCATCACGCCGCCGGCCGCCTGCACCGCGGTGGCGAGTTTTTCCGCGACCGGACCTTCATAGAACGCGCGCGGCCCCTTGTTGGCGATCGCAGCAAGCGTAGCGGCAAGGTCCGGCTGTACCAGCCGGTCGCCTTCGCCGAGCGCGCCGCCGTCGGCTTTCAGAAAAATCTTCGCCGACGACGGCCAGCGCGCCAGCCGCGCCCGATCGATAAGCAGCGAATCCGCGGTATCGTCGGCGACCGCAATGCCGTCGCGCGCCAGTGCGATCGCCGGCGCCATCAGTTCGGCGAGCGTGAACTGGCCGGAGCCGTATTTTGCTTCCGCGAGCGCGAGGCCCGCGACGGTTCCCGGCACGCCGACGGCAAGCGCGGAGTCGCGCGACTTGTGCGGATCGGCATTGCCTTGCGCATCGAGAAACGACGTGGCGTTAATCGCCGCGGGCGCGGTCTCGCGATAATCGATCACGGTGTCAGCGCCGCCCGAGCGATGGATCACCATAAACCCGCCGCCGCCGATATTGCCGGCGCGCGGATAGGTCACCGCCATCGCAAAGCCGACCGCCACCGCCGCATCGACCGCGTTGCCGCCCTTCTGCAAAATCCCGACGCCGATCCGCGCGGCAAGCGCCTCCTGCGCCACCACCATGCCGCTTTGCGCAGTGACCAGCGGTATCGTCCGGGCCGCCACCTCTTCGCCCCGCGCGCCAAGCGGCAGCGCGACGAGCGCAATCAGGACGAACGCCGGCAGTTTCGAAACCGAATGTTTTCTCATCGGCAAATTAGACACGAGCATCAGTTGGTGCGCAAACCGCGGCGCTCTTCATCCTGCCCCGCCGCGCTTCGCTACGCGGGGGCGGAGAGCGCGGTTGCCATTCGCGCAATTGCATCCGTGGCCTGATCGATGTCGCGAAGCTCGCTTACGGGAATCCGCAGCACCGTAATTCCCCGCTCCCGAAGCCACGCATCGCGGCGAAAATCGCGCTGCGGCCGATTGCCGAGATCGTGACTTGCGCCATCAAGCTCGATCGCCAGCCGCGCCTCCGCGCAATAAAAATC